>Ga0181559_10003065_pt1 | contig 16457 bp, 9 predicted proteins | sample 011ome_21_FD_133752 | JGI IMG/M metagenome (GOLD analysis project Ga0181559, IMG submission 133752) | Coastal salt marsh microbial communities from the Groves Creek Marsh, Skidaway Island, Georgia - 011508AT metaG (megahit assembly) | ecosystem: Environmental > Aquatic > Marine > Intertidal zone...
CCTCGCACGCGTCGTGGACGCCCGCGGGCGAGATCGACGCGTACCTCCCCCGGCGCATCATCGCGTTTATGAACAGCGGCAGCCGCTCGAGCATGTCGTCCCTCGCGGCGACGCGCGGCGATCGGCACAGCGCCGCGCACGCGGCGAGCGACAGCGCGTGCGACGACCGCGCGCGCTCCTCGCGTTCCCTCTCGATGGTTTCGCGCTTCATCGTCGCCGTCGTCGTCGCGTCGTCGTCGTCGTCCCCGGCGAGGTCCTCCGCGGTCACCGGCGCGGGCGCGGCGCGGAGCATCGACGTGAGGAACGGCGAGAAGGATTTCGCGCGCGCGACGCGTTCGAGCGCGCGCGCGTCCGCGTCGCCGATCTTGGTCGCGAGGAGCATGCCGACGAACTTCTTCTCGCGCGCGCCGCTGCTGAGCATGCGCACGCACTCGCTGACGAGGAACTCGCGCTTCGCCTCCTCGGGCGTGAGCTCGCGGTCCTCTCGCGCGTCGTCGTCGTCGAGGTCGTCGTCGTCGTCGGATCCGTCGTCGGATCCGTCGTCGATCCACCCGCCGCCCTCGTCGAAATCGTCGGGGACGTCGCCCTCCGCGTCGCTGCCGTCGTCGTCGGAGTCGCCGCCGTCGATCTTCCCCGTCGCGCGCATCTCCTCGTACCGCCGCATGAGGTTCTCCATGTTCGCGAGCGCCGCGTCCGGGTCCGCCATGGCGCGCGTCGTCCTGTGACGAGCGGCGATCGGATTATCACGCCGCGAGATCTCGAAACTCCGCGTCGTTCGGTCCGAGGTGCCGTCTTCTGCTGTGAGATGAGAGACCATCTCCTGACCATCTCGTCAGAAGCGGACGCGCCAACCCGCGGCCACCCACCATGGCGCGCGTCCTCTCGTGGGCGCCGGACGTTCTCGTCCTCCTCGTCATCGCCCTCCACGTCGCGCTCGCGCCGTACGCCAAGGTCGAGGAGAGCTTCAACCTCCAGGCCACGCACGACGTCCTGTACCACGGCCGTAACCTGGGGCGGTACGATCACCACGACTTCCCGGGCGTCGTCCCGAGGACGTTCGCCGGCGCGGTCGTCCTCGCGGGACTCGTCGCCCCGATCAAGTGGCTGATCGAACGGAGCGACTCGATCGGTAGCCTCGACGGCGACGCGGTCGCGATGCAGATCGTCGCGCGGCTGGCCCTGGGCGCGTGCACCGCGCTCGCGATCGCGCGATTTCGATTCGCGCTCGCGTCTCGAATCGGCGCGCCCGCGTCCGTCGCGTTCGCGCTCCTCACGGCGACGTCGTTTCACCAGACGTTCTACGCGTCTCGGACGCTGCCGAACGTCTTCGCGCTGATCCTCGCGACGCACGCGATGGCGGACTGGCTGCTCGCGACCGGCGACCGCGATGGCGGACTGGCTGCTCGCGACGACGACGCGAGGGCGCGGCGTTGCGTCCTCCTCCTCGTCGCCGCCGTCGTGTTGTTCCGATGCGACGTCGTCCTCCTTCTCGTCCCGGTCGCGACGCACCTGCTGTGGACGCGCGCGATCGCGATCGCGGACGCGGCGTGGTGGGGCGCGCGGTGCGTCCTCGCGTGCCTCGCGGTGACCGTGGCGCTGGACACGATCATGTGGCGCCCGCCAGAGGACGCGACGCGTTCCATCGCGCCGTCGACGACGCATTGGCCGGGCGCGACTGGCGTCCTGTGGCCGGAGGGACGCGTCGCGTTTTTCAATACCGTCCTCAACAAGAGCTCCGAATGGGGCGTCTCTCCGTGGCACTGGTACTTCACCTCCGCGCTTCCTCGCGCGCTCACGGTGTCGTATCCGCTGTCGCTCGTCGGCGCCGCGTTGGAACGTCGCGTTCGCGCGGCGCTCGCGATTGGACTTTTTTACGTCGTCGTCATCTCGCGTCTCCCGCATAAAGAGCTGCGATTCGTGTTCCCGACGCTGCCGCTGTTCACCGCGTGCGCGGCCGCCGCGGTAGGCAGGGCGTGGACCCGCCGCGCGAAGATCACGCGGTGCGTCCTCGGGATGTTACTGTCGCGCCGCGCGAAGAAGAAGACGCGGACGAAGCGCGGCGGAAAGTACAAACGCACGGGCGTCGCGGAGCTCATCTGGGCGCTCTTCGCCGCGGTCGTCGTCCTCGCGTGGTGCCTCGGCGTCGCCGCGCACGTCGCGTTCGCGCTCGCGGCGAGGTGTAACTACCCGGGCGGCGTCGCGCTGGCGCGATTACACGCGCTCCGCGCCGACGTGCCGGGGACGGTGCACGTCGACGCCGATGCGGCGACGACGGGCGCGTCTCGGTTCGGACAAGTCAGGCGCGTTCTTCTTCACACTGGTTCCCATACGACCGCGTTCGCGTGGTGAACGCCGATCCTCAAGGACTTTGCCCGGCGTATGTTTCTCTCCGCCCAGGGTCCCTCGCTTTCAATCCCGACACACCTCGACGCCTTTCAACTCCGCTTCTGACGCCTTTGAACTCCACCCCGACGTTCGCTCGTATGGACCCTCGACCCTCAGAGAAGGACGCGGGTGGAGCTACCGCAAAGACGAGGGCGACGACGTCGACCGCTCGGGGTTCGATTACCTCGTCTCGGGCGCAGATCGCGTCGACGGGTTCGAGGTGTTGGACGCGATCGAGGGGTTCGGCGGTCTCGTGATCGACCTCGCGGCGCGGCCGCTGCCGTTGCGGGTGACGAAGCGGCCGAAGATTTGGCTCCACGCGCGCTCGGCGGAGGCGCGGAGCGGCGAGCGGTGAACGGGCGCGGCGGCCGGCGCGCGGAAGCGCGCGCGTTACCTTCGAAGGCATCGCTGCATCGCTCTACTAGTTGTAGTCTACTTATGCGATAGGCCCTAGCTACTACAGTACGAGTTTCGCGCGTCATCGGTCGTTCGTCGCGTCGTCCCGCCGCCACTTCATCTCCAGCTCCGCGGTGACGATGGCGTGATCGCTCGGAAACGACATCGTCGGAAACGGCGCGTCGCTCACGAACCTCCCGCGACCGGTGTTATCCCGGGATACGAACCGGCACGAGAACCCCGGCCCGCGCTTCTGCCCGACGTACAGCACTTTCCGTGGGTCCTCGCCCGTGCCGTATCCGGCGGTGTCCTCGTTGAGGTCGAACAAGGCGGGGTCGCGGAATAAAATGTGGTCTTTGGGGTTCTTGTCCGTCATGTCGCTGCTCGCGCGCTCGGCCATCCGCACCGCCTTGTTCAGCTGCGGCTGAAGGTACGTCCGCGCGTTGAACGTCGTGTGCACGCGCGGGTCGCACACGCCCCAGCACGTCGCCATCTCGCGCCTCGCGATGTGATCGCTAAACTCGCGGACGCCTAGCCTTTTCCCCGGGACGTGATCGACGTACGTGTTCGCGTCCAGGCCCACGATGAGAAGCGGCGGCGGCGGCGCGAGCCACGGCTTCCCGCCCTCGCACTCCGCGGCCTCGTCCACGTCCTTGAGAATCATGAGCTTATCCAGCGCGTCCACGACGGGGATCGTCATGAGTCCGTTCGTGTCGCCGTGGAAAGACGCGACGACGAATCGCCGCCGGCCGTTCAAACGCGCCCCCCCCACTCCCTCCCCGTCCATCGCGTCCATCGCGTCCATCTCGTCCTCGTCGAGGCGCTCGACGCATCGAACGACAAACAGATCCCCGGGCGCGAGCGCGTCGCGCGCCTCCATCGCAAGCCGCGTCGCCGCCGCGGTGTCCTCGCCCCGCCACTCCTCCGCGTCGACGTCGAACCGTTCCTTCGCGAGCAGCACGACGCTGTTCTGGTCCCTCGCGCCGTCCATCGCCTCCGGAGTTAGCACGTGGTATTTCGCGCTCAAGACGTCGTGCGCTTTGAACGCGGCCACCATGGACGCGGAAACCTCCTGGAGGCACACGACGTCCGCGGACGACGCGGCGACTTCGGGGGATGCCAAAATCTCGCACGCGCGCGCCGTCTTATCCCTAAGCAGCGCTCGAACGAGCCCGGTCTTGACGCCGTGCCACGTGGCCACTGGCGCGAGTTGATTCACGACGTGCACGAGCACGGCGTCGAAAACCGCGAGGCACGTCAGCTGCAGCGGGAGCGACAGCCGCTCCTCCGTCTCCGTCGTCGCGGGATACTTCGCGCGCGTGATTTTCCGCAAGAGTTGGCACGGCGTCGTCGCGCGCGTCTCCCCCGTCTTCGCGTCGAGGAGCGGCAGAGTCACGTCGAACATGAACGCCCTCCACGCGTTCCACCACGTCGCGAGGTCCGGCAGCGGCGGCTCGTACCCGTTGACGACGGACGGGCGGCACGCGCGATCGCCGTTCGCGAGCGCGATCGTGTTCGTGACGCGGTCGGGCATCGAGCACAGTCGCTTCGCGCCGAGCGTCTCGTCCCTCAGGAACCCGGACACGATCAGCCGCGGCGCGATGCGATCGCGGTAGTACGCCGCGGTCGCGTCCACGTCGTTCGCGTCGAACCCGGCGCCTCGCATCGCCTCGCACAGCGACGACATCGCGTCGTGCGGAAACACGACGCCGACGGGGACGTCGCGCTCGCCCGGCGACTCCACGAGCGCCTCGACCGCGGCCATCAGCGCGTCGTACGCGGGGTCGTCGTGCGCGACGTGGTACTCGAACGGGTTGTTGTTCACCGCCGCGACGTTCCACGTGGAGACGCGGAGGCGGCACGGGCGGTCGTCCATCGCGCCGAGGCCGCGCGCGGCGAAGGCGCGACGCGATCTGCGAGTGCATCCATCCGCATCCAACGTTGGGGAAGTCGGGGTCTTGTCAACGCCCGGAAGCGCCGGGCGCGTAGTACGTACTCGAACGGCACGAAATCGTATGCGCTTCAGTTTCGTCGTCCCGATTTGGCGGTCAAGGCCGCGCGAAAGTCTGTCGAAGCGACGTCCTCTTCTTCTTCCACGACGCGCGCGTCAGAGTCACGCGCGCGCGAACGCACCCGCGCGGCAGTCACCTCACCTCACCCCCCGCGCCGTCGTCGTCGCTCGCCCCCCGCCGACCGACGCCTCTCCGCCGCACGTCATGGCCAGCGGCGTGGATTACAAAGGGATGTCCGGCCCGCGGGCGACGGGACACCAGACGAAATCGTGGGATCCCAAGTCGGGGCTCTACTACAACGGCAACTCCCAGCGCAGGACCGGGGAGTGCGCGCCGCAGGGCGTGCAGCCGAACCCGGTCATGGCCGCATGGAAGGACCCTGTGTGAGTGATTCGATCCTCATCGCGTCCGCGATGTCTTCCCCCCGCCGCGGTCGTCGCGCGATCGCGGGGGAAAAAAACGAAACGCGATTCCGTCGCTTCGCGAGGAAGGGGGAACAGCGAATGAATTCTCGCGCGCGATCGATCCTCCTCCTCCCCCCTCCCGCCGCGGCCGTCCCTCCTCCGCGAAGCGCCTCTCTGACATCCCCGTCCCCCATCCCTCCCCGCCGCTCCCTCCCTCTCGCAGCCGCATGCCGGACCTCCAGCCGCACGAGCGCCCCGTCTCGGACTCGCCGTGGGCGCGAGACGACAAAGATCCGTCGCACGTGGACGACGTGATCATCCCAGGCCGAAGAAAAACCGGCGCCTTCTCGCGAGCGTTCGTGGACTTCGTGAACGACGCGCCGTACGCGAAGGACCCGAAGATGAACGGCGTGCCCCCGCCCGGGTACTTCGGCAACGGCTGGGAGCACCCGAGCCGCAACCCGTCGAGGAACGAGTCCACGCAGTTGCCCTACGGCGTCGAGTACAACGAGCCGCCGGTGAACAATTACCCGACGGAGAAGCCGAATCACATCAGGCCCACGCGAAACATGTATCCGGATAAGACGGGCCTGAACAAGCAAGGGCTGATGTCCACCGGTCTCGCGTTCTTCGAGAACCGACCCGCGGAGAAGATGGGGATGTTCAGCGACGAGGCGAGGCAAAAGTATCTGGGCGAGCTGAAGGAACAGATGGACGCGCAAAAGGCGGACATGCGCATGAAGGAGCTCAAGCACTGGGGATGGGACGTCGGCGACGAGCCGAAACGGCACGCGGATGGCTTCGCGTTCCCCGCGTTCCTCAACATGATGGCCGGGCGGATGTCGCTGGACATGGACAAGGACGCGCTGAGAGATATCTTCGCGCAGTTTGACAGAGATCAGAGCGGGAACATCACGCACGACGAGCTGAAACACGTCGTGAAGAACCTGGACGGGACGGGTTTCATCTCGCCTTCCGAGCTGCGATACCTCCGAGAAAACATCGACGACATCATCGCGGACATCGACAAGGACGGGGACGGGGAGATCAACTACGGAGAGTTTGTCGACATGATGATTCACCTGAAGGAGCAGTTCAAGCAGCAGGACATGCGCGAGCTCTTCAGGACCTTCGACAAGGATAACAGCGGGAGCATCACCGCGGCGGAGCTGCGCAAGGCGGTGAGTCAGCTCGACGGGATCGGGTTGATGTCCGTCATGGAGCAGAGGGAGATGATGGAGAACCTAGACGCGATGATCAACGAGGCGGACACGGACGGGGACGGGACCGTGGATTACGAGGAGTTTGTCGCGATGATGACGAAGATGAACGAGGCGAAGGCGGCGGCGTAGGCGCGCGCGCGAGACGATCAATCGCGCGGTCGAGCGACGGCGCTTCAAAAATTGACGTTAAGCTTAAGTTTATCACCCCCGCCTACAGATTGTAAGAAGTCGGCACGCGCGCGCGCGTCAATCGTCGTCGTCCTCGCGCGCCGCCATGGTCTCGCGGAGCGCCTTGCCCTTCTTCTCCTTCTTCGCCTTCTTCTTCGCCTTCTTCGCGGCTCTGAGCTCCGCCGCCGTCTTCGGCTTGCTCGGCGCGTCCTCCTCGGCGGCGACCTCGGCAGCGACCTCCTCGGCGTCTCCCCCATCCTCCCCGCCGCCGCCGCCGCGCGCGCTCGTCACGACCTCCGCGACCGCGCCCGCGGCGTGCCACCGCGTCTCCGGGTCCTTCAGCTTGACGTCCGCGACGTCCACGCTCGCCGCCGGCGCCGGCGCCTCCGCCGCCGGCGCCGTCTCCGCGACGGACGCGAACGATTTCCCGTGGAACACCTCAACGGGCACCTCCTCGCCGGCGGCGACCGCCGCGGCTCTCGCCTCCTCCTTGTCCGCGCGCTCCTCCCAGTCCTCGAGTTCGGCGAGCCGCGCGCTCGAAGAGAGACCTCCTCCCTCGTCGCCCTCCCCCACCGCGTACTTCCTGATGATGTCCTCGTCGCCGTCCAGCGACTCCTCCTCCTCCTCCTCCGCGGCGACGTGATCGATCACCGGATACATCGGGTCCAACCCTCTCTTGACCGCCTCGCGCAGCAGCGCGTCTTTGCCGAGCACGACTCGCGTCTCCGCGTCCACGTCGTCGCCGAGGTCGCCGACGTCGTCGTCGTCGCCGCTCCCGCCGTCCGCGTCTCTCTCCGCGTCTCGGCCTCGGAGCACCTCGCCGATGAGCTCCGCCTTGGCTCTCGCGACGAGCTTCCTCAGCGCCTCGCCCTCCAGCATCGTCGGGTCAACCATCAGCTGCGACTTACGCGTCGCGTCGCCAAGCGACTCGCGCACGGTGCCGTCGTCGTTGAACGTCGCCGCGTCCGCGTCGCCGTCGCCGTCGCTCTCCTCGACGTCGCTCAGCGCGACGCCGGTGAGCTCCATGCCTAAACCGGTGGACGCGTACCCGACCGTCGGCTCGCGGTGCGTCCGCGGTCGGGGTCGGTCGTCGTCGTCGTCGGCGGCGGCGTCTAATAACTCCGCGTCGTCCGCCTGCGGGAGCGGGTCCACCGCGCGCTCCGTCGGGGACTCGCCGGCGTCGGACTCGGAGTCGTGCAAGTCCACGAACGGCATCAACCCCGGGTCGCGCGCGGGCTCGTTCGGTTTCCGCGGCTTCTTGTTCGTCGACGTCGGCGGCGGCAGCGGCGGCGGCGACGACGGCGACGCGGCGGCGGGAGTCTCCGCGGCCGCGGCGGCGGTCGACGACGTCGCGCGAGCTTCCGCCGCTTTCAACGCCGCCGTCTCCACCGCCGCGACGAAAGCGTTCGCCTCGGCGGCGGTCAAGCCGGACATCGCGCCGGACGTCCGCGTCGCCGCGTTCGCGGCGGCCACCTCGCGCTCCGCGAACCCCGCCTCCTCCTCCTCCTCCTCCTCTCTCGCTTGCTTCCGTCGGCTGTACGCGAGCCCTCTCGACCGCCCACCCCCGAGGGGCGACCGCCGCGATCCGCGAGACAGCGCCGCCGCCGCCGCAGCCTCCGCCTCAGCGGCGCGGGAGCCGCCGACGGCGCGCCCGGCGGTCTCGGCGGTCTCGACGCGCTCGGGGCCGTTCTATACAAGCGAATGTCGGGGTGGAGTTGAAAGGCGTCAGTTGGCGTTGAAAGGCGCCGAGGGCGGGTATTGAAAGGGAGGGGTGGGCGGAGAGACACGCCGGGAAAAGTCCTTAAGGATCGGCGTTCACCACGCGAACGCGGTCGTATGGGGACCAGTGTATAGAACGCACCTCAAGCTCCGGCACGCCGCCGCCCCACCACACCGCCTTCGCGTCCAGCGGCATCGGCCCGGCGTCCTCGTCCTCGTCCTCGTCCTCCTCGCCGGAGTCGTGGCTTCCCAGACGCTGGTACTCCACCCCGACCCCGTCCTCGCCGCTCGCGACGGACCGCGCCTCGCACCGCAGAAGCTCGACTTGCTCCTTCAACGCCGCGATCGCGCGCTGCTGTTCCAACACGATCATCCGCGCCGCGGGGGAGAGCGTCTCCATCGACGCGCGCAACGTCGCGTCGTCCACGTCCGCGTCGGTCGACGCGCGAACGGTCGCCGTCAGCGTCGCGGCGTCGGCGGCGCGGGCGCGGTTCCGCGCCGTCGCCGTCTCGTACGCCGTCGGCGGCGGCTTGATCGGCCGCCACCCGGGCGCGCCGCGCGCCGCCGCGCGCGCCGCCGTCTCCTCGGCCGTTTCAAAGTCGAGAAGCGCCGCGCGCGCGGCGTCCGCGAGCTCGCGCGCGCTCTTTCTCGCGCGCTCGTACGCCCCGGGGGCGTACGCGACCTCCCCGCTCGTGGGCGGCGCGGGACCGCCGCCCGAGGCGGCGTCGGCGGAGGCGGAGACGCCGCGTTTCTTCTCTTCGTCTCGACTCGCGCGAAGAAGAAACGCCCTCTCGCCGCCCTCCAACGCGACCGCCTTCGCCTTCTCCGTTCGCGACAGAAACTTCGCCTCCGCGGCCTCGCCCGCGCCGCACGTCATCGTCGCGACGTACCTCGCGAACGACGCCGCGCCGCCGGTGACTCTCACGTCGTACATCGCCGGCCCCGGCATCTTCGATCGAGGCATGTACGCCGCGAGAAGAAAACTTCCGTCGCGCGTCGCCTTGTCCGCGATCCCGTCGTGCGCGTGGAACCGCGCCGCCGCCGCCCACGCGTGCAGGTGCGCGATCGAGGACACGCCGCTGACCCACACGCCGACGAGCGGGACGGAGAACGCGCGGTCCTCCGTCTCGAGCAGCGGCACGAGTCGCCGCGATTGGTCCATCGTGAGGAAGCCGGTTTCGATTTTCGACGCCTCCGGGTCCGCCGGACGCCTCTGCTTCGCGAGGAGGTCCGCGTGCACGGGCGAGTCCGCGGCGACGCGCGGGGGGAATATCGGCGACATCACGAACACTTGGTTCGGCACGAGAAGTAACGCCTCGATCTCGACCGTTTTCCCCGCGTCGGCGTCGTAGTCCACGAACCCGTCGTCGCCGACGCCCCCCGCGCGCGTCGCGACGGCGAAACGCGTCGGCCACAGCGCCCCCGGCCTGAGCGTCGTTCCATGCGAAGCGACGTCGGGGTGGAGTTCAAAGGCGTCAGACGGATTCGAAAGAAGGCGTGGGATGGGCGCAGAGAAACGTACAGTAGGCCGGGAAAAGTCCTCAAGAAACGGCGTTCACCGCGCGAACGCGGTCGCATGGGAACCGGCGTGAGATAAAACGCGCCTGAGCGTCACCCTCCGGCTGCACCTCCGGACGAAATCTTTCGCGACCGCGTCCGCGTCGCGCTCCCACGCGAGCGTCGTCGCCTTCAACCGCTCGCGCGTCGCGTCCTCGGTCTCCCCCGCGACGTCCTCCAGCGCGCGCGCGTCGACGACGACGCAGCCGGCGTCGTCGGCGGCGCCGTCGGACGCGTCGCCGTTCGCCGCGACGTCCCGTAACGTCATGATCGTGTCCGTTACGCCTGCACGGTCGTCGGCGGCGTCCAGCGTCGTCACGTCGCGCACTTTCACGTTCCCTCGCACGCGGACGACCTCGACGCCCTTCACGTCCGAGGCGCCCGCGTCGTCGCCGGCGTAGCGCCGCGCGTCGTCGCGCGATTCGATGATCTGAAACCGCGCGTCCTCCGCGCGACTCCGCGCTTTCGTCGCCGCCCTCGCGAGCGCGGCCGTGATCGCGCCGGAGACCCTGATCTCCGGCGCGTGCTGGTGCGACGACACGTGGACGGCGTCGCCGATCGCGGTGGCGTCCCACAGGCTGCGCCGCGAGGACGGGAATCGGAAGCTCCCGGGCGCGGTGGACGCGCTGACGATCGGGTCCGTTATGATGCCGAGCGCGCGCGCGCGCTTCTCCGGCCACATCACCGACCGCTTCAGCGCTTCGATGTCGATCGCGTTCGGGTCCTTCTCCTCCGCCTCCGTCGCGGCGGCGCGCCGCGGCCTCGGCGCGGCGTCGGACGCCGTGAGCGAGGAGGAGGACGACGGGAAGTAGGCTGAGCTGTACGCGCGATCGTTCATCGCGGACGACGACGACGGGAATCTCCGCGTCGTCGCGAACAGCGGCGCGGGAGGGTAGTCCACCGAGGAGAACGTCCCGCCGCGATCGAGCGAGGAGGAGGACGCGCGCGCGTCCTCCGCGGCGGCCGCGCGATCGTCGCTCATGGCTGCCCGCGCGTCCGCTCGCCGCGTCGCTCGCTGTGGCGCGTCCGGTCGTCTCCTCGTTCGAATTCCTTCCTTCCGTTCGCGCGTAAAACTTCGCCGGGCCGATGAGTGACGTTCGTTGATCGGTCGAACGCGATGAAGCTGCAGCATGGAAACCGACGCGTGGTTTGAAGATGATGATTTGACCCATGCATCCGTCTGATGAATTATCCCACGAGGTCGGCGCCCATCCACGCGGTCTCGGAGCCGTCGTCGACACTCCGTCGATCGCGCGCCACCTCACGCGATGTCCGCGATGTCCGCGCTCGCGTCCTCCGCGCCACCGTGCGCCGCGAGGCGGCCGTCCAGCGCGACCGCGGCGACGTCGCGCGCGCCGCCGCCGCTCCGTCGCCATCGCGACGGCCGCTCGTCGTCGTCGTCGTCGTCGTCGCTATCCGCTCGCGCGATCCCGACGCCGTCCACCTCCTCGTCGTCCGCGCCGACGACGTCCGCGAACGACGACGCGCGGACGCAGGCCGACTTCGACGCGCTGTGGACGTGGCTCGAGCGCGAGGGCGCGGACGTCGCGAGCGTCTCGCCCGCGCTCGTGGACGCGACGCCGGGAGGACGCGGCTGGGGCCTCGTCGCGACGCGAGACGTCGGCGGCGGCGACGCCGCGATCGTCGTCCCGCGCGCGCTCTGGATGACGAAAGAGACGGCGTTCGCGTCGAAGATCGGTACCGCGCTCGATCCGGAGACGACGCCGCCGTGGTGCGCGCTCGCGCTGCAGCTCCTGCACGAGAAATCCCTCGGCGACGACTCGAGATGGGCGGCGTACATCAGGCGCGTTCTGTGCATGCACTGGTTCCCATACGACCGCGTCGGCGTGGTGAACGCCGATCCTTAAGGACTTTACTCCCCGGCGTCTCTCTCCGCCCAGGGTCCCTCGTATCAACGCCCGCCCTCGGCGCCTTTCAACTCCACCTGACGCCTTTCAACTCCACCCCGACGTTCGCTCGTATGGACCCTCGACCCTCATCAGATGCCTCCCGCGCGTCGAAGCGTTGGACGCGCCTCTCTTCTGGTCCTCGGAAGAGCTCGCCGAGCTCGCGGGGACGCAGCTGCTCGCGAACGCGGCGGGGTACGACTCGTACGTCCGCGGGACGCACGCGGCGCTGAAGGAAACCACGTTCAAGGAGCACCCGGCGCTCTTCGGGGACGCCGGGGACGACGACGGCGGCGGCGCGTTTTCGGAGCGCGAATTTTTGTGGGCGTTCGGCGTGCTCCGGTCCCGCGCGCTCCCTCCGGTGGACCAAGGCGAGAGCATCGCGCTGATCCCCGGCATAGACATGGCGAACCACGACGGACTGTGCTCGCAGACGTGGCAGCTGAATAACGGCGGGATCGCGGCCGTTTTCGGCGGGCGCGGCGGCGCGGATGGCGGCGGCTCCGTGCTGCTCCGCGTCGAGAAGACCAAAGCCGGCGGCGCCAAACGAGGCGAAGAGATTCGGTGCAACTACGGCCCCGCGAATATCGACTCGCAGTTCGCGCTGGACTACGGGTTCGTGGACGCGTTCTGCTCGAGGCCGGGGTACGTCCTCGGGCCGCTGTCGATCCCGGAGGACGACGTCAACGCGTTCGATAAGATGGACGTGCTGTCCGTAGCGGGATTGAAGGAGAGCCCGGCGTTTACGATTCGCGCGTTTGAGGACCCGCCGCCGGAGATGGTCGTCTTCATGCGACTGTTAAACCTGAAGAACGACGACGCGTTCCTACTCGAGGCGATCTTTCGCCAGGAGTGCTGGGCCCTCATCTCCGACCCGGTGAGCCGCGACAACGAAGCCGACGCGTGCGTCACGATGCTCAGGCGCGTTCTCATTACACCGGTCCCCATACGACCGCGTCGGCGTGGTGAACGCCGTTACTTAAGGACTTTCGCCGGCGCCCTCTCCGTCGCTCTCGTCCGATCAAACGTCCACGTCATCAAATTACTAACCAATCACATCACCTCCCGCCATATCGCCCACCAATCAAACGCCCCTCAGAGGGTGCGAGGAAGCATTGGGTGCGTACGCCACGAAGATCGAGGACGACCGCGGCGTCGCGGACGACGCCGACGCGTCCCCGCGACTGCGGCTCGCCGCGCGCGTGCGCATGGGGGAGAAGCAGGCGCTCGAGGAGGTGCTGGGGTACTACGCGTCGGTCGAGGCGCGGCTGGATCGGACGGAGTACTACCAGGAGCGGCGACTGCGGAGTCTCAACTTGCTCGATCGCGACGGGAACTCGACGTACGATCCGTTTCAGGACACGATGGCGTGACGCGACGCGACGCGACGCGACGCGAGCGGCGGCGGCGGCGGCGGGGCGAGGTTGTGATGAAGACGATGAGATGTATGCCGCGTCGGCGCGCCGCGTTTGTTCGTTCGTTCGTTCGTTCGTTTGTGGGCACGCAGAGGCGTTCCTCGCCTGTCCGCGTGTCGTAGCTCCATTTTTCAGCGGTCTCGTACGAAATATGTTCATCGGTCAGTTGAAAGGGGATGCGATCAAATGTTGAAACCGAAGGGTGGGTGAAAAACGTTTCGTACTCAACACACCTGCGAGCCAAACACACACACACAATTTGCCCGATCGCGATCGCGCTCGGCGCATCAGCCGCGACCGAGGTTGACATTGTTGATCCAGTGAGACGCGCGCGGCGTCGGGCCGCGCACGAGAAGACGCGCGACGGGAGCGGCGTCCTCGCGCGGTCTTTGAGTAAGGCGCGGCGGCGTCGGAGCGCGCGAATCCGCTCGCGCGCGCGCGCCTCGGTCGTCGCGAGGCGACGCGCGCGGCGAGATTCGATCCGCCGGAATTTAGCGAGGCAAGCGAAAGAGAGAGAAGAGAATTAACATCAACCGACGGCCAAGATGCGCGGCGAGCTCGTCGTCCACGGGCGACGCACCGCGCACGTGATCTTGAACTCGGACCCGAAGCCTAACCTGTCGCACGGCGACGTCGTCGCGCTCCTCGGCCAGGACGACGACGTCCCGTACGCGGCGAACGCGTACGCCGACGACGCGGGCGGAGGCGGGGCGCGGTACCGATTCGAACAGTGCCGCTCCCTCGCGCGCGACGACTTCGCGTCGTCGGTCGGGCTGCACGCGCCGACGACGCACCTGGAGATCGTGCGCCGACCGGGCGGGGAGTTCTGGGGGTTCCGAAGCCGCGCGGCGGGAGGGAAGATGCTCCAGGCGACGAGGAAAGCGCGCCGCAGGCTCGTGTTCGCGTCGTCGCATTTCGGCACGTGGGAGGAGTGGATCCTCCTCCCGGGCGTCTCCGAGGATCTGTCCTCGCCGTGGACGACGCGCGACTTGGTGTTCAAGAACAGGCGCGTCGACGGCGTGCGGCTGCGCGTCACCGCGCTGCGCGTCGGTACCGCGATCGACCCGGACCTGGGCGGGGTCTCTACCGCGACGTCGCTCGCGAACTCGCCGACGCGGACGAGTTCCGCGTTTGACGACTCGATCGTCTCGACGACGAGATCAGTCACCGGCCGCGGGGACGCGGGCCCCGAAGACCCGACGCTCTCGTTTCTGCGCGAGGAGGACGACACGCTGGACGACACGGACGACGGACGGCTGCCGTCCGCGCCCGGGAGCCCCGCGGAGTTCTTCTCTCCCACCGCGGAGCCGTCGTCGTCGTCCGACCCGTCGCCGTCGCGGGGCGCGCGGGTTCCCCGGGATCGGCCGCCGCCGAACGCGTTCCGCCGCCCGCTCTTCGCGGAGGGGGGGAGCGGTCCTGGTTCCCGTCCCGGTTCCCGTCCCGGCTCGACCCGCGCGTCTCCGAGCGGCCGCGCGATCGCGGACGCGTCGTTCGCGTCATCGTCCGCGGGCGGCGACGGAAGCCGCGAGCACGCGTCCGCGCTGAGAGCCATGGGCGGCGTCGTCGCGAAGGAGTTCGTCGCGGCGTTGACGAAGGAAGTCGCCGCGCGCGCGGCGATCGAAAAGGAAGTGCTCCGACTGCATTCGAGCTCGGAGGAACTACGGGAGTGGGCGCTCGCGGAGCTGGACCTGCTTCGGGCGTACTCGCGCGAGCACGTGGAGGAGCTCGCGCGGACGATCGAGGATCATCGCGTGAACGCGGCGCTCGCGGACGCGTCGCTCGCGAACGCGGAGGGCGCGAACGAAGAGCTCAAGGCGTCGACGCGTCGTCTGCTCACGGTGGTCGAACACAGGGCGATCTACGCGTGCGGCGTGTTCGCGCGACGGCGCGAGCGCCACGTCACCGCGAGGTGCTTCGACGCGTGGTGGAGCGTTCACGCGGACGTCCAGAGGAAGAATACGCTGCTCCGTAGAATCGGCGCCAGGCTCGGGAACGTCGCGCTCGCGCGCGCGCTCGACGGCTGGAGAGGAGCCGCCGCGGATCGGATCGCGCTGCGGCGCCGGACGCGTCTGCACGTCATGCGGTGGTCGCACGTCCTCGAGAGCTCCGCGTTTCGCGCGTGGGCGTCGACGTTGAGGTCGGAGATCATCCGCCGCCGCGCGATCGCGGCGACGACGCGAAGGAACCGGAGGAGGACGACGGAGCCGGCGTTTCATCGGTGGCGCCTGCGCGTTCATTCGATTCGCGCGACGCGCGAGAGGACGGCGGTCGACGACGCGACGAAGATGGCGCGCATGAACGCGCAGCGGCGCGGGTTCGAGTACATCGCGACGAAGCGCCTGCGACGGATGGCGTACGACGCGATGTGGGCGTGGAGCGACCAAGCGTCGCGGCAGCGTCGGACGCGGCGGGTGCACACGCGAAACGCGATGCGTTTCGACGCGCGAGCGACGCGTCGGTTCCTGAGCAAAGTCCTCACCGGGTGGCAGAACGTCGCGTCGCGGGATCGGTTCGTCCGCCGCGTCGTCGAGCAGAGGCGCGCGCGCGTCGGGCGCGCGATTTACCGCGGCGCGTTCGCGCGGTGGGCGAACTGGGCGAATTTAAGCGCGTCGCGACGCAAGCTCGTGTCGTTGATTTTCGCGCGAAACGTCATCCGCGCGATCGACCTCGCGTGGCGCGCGTGGAAGAAGACGTGCGACGACGAGCGCGCGCGGCGGCAGAGGATAATGACGCACGCGGCCGGGCGGCTCGTGCGCGGGCCCGCGACGACGTGCTTCGTGTCGTGGCGCGTCAGGGTGATGGAGAAGCAGCAGAAACGCGCGCTGGCGTCCAAGGTGGTCAAACGCTGGTCGCGGCGGCTCGCGTTCAGCGCGTTTCGGTCCTGGTTTCTGTGCGCTCGACGCGCGCGCAGAGACCGGCGCGTCGTCGCGCGGTTCCGCGCGAGGGCGACGAGCAGAGACTTGGCGTACGCGTTCGACGGGTTTCGCGCGGGCGCGACGCGGCGGAAGCGGCTGCGAGCGTTGTCCGTCAACGCCGCGGCGCGGATGCGCCACGAATGTTTATCGCGCGCGTTTTACGGCTGGGAGGCGAGCGCGTCCGAGGCGGCGCGCGCGAGACGGCGCGCGAGACGCGCGACCGAGTTCGCCGCGCGAAAGACGCGCGAGAGGACGGCGGCGGCGTGGGCGGAGGCGGCGCGCGAGACGAAGCGCGAGCGCGCGCTGGCGACGCGCGCGGCGTCCAAAGCGTACCGCTGGACCCGATGGCGCGCGTA
>Ga0181559_10003083_pt1 | contig 16417 bp, 9 predicted proteins | sample 011ome_21_FD_133752 | JGI IMG/M metagenome (GOLD analysis project Ga0181559, IMG submission 133752) | Coastal salt marsh microbial communities from the Groves Creek Marsh, Skidaway Island, Georgia - 011508AT metaG (megahit assembly) | ecosystem: Environmental > Aquatic > Marine > Intertidal zone...
CCGCCCCCGCACCCTCCGCCCCCGCACCCTCCGCCCCCGCATCCTCCGCCGCCTCCGCCGAAACCGGTGCCGCCGCCACCTCCGCATCCTCCGCCGCCACATCCGGCGCCGCCTCCGTATCCGCAGGACGCGCCACATCCGGCGCCGGGGACGATTCCGGCGCTCGCGGGCGTCGGGCCGAGCCCGTACTCGCTCCGCGGGCGCGCCGACGAGAGGAAGCACGGTGAGCACACGACGGCGCACGGGAAACAGCACACTACGAACGCGCAGCACGACATGAGTCGCCCTGTTTCGTGAGTCGCGATGAGTCGTCTCAGGTCCACCGGCGTGACGAAGCGCGCGTCGACGTCTCCGGGAGGAAACCGCAGAGGCAGCGGGAACGAACACACGGCGCCGTGCGTTCGCACGTACGGGTAGTCGCGCAAAAACGCCTCCGGGAACGCCGTCGCCGGAATTGTAAACCGAAGCCACGCGGGCTCGTGCATCGTGACGCCACTCCGCGCCGTGACACGCACCTGCGCGTACTGCACACCAGGGTCGAACGCACGCCCGAAGGGCGGAGGCATGAACCCCTCGAAGTCGGATCCCCAGCCCCTGAGCTCGTTACGCACCGAGGTGACGTCCTTCGCCGCGGGCCACGCGGGAGCGTAAAACACGCCCGGGCCGATTTCGGCGACACCCGCCGCCGGCGCGGGAGCCACCGCATGCATGGTTTGCGTGGTCACCGCCGTGACAGCCTCCGTGACCGGTCCCGGGAAGCGCGAGTCGGCCAGAACGACGTCGTCCAGGTCATCCAGTCCGCGAAAAGCGCACGTCCAGTACCAGTCCGGCGGGTCCCCGCGCCACATCGCGCCGACTTTGGCGTACGCGCCCGCGCGATACGAGGCGCGCGTTTCTTTTTTTTCCTTCGTCTCCCCGTAAGCGCGCGTTCCGGTCACGTGGTGTTCGTGTTCGTCAGTCTCCCCGTACGTCTCCGCCCACAGCGCCTTCGTTTTCGCGAAGCAGACATCCAGCTTCGCGCCCGGCGCGCGGTCGTTCACCGAGTCGTCGTGGCCGACGACGCGGCCGGTCGCCAGACGCATCTCGCGCGCGTACAGGCTGGGCGTCGCGAGGTGCGCGTGCCACGCGAGGTCCATGTCGTACGCGGGAACCAGGAACTGACCCGGGAACAAACGCCACAGCCCCACCAGCTTCGCGTACCGCTCGCACGCGGCGCGGACGAACCCCGCGTCGCCGTACCGACAGGCGCCGGGAAGCACCTGCCACAGGAACCCGCCCTGCCTGTTGGCGGTCTCGAGCAAGTCGCCGCCGGCGAGACTCGCGAAGAGCGGAGGTACGTCATCCGACGCGGTCGACGCGGGTATACCCGCGTCTGTTTCCCGTCCTTCCTTCTGTTTCCCGTTTTGTTTCGAATCATCGTCGCGTGGCGAGTTCCTCAGCGCGTCGGCGAGGTCGAAGGGCTGCCCCGGCGCGGCGGCGGCCCAGGCGGCGCGCGCCGCCGCTTCGGCGGCGGCTTCGGCTCTCGCGTCCGCCGCGGATCCCGCCGCGGCGCGTCCTAGCCCGGCGACGAGGAACGGGTCCGAGGGGTCGACGATTCGGCCGAACGCGCGGAGGCAGTCGGAGCGGTACGCGTCCGGGTCGAGGCGGTGCAGGTGGTGCACCCACTGCACGTCGAAGGGCGCCGCCAGGATCGTCCGACCGTCGACGCTCTTTTCGTCTCGACCACTCTCGTCTTTTTCCTCCTCCTCCCCGTAATCCTCCGCCGCGCGCGCCGCGAGCAGCGGCATCCAGACGCGCTCGTACCTCGCCTTGGCGAGACGGAACGCCTCCGTGGGGTGGTAGAGCGCGCCCGGTAGGAGACCGGGGACGCGCTCGTGCGCGAAGTGCACGCGCGCGAGGAAGCGTCGGAGCGAGGAAGCGGCTCGCGCCAGGCGGTCGATCGTGGCGGGAGGGAAAGGAAGCGCGGCGCGTGTCTCGTCTGCCCTTCGCGGGGCGAGGTCCGCGGCAGCGGCGGCGCGAGCCGCGACGTCCACCGGGAGGTGCACGGCGCAGGCCATGTCGCGCGACGGGACGAGCGCGCGCGATGGAATGCTCGTGGGGGTCGAGCGTTCTACGACAGCGCAGTTGTTGAACAAATGTGACCGACTTTTCGCGCAAACCCCTGAACGAGTGTTGCGACAACGTTTAGGGAGTGCGAGGCGGTGTTGATGAACCCGAACTGCTACGCGAGACCACTTCTTGAGGAGCACGACGATGTGGGCCGCGGTCGCGTCGACTCGCGATGTCGCGTCCGGCGTATCGCACGCGCGTTCATGCCGTCTCCGCGATGCGCTGGGCCGAAGGTCCCCGCGACGCGCGCCCGCGGTGTCGCCGGTGCGGGTCATCGAAAAGGAGCCATCGGTGCTGTACGACTTCTCCAGCGAAAAACCTCGCGTCTCCCCGGACGGGTGGATGGAAACGCTGCGCGACGCCACACCGCGCAAGGGGGGAACCGCGCGATGCGACCCGTCCGCGCGCCCGGGCGCGGGCGTGCGCGCGGTGCGGCAGTTCTGGCGCAGGGGCGACGCGAGCAGCTACGAACGAGCCGCGGTCGACGGCGTCGGGGAAACGTCCTCCTCCGGCGCCAGCCATCTCGCCGACCATCCCGTGCTCGCCGCGCTCGCGCGCCGTCTGCGCGACGGCACGGCGCCCGGGTCGCGCGCCGCGTCCGACACCATGAAGATCGGCCTGGCGGTCGAGGGGGGGGGTATGAAGGGCGTCGTGAGCGCGGGCGCGTGCGGCGAGCTTCTGCGCCTGGGCATGTACGACTGCTTCGACGCGGTGTACGGGAGCAGCGCGGGGGCGATGAACCTCACCTACTACCTCGCCAAGCAGCCCGAGGGCGTCAAGGCGTACCAGGAGGACCTGGTGGACGGCGCCTTCCTGGACCTGAAGCGGCTGCCGAAGACGAGGCGGAGCAGGCGTCTGATGGGGACGAGCAGGGGACGTGCGCCCGCGATGGACGTGTCGTACCTGGTGGACGGGGTGATGGACGGCGCCACCGGGCGCGCGCTGCGGTGGTCGGACGTGCTGGCGAGTACGGTGGCGTTCAACGTCGTGGCGACCAGCCTCGACACGCTCACGCCCGTCATCCTGCACAGTCCTTTTAAAGACGTGGCCGACTTGAAGCAGGCGCTCAAGGCGAGCGCGGCCGTGCCGCTGTTCGCCGGGCCCGAGCCCGTCAGACACCGCGGGCAAAGACTGGTGGACGCGGCGGTGATGGAGCCCGTGCCGATCCACGCCGCCGCCGCCGACGGGTGCACGCACGTCCTGGTCCTGCTCACGCGCGTGCTGGACGACTCGTCGCGAGACGAGGGGGCGCGAGACCCGAAGGGAAAGAAGAGAAGGAAGAAGAAGCGATCGCTCGTCACCCGCGCGTTCGGACCGATCGCGTACGCCGCGGTGCGCGGCGCGCTGATGAGCCCGCGGCACATGCGCGACGCGTGGCGCACGCATGACGGGACGCGCGCTTTGGTGCGGGACGGCGCCGCCGTCGCGCTGGATGAGGCGTTACTTCGAGCGTTACGGTTCCCACACGAGCCCTCCGAGTTCCCGCACGCGCCCGCGGTGTTCTGCGTCGCGCCAGACCCGGGGGCGCTGCCGAAAAAAGGCGTCTCGTCGCTGTGCGTCGATCCCGAGACGCTCGAAGCGGGGAACGCGGCGGGCGCCGAGGCGGTGTTCCGGGCGCTGGGGCGCCTGCGGCCCGACGCCGGCGAGGGACCGAGCGCCGGCGGGGACCGGTAGGCGCGCGCGCGCGTGAATGACGTGAATGAATGACGTATGTATCACTGTATGTATACAGAAGAAGACTACTACTGGCGCGCGCGTACGACGCGAAAAAACGCGTCGTCTAAAACCCCGCGCGCCTCGGGGGTTTCGAAACCGTCTTGAGGCGTTTTTTCCGCGTCGTCTTCGAAGCCTCCGACGCCTCGGTCGATTTCGATTTCGTCTCCTTCTCTTCGCTCGCCTTCGCCTTCTCGGTGGTCTTTCCCCGCTCAGCATCCAGCGCGGGCTGGCTGTACGCCTCGAACAGGTGGTTGAACTTGTTCACCCCGATCTCGTTCTCCATGAGCAGAATCTCATTCGCGATGAGCTTCATCTGCGCGTCACCCGAGCTCTTCACGCCGACTCCGTCCGTCATCGCCAGCGCCGCCGCCTCGTACACGTCGCTGTAGTCCGGCGGCTCCGGCGGCGGCGGCGACGGGTACAGCATCGGCGGCGAAGGCGTCTTGCTCACGTGCAGCGCGTTCGCGGACTCGTACACGTCGTACGTCACGCCGGAAGAGGTCATGGACGCGCCGGACGCCTTCTTCGAGCGCTTCTTCGAGCGCTTTCTCCCGTCGCCAGTCGCCGCCACCGGGTCTTTGGACGCCTTCGAGGAGGCTCGCTTCGAAGAGCTTCTGGGGGACTTCTTCTCGGCGTCGCGCTTCGCCTCAGCCGCCGCCTCGGCGCGCTCGCGCCGCTTCTGGTCCGGGGACACCCCTTCCGCCTCGTACTGGTAGTCCACAGCGTCCTCGTCGCCACCCGTGGCGGACGCCTCAGCCGCCGCCTCCGCCGCCGCGCCCTCGGCGTCGCCGCTCAGCGACGGGTTCGCCGCGAAGAGCTTCTCGAACGCGTCGTCGCGCGCGTCCGCCTCCCGCGACTCCGCCGCCGCCTCCTCCTCCCACCACCCGGAGGAGCCGTCTTTTTTGGAGGAGGAGTCCTTAGACACCTTAGAGGAGGCGTCCTTAGAGGAGGCGTCCTTAGAGGAGGCGTCCTTAGAGGAGGCGTCCTTAGAGGAGGACTTCTTAGAGGAGGCGTCCTTAGAGGAGGAGTCCTCAGAGGAGGAGTCCTCGGAGGCGTCCTTAGAGGCGTCGGCGTCCTTCTTAGGCTTCTTCCCCTGCTGCTTGTACCACCACACCGCGTCCTCGTCCTCCACCGGGTCCGGCGCAAACACCGCCTCGGCGCGTTCCTCGTCCTCGTCCTCGTCCTCGTCGTCGTCGGCGGCGTCCATCTCCGCGTACGCCTCGTCCATCTCCGCGTACGCCTCCTCTTCCACCTCCTCCTCCGGCGACGAAGCGTCCGCGTCGTCGTCCGCGTCGTCGTCCGCGTCGTCCGCCTCGTCCCGCGCCTCACGTTCGCGCGCGTCGCCGTCCGCGACAGCGAAGAGCGCCGCCTTCGCCGCCGCCTCGTCCAGCGGCGGCGGCGGCGCGTGGCTGAACATCGAGGCCATCGCCGCCTCGTTGTCGATAGGCGGGGGCGGGGGCGGCGGCCTCGGCGCGGGCGGCGGCGAGCGCGGCGCGAGCGGGGGCTCGGGGGGCCAGGGCGCCGCCGGGGGCGCGTTCGCCGTGGGGTAGAAGGGCGCGGGCGGAGGCGGGCTCGGGCTGGGCGGCGGCGGGTACAGAATCGCCGCCTCCGCCTCCGCCGCCGCCGCCGCGGCGTCCACGAGGCTCTGCAGCTTCTCCCCGTCCACACCCTCCAGCTTTTTGAGAACCTTGAGCGGCTGCTCGTCCCGCGCGTCCACGGGCACGCCCGACGCCTCCAGCGCGCTCACCGCGGCGTCCAGGACGCCCGCCGGGAAATCCGTCGGCGTGAACACGGCGTCGACGACGAAGTCCACGTACACGTCCGACTGCGCCGTCGACGCCACCGTCTCCTCCGCCTCGTCTTCGCCCTGCGACTCGCGGAGCTCGTCCTCGTACGCGTCCAGAAAGCTCTGCTTCTCCGCGTCCTCGGGGGACAGAGCGTCGGATTCGGAGGCATCGGACGTCGACGCCGGCGTCTCGGACGCCTTCTCGTCCGAATTCGTCGCGCCTCGCGTCGCGGCGTCGGCGGCGTCTGACTTCGCCGAGGGCTTCGCCGAGGGCTTCGCCTTCGCCGAGGGCTTCGTCTCCGCGGAGGGCTTCGCCGCCTTCGCCGAGGGCTTCGTCTCCGCCGAGGGCTTCGCCTCCGCGGAGGGCTTCGCCGCCTTCGCCGAGGGCTTCGCCCGCGCCTTCCCCAGCGTCGCGGCCTCGACGCCCGCGTCGTCCTCTGCGCCGAAGAACAGGTCCTCCTTAAGCGCCTCCATCTCCGCCTCCATGGCCTGCTTCTCCATCTCGGTGGGGAGGCCGTCCTCGCGCGTTTCCGGGTCCGACCCGACCATCTCCGCCTCGCGCAGCTCGTCTTCGTACGAGCGCGTGTCGTCCTCCGCGACGCTCCGGTCATCCGGTACGCTCGCCGCCGCCTTCTTGGCCTGGTGCGCGAGCTCGTCTTCGTACGCGTCCATCTCCGAGTGCTCGTGCTCGCGCGCCTCTTTCTCCCGCAGCTGCTTCTTCAGCTTCGCCAGCTCCTTCTTGGCATCCTCCAGCTCTTTGGTCTCGCGGCGCGCCGCCACCGACGCCTTCGTCGGCGCCGGCGCCGCACGCGCCGCTCGCGCCGCCGGCGGCGCGCCTCCGTCCGAGGCGCTTCCCTCGGCGCCCTCCGCCTTTTCTTCGACGGCGTCCATGTTGGCCTCCTCCACGTCGCCCTTGGCCATCTTCGCCTCCTCCGGCTCGAGGTCCTGCACGTAGCTCTTGCCGCCCTCGGCCGTCTCGGCTCGCGAAACCTCGCAAAACGCGCTCGACGGGTCCACGTGCATCTTGGCGAAGAACTGCGCGCACGCCTCGCGTTCGTCCGCCGCGGTGATGTCCGCCTCGACGTGCTTCGCGGCGACGCCCGCGATGGCGGCGTCCGAGTACACGCGAGCCTTGCGCTTCGTCGCCTCGTCCTCGACGGTGTCCAGGAACGCGTCGCGCGCGCCGCTCGCCGCCGAGCGCTTCTCCTCGGCGGCGTCGATGCGCGCCTGGTTCTCGGGGCTCTGCGCCACCGCGGGCGGCGCGTTCGGCGGCGGCGGGAACTTGGGGAGCTCCGCGCGGTCGGGGTCGAACGCGTCCACGAACGACGACCGGATCGAACGCGTCTCGGCGTCGTTCTCGGATGCCTCGGCGCTCGCCACCGGCGCGGTCACCGCGCCCTCGCGCCCGTCGGAGGACGGCGTGGAGAAACTCCAATGGAGCGGCTGCGGCAGGTCGCCGCCCCACGTGCGGTACGCCACCACCGCCAGCCACACGCACGCCACGGCGACGAACAACACGGCCACCTGCGAGGTGTTTTGGTCATCGAGAAAGTTGGGAGTCGGGGTCGAACACGGGCGCTCGCGTCAGTGAGGCGTCCGAGAGAGGCGCGAGATCTCGCGCTTTGGCGCTTTCGAACGCGGTCGTCGTCTCGTTCGCGTTTCTTTCGTGTCGGACGCGATCGACGGCTCGGACGCGGTCCCGCGCGCTTCCCGGGCACGCACCTGCGTCATGATGGAGTTGCTCTGCTCCCTTCGTCGGCGCATCTCCGCCATGTAGTCCTTGTCCAGGAGCTTCTCGCGGTCCCCCAGACGCGCGTTCTTCCTCGACCTCGGCGCGCGCTCATCCGCCTTGAAACCGTCCCAAACGCCGGGCTCCTTCTTGCTCGAAGGGTCCCCGTCCCCGTCCTCGCCCTCGCGCGTGCCGTACTTGGTCGCGGTCGCGGCGTACTTGGACGTGTGCTTGAACGCCCCCTGCGTCGCCATGGCGAACGACCTCTCGTTCCTACCGGGCACCCCGCAGACGCGTTGCGGCGCGTGCCTATGTGGCGACTCCGGCGCTCGTAAATCCAAATCGTATTCACGGTGGTTACGTTTTGACGGAGGATCGGAGGTGTTTCATAATTTGTTTTCGGGATCTGCGTTATTAGTCTTGAATGTTTGAAAATAACACATTTTCCCGAATTGCGAGACTGGTTCGGATGTGTGTCCGATGCCTCGAGACGAGAGGAATAAACGAGTCGTCGCCCCCGATCGCCATTCGTCGAAACTGGAAAGTTCGAGCTTTCCCGAGGAGGGGAGCCGCGGGGCTATCTCGGACCGTCGAACGAAATTGCAAAAAGCGCTTGCCCCCCGTGGCTCGCACTTCTCGTCCGGCGACCCCTCGTTCGCGGGACCGAATCGTCCGACCCGTCCGCCATGGTGCTCTCGCTGACGTGCGCGGTGCAGAACTACGACTGGGGCATCACGGGTGACTCCGAGGTGGCCTCGCTCGGCGAGCGCAACACCGGCACCTCGGCGGATTCCGAAAAGCCGCACGCCGAGCTGTGGATGGGCACGCACCCCTCCGGCCCGTCCATCGTGAAAGGCACGGGTGTGGGTCTGAAGGAGACCATCGCCGCGAAGGCGGAGGAGTTCCTGGGCGGTGTCGTGCACGAGACCTTCGGCGCGGACCTGCCGTTCCTGACCAAGGTGCTGTCCGTGGCGAAGGCGCTGAGCATCCAGGCGCACCCCGACAAGACGCTGGCGCGCGCGTTGCACGCCGATCGCCCCCACGTGTACAAGGACGCGAACCACAAGCCGGAGATGACGCTGGCGATCACCGAGTTCGAGGCGCTGTGCGGGTTCGTCGCGCACGATCGACTCGTTTCCAATCTCGCGAACGTCCCCGAGCTCAGGGCCGCCGCGGGCGAGGACGTCGCGGCGGCGTTCGCCGCGGCGCCGTCCGCGGCGACGCTGCGCGGCGTCTTCTCCGCCGTCATGACGGCGCCGCGCGAACGCGTCGCCGCCTCGATCGATGCGCTCGTCGAACGGCTCCGAACGGCTCCGAACGGTTTGTCCCCGGTCGACGCGCTCGCGCTGCGTTTGGAATCGCAGTACCCGGGAGACGTCGGCGTGTTGTGCGCGTACCTGCTCAACTACGTCGCGTTGCGGCCCGGCCAGTGCATCTACCTCGCCGCCAACGAGCCGCACGCCTATTTGCGGGGCGAGTGCGTGGAGTGCATGGCCACCTCGGACAACGTCGTGCGCGCTGGCTTGACGCCCAAGCTGCGGGACACCGCGATCCTGTGCGACATGCTGACGTACAAAGCGGGCGAACCCGTCGTGCTGGACGGCGACGAGGTGCCGGACGACGACGAAAAGGACGCGCCGTCCTCGAACGGCGCGTCGTCGGTTCGGCGGTACGTCCCGCCGTTCGACGAGTTCCAGCTGGAGACGTACGAGCTCGCGCCCGGATCGAGGCGCGCGGCGGCGACGTCGCCCGGACCGTGCGTGTTCCTCGTCACGAGCGGGAAGGGCGAGTTGGGCGGCGAAAAAGTCGCGCGCGGGTCGGTGGTGTTCGCCAAAGCCGGCGAGGCGGTTTCCATCCAAGCGGGGGAGGAGGCGATCGTGGCGTACCGCGCGATGATCAACAGCCGAGTGTTCGCGTAGTCTTGAAGCAGCCGAGTGTTCGCGTAGTCTTGTGTATTGTTTGATCGATTGCTCGAAGTATATCTACTTGTATCGATTCGTGGAATTTTTTGCGCATAATTTTTCACCAAAAGTTCTCGATTTGGATTCTTCACAGCGCCTGCGAGTCGACAGTGTCGGAACTTTTTCCCTGGGATCGAACTTTTTAAGCCCCGCCCGTATTTGTGCGCGACGACATTCAGCCGGGCGGCGAGTTCCGCGCGACCGACAAGAGGTCGGGGGCGGAGAGACCGATCGCCGCGCGATCGTCGCGGATCTGTTCGTCGCGATGGGTTGCTGCACGAGGTGCGTCCGCCGCGAACTCCAGCGCTGCCGCGTCCGTCCTCGACCGACCGATCGACGAATCGGGCCGGAGCTTGGTTCCTTTCCTACGCCCCCTCCCGCGTCCCCGCCGATCGAACGGTCGCTGACGTCTCCCTTCCCCGCCGCGTCCCCGCGCCCACCGCGACTCGTTTCCTCGCTCGAACCGAACCTACGCAGCACGCCACGCAGCACGCCCAAGCGGAGGGGCGGGAGACGAGCGCTCATCCTGGAGGATGACTTCGGCGATCGGTCGCCGTCGCCCGATTTCCCCGGGGAGGAGCACGACGAGTTCGTCGACGCTTTCGACACCATAGACGAGGACGAGGGGCTCCGAACGCCGCGCGCGAGCACGAACAGCGGCATGGTGCTCTCGCCGGTGTTCGAGGCGATGGCGGACTCGCCGTTCCACGACCTGACCCCGCAGGAGCAGGTGGCGCGCGTCGAGTCTGAGGGGGGGATACCGTACGAGCTGTGCCGCCAGTCGTGGACGCAGGAGGTGCACTCGCGCAGGGTCGCCGAGCTCCTGAACGCCACGAAGGAACGCGTGGCTCGCGAGAAGAACGTCGACCGCGCGGCGACGTACGCGGCACGGCGGAGGATGTCCATGGACGTTGAGGACCCGCCGGAGATGTCCCTGTACGATCAGGCGAAGGGGGTGGTGGGGCGCATGCAGCTGGGGCAAGACATCACCAAGTTCGAGCTCCCGGCGACGTTCCTCACGCCGTTCAGCGCGATCCAGGCCTCGGAGGACGTGCTGACGATCATCGCCGGCACGGAGCGCAGCGACGAGGACTGGAAAGCGTTGTCCGACGCTTCCCTGGACGCGGAGACGCGCTTCCTGAACGTGCTGCGGCTGTTCCTGGACATGGAGTCGCTGCGCTGCGAGGAGGGCACCGGCGGCGGCACCAAGAGCGCGTTCACGATGCCGCCGATGAAGAAACCCATAAACTCCGTGCTCGGCGAGACGCACCGCACGCGCGTCGGGGACGTGGAGATGATCGCGGAGCAGGTGAGCCACCACCCCCCGATCACATGCTGGGAGGTGGAGCACAAGCTGGCTGGCTTAAAAATCACGGGGAACCTCTCGCCCAAGCCCATCTTCCACGGCACGTCCGTGCAGGTGGCGCTGCGGGGCACGCTGCTGTACGAGTTCCCGGAGACGGGCGAGGCGTACGTCGCGTCCATCCCCGACCTGTACATCCGCTTCTTCGGGATGGGCGGCGGGTACAACGAGAACGTGGGGCGCGTGCGCTTCGAGCGCGTCGCCGGCGGGGCCGGGGGCGGCGACGCGAGGCTGTGGGCGGACCTGCACTTCAAGGCGCGCGGGAGCGCGGGCTGGAAAAGCAAGGCGCACAGGATGGACGCGACGGTGTACCGGGACACGAGCCTCGGCGGAGCGCCGAGCACGAGCGGCGGTGTCGTGGGCTTGGGGTACGGGTTCCTGGAGAACTTCTCGGAGAAGACGGACGCGGCGTTCAAGAAGGCGAAGGCTTCGGCGCCCAAGTGGTGCGCCAAGAATTACGCCGGCGGCGGCGGCGCGGGCGTCGAGGTCGTGGCGACGCTCAAGGGCCATTACAACACCGACATTCTCGATTTGCGAACGGGCGAGGTGTTTTGGAAAGCCGCGCGGCGCAAACCCCGCAACCCGGTGGCGGCGACGGTGCCGATCGACCTGGAGACCGAGTCGCACCTGGTGTGGGGCGACTTGATACGCGCCATCACGCGGGAGGATTGGAAAAAAGCCAACGCCGCGAAGAAGCGCGTGGAGACGGCGCAGCGATCGCTGATGAAGGAGATCAAGGAGGGGCGCAAGCGGTGGGTGCCGCGTCTGTTCGCGCGCGAGCAGAAGACCGATCTCGGGGTGGTGCGGGAGATGTACACGCTGCGGCCGAACGTGCGCGAAGATCCTCCGGAGTGCGACCGAGACTGGCACGAGCACATAGGCAAAGCCGTCTTCGAGGACTTGTGAGGCTCCGCGCGCTCCGGGCTCTGGCGGTTGTTTACGGTATACCTCACCCATCACACCGCGCGTACCGAAGCGTGTGTCATCGTCATCATCGCCGACGCGTCACGCGTTGTACGCTGCTCGCGTCCGTCCATCGCGCGCGTGGCGAGCGCGAACCGGCCGAGACTCGTCACCGGGCAAAGGGACGTCGCGGCGCGCGCCGAAAACGCACCGAAGTTCACACCGTCCTCCGCTGTGATCCACTGCGTGCGCCCGGGTCGTGACCAGGCGAGACTCGAAAACGAAACTCGCGTCGCGTCGTCGCTCGCGAACCTCTCGCGAACGCGCTCCCGTCCCTCCGCGGGCCACACGCGTCCGCGCGGGACCGCGTCGGGTGGAGTGTCGAGGCCCCGCTCGCGACGATGGCGGAGCGTTTCGGGTTCGAGACGGGCAAGCTGGTGATGAGCCAGTTCCGGAGCCGCACGCGGATCGGCCGCAAGAAGCGGCTGCTTGAGGAGGCGGAGAAGATCCTGCGATCGGGCGCCGTGGAGCAGCCCAAGTGGTTCAACGCGCTCAAGACGTGCGTCGCGCGCCCAAAGTCTCTCTCGACGCGACCGACACTCGCGCATAGACGCGTGCGCGGACCCGTCGGTCGCGCCGGCGCCGCCCGACCCCGGGCCTCGGCGTCCGGGTCGGCTTTCGCGAGCGCGTCGTACCCTACCCCCGTCGTCTCGATCGAGCGCGACACTCGCGTCGTTCTCGCGTCATCGCGCGTCTGACCACCGCGCGTCATCACCGCGCGTCTTTTCGCCTCCTCCCGCCTGTGAAACCCGAAAACAGCACGCCCCCCACGGTGACCGCGTCCGCGGCGCGCCCGACGCAGATCGTCTACCCGGAGGACAAACTGATCCGCGCCTACTACAACCGCGACCCGACGGCCAAGTTCGTGCCCGCGGACCTGGGCTCGGCGCACACGCACCACGTGCGCGCGTTCGCCAGGAGGCAGCTCGAGGTGATGCGCACGCGACGCGTCCCGGAGCACGAGGCGCTGAAGGTGGTCGAGGCGGAGGCGGCGGCGGAGGAGAGAAGCGCCGCGGAGGCGCGGGCGCGCGGCGAGACGGTCGCGCGGCGTCTGACGTCGGCGCACGTTACGCCGACCAACTACCTGGAGCAGATCCAGGAGGAGGAGGAGCTGGCGTGGCAGGCCACCAAGGCGGCCAAGGCGCTGGAGCTTGGGGCAAGGAAGAAGAGAAGGGAAGACGCCGTGAGGGAACACGCGCGGCTGGCGGAGAAAAACCAACCGATCGCCCAGACGCGAGACGACGACGCGACGAAGTCGTGACTGACGCCTATGCGTACGCGGCGGCGCGACGCGACGCTCTCTCCGTCTCGGCGACGATACTTTCGTAGTCTAACTAACGACACACGCGTGGTACGAGTCCCGGTGGATACTTAGTAACTTACTTAGTAATAAAACCGTGTTTTATGAAAACGACTCGACCGTGGTTCCGTGGTTCACGCCCGTCCGGAACAGCTTCAGCGGCGGCGGCGCGCTCCGCGGCGAGTCCCCGCCGCGGCGGCCGGCCGCCCCGCTCGCCCATCCCCGGTCGGCGCTCCCGAACCCGTACGCCGTCTTCGCCCCGGCGCCGCTCGACGCGCCCGCGCCTCGCGACGCGGACGAGGGCGAAACGCGGTCCAGAGGCGAGCGCGTCAGCTTCCGGATGGACGCGCGGGAGACGCTCCCGTACCGCGCGCGCCGCTCGCGCGACAGCGCGCGGCACGCGTCGCGCCAGCCCAGCAGCGCGCCGCGCGCAAAGGCGACGCGCGAGCGCTCGCGCTCCGCCATCGCCGCCTCGCGCCTCCGCTCGCGCGCGGCGCGGCGGCGCGCCTTGGCCGCCGCGGCGCGCGCGCGCCACTCGTCCAGCGCCGTGCTCAGCAGACGCGTGGTGGTCATGTACGACGCGATGAGCGACAGGTCCTCCCACTCCAGCGACGAGCGCGCGCGCGAGCGGCGCACGGCGTACGGCGGCGACGGCGGGCGCGGCGGGGACGCCGGGGACAGAATCGAGACGTTTCCGTACGCCGCGCTCGTCTCGTGGGATTCACGAGATTTGGATTTGAAACCCACCGGCACGGGAACGAACGTGGAGGTGGTGTCCACACGGTCCAGGTCGCTGCCGGCGAGTGGCTCTTCCGACGCGCCGGATGGCTCCGCGCCTGGATCGCCCCGCGCGCGCCGCAGCGACGCGAGCGCCAGCCGGCTGACGACGGCGCGCCACCGGTTCGCGCGGTCGCGCCCCCCCGGCGTGAGCGCTTTTTGCAGACTAAAGCCTTTTGAGGCTGCGTTCGGGGCGTTCGCGTTCGGGGACGAGCTCGGAAGCTCTTCCGCGGCGTCCGCGGCGGCGGCCGCGAACCGCGCTGCGGCGGCGGACCCGTCTCCGTTCCCGCCGCCCGGGCTGAGCGGCCAGGTCTCGGCGGTGGGGAGCGGCCCCTCCGAGAACATCAGGTTGGAGGAGGTGTCCCCGCTCTGCATCCACGCCGAGAACACAGCCTCCTCGAGCATCGCGCGCTTCGCCGCCGCCTTAACGCCGCCGCGCGACACGGTGTTCACAGTTATGTTCGTGTTCACGTGACCAGTCGTCGTCGTCGTCGGCGGCGGCGCGTCCGAAAGAGCGCCCTCGAGAGCGCCCTCGAGAGCGCCCTCGAGAGCGCCCTCGGACGCGTCGCGCGCCTCCATCGCCGACGCCAGCGCCGCGGACGCCGCGTCGCACGCCTGCCAGACGCTCGCGATCGCCTCCGCCACCTCGGCGGCGTCGGGGTCCAGCTCTCCCTCGGACGAACAGGAAAAGGAAAACGCGCCGGATCGCGCCGGATCGCCGGAGCCTTTATCTACTGAGACGAGCGACGAAGCCACCGCGCGAAGCGCGTCCGAGAGGCGCGCGCGCGCGGCGCGCATCGCGCCATCCGCCGCCGTTCGCTCTTTCTCCCGGTACGACTCGAGCTCCGCATATAACTCCTCGTCGCCGCCGTCTTTCAGTAAAAGCCTTTCCCGCAGCGCGCGCAGGCTCCGCGTGTGCTCGCGAGGTTCCTGCAGCAGGTGCAGGTTCGCGCCCACGCTGGGCGACGGGGACGTCGGCGCCGTCTCCATCGGCGTCTCCGGCGCCTCCGGCGCGAACGGAACGAAGCTTCCGCGGAAGCTTCCGGGGTACGCCGCGCGCATCTCGGCTTCGTCCAGGATGTCCTCGACGACCGCCTCCGTGACGTTGTGCTCGATCTTGAGCGACGCGGTCATCTCCTCCATCGCGCGCTTCGGCGAGTCGGCGGGCCGGCCGTCCACGGGCGCGGCCCGGCGCAGAGGGGACGCCGCGGCCGCGAGGAAATGGACGACCGCCTCGCGCTCCTCGTCGTCGTAGTCCACGGAGCTGGCGCGCGAGCCCGCGGCGCCGTCGTCACCCGGCTGCAACGCGCCGGAGCCGTCGCGGGAGGCGCCGGCCGGCGACCCGGACTGCCCTCGGGCGCCGCCTCCGGGCGACGCGCGCTCGGGCGTCACTTTCAGCGCCAATTTCTGAATCGCGGTCGCCAAGAATTCGTCGGGGCCGGGGAGGTCATCGAGGCTGCTCGCCGCGCTCGCGGCGTCGTCGTCCGCGTCGACGTCGCGCATCATCGCGCGTCCGCCGCGGTCGACCCGGGGGTTCCTCGCCGCACCGAGCCCGCACCGCGCGTCTAGGTTTGGTCGGATAATTTGAAGACCACGCATCGAGTGTCGAATGGGAGTTTTGTTTTTCAGCGGACGATTCGGCGTTTGGGATCCGCTCTTCAGTCGCGACCTGCCGCGACTGGGCACCGCTCGCACAGAGCGAGAGGCGAGGCCCGCCCGCCGGCGCGTCTCGACATGGCGGCGTCGCGTGCGTGGTCGGCGTGGGTCGCCCCCCCGCGCGTCCGATCGCGCGCCGCGCGCTCCGGCCGCGCGCCGCGCGCCGCGCCGGCGCGCGCGTCCGCGTCCCGCAGAGCTGGCACCAAGCGGCGCGGCGACGAGGACGCCGCGGCGATCGAGGCGCAGCGTGAGGCGACGCGCGCGGCCGTGGAGTCGGCGTGGCGCGAGGGCGGCGCGATGTCGAGCTCCCCGGCGGACGACGTGCGTTGCGCGGTGCTGGGCACGATCGCCGTCGCGAGGCACTGCGAGCTGCTCATCGAGCGGCAGAAGTACCATCTCGCCAAGTACGGCCAAGGCGCGGTGCTTCCCGACGACCGCGGCGATCCGGTCTGGGTCGCGTCGAAGCTGAGGATGGTCAGCGTGATGACCGGTGTGGCGCCGCGATCGGTGCCGGACATGGTGCACGTCGCGGGCGCGGACATTCTGAGCCTCACCGCGAACAGCATCATGCGGACCGTGCTGGAACTGAAGGCGCTCGTCCCGAACGGCGACGTCGCGCACGTCCTCGCGCTCGAGCCCGCGTTGCTCGTGGCGGGCGCGCGCGACGTTACGTCCGTTCGTCGCGGCGGGCGCGACGCGATGGGGTATTTGCGAGCCATTCCGCTGCCCGAGCCGTGCGTTCGGCTGCTGATCTGCGAGGAACCCGGGTTGATTCTAGGGAAGGGCGGCGTCGAACGGCTGGCGCAGATCTCGGAAACAGCGGACGAGCACGCGGAAAACGTGCGCGCGACGTGCGCGGGTCTGGACGACGACGATTGGCTCGACGTCAACGCGCAGCGCTGGTTCACAAACGTCTTTTGCGGGTATTATTAATCAATCACGTACGTAGTACCTACCTATACACGAACGGAGCGTCGTCATCATTAAACCCGCGGCTCGTTTTCTTCGCGGCTCGTTATTCTCACTCCGAATGGCTTTTCGTCTTCTTCGCGCGTAC
>Ga0181559_10003090_pt1 | contig 16387 bp, 17 predicted proteins | sample 011ome_21_FD_133752 | JGI IMG/M metagenome (GOLD analysis project Ga0181559, IMG submission 133752) | Coastal salt marsh microbial communities from the Groves Creek Marsh, Skidaway Island, Georgia - 011508AT metaG (megahit assembly) | ecosystem: Environmental > Aquatic > Marine > Intertidal...
AGAGCCGCAGAATGTGGGGAAGAAGTCGAGAGCGATGGTGCCGCGTCGAATACACTGCTTCAAAGCGTCTACCGAGGGCTCTTCACCTTCCAGATAGGCCTCCATCAATTCGTCATCTTGTTCCAGCGCGGTTTCTACCAGTGCTTCTCGGAATTCCTCGACTCGGTCTACCATATCTTCAGGTACCGGCTGGATTTCAAACGCTTCCGGATTTCCCGTGTCGTCCCAGACGTAGGCTTCACGGGTCAACAGATCGACCACACCAGTGAACTCATCTTCGATGCCGATCGGTAAGGTCATGACCAAAGGCACTGCACCTAACACCTTCTTAATCTGGTCGACAACACGGTAGAAATCAGCGCCGAGTCTATCGAGCTTGTTCACAAATATGATGCGTGCCACCTCGGACTCATTGGCGTAACGCCAATTCGTTTCAGACTGAGGTTCTACGCCCCCGGAACCGCAGAATACGCCAACGCCGCCGTCGAGTACCTTGAGTGAACGATACACTTCAATGGTGAAATCGACGTGCCCGGGCGTGTCAATGATGTTCAGACGATAGCCGTCCCACTCACAGGAGGTGGCCGCGGATTGGATCGTGATTCCACGCTCTTGTTCTTGTTCCATGAAGTCGGTGGTGGCTGCGCCATCGTGCACTTCACCGATTTTATGAATTTTACCGGTCAGTTTTAGAATGCGCTCGGTAGTGGTGGTTTTACCCGCGTCCACGTGGGCGAAGATGCCAATGTTCCGATAGAGCGTTAAGTCTGTCATGTTGGTTCTCAAAAAGCTTTTAAATTAATAGCCTCGCCAAACTAACTTATTGAAAAATAAGGGAATATTAGATTGGACGATTTCCGGAGCGCGTACCTTATCAGAAGCAGGCCGAAAGCTTAAGTGAAAACTGCGCGATAGATGTGGGCATGCAAATATCTACCGCGCGGCGTTCATTTAGGCGCACAATTGCGCATACAGTTCGCGCTCAGGTGCGGTTTACGAATATAGGGTGCTCAATCGCTTGCCTAGATCGGGTGGCTTTAGGTACGGTAAATTTCGAACTGCGACGATATTAACGACCACGTCCAAAAGGAGCGACGTCATGCCGATGTTAGATAGATACGAATTTTTTCAAGAGGCCTACTTTGTCAACGATGTAGAGCAGGCGTGTGAAAAATGGAATCGACTGTACCGGGCTGGACCATTTGTGGTGACGCATCATCACAAGACGGACACATTTATGTACCGTGGCACCGATCTCGAAGCGGACGTGAGTTATGCGTTCGGTTACCTAGGGGACATGATGATCCAGTTCATTCAGCAGCACGACGAAACGCCTTCAATCTACCGTGACATGTATGCGCGCGGTGAAGAGGGGTTTCACCATGTTGGCTTGCTGGTGAATAACTATGAGGAAGAAAAACAACGCATCCTGGATATGGGTTTTGAATTGGCGTGTGAACTGCACGCTGACGATGTCGATGCATGCTACATAGATACGCGTAGTGTGAATGGCGGCTTTACCGAATTGCACGACGATCCGGCCCATATTTTGAATGCGTTTGCCGGATGGCGGCGCGCGCATGAATTGTGGCGTCCAGGTGACCCGGCCATTATGCCCCGCGTGACCGATTGAGGTGTGCGCTAAGCGGTCGGCTGCACAATCGCCCTTACTGACAGGGGAACGATGCTAACGACGGTTATATTGCGAGATCCACGACAGCAATGTTGGTTCCTCTATCATCAACCTGTTGAGGTGGTCTGGACCAGAGTTTCAGCCGATGTTGTCCGGCTGTTGTCACAGCTAGAAAGGCGGGTAGAGCACGAAGGTTTATTCGCTGCGGGATACGTTGCGTATGGGGCAGCGCCCGGATTTGATGAAGCACTTCCGGGCGAGTCTGATTGTGCACTGCCCCTAATATGCTTTGCGCTGTACGAATCCAGGCAGAGGCTCGAGTCACTCACACAGTTTGATCCCCAGGGAGCTGATTCGAGTGCGATCACCCCGGCGGTGACCTGGTCACTGTCTACCCCCAGGTCAGTTTATGTCGACCGGGTGGAAAACTTGAGGCGGCATATCAGTGAAGGTGATGCCTACCAAGTGAATTTAACCGCCAACTTACAAGCACAGACTTTGCTCGGTTTTCCGGCGTTTCGCAGAATGGCGGTAGAGTCCCCCTATGGTGCGTACCTCGAGGGCGACGATTTCACGATTGTGTCTGCCTCACCGGAACTATTCTTTGAACTGGCGGATGGACTGATCAGCAGCAAGCCAATGAAGGGCACGGTGCCCCGCGGCCTGGATAGTGAAAGTGATTTGCGTGCACGGGACTGGTTGGCTCAATCCAAGAAAAATCGCGCTGAAAATTTGATGATCACAGACATGATGCGCAATGACCTGGGCCGCATAGCAAACCCCGGGTCAGTCGCGGTGCCGGCACTGTTTGATGTGGAGCAATATCCAACGGTTTGGCAAATGACGTCCACGGTGACCGCACAAACGAGGGCGGGTATCACTGAGATTTTTCGGGCGTTGTTTCCGGGTGCATCGATCACCGGTGCACCAAAACGTGCGGCGATGGGCTTCATCAATACTCTGGAGGATCAGCCACGATCCATATACACGGGCACCATAGGCGTTATAGAGCCCGGCGGTCGGGCCCAATTTAACGTCGCTATTCGTACGGCATGGAGCGATAAACGCACCGGTGTAACACATTATGGAGCGGGCGGCGGGATAGTTTGGGATTCTGATCCAGCAGATGAATACCAAGAGCTGTTAGCGAAAACGCAGATTTTGTACGCGACGGATCAAGATTTTGAGTTGCTGGAGACCCTGCGTTGGACGCCAACTGAAGGGTATTATCTGTGCGAACGCCACTTAGATCGGCTCGAAGCAAGTGCCAGATACTTCCGGTTCTATTACGACCGCGAATCCGTGATGGAGGCCTTACAGCAGGCGCATGACGACAAGATTGCGGTGCCGCAACGAGTGCGGCTGACGTTAAACCGAAACGGCGCTTGTCGGGTTCAGCAGAGTGCGTTGAGTGCGCAACCAGCAGCAGGGTCACCGCAATCGGTGAAGTTTGTATCAACGCCAGTCGATAAGTCGAACGTACTGCTGTACCACAAGACCACCGCTCGTGACGTGTACACAGCTGCGGCTCGGGAAGTGCCACCAGAAGTCGAGGGCTTGTTGTTCAATCAGCAGGGGTATGTCACTGAAAGCACCATTGCTAATGTGGTCTATCAGTTGGCGGGGAGTTTGTATACGCCGCCCATTGATGATGGCCTGTTACCTGGCACGTTGCGAGCCTGGCTTCTCGAGCAGGGAGAAATCGCAGAACGTTCGCTGCATAAGAGCGAAGCTGATACAGTGGATCGGTGGTTTTTGATCAATGCTCTGCGCGGTTGGCGCGAAGCAAAATTATGCCCGTAACAACCGTGATAGACGAGTTAGCCCGGAATTCATGTTATGTATAAATCCTATTTCTTCCTGGAAGGTCCGCCACACAGTGATGCGTTTCAGTTAACAGCGACACAAGCGGCCGATGCGATAGCTCAAGCGCTGCCAACAGCACTGGGGTATACCCAAACACGCACCCTGCGCGAACAAATTGATGATGACGCTTTACCACCGTATACGGGCATTGCAGAGGTTTGGTTTGCGAATCGTGAAGAGGCTCTGGGAAGCCTGGCGCAGGTCGAAGCATTGTCCGAATTGTTATCGCCAGGGACCCGTATTGGCCCGATAGTGACTGGTCGGGCGAGAACCGTCATGCGACTGCCGGAGCATCACCAGGGCAATTTTGTCAAAGGCGTGTTTGGCTTTAGACGCCAGGATCGCCTCGGTATCTCTGAGTTTCAGCGCTACTGGTGGCTTAATCATGGCCCGATTGCGGCGCGGACAGAGGGCGCGGTTTACTACTTGCAGTGCCACCCACTGACTGAGACTTACAGTCCCGGAACCCCCCCTTTTGATGGCATTACTGAATTACACTGGGCGAGCGTGGAGGTAGCACGAGCGTCGATGGCGTCGGCGCAAATGACGCGTGACCAATCGAAAGACGCAGAAAATTTTGTTGAGCCAGGCTCGGTTGTGTTGTTTTTGGCCGGTGAGGAAGTCGTTATAGCTGCGTAGTGGCTACGTACAATCCGCAACGTATCCCAAGTGACACATGCGGATTGATCCGGTTAGGCTAAGTAGATTGACTCTTGTATGGGAAGTCGCAGAGGAAAAAGTATGGATCTAAACAATATAACAACAGTGCTCGACAAGCCTAAACATGAACAGGTGGCGTGGCGGCGCTCCACTGAGCTGCAAGATTTGGGTGGCGCTAAATTGGAAGCGGTGTCCTTTTTGTGGAATGCAATGTGCGAACCCTCGTCGGCCCTTTCGGCGGCAGATCGCAAGGCGATGAGGCATGGGCTGATCGAAGGGCGCAAGGCCTGGTTGTCCAAGCTGGTGGGAGAGCGTGTCGGGGTTAAACAACGTACGGTATGGACGTCGGACATTGCGCGTTGGGTGGCGGACGAAGTGGCGAAAAAATCGCCGGATCTCGTGGTTAAAACAGTGCATAAAAGCGCATCGATTTTTCATACGCCGACTGACTGGGCTTTGCTGCAAGCCTGTTCAGCGCCGGTGTTGCTGACATTTGGTCGTCGTGGGAAATCAGGCGGTAACGTGGTGGCCTCTTTGGATTTGCATCGGATTGATCGTCAGCACCGGCATCTCAATTGTCGAGTGTTAGAGGCGGCTCATCGATTTGCCTCGTTACAAGGGGCTAAATTACATGTGGTCTTTGCGGTAGAGATTTCTCAAGTACTGCGTGATTTGGATATTGTCAATGAACGCATCTCTAAGCAAAAAATTGTCGAAAACGTAACGCCCGAATTGGACCGATTGCTCAAGCCCTATGCTATTCCCAAAAGCCGTGTGCACATGCCGGTGGGCAAAGCTGGCAAGGTGGTAGCGCAAGTAGCACGCAAGCTCAAAGCAGAACAGTTGGTGATCGGCTCACACGCGCGGCGCGCAAAGGATATGCTCAGCTTTGGAAACACAGCGCAACGGATCATTACCAGGGCGGTGAGTGATGTTTTGGTCGTACACCCTTAGTCAGGCGGTGTGCACTGCACTAGCCGTTGTGCTCATTGCAAAGCCTTAGCAGGCCTGCGCATAAATGCGGGCCGCCCTGTTCATTGGTCGATCCGGGGATGAACGACTAGGTTACGGGTACTGATAGTCGCTGTAAGGTGGAACCCACACTTCGTAAGTGGTTTCAAGAAAGGCGGTCAAGTCGACCAGTTGCTGCACCGTCATGATGTCATTGTAGACCGGCATGCGGGATAAACCTTCCGGTGTAGCCGTCATAGTGTTCAGTCCCCGGGACAATTTGTGAGAGGGATTGATGATAGAGGTCACAAGGTCTTCATAGGTTTTTATGCGGCTAACCGTGCCGCCTAACTCAACGTGTATTGCCCCATCAGTATCAGGCGCGTGTTTGATCTGGCCGGCGACGCTGTGGCAGCTGGCGCAGCGCAATTCAACAAACGTAGCTTTGCCTGCATCAATCTTACCCGGAGGTAGAGCGAACTCGGGATTCCCGCACGCTGCGGAAAGTAAAGCGATAGCCAAGTATATGATCGGCCTGGCACACGGTCTCGTTTGTTGTCTTCCATTCATAACTCAACGTCCTCAAGTACGTACAATTGCGCATAAACCTTTTGCATCAGAATTGGTTAACTAGCGTTGTCCTCTTGATTCTAACGCGTTTCAGTAACTTGGAGACCAACGCATGAAAAATTTTTTAGCGGCTTGTGCTGTGTTCATTTTGACCGCCTGTCAGGCGCCGATGCAGACGGGTAATCAATGCATGGTCGCTCCAGGGTTTCTGGCCAGCGCGTCGACATTTTCCTGGCGCTCAGAGGCGATGCTCGATCTTGATGACCACACCGGTTATATCAGTCCCTTAATGCAAAAGTCGATTACCCAAGCTGTGGCCTCTGAACTCCAAAGCAAAGGGTTCACGTATATTGACGATGATAGGGGCGAGGGAGCCAAGGCGGATATTGAAGTCGCTCTGACTCTGCGCACGCGCCGCGAACTGGTGTCGTTAGAGATTAATGAGTCACCATGCTCGGACACAGATTGTTGGGAGCGCATTGACCCAGGCTCATCGACGCGTATGGACCTGCGCACGATCGGCTTTCTAGCCGCAGACGTTTATTACGAAGGTGAACCGATCTGGCGAGGTTGGGTGGAACGCACGCTTTTTCCAAAGGACCGAGAACAATCGAAAAGCGTGATTAGCGAGTCAGTACCCGCTTTGTTTGAGTCATTTCCTCCTTAACTGTCCATGCTGGCGGTACCGTTTGTTGCATGCAGCGGTTAGAGCTGCAATAGGGCATGGATGGCAATTGCGATGCAGGTCAATGCGCCAACTAGACTGATCAATGCCTGTGTGCGGTTGTGCCGCCGCAGCAAAGCGTACAGCGACAAGTTGACCAACGCAAAAATGAAAAGCATGCTGATTGAGGTGAAAAAAGCTAAACTGGCTAGCGTTCCCGAGAGGGCGAGTAGCGTCACGATCCCGGCGGCAACTAAGGTGGCGTTGATGGGCGTCTGTGTCCAGCTGTTAACCCGCGCCAGTGGTTGTGGAAGTTGGCCGCGTGCAGCGAGTCCGTAGAGCACGCGTGAGGCCATAATGATTTGAATCAGCGCGCCATTGACGATCGCGAAGAGGCCGATCACTGATATTGCGGTTGGCGCGCTGCCGGTCAAATGACGATAGACATCCGCCAGCGGAGCATCTGAGACCGCAATCATCTCGGGCCCAACGGCTAAGATAAGGCTGCCAATCAGCAGTAAGTAGATAAGGCTCGAGAATGCTAGAGTGAGAAAAATGGCTCTCGGCAAATTTCTCTCAACTTCGCGTACCTCCTCCGCAACTTCGACCATGTCTTCGAAGCCAATGTAGGCATAGAAAGCCAACACGGCGCCGGCGAAGATCATTGACCACTCGTTGAGCGCAAAAGTTGGGGTCAATAGCTCTGGGTCGAACATGGTCAGGTCGGTTGCCTGGACGGCTAACACCGTGACCCATATCAGCCCGCCAACCTCGACAATACTGATGATGCCTGCAACCCACACTGATTGGGCGATACCCCATATTGCGATTAAGCTGAGGACGGCGGCGGTCGTGACAATGATCAAAATCCGGTCGGTATCGATGAATTCTTGTGCATAGCCGACGAAGCCGTTAAGGAGCGCAGCGGAGGACAGCGTACCGGTGGCGACTACCAGATATCCAACCCCCCGAGCCAGTCGGGGTGAGCCCAATCCTTTTTCGACGTACAGTGCAGCGCCAGCGGCGCGTGGGTAGCGTGCTGATAACCGGGCAAAAGAAAACGCGGTAAAGGTTGCCATCATGGCCGCGGCGAGAAATGACCACGGCGCCAGATAGCCGGCCACGGCGGTGATTTCACCGATGAGTGCATAAATGCCAGCACCAACGGTTGTGCCGATCCCATACAGTACCAATTGGGTTAACGACAAGCTGCGCCTGAGCGCGGGAGGGCTATCCATGTGTTAGTCTCAAGCGCTTAGCGTGACATAAGAGGGTTTGCTCATGAAAAAAGTGTTGCTCGCCATAGAACTGTCGACGCCTTCGGCAGAGTTTGTGCTGCAAAAAGCCAAAGAAACCATTGGTCCAGATGTGCAGCTTGAAGTGGTTCACGTCGTGGATCCGGCTTCGATGTCCTACAGTGTTGATCCCTCTATGACCGGTCATATTTACCAACAGCAGTACGACCAAACTATGGCCAATGCACGGGCCCGGATGCGTGAACTGTGTGAGCCTTTTGGCCTGGATGAATCACAGCTGCATGTGCGTTACGGGCGTGTGGCGCCCCAAATCCATGACTTGCTGCGCGAGGGAGATTTTGACACGTGTATGATTGGCTCTCATGGTTACTCCGGGTGGCGGCGTGTACTGGGCTCAGTAGCGGCGAGTGTCCTGCACGGTGCACCTGTGAATACCCTGGTGTTTAGTCTTGCGCCGTTGCAGAAAACTCAGAACGAGCACTCGTGACGGAGAGAGACGCTCGATTGAGGTGATCCTGCAGCGACTCGACGGCAGCGACGGGTCTATCAAGGGCAGTGATCAAGTCATGCTCAATGGGCGCCCGCACTGGTGTGCAGCGCCTACTGTTCTAAGGGGTGTATCTTGATGACAAGTACATCACACGCGACGCCATGCAGTACGGCGTTTGCGGTTGAGCCAAGCAATAGCCCGACGCCGTGTCTGCCATGGGTACCGATCACGATCAAGTCACACTTCATTTCTTCAGCGATCGCTCGGATCTCGGTTGCGGGAGTACCCAGACGGACATAAACATTTTCTTTACCGACGCCGTATTCCTGTCCCAGATTCGTGAGTTTCTCTTTTGCCTGGACACGCATTTCCTCCTCGAACGGCGCACCCGCGACGACATTCGCCATGTCGAGCCCCCCGTATGTGCGCGCTAAAGGTCGGATAATGGTGCAAGCAGAGACGTTAGCGCTGCCCTGTGAGAGTGCGATATTTTGGGCTGCGGCGCACACCTCCTCCGCCTCGTCACTCAGGTCCACTGCAATGAGAATATTTTGATAAGCCACAGGCATCCCCTAAAGGTGTTTGGAATATACATTTCAGGCTAGACAGTGGATGCCCATTCGCCAATTAGGGAAAGTCCTCATGTTATGAGGGTTATCCCGTAAACTGTGAAGTGCGCCCTGTGCACAACGCCATTCAAGCGTCCCTCTAAGTAGTTTCCCGCATGGGATTGCAGTGTCGCTCAGTTACTATGCGTCGATGAAGTTGAGCCTGTCCCAAGAAGCCCTGAAACCCGCTGTTTGTATTATCGATGGGGATCCCGCAGTTCGCGCGGGGTTAACCTATTTGTGCGATTCCAACGGCTATGGCGTGGTTCCATTCTCAACCGGGTCAGCGTTTTTGCGGACACTTGACCAAGCTTCGCATCTCGATATTCACTCAGTCATCTGCGAAGCACAACTGCCGGACCGCAGTGGTGTTGACTTGTTTTTGACCCTGCGGCGGCGGGGTTTGGATCTCCCTTTTGCATTGATGGTGAGCGGCAAGACCCGAGCCTGCGCCCACTTGGCAGGTCAGGTTGGCATTAAAAACATTTGGTGTAAGCCGCTGCTCGATAGTGTGCCGTTAAGTGAGTTTTTGTCCGGCTGCGAGGTATGAATTCGGATAAAAATCTTGAAACCGATCATCCGGGTATGCGAGTAATCAATCGTTTGGAGCAAGACCACCAGCGCACATCAACGCTACTGGGTTTGTTGCAGCAGACCTTGGCAACGAAGGGTGATGTGGATTGGTTATTGACTCGTGACATCATCGCGTACCTGCAGGATTACCCTGATAAAGTGCATCATCCGCTGGAAGACCACCTTTTCGACTTAGTGCTGGACAAAGGTCTACCCCCTGCGGAGTGTGAGTTGGTGCGCAAGAATCTGCGGCAGCATGCACAAATCATGACCGCCACTGATCAGTTAGCACAAGAAGTTGAGCAGATCCTGGCTGATATAGCGGTGCCGATAGACCATCTAAAGGCGCGCATCGAACATTATATAAGCCTGCAAACAGCACATATGAATGGCGAACGGGATCATTTGTTTCCGTTGGCATACGTGAAACTGAGCGAGTCAGACTGGCATTCGATTCAATTGCTGCTAGACGAAGGGCAGCCAGATCCGCTCACAACCCCTGCCTCAGGTCGCTTTCGGCGACTTTACGACTGTGTATCGCAGTATGAAAGTCAGTGTGCTGTGGGCGGCTCCGCAGAGCAAATCGACCGCTAGGTAACAACCCTTAGGTGAGTGCATACAACCCGGATATTCGGGACAGTGAAACATTGATTATGCTGGCGCACAGTGAACCAGGCAACGAAGCAGGTCGGTGGTGGTGTCAGTTATATGAACTGTGATTAAACGTCAGTTGACCTGCTGGACTTGGGAAATTTTCGCAATGGAGCAGATCAATGAAGGACCGTCAAAATCGACCCTCTTCGGGGCAAATCAGCTGCTGTAAGACATCACTAATGACCTCGGTGATTCTGAGTGTTCTGGTCAGCTTTGGATGTACAGACGCGGCGACAATGTCATCGCCGTCGGATGCCCCCGTCCCGGCAGATGTGGGTGAGCCGCAGATGCCAGTCGTTGCTCGATTGCCCGTGAGCCTCAACTCGGTGATGGTGGCGATGGTCAATCAGGCAGCGGATCCCATATGGGTAGCAGCGTGGCGCAACCCACAATCGGATGCAGATTGGCGCGCTTTACAGCGTCGGGCAGTACAATTGGAGTTGGCGGGGACCTTGCTGACCGTGCCTGGAACCGGGCCGCTAGACGAAGACTGGACGCGCCACCCAGACTGGCAAAAGTGGTCTGTCCGTTTACGTGATGCTGGTGCTGATGCCCGAAGCGCGGTGCAGGCCAGAGATATTGCGCAGATTGCGGTAGCAGGGGACGTGATCGTTGAAATTTGCGAAGGCTGCCACTATGACTTCAAGCTGGCATTGCCCACCGCCGGAGAATTTGGTGCCCTTTCCCCTACGGCAAGGGATATTGAAACGCCCTGACTTACCGGGCGAGGAGATCACGGATGGGGTTTGAAGCGAACCATGGGATGGGGTGTGGTCGAGGTCAAGGCGGGTAGCGGATCGACACGTATCGTCAGCGCTGACCCGCATACCCGAGGATGACCGCTTAATCCAATTCCCACAGCATCGCCCGGGTGGCTGAAACTTGGTTGATCGTGACTTCGCTACCTGCCCCCCATTGGGCCTGTATATAGTTGACGATGCCTGCAACATCCGCATCAGAAAGTTGACCCCAAGCGGGCATAATAGGAATGGTGTGGCCATTCATATCGCCGCCTCGGCGAAATCGTCCGGTCAGTACGGTCTCAATCATTTGCTCTGCATCACGCAAAGCCGCGATGCGTTTGAGTGAGGGATACCAAGGCTCAATGCCTCCGCCGGAAGAGCGATGGCAAGTCGCGCAATGTTGATTGAATACTTGTTTGCCCTGGTTTGCAGAATGATCGGGCAGGTTTAAGGCCTGTTCCGCAAGAGAGACTATTGGTAGACAGCTCCAGGTCGCAATGAGAGCAACAAAAATAAGTCTGCGCATAAGAATTCCTTCGATGCATAGGTTAACTCGGTCGGTAAACTATAGCGGTACGTGCAGGAATCGGTACTAAGGGATATCCGAGGGAAGATTGACAGGATGTGCCTGGGTGAGGAAAATGCGCGTCCCTCGAACGCGAGGTGTGATGGCTAGGTAGCTCAGCTGGTTAGAGCGCAGGATTCATAATCCTGAGGTCGGGAGTTCAAGTCTCCCCCTAGCTACCATTGTGAGCCAACATCGACGTTTTTGCGCCACACTGCTGGACGGTGCGTTTGAGCAAGAGGTCGCCTGGCGGCGTAAGCTGACGCTCAGCAGCAAACCGATTCGAATAACGATCGGTGGGCTTAAGACCGGTGTCGTCCAATGGCCCTGTAAAAATTCTAATCCCCTCGTCATGGCAGTGACGTTTATTCGCTGCGGAACTTCAATTCAGCAACGCCAATACCGCTCTCCCCGGCAATTGAGTAGTACAAATAAGTGCGTCCACCCGTCTGAAAAATCGCTGGATCGCGCAGTTGATTGACCCGCTTCTTAATAGCGCCGCGTGCAGAAGCTTTGATAGGGAGGTCGCCGCCTTCCCAGTCCTCCCTAGCCCGCAACAACTCAAGGGGACTGCTTTCCTGCCAGGCAAGCCAAGGTCGGGATAAGTCGATAGTCGCATGTAAGATGGCTTCAGGTGCATCACCTGCCTGCGTATAGAATACGTGCAGCGTTGTGTTTTTGCGCAGCAGGGCACTGTGGCGCATGGTTGGATTGAATAGCGCGGGTCCCAGCTCAAATCCGGTTAGCCCATTTGCAGACCGGTAGATGACGCCGGGCATGGCCAGTGCGTACCAGACGTTGTCGAACCGAAATACCCGAAAGTAAGGCCGCCCCAACAACTCAGGCTGGGCGGTAAAGTGAAGACCGTCTTGGGAGATCGCCACGCGAGTATATTGCCTGCCATCACTTTCCAGACCGTGATAGTACATCCGTATCTCTCGGCTTTCGGGCACCACAATGACATCCGGTGATGCGATATGGGCATAGAAAGGGATCGGTTTTCCGGCTTCAACAGTGTGGAGGGCGCCCGAAGATAACTGGTCAGCAGTTGGTGGCTCAACAGGGAAACCTGAAGCCGATAGCGGTAATACACCACCTGGGTGTACGGTAAAGGGTCCTGTCGGGTGATCAGCGTACGCCATCCGAATGTAATCTCCTTGGTGATGAGAGAAGTACAGGTAATAGCGTCCCAAGGGTGCAACAACCCAGTCGGGTACTTGAATGACCGAAGGTCCGTTAATGTTTTCGGCAAGATCCGGCACGTGATCCGTAACCGCCAGCAGCGGATTGTTCGGTAGTCGGGTCACGTCAAAATCGGTCAGGTTAGTGGGCTTTGTGTTGGCCATAGACGGGGTGCTCGCGATTAGCGCACAGCACACGAGAGTAATAGCTTTGCCGGTATTGAACATAAGCGCGTTGAGCCTTGGGTTGATCTGCTCAATACTGCGCGGGTATCACAGGGAGCGCAAACGGAGGACAAAGTAGTGGTCGCAAAAATTGATAGGAGTGGTGCTCTGGCGGGTCGAACCGCACTGATAACGGGAGCAAGCAGAGGTATAGGGGCAGCCATTGCTTATCGCCTCTCTATGGCTGGGGCCACCGTGGTGGCCACGGCGCGTACCGTTGAGGAAGGCGCCAACCCGTTACCAGGGTCGATCATGGGGACCGTGAACACAATTAAACAAGCAGGCGGCGAAGCCTTTGCGGTCGCGTGTGATCTCACGCAACCTGCGGACCGTGCTGATCTCGTCGAGCAGGTGCAGGCACTGGTTGGTTCGATTGATATCCTAGTCAACAACGGGGCGGTCACCTTTTATTACCCGATTGAAGATTTCCCCGATAAACGCCTGCGATTGATGTTTGAAGTCCAGGTTCATGCTGCGGTGGAGTTGTCTCAGGCGTTTTTGCCTAATATGGTGGAGGCGGGTCGAGGTAACATTATTTATATCTCCTCCGGCGCGGCGCTGCACCCCCAAAAACCCTACCCGGCGGCTCGCGGGGGAACGGTCTACGGCATGTGTAAAGCCGCGATGGAGCGCTTCAGTACTGGTCTTGCAGCAGAGCTTTATGCACAAAACATAGCCGTCAACTCAATCGCACCGGGGCTGGTCGCCACCCCAGGTGCGGTACACCATAATTTAATCACCGAGGCCAATCGGGACCTGCAGTCGCCGGTAGAAGCGATCGCGGAGGCGGTTTGTCATATGTGTCGCTCACCGGCGCAAGAGATTACGGGGCGCGTTGACCAGATTAAACCGTATATGGATGAATTTGACCTTCAGCCTGTGCCCTTGATCGGTTAGGTGGTGTCTGTTCCTGTGGGTTGAGGTTGCGTTGGTATCGGAATGCCAAATTCAGTGAGTACTTGTGTCGTGTGTTCGCCGAGCAAAGGCGGGCGTTGATAAAGCCCCGTGGCAGTTGACTGAAATTTGATGGGGTTAGCCGCGACTTGTGCGGTGGGATTGCCGGTGCCGGGCAGCAGGAATGATTCCAACATCCCACGCGCCGCGACATGGGGGTCGGCAAAGACCTCGGCGAGTTGATTGGCAGGCCCCACAGGAACCTTCCCGCCGATGGCGTGTACGACGGCTTGTTTACTCAGTTGGCTGGTCCAGGCAGACACCTGTGCGTCGGTAAAAGCCTGATTGGCGGTGCGCTTCGCATTGCTGCTGGTGCGTTCGTCATGCACCAGGTCTTCGCGTCCCATGGCGTCACATAAGGCCTCCCAGTGTCGCTCCACCGGTGCGGCGATGGCAATGCGACCATCAGCGGTTGGAAATAAGCCAAAGGGGGTCAGCGCCCGCTTACCCGGTTCAGGTTGCTTCTGGGTCAGGCTGAAGGCGGCAATCTGCGATCGCAGTAAGGTCATCACGGAGTCATACATGGCGACATCAAAGAATTCCCCTTGGCCGGTCAGCCTGGCTTTGTGAACGGCGGACACCAACCCAAGGGCCATCAGTGTCCCGGGATAGATGTCAGATATGGCCACAGGCCACAGGTCGCCGGTGGCCTCGACCAGCCCGCCTACACTTTGACCGGCCACATCCAGACACGGCCATTCGCCGTAGGGACTCGCGCCCGTGCGCGTGTCGCCATAGCCGCGTATCGCACCATAAACTATTTTAGGATTGCGCTCGGCGAGGGTTTCATAGCCTAACCCCAAACCCTCCATGACACCCTCGCGCATGTTTTCAACCACGGCGTCCGCCTGCTCGCAAAGTTGACAGAAAGCCTCTCTGTCGTGGGTTTGTTTCAAGTCCAGGCAAACGCTTCGCTTGTTACGATTGACTGCCGCGAACGCCATGCCAAAGTCTGCTCCGTCAGCTTCCGGTTTAAACGCGTGGTGATAATTGGGCGGATAAGGCGGCAGTGGGCGAAAACCATCGCCGCCCGGGGGCTCTACTTTGATTACATTAGCACCCAAATCAGCCAGTAAGGCAGTGCCAAACGGGCCGGCGAAGGCCATGGTGCAGTCAATGATGGTTAGGTCTTCAAGCGGTCCGGTGCGGTCGAAATTGTTCATGCAGGATCCTCCTGACAGTTTGATTAACACCCATCGCGCGTAGCTGTCTAGTGGTTTAGTGATCCGGTGGAAATCGTATTAACATGCAAGTCTCGATTGCAAGCCTGGAGAGGGAACGTGTCGGCGACTGAAGATCTGCTGCTGGAAGGTGTGAAAGTAATTGAAGTGAGCTCATGGATTGCAGCCCCGTCCTGTGGCGCGATGTTGGCGGATCGCGGTGCTGATGTGATCAAAATAGAACCCCCCGAGGTGGGTGATGCTTATCGGGGTTATTACGAGATGCCGGCCAGTCCCGATGCTGAGGTAAATTTCACCTGGATTCTAGACAACCGCAACAAGCGGTCCATGACGCTAAATTTAAAATCTGAGCGCGGCAAAGCAATATTGCATCGTCTCGTAGAAGCGTGTGACATATACATCACGAACCAGCCACTACCATTCCGTCGCGAGCAAAAGCTAATGTGGGAGGATCTGCGACCGCTAAATGAATCGATGATTTACGCGTCCATAACCGCCTATGGTGAGGAAGGTCCGGAACGAGACCGCGAGGGGTTCGACCTGGTAGGTTATTGGTCGCGTTCAGGTCTGATGAATCAGATGCGTCACTCGGGAGCGCAGCCTTTTCAAGCCATGGCCGGTATGGGCGATCACCCTACGGCCGTCGCGCTCTACGGGAGCATCATGACTGCACTGTTTCGTCGTGAGCGTACCGGCCAAGGTGCTAAGGTCCATACGTCGCTGCTGGCCAACGGATTGTGGTCAGCATCCTGTTTCGCTCAGGCGGCATGGGCCCATGCCGACTTTTCTAATATTCCTCCGCAGCGCCTAACGACTGCACTCTATTTGACTGCGGATCAACGCTGGCTGCAGTTTTCGATGGTGCGTCAGGAGGAAGATTTCGACCGGCTTATTCTCGCGTTGGGTCGCCCGGAATGGTTGATTGATGAGCGTTTTGACTCCGCTGAAAAACGTCTGGAGCACTATGAGTTGTTTACCGAAATGATGCGTGAGGAGATCGCTCAGCACACGGCAGAACACTGGATGTCGATTTTCGCGACCGAACAGGTACCCGCAGCGTTGGTCGCAGAATTTCAGGACCTGCCTCTGGATGCACAGGTGTTGGACAATGGCATGGCTATGCCAGCAAACGACTCGGTGGGTATGAGCCATGTCATCCGGGATCCGATCAATGTGGATGGCTTAGCTCGAGTAGGGGCGAAACCCGCCCCCGACATGGGCGAGCACACGGACCAAGTGTTGGCGGACATGGGCTATACCGCCCCAGAAATTGAGCGTTTGCGCGGTGACGGCATAGTTTAGGGACTCGCAGTTCGAGGTGTTGCTGCGGTGCCGTTAAAAAAATTAACCACCGCATCATTGAAGCCGTCAGCGGCCTCGATATTCACCGAATGGCCACCAGGTAGATTGGCCACCGGCAGCGTTGGGTATCTGGCAAGTAGGGCGTTCAGATCGGCCTGGAACGCCCGTTCGTACATGCCGTTGATGACGAGAAAGGACTGGGGCAGACGCTCCAGCAAGTCCACGCAGTTCAATTGTGCACCCAATCGTCCGCCGTTCTCTACCGCCTGGTGGGGGATAGCATCGGCTTTGTCGACCAAGGCCTGCTTGAT
>Ga0181559_10003093_pt1 | contig 16376 bp, 12 predicted proteins | sample 011ome_21_FD_133752 | JGI IMG/M metagenome (GOLD analysis project Ga0181559, IMG submission 133752) | Coastal salt marsh microbial communities from the Groves Creek Marsh, Skidaway Island, Georgia - 011508AT metaG (megahit assembly) | ecosystem: Environmental > Aquatic > Marine > Intertidal...
TATTCTCCACTCTACTCGGTTGTTTAACTTCCTTGCCAAAGCCAAAACTTCGAGCCATTGCCGGACCGGTTTTAGCTGCAGTTCTTTTTGGGCTAGCAGTTCGCTTGCTCATTCTTGAATCACGAAATATCACTTGGGAAGAGTTTAAAACGGGTTTCACCGGAGTTCCCCCGGTTTATCTGGCGATTGCAACGTTTTTGGTTGCCTTGAATTATGGTTTGCTGGTCGGTTATGACCTGCTAGCGCTTCGATACGTTTGCCGATCGCTACCCCTGCGTCGAGTGGCTTTGGTTTCTTTTTTGGGGTATAGCCTCGGAAATAATCTCGGGACTTTGCTTGCCGCCACGCCGATTCGATTTCGTTTTTACAGTCGCTGGGGACTTTCCCCGAGTCAGATCGTGGTAGTGATTACGATGCTGGGGCTTTCCTTTTGGAGTGGTTTATGGGTTCTTGGAGGAACCGTTCTGGTCGCTGTGCCAGTCGAGTTACCAGACGAAGTTCCCTTGCCAGTTGGAACAAGAACACTTGGCGCACTTCTGTTATGTCTCGCTTCAGCATACCTCGTTGTTTGCTTTGTTTGGAGTAAGCCTCTTCCGATTGGCTCGCTACGACTGCGACCACCAGAGCCGGGACTCATGGCGGCACAGGCATCCGTTGCCGCAATTGATTTGTTGATATCCGCTACGACATTGTATCTAGTGCTGCCCGCCGATGCCTTGGTCCCGTTTTCGTTGGTCTTGGCTGCGTTTTTGGTGGCCATCGCTGTCTCATTGATCACTCAGGTTCCCGGCGGGTTAGGAGTACTTGAAGTGATTCTGCTTACTCTTCTTCGAGATACCGTTGGAGATTCAGTTCTGGCGTCCGTATTGATTTTTCGTCTGCTCTACTTTGTGCTACCGCTATTCTTTGGAATGTTAATGTTGGTTGGCCACGAGATATATGGTGGCGCGCTAGAGGCTCGAAATGCTAGAGGCGAATAGACCCCTTAGCCGCACCAACGCAGATATCACGTTTGCCAGAGTCATCCATTGCTGGACTTTAGCTGACCCTTTCCGCTAGGTCATTAAAAGATACGATCCGAGGTTGCCATCACCAATAGACACAAAAGTGCTTGTGGGTCGCTAAACCAAGGTTGAGGGTTCCGACCAACGGTTTCTTGGAAAACACAGCTTCCGGGTAGTTCGTTGAGACATCGCGCATTAACGCGATGATGTGCATCAGCGGTGCTGCGATGAATGTTTCTGCTAGAAAGTTTCTGCAGAGAAGTTGTTGTGTGCAGAGAAGTTGTTGTGTGCAGAGAAGTTGTGGAGTACGTAGTGATTGACGATCATTATGCGGTATGATTAGCAAACGCAACGGCATGCTTTGCACCACACTGTCATGATGTTTTTTCAATGATTCAAAATCGTTATTTTCCTGACCACTCGCTCCCTCGTCGCTCCCTTATGTTTTTCCTCGGGCTGACGCTCGTTTGGGGAAACTTAACGTGTGGTATCCACGCATGGGGGCAGGAGTCAGGGGATTTCGGTAAGAATAGCAACGTCGATTCGATCCCGTCGAAGCTGAGCGAAAGCAAAGATGCTGTTTCGTTTGGCAGTGATATCCGCCCAATCCTTGCCAAGCACTGTTTCAAGTGTCACGGTCCGGACGAAGGCACCCGTGAAGCGGGTTTAAGGCTTGATCGGCAGGATGCTGCCCACGCTGACCTGGGCGGCTACTTCGCAATTGATTCGAAGAATCCTGGTGACAGTGAGATTCTCAGACGCGTTACCTCCGAAGATGTCGATTTGGTGATGCCGCCACCTGATGCGGGAAAAGTCTTAACGGAAGGCGAGATTCGAAAGCTGAAGGCATGGATTGAGAGAGGGGGCGAATATGAATCGCACTGGGCTTTTGATAGGCCCAAACTAAGTGCTGTTCCTGAGGTTGCTGATAAAGATTGGTGTCGTGACGAACTGGATCGGTTCGTGCTTGCAAGAATGGAGCAGAAAGGTTTAGAGCCTGATGGGGAAGTTGATCGCCGTCGTTTCATTCGCCGCTTAACGCTTGATCTCTTGGGCGTGACCCCAGACCCTGATGAAGTTCAACGATTTGTCGAAGATCGGCACCCGGCAGCGTTAAAGCGTCTTGTGGATCGGCTGCTGGCATCTCCAGAGTACGGGGAAAAATTTGCGACCAGCTGGCTTGATCTTGCGAGATATAGCGACACCAACGGATATGAAAAAGATCGACCACGCTCCATCTGGCCTTATCGATCGTGGGTGATCGACTCGCTGAATCAGGATCTTTCTTACGATCAGTTTTCGATCGAGCAGCTTGCGGGAGATATGCTTCCTGAAGCGACAATCGACCAGAAAATCGCGACCGGCTTCCACCGCAACACGATGCTGAACGAAGAGGGGGGCATCGATCCTTTGGAGTATCGTTTTTATTCTCTGGTAGATCGCGTTGCTACCACTGGTACGGTATGGATGGGGATAACGGTCGGCTGCGCACAATGTCATACTCACAAATTTGACCCGATCACCCACGATGAGTATTACGGGCTGATGGCCATTTTTAATCAGGCGGATGAGCCTGATTTGATGGTCGAGAGTCAGCAGCAAAAACAGAAACAATTGCGTTTGCAGACACAAATTGATCATGCCGTGGATCAGTTGATTGCAACACACTTGCTGCCACAAAACCAAACGTTATCGGCTGATCCAAAAGAACTCTCTGAAGTGCAGCTTGCATTTCAAACCTGGGTGGCACAGCAGATTGGTTTGGCTCGGTCGTGGAAGACCTTGAAGTTAAAAAATTACGACTCGACGATGCCCAAATTGACCTCTTTCGAAGATGGTTCGATTCTCGCGAGTGGTGATGTCACCAAACGTGATGTTTATCGACTGCGATTCGAGGTAACCCCGAGCATGATTGGGGCGACTTCTTTAAAGCTGGAAGCATTGCCGGATGCATCGCTACCTGCTGGCGGTCCGGGCATGGCTTATTATGAAGGCCGACGCGGAGATTTTTTTCTTAGTGAATGTGTGATTCGTCTAGATGGTGAACCACTCAGTATTGCTAACGCTTCGCATAGCTATGGAAAGATTAGCGTCGGTTCCGGCAACGCGAATGCAACCAACGTTTTAGATTCTGATGGGTCGACAGGTTGGTCGACTTCGGGCCGAGAGGGTCAGCCGAGTGAATTGGTGCTGCAGCTTGCAAAGCCTCTCGCTTCTTCCGGTGAGTTAGAGATTGAGATGCTATTTGAGCGGCATTTTGCGGCGGCTCTGGGTAAGTTTCGGTTCTCCGTTTCCTCTGGACCGCCAGCCTCTGCCGTCACCACACCGGTGGCATGGAATTCATGGTTGCTCGATGCTGAAACTGCTTCGCTAACGGAGGATCAATGCAATCTTCTTGAGCGACACTTCGTCATGGAGACGCCCCTGCTGGCGGAGCAGCGTAAGGGTGTTGAAAAGCTTATCTCTCAAGTACCTGAGTCACTGCGGACACTTGCGATGCGTGAACGTGATGAGCAGGACTATCGAACGACCTACCGGCATCATCGCGGAGAATATTTGCAGCCCAGGAATGTGGTGGAGCCTGGTGTTCCAGAATTTTTGGATCCAGAGCAGGGCGATCAGATCCGGGATCGTTTGTCGTTTGCAAAATGGTTGGTCAGCGACCGCAACCCTCTTGCCGCAAGGGTGGCGGTGAACCGCGCATGGAGAGAGTTTTTTGGAGTAGGGATTTTGGACACCGCAGGTGATTTTGGAACCCAGAGTGAGCAGCCGTCGCATCCGCGTTTGCTGGATTATCTTGCGACGCGCTTTGTCGCAGACGGTTGGTCTAGCAAATGGTTGCACCGTAAGTTAGTGCTGTCCTCGGTTTATCGCCAAGAGATCGGGGTGCCGCCCGAGGTTGATCCTAGTAACCGGTTGCTTTCGACATTTCCGAGGCGGCGTTTGCGTGCAGAGGTGCTTCGTGATGCATTGCTGTCCGCCGCGGGAAATCTGTCGACGAAAATGGGTGGTCCGAGTGTTTACCCGCCGCAGCCTAAATCGGTGATGCAACTCGCTTGGGGGAATCCGTCATGGGATACGTCAAATGGTGAAGATCGGTTTCGAAGATCGCTGTACACCTTCCGCAAGCGAACCTCCCCTTTTGCTGCGTTCGTGACGTTTGACGGGACTTCCCGAGAGATTTGCACCGCAAGGCGTGATAGCAGCATCACGCCTCTGCAGGCGCTTACGCTCCTCAATGATCCGATGTTCCTCGAGATTGCCGAGGCGTTGCAGGAGACGGTGGGGCGTGAATTGGGCGAGCAAGCGAGTGATGAGCAATGGGTAAGAGAGCTTTTCCAGCGGTTGCTAATTCGGCAGCCAAATGAATCTGAAGTTGAACTTATGCTTGCATTTGCGTCGGAGCTGAAACAATCCAAAGATCGCTGGCTGTTGGTCGCGCGTGCCATGATGAATCTCGACGAGGCGATCACGATCCCCTAGCGAGTTTGCTATCAATGTGATTGTTTCAAGGATGCAACGTTGTGGCAAATCGGTGATTCGGTATAGGATGCGGGTGAGGATAGTGAGCAGGAGTGTTCGTGATTGTTTTTGCAGCACCAAGGAAGGTCTGTATTGTCTGCTGAACCGATTTTAGATTCGTCTGTCGACGGTTACCCGGGAACGTTGATCGAGCGTTTGGGGCTGCTTCGTTCAAGTATGAAGACCGAAGCGGAGGCGATTTTACTCGCGTCCGAACAGTTGTCTCCCGAAGCGGTTCGTGCGGCGGAGTTGATTGCAGGGTCAAGCGGATGTGTAATCGTCACCGGTGTTGGAAAGGCCGGTTTGGTGGGCCAAAAGTTGGTGGCAACTCTCTCGAGCACGGGAACCGCATCGCATTTTTTGCATCCATCCGAGGCCGTTCATGGAGACCTTGGTCGAGTGCAACCGGATGACTTGGTGCTCGCTTTGAGCTCATCGGGAAAAAGCGAGGAGGTGGTTCGAATTGCCTCGTATCTCAAACAAAATAGTTCTGGGTTGATCGCGTTAACGTCTGGGATGGATAATCCCCTCGCTTCGGCCAGCGACTGTGTTGTCTCAGTGGGGGAGCATCGCGAGGCTTGTCCTAATGGCTTGGCTCCTACCTCAAGTACAGCTGTATTGATGGCCGTTGGTGATGCGATCGCAATGTTAGTGAGTCGACTGCGACGATTTTCTGCTCAGGACTTTGCGAGGTTTCACCCCGGTGGGTCATTGGGTCGCAAATTGGCTGTAGTGGATCAAATGATGAGACCACTGGAGGCATGTCGAATCGCAAGCGTTGAATCCTCCGTTCGAGACGCAATGGTTACCGCATCTCAGTCGCAGAGGCGATCCGGTGCGGTAATGATCTTGGATCAATCTGACAAGCTTGTCGGGCTTTTTACCGACAGCGACTTGGCAAGGCTTTTGCAAAATCGAAACGATTCTGCGCTGGATGAGTCGATCGAGTCAAAGATGACACGTGAACCATTGACGATTCGAAAAGGCACGCTGCTCAATGAAGCGGTGGGGATCATGTCGAATCGGAAAATTAGTGAATTACCCGTGGTTGATGAATCAGGTACGCCAATCGGCCTTTTGGATATCACTGATGTGGTTGGTTTGGGAGAGGACCTAAGGGGCAGTAGCCAGCAGCCTAAGGTTTGTCTGCCAATGGAACAGGCACGCCATCATCTGCGAGTTAAGTCCTGAGTTTTAATTTTCACGCGTCAGCCGAAGTCGTCCTGTGGCACTCGGTTCCGCCGAGAACATGCCTTCGCAAGTAATTTGAAAATGCCAACGGTTTTAAAATCTGACTCTGAGTTGGTTCAACCCATCCGTTTAATTTTCTCGGATGTCGATGGTGTGATGACTGACGGTTCCATTACGTATTCAAGTTCTGGTGAAGAAACCAAGACATTTCATGTGCGAGACGGTTTAGCCATCAAGTTTTGGATGGGAGTTGGTTACGACTTTTCGATCATTACGGCGCGGTGCAGCGAGGTGGTAAGGCGGCGAGCCGAGGAATTGGGAATCGAATCAATCAATCAGGGTCGATCCGACAAATTGCAGGTGGCGAGCGAGATCCTTGACCGATTGAACCTAGAGTGGGGAAGCGTTTGCTATGTGGGTGATGATCTCCCCGATCTGCCGGTGATGCGTCGAGCGGGATTGTCGGTGACGCCTGCGGACGGAGCAAAGGATATTTGTCAAGCAGCTCACTGGATTCTCAAATCACCCGGTGGCAAGGGAGCCATTAGGGAATGTATTGAGCGGATTTTGCGAGCTCAAGGAAAGTGGGAAAGGATAGTGGCATAAGCCAACTCGCATTGGATCTTGATACCCAGGTTTTTGTCGGTCTTCAACTAATGACTATTTCCACCAGCCGCAAATTCACTCGGACAGAGCTGTCGCCGGAAGCTGGTTTTTTTTCGATTCGTGATAATGGGACCGGTCACCATCTCCGCTCGACTGGTTCGACCAACCGGTCGTTTTGTAATGTGTTGATTGGCTTTCAGAGAGAAGTGAACGAACATCCAGATGTTGACTAAGTTTCGTCAATACATGATCGCTCTTGCTGTGCTGGTCGCTTTGGCGGCTAGTTACAACGCTCTCGTAACGCCTTTGCTTGAGCCGCCTGTGATCGAGGCGATAGGGATCGGAGACGAGTCTGCTCTAGAGATTGATCAAGCGATTGTGGATCTCTTTCCCGAAGGGGCATGGCAGCGTGGGCTGTGTAAACAACTCCAAACAACTGAGGGTATGCTGCTGTTCCAATCATGGGAGCAGGTTGAGAATGACCAGTGGCGTCTATGGCCAGTGACGGTGATCATTGGTCGCGGTTTGGCCACAGCGGAGTCCGAGGCTCCCTTTATTCTGGAGGCGGAACAGGGCGCTGAGATCAAGTTCACTGAGTCGCTTGATGTGATGAGTGGTGGAGCGCCACCTATTCAGCGGGGTCGAATGGTTGGCGACGTCCGTCTGTACCGGAAAAGCGATGGTGATGGTCAGCAAAAGCTCGAAGTCCTCACGTCGAATGTCGGTATCGATAGTCAGAAAATATGGACAACTGAAGCGATTGAAATGACGATTGGATCAACTCGTTTGGTTGGACGTGACTTGACGATCCATCTCGATGGGCCAAGTCATCCTACTGATGCGGGTAGCAACGCAGCGACCGTGCTAGATCGCATGGAGTTGATTTACCTTGATGAATTAGTCATGCCTCTGGCCGGCGGATCTGTTTGGGAGCAAGCGACTGGCGATTCGGAAGAACAAGATCAAGTTGTTGATAGTTTTGATAATGACTTGATTGAAAATTCAGTTGCAGATCTTGCTGTCAGTGCAAGTGACCGAGATGGGGCGGAATCGGATGTTGGGGTTTCTCGTTCTGGCGATGAGCCGGCGATTATCTCACTCACTTGCGGTGGGCGAGTGGAGTACGATTTTGCGCTTGACCATCTCTCGCTGCGGGACTCGGTTTCATTGGTGCATCAGGTACGCGGTCGTCTATCCGATCGGTTCGACTGCGAGACGATTCAGTTAGTACTGAACGATCCTCTGAATGAATCGCTCACGCGAAATCATGCGTTGGATTGGATCATTGGCATGATCGCAACGGGTAATCCTGTGGTCGCAAAATTGCCCGCTTTCGATGCAGAACTTGCTGCAGATCGGATTAGTGTGAACATTGAGCAGGGAATTCTTGAGGCAAGTGGCAGTCGAGGGGTTCAGGTTCGCAAGAATGCGGTAACGGCTCGGTTGGCAAAACTCAGTTATTCCTTTGATCGGAATCAACCGGATGCAATCGGTACCATCGATGCCCCGGGAGCGGGGATTGTTCAATTTGATGACCCTGGAATTGCGGTCCGTACAGCGAGGTGGAGACAGGGGGTTAAGGTGGCGCCTCGTCCGAATACCACGGACGAGACTCAGGTCAACACCCAGAAACCCGAAGAGGGGCATACATCAGGGCCACGCCAGATCGATATTTGGGTCGAGGGGGATGTCTTTGCAACAATGGTAGACGGCGGTGATTTTCGAGCGGATGCAATCGTCGGCGTCATGCACAAATCACTCAATTCAGGTGATCAGGTTGCCTATGTGCCTGATCGATTCGAGATATCAGGTGGCGTTAAGCTGAACACCAAGGCGTTAGCCGCCGACGCAGATAAGGTGCTATTGTTTTTTGTCGAGAAGCCTGAAGATGACGATGATGGCAGTACCAACAGAAATGAGAGTGATTCCACGCTGAGGCAGTGGGTGGTTCAACCGCCTTTAGACGACTCTAAGGTAGATCCGGTTGCTCGTTCTCGGCCGTCAATACGCGGCGAATCCATTCGAGCCCAACTCTTATTAAACGGGTCTGAAATCGAAGCAAAGAAGCTATCTGTCATGGGTAACGTCGAAGTGGTGCATGAGATCAAGAGTGGCACTGTTTTACTGCCCGCAAAATTAACCGGTGATCATCTTCAGCTCATCGATGGTGGGGGTGATGACGTGCTGCAGCTGACTAGCAGGGATGGCGTGCCAGCGAGGTTAGAGCTTGGAGATGGTTACTTTGTTGGGCCTCAGATTCAGATTCGCCCACATGATAATCTTATCTGGATGAATGCGGCTGGTGAGTTTCAGTTGCCGAGCGAGGCGCTCCCGATTGGTCAGTCCAAAGAAGGAGAAGTCGGATATCGTTGGCAGAAAACACCGTACTGTCGCTGGAACGGCGAAATGATTTTCGATGGAAGTACCGCGGTACTCTCGGATGGGGTTGAAATAGACGCAACCCTGATTCGCGGGCCGGAACTGTGGGAGTTAGAGTTGTCGGGCGATCGCCTGCAGGTAGAGTTATCGAATTCAGTAAAAGTCGAAGATGTAAAAGCCCTGCGGCAAGCAAGCGTCAAAACCATAACGCTAACTCAGTCTGATGATCGCCCCGTTTTTGTACAGGCAATCCATCGAGCACTAGACGGTGTTATGGAAGCGCGTCATCTTTTCAACGCGCGAATGCTTACTCTAAGTCCAGATGATGGAGGGTTTCTCAAAGGAGAGGGGCCGGGATGGTATCGTGGCTGGGTAGTACCCAAACCCGACCAGCCACTTCTTGGCACTGGTGCTAGCCAGTCTTTTCAATCGATGGATTTGAACACGCGACCGATCACAGGAGCACATCTTGTCTTCTATGATCAGTTGAATGCAACGTTTGAAGGCAGGCAACTTGATTTCACTCGTGGCGTACGAATTGGAGTGCGTCCGGTCGAGGATTGGGAAAGTGTTTTTGATGCGACACAAATGGATGCCATCTCTGCGGGTGAGTCGACTCTGGATTGCGATCAACTGAGATTCAATCTTGATCCGCGCGAACGAGTAGAGAGCCGGGTCGCGGGTTTGTCTTCTCGATGGGAGATGTCCGCATTGAGCGGTGTCGTGTTCCGAACAAGGAACGAACGCGGTCTGCTCGAAGGGACCGCATCACGAGCCTCCTATTCATCCTCAAAGGATTTATTCACGGTTGAAGGAGGCCCTAGTTCGCCAGCAATATTCCGGCAGACGTTGCCTGATGGTACTGCCGGCCCAGAGGGGGCAGTTCGGTCCATGTCGATTCGTCCCGGAACCATGAAGGTCGAAAATGCGGTCATCGAGCGGTTGAATGTTGCCGCGCCCGCTAATGCCTCAACGCCTTAGTTCTTTTGGTTCAATCAGTGATGAAGCGTCTGGCGAAAACTTTCCGACGCTTCACTTCAACTGGATTTTCAGTGCCGGAAAAGTTGGTTTGCGTCGACCTGTCTTGTGAGTTCCGTTGCTTTTCCGGCTAAATCGCGTGATCTCTCGATAGCGATTGATCCCACATCAGTTTGGGACTGATCACTATCATTAGAGAAACGAGCTTTCCCGTTTTTCACCTAGTCTTGTGGAGGATCAACATGTGATTCGAAGACTGGTTGGATGATGTCCATCTTTACGCTGATCAACTAAGCGTTTTCGGATGTGTCGTCGAGGTTGTAGTCTTTGATCTTTTTGTGAAGCGTATTTCGGTTGATGCCAAGTTGTGTTGCCGCCTTGGTTTGGACACCGCCACATGCTGCAAGCACTTGGCTGATGAGTTCTTTTTCAACTTGGTCAACAATCACAGAGTGGATCATTCCACTCGAAGCGCCTGACTCGCTAAGGCCTCGCGTCACTACTTCTCGAGTCAACGCGTCGAAGTCGTTGCCAGTGGTGATTAGGTTTGAATTGGATTGACCCGAGGTGACGCACTCGGGCAAAAGATCGATTGTCAGTTCATCCGTCTCCGACATGACAACCGCCCGCTCGATGTAGTTTTGCAACTCTCGTACATTCCCCGGCCAGTGATAGTCCTGCATCGCCTCCATGGTGCCTGGTCCAATGTGGACGACGTAGCGGTCGTTAATTTCGTTATAGTGTTCAAGAAAGAAAGAGACCAGCGCGGGGATATCATCCCTTCTGCGGCGTAGCGGCGGGATCTCAATTGGGACGACATTCAGACGCCAGTAAAGGTCCTCACGAAACCGATCTTTTTTTACTTCTTGCATCAGATCGCGGTTACTCGCCGCGACGATTCTCGCGTCGGTGCTGAGTGTGGCGGTATCGCCGACTCGCTCAAATTCGCGCTCTTGGAGAACTCGAAGCAGCTTAACCTGCAGCGTGAGTGAAGTGCTGTTGATCTCATCTAGGAAAATGGTACCACCATTAGCGGCCTCAAAGCGTCCGGTACGGTTGGTCACCGCCCCGGTGAACGCACCGCGAACGTGTCCAAATAGCTCGCTCTCAAGCAGGCTTTCGCTCAGCGCGCCGCAATTCACGCGGACAAATGGGCCACCGCTGCGACGACTTAATCGATGAATGGCATTCGCAATCAGTTCCTTGCCAACCCCGGTTTCGCCAAGGATCAATACCGAAGCGTTACTCCCAGATACGCGGCGAGTGACTCGATACACCTCTTGCATCGTTGGTGAATTCCCAATGATCCCCGGGATGGGCGGACCTGCTTTCGCGCCGGGTGGGATTCCGAATATCGCCATGTGATACGTAAAGGATGCAGTGTGAAGACAAGCGTTGGACGGAGAAATCGTTTCTCTGACCACTCTGATTCTAGCGGATTTTGACTGGGTCCGAGCCCCCCACAGAATGATGTTTTTTACCTGAATTTCACCTTGGTTCCAAAGGTGTTTCTCAAGCTCTTTTGCGAGATGGACAAGTGCAAGGCTCCATTTACATTCCGGGTCAGTCGTCAGCGACCCATCACCGTAAACACTGCAAGTGATTCTCTCTTTAACATCCTGCCGATGGCTGGATCAATTCCGTTAACGCAGATGCACTCCATCCTCTGCTCCGAGTTGTCGCTGCGGTGTGGGGCTTTGCATCAGGTCACAGACCCCATCTTGTGCGGTCGCAGTCCTTTAGCAATTCAAACCATTTTAAAGGTTAACCGACGTGGCTTTACCTGAGTTTCCGACTCAGACACTAGTCGGCTCGCGTTGAGTAACCTGTTAAGCCAAATTTACTTTATCCGAGCGTCGCCATTGTTGATGTGACGGTAACGCTTTGCGGAAAGTAGGGAAATGCAGCGGTCGTGATGTTACTTGAGAAGGGAAGTGGCCTGATCGCGAAATTGAATGCGATCTGTCTCGGAGAGCGGAGGAACAAACGACTGCTGTTCCGCTTGCGAGATTAGTTCGCCGAGGGCGGAATGAGTTACAGGCTCGTAAAGAAACTGGGTGGGAGCTTGCCACCGCTGCGCACCTAGGCTGATCTCATCTTCGCCGAAAATCGCAATCGGTACGGTCCGGCCGCGATGAGTGCGCCTTACGGTATCGATCAACTCGATCGCGGTCCGATCGAATAATTGTTGTTTCGCGAGAATCACTCGCAGGTCACCACCTTGATCAACAAGCCGTTGTGCCTGGGCTACACTGGTCGCACGCTTCACGGCGAAACCCATCTCCGTTAGCAGACCTTCATAGACCAAGGTGACCTCAGGTCGAGTTTCAATCAGGATTGCGATTGGTTGTTCTTCTAGTCTCGTCATTTCGCTGAGAGTTCGCCTGACTTGGCTAACGCCGGGATAGGACGATGAGCTTGAAAGCTGCGAGATCGCTATGGCTGACTCGTACCGGAGTTGTGCATTGGAGGATACGGCGGCACGCGCGAGCGGGCTAGGTGCACCGGCGCTACCTCGAAGGAATTCTTTTACTTGCTCGTCGGACCAGGTTAATGCTGAAATCAGTCTCACTATACCGATTGCCCCGGGTATTTCCTCGGTTTGTAAAGCGATACCTAGGATGCTCGATATCTCCGCGGCATTGTTCAAATCACTGAATCGGTTCGCCACCTCTTTGATCTGCGAGTCGTCTCCCCAATCAGGATCGGCCATGATCTGGTAGCCAATCGATTGCAAGATGCTCTCTGCCTCAACCTCGCCTGTAAGTTGACCAAAACGCTGTAAGCGTGCAGCAGCATCATAAACATCACGAAAGGTCGCGAGGTAGACTGGGGTCGCCTGGGGCACGACACCATCACGCGTTTCATTGATCGCCCACGATTTTTGTATTCGGCCGTCTCGCTGCTGCTGGCGGGCCAAGGATAGAAGTCGATTGAAATCGAGTGTTAAGGCTTGTAAGGTTTCACCTCGGGAAGGAAAGCTCCCGCTCTTTTCGAGTAGTTTCTCCGCTGCCACTCTTTCTTCTTGGTTTGAATCTTGCGCGTGTGCGGCGGTCGCAATGTCGACAATGTGTTTTTCAAGGTTGATTCGGGCAAGCGACTCCATTGCATTGACGCGATGTTCGGGGGTGCCATAGAGTGCAATCTGCCTGACAGCCGACACTCCGCCCCCACCGAGTGCAACGAGTGTGCTGAGCATCCTGTTAAGCTTGACGCTGGGTTGCGACTGACAGCATGCGGCGACAATCGCTTGGATGGATGCATCGCCCCCTGACAAGAGAATCCGCGTGGCTTCTAGTTTTGTGTCTTCGTCTTCGGCGATCAGGTTTTCAATGGCCTGAGTCAACCTTCCGGAGGACTGGCTGTAATTCAGCGCAGCGGCTTGAAGGGCGTCGAGGCTTTTCAATGCTTCATCGCTGAGCAAATTCGGCTGCTTGAGCCTCAGATAGTTAGCCGGGCCAATGGTAAGGAAAATCGAAGCGAGCGTGGTCTCATCGAGTTGTTTTCCTGGGATGGCTCGCAGCAACTGGTCGGCTTCGTTCCATCTCTCAAGTCTTGCGAGCGAATTGATCGATGCAGCGAGTTGTAGATTGCCCCGACCTGCTTGCTCCAGGAGATTTTTGAGAAGTGGGTCATCATCGGACAGTGGAGCGGGAGCTTGTTCAGTCGTTTCAACCACAGCCTCTTGATCGGGGCCAAACAGTTCAACCTGTGCCCACCCTTGGTTGGTCAATAACGCGGCTAAAAATACCAGTGTCAAATAACGATTCAGCATCATGACGGCAACTTGGAAAATCAACGAAGGGATGGCTGGGAGCGAATATCTTAGTCTTAACCGAGCGAAAGAAAAAAGAACGATTGCTTCCGCCGGCGGTTTGGCAGGGGAATTTTTAGATTTAAGCGTTTTTTGCAGCATCTTTTCAGACAGACGGCTTCTAGAACAGCAGACTTGGGGGCACGGAACATCGCAATCGGGCAGGAGAAGTTGTGGTCTGTAGGGCCTTTCACAGTTGTGGTGGGGCGTTGCCGTCACCATCTGTTTCCCACGATCTTGCAAATTTTCGGATATGAATTTCCTGAAACATCGAGCCCGATTTCATGATTTTTCACCCCAATCGCGGTCATTCAACATGGTAAAGGACCGATCTAGTTGATTTGCGTTTTCAGCCAAAGGGTAATATTCGATTCTGTTCAACGAGTGCTGAGGATGAACCCTCTGGGCACTATCAGTGCGGGGGATCTTTCTGCACATCGATCAACCAAGCTTCCATTCGTTCAGCTTCGAGATGCTGGACGGAGCCTGCAGGGAATTTTTTGAGCTGGTTCACCTGTGACTTCATGTGATGCACAATGGTTTTTCGATAGTCTTGGAAATGAATTCTTTGTTCGGCTTGTGATGCGGCCTTTCGGTGAGCGGGTTGTATGGAGGAATCACCGTTCTTCGGGTCTGCGAAACGCTGTCGGACGAGATCCAAAAGTCGTTGGTCTTCATTCTCCAGATCTTGCTCTGACAGTTCTTTTTCTTTTGAGGGATCGTCGCTGAGGTTTGCCTTGTGGGAGATGTGAGAGAGAATGGTATCCAATGGCGGTGATTCATCTTTTTCCATACTGAACCAAAGCATTATTAATAAGAGGGTCGCTAGGGTGGTCGAACGTTGCATGACAAGCGTCCTCGTTGTTTTTGCGTCGTAAGGTGGCGATGATTGAGAAAGGTCGATGGGGCTTCAGTGTGCTTGATGGGGTATGGAGAAAGATACGGACCCCTTGGTTTCGTAAGTGTTTTCTATCGTTCACTCAACAAGGATCGTTGGCAGATTGTTTGCGATTTCCTGAAATGCCATGACTAGTTCACTGGCATCACTTGCATGGTAGTGATTGCCGCCGCCAATTGAGGCGACAGTTTGCATGAGTGATTGATCCGCCGATTCACCGAACGTGATGGTGTGAATGATCAGATCGCCCACCTCAATGAGTTCTCTTGCAACCTTGTCTGGCGAGATTCCTGTATTGTGAATGCCATCGGTCATCACCACCATGGTTTTGGCGGCGTAGGGTCTTGATGAAGTGCCATCCAGCGCCTCGTAGCCCCGAAACATACCTTCGCCTATCGCAGTCATTCCGGTTGGAAATAGTTTGGCGATGCAATCTCGAGTCGATTGGTATTTCTTGGTTAGGTTAGAATCCAGCGAGGCTTTGGAGGCGTAGCTTGCAATCGCGACTTGTTCGGCCTGACAGGTTTTTTCAAGGACTTCAAGAAAAGCGTGGACGGCTGTGACTAGATCTTCCCATGGAGATGTGGGGGCCGGTCCATTGTGATAATAAGACTGCCAAGCCCACTGTTGGTAAGACGTCGGGGTAACCCCTTTGGCGTAGTAATAATTGCCGCGATGCAAAATAAGTAGACCTTGTGAAACGGCGGTGCGAAGCACGCTTTGGTACCAAGGAGATTGACCGCGTGGCCAATCAAAGAATACCTCGCTCATGGAGCCGGAGCGATCTAAAACCAACGCAATGTCGCGATCTACCTGCATCGCTATTGCATCTTGGCGAATCGAAAAATCATTCGAATTAAGGATCCCGGGCAAGAAGAGTGGGACTTTGCCCGTTCTTGAATAGGCGTCCCGTTTACCGGTGACGCGAACAGCGTTTGCAAGTGCAATTTCTTGTTCTACATCATCGGTGGGAATCTTGATGAAATCGTATCGGCTAAATTCGCCGCCCGGCTGTTCGGTGCGTCCAAATTCGATTTCGTTCGCGGCATTTGAAAGACGAAGACGTAATTTTTCACCCTGAACAAAGTTTCTTGCCGCCGTAACTCTCGCCGCTCGTTTAGCCTCATTCGTTGATTGCAATTCACTAAAGGCGCGGCCGCCAGCCTTAGCAGCGGCGTCGGTTGCGACCATCAGTTCAGTTCGCGCTAGTTGCATCTGAGCACTGTTGATACAAAATGCAGCGAGTACGGTCATTGCTGGTAAAAGGAACGCAACAACGACAAACACACCTCCAACTCGTGAGATGCTATTTGGGCGAAAAGTATTTTGCGTGATCGTTAAAGGGTACCGTTCTTCGGTGTTTCTTCGAATTCGCATTGCATGTCAGCTTTAGGTGATGTCACGGGTGGATGCTTGCTTTTTGCCGCTCATCCGTAGGTTTCTTTCTCATCCATGCGTTTCTTGCTCAAAGTTGTGAATTAGGTTGGCGGGTGTCGATAGAATCCTCGATATCGTTCGGTCTTGAGTGAAGCAACACTTGTGATGGACTGGTTTGGCAGGAACATCGGGGCGAAAAACGCGACCTCTTTCAGATTGATAGAAACTTCTACCGTCACTCGCTCGGCTTCGTGGCCTAGCGGGTGGATCTTGACTTGGTAGCCGCGATCAAACATGGAAGCCAGAATTCGCTTGGCCTCTTCATGCGCTTCCGCATCGGTTGCACCTGGAACCATCACTTGCCGAGCGGCGTAATAAGCTGCATCCTGTGCGAGATTTCTGGCGAGGTTCAGTCTCGCAATTTCGAAGCTTGCCATGACAAGAATGAACAGAATATTTGCGATGATCGCAAACTCGACTGCCGCGACGCCTTTTCTAGCATCAATTCGCCTTTGGACGTTCGTTCGGGCAATTTGAGGAAGTTTTTTTCTTTCAATCGCGTACAAACGTGTTCTCTTTGCTTGTTTGTGGGGTGTATTCTGTCGCA
>Ga0181559_10003096_pt1 | contig 16365 bp, 14 predicted proteins | sample 011ome_21_FD_133752 | JGI IMG/M metagenome (GOLD analysis project Ga0181559, IMG submission 133752) | Coastal salt marsh microbial communities from the Groves Creek Marsh, Skidaway Island, Georgia - 011508AT metaG (megahit assembly) | ecosystem: Environmental > Aquatic > Marine > Intertidal...
ACCCGACTACCCCTTTGTCGCGTTGTTGGTCTCGGGCGGCCATACCCAGTTGGTGCGGGTCGACGGTCTCGGTCAGTACGGCTTGCTGGGCGAGTCTCTGGATGATGCCGCTGGCGAGGCCTTTGACAAAACCGCCAAGATGCTCGGTTTGCCCTATCCCGGTGGCCCCCACGTGGCGCGGCTTGCCGAGCAGGGTGACCCTTCGCGTTTTGATTTTCCTCGCCCCATGGTCAAGCAGGGGGGGCTCGACTTCAGCTTTTCTGGTCTCAAGACCCACACCCTCACTACGGTGAGAGCGTGCGAGGCGGCGGGTGATCTAAGAGATCAAGACAAAGCCGATATCGCCCGGGCGTTTGAGGCAGCGGTGGTGGATACGTTGGTAATCAAGTGCCGGCGTGCCCTCAAACAGGAGGGCCTCAAGCGCTTGGTGATGGCCGGGGGGGTGAGCGCCAACATGCGGTTACGGGCCGTGCTCGAGCAAAAGCTGGGTAAAGAAGGGTGCGAGGTGTTTTATCCCGCCCCCAGTTTATGCACCGATAACGGCGCCATGATCGCCTATGCCGGCGCCCTGCGTTTATTGGCCGGCGAAGTGGATAGCCTTGATGCAGAGGTGCGACCCCGGTGGCCCATGACCGAGCTGACCGCTCCGATGGCGGCGGCGTAATGGGCGTAATGATGGATACGGTTTTTATCAAGGGCCTGAAGGTGGCCTCAGTGATCGGTTGCTACGACTGGGAGCGAGATATCCGCCAGACGCTGGTGATTGATCTCGAACTCAAGGCCGACTTTACCCGTGCCGTCCAGACCGACGCCTTGGACGATGCGCTGGATTACGCGGCGATTGCTCAACGCGTGATTGCGGCCTGCGATGCTGCGCGGTTTCAGTTGCTCGAGGCGCTCGCCGACCATCTGGCGAAAATGCTGTTAGCAGAATTTGCGATTGCCGGCCTGCGCATGACCATTACCAAGCCCGGCGCGGTACCCGAGGCCGAGGGTGTAGGCGTGGTGATTGAGCGGTAGACGCCCCCCCCTGGGTCGGCAGTGATCTGTGAGCGGCATCGACAGCTGGGCGCCTACCCGGGTTCGTGCATGCGGGATTGGTCTCTCAACACTGTTGATATTTGCTCAATCTGGCGCGCATGAATCGCGGCTCCCAGCGCAGCGCCCTCGAGCGCCTGCGCGGCAAAATCTGCCGCGGTGACTGCTAGCGCGGCCAATCTGGCGGCTCTCAAAAGTGCAATCGCGGCCTGAGCATCTGCGGTATTTTGCTCCAGCGCCGTCAGGGTCTCGCAAAAACCGTTGAAGGGCTCTTCGCGGCGGAGCGCATCCAGCGCTTTTAATAGCGCCATGCAGTCACCGGCGTCTCGCAATGCGGCCTTTGTTTGTGGTCGCCAGGCACTCACCCTTGAGGCCAACCGGGTAAACGTTTTGGGTGCCTTGATCCTCTCGCTGGCGGCAATCGCGCGGGCTTCGGGTATGTCGGCGAGTAGCGCGGCCCACCGGCAGTCGGCGCGCTGGGAAAAGTCGGCTGAGCGCGCCAGAGCAGCAATGCCTCCAGAAATTTGTAGCTCGGGCATTAGTACCGGTAAAGCTGCGCACGCTCCCAACACTTGCCAATAGACGTGCGGGTGTTGTTCGGTAAGGGCTTTCTCGGTTTCTACCCAGATGCGCTCTATGGCAAGGTGCGCCAGTTCATCAGCCGACACAATGTCTTTCATCAGGTTGAGGGTCTCGGGTGCAACAGTAAAGCCCAGATGGTGGTACCGGGCGGCAAGCCGCGCCACCCGCAGCACACGTAGCGGATCCTCAACAAAATGTGGCGACACGTGTCTGAGCACTTTTGCATCGAGGTCTTGTTGTCCGCCATAGGGGTCGATCACCGTTCCCGAGTCATCCATCGCCATGGCATTGATGCTGAGGTCGCGCCGCCCAAGATCTTGTTCCAGCGTCACTGACGGGTTGGCGTGGACCACAAAGCCATGATGGCCGGGCCCGGTTTTTCGCTCGGTGCGGGCCAGAGCAAATTCTTCTTTGGTCTCGGGGTGAAGAAAAACGGGAAAGTCCCGCCCCACCTGCGTGAAACCCTGTGCAAGAAGTTGCTGGGGCCGGGCGCCTACTACTACCCAGTCCGTTTCGGTATAGGGAAACCCCATTAGGGTGTCTCGGACGGCGCCGCCCACGCGGTAGATTTTCATGCCGAGACTTTACTGCCTTTTTTAGGCGACTCGCCAGCGCTGCCTGGTGCGATACAAGACCGACCGGCAAGCCGACAAACAAAACTCTAGATCCAAGTGGTGGAGTCCGGAGCGAGGTGTTCCAGAAAAGCGGGCGGCGGGGGGCCGGTATAGAATCAGCTGGCCGCGCTGTTGGCGATTCCCTCGCAATCACAGGTCATGCGCTGGCCTGTTTCCAGCATGTAAGCGGTTAGCGCGCCCCCCCAGACACAACCCGTATCCAGCGCAATCACCTGCGGGTCATCGGTCATGCCCTGCAAGGAGGCCCAATGACCGAATATGATTGTCTCGCCTTTGGTGAGGCGCGTTTCATGGCTGAACCAGGGGGCTACCTTTTTGCCGGCGAGCGCATCGGGGACGGGTTGGGGTCCTTTACTCACCAGATCCAGTTTGCCTTTCCGGGTGCAATAGCGCATGCGCGTAAGGTAGTTGGTAATGACCCGGAGGCGGTCCATGCCGCTCAGACTGTTTTCCCACACATACGGTTCATTCCCATACATCCCGCACAGGAAATCCAGACATCTGGCACCCTGCAAGGCGTTTTCTACTTCCCAGGCGCGCTCAAGCGTGTCTTTAACGGTCCAGATCGGTGGAATGCCGGCATGCACCATCGTGATGCCATTCTCGTGATGCGCCAGTGGCTGAAAGTGCAACCACTCAATCAATTGATCTCGATCGGGTGCCTCAAGAATGTCGTCCAAATTGTCTTTGTGCGAGGGGTTGCGCGCGCCACAGGAAACCGCCAGCAAGTGTAAATCGTGATTACCCAACACCATTGTGACGTTGTCGCGGTGGGCGTAAAACCAGCGCAATGTCTCAAGGTTTCCCGGCCCGCGATTAACCAGATCCCCCACACTCCAGAGTCGATCGCGATCGGGACTGAAGCCAACCTTGTCGAGTAGCGCCTTGAATGGCTCAAAGCAGCCTTGAATGTCTCCCACGACATAGGTCGTCACAACAGTCTCCGTGGGTCCAGTAATGCGTCAGTTTAAGGAGCTTTCAATCAGGGGTGAAGGGTACCGGACATGAACACTGTCGTTAATTCGCGTCACTCGCGCATTGAGTGCGCGGTGCTGTGTCTGGTCGGATGCTGGGTCAGCGCTCTGGGTACCGTGTCTGTTGTCTGATTTCTCAGCCTTGCTGCCGTGAAGGAGGGAGTAAGTGGGCCAGCGCGATGAAATTTTCCATAGTGAGTGTCTCGGCGCGCGCACCGGGGTCAATACCCATTTGTCGCAGCACCGCCTCATCGATATGCCCCTTGAGATTGTTGCGCACCGTTTTGCGTCGTTGGGCAAAACATAGTGCCACGCATCGGGCCAACGTTGCCTCATCGACCTCAGGCCAAGCAGGCGTCTCGAGGGGCGTTAATCTGACCACGGCAGATTGAACTTTTGGAGCGGGATAAAAAGCTTCTGGCGGCACCGTAAACAATGCCTCTACCGCGCAGTGATATTGCGCCAGCACACCCAGTCGGCCCCATAGTTTGCTGCCAGGCGCTGCTGCCAGGCGCTCTACCACCTCCAGTTGCAACATGAAGTGCATGTCCTGAATAAATCGTTTATGCGCGAGCAGTTGGATGATCAGCGGCGTTGAAATGTTGTAGGGCAGGTTGCCCACAATGCGGAGCGGGCGACCGTCTTGCACCAGCCCGCCAAAGTCAAAGCGCAGGGCATCGCCGCTGTGCAGCGTAAAGCCTGAGTGAATGCTAAACGCGGCCAGCAAGCGAGCGGTCAGGTCGCGATCCAGTTCGATGGCGTCGAGCCTGCAGCCGCTGCCGACCATGGCGCTGGTTAGAGCGCCTTCACCCGGTCCGATCTCGACGATGTGATCAGAAGCCGCTGGGGCAATGGCTCGCGCGATGGCACTGATCACGCTGTCGTCGCGGAGAAAGTTCTGACCGAATCGTTTGCGGGGCTGGTGGTACGTCATGGTCGGATTGGCGCCTGTGGCAATTCGTTATCCATAGTACCTCTATGCCTTGTTGCGTTGGCCTCAGATGCCGAGGTTGCGTATGGGTTCAGCACGATATTGGGATCGATTATTCCTGTGGTCGGGGCGGAGTGGCGTGCCCTGCGCTTTTACGAGAGATGTGGTTTGGGTGTTTCGTCTCGGGTCGTCCTTGACCCTCGGGGTTCACCCTGCGCCATCAGTATCCGCGAACAGCTCTGAGAGCATCGAACTGGTAGCTTCGGGAGGATTTTTGTTTGTTGTTGTCGTTGCAGATGCCATCGTACAGGGGCGCGTAGCAACGCGTTTCAAAGTTTACATAGAGTACGCGGGACGTTTCCCCCAAATCGCATATAGAGTATTGGTTTGCAAACGAGTTGTCCTGAGTCCAATAAAGTATGAGTTGGCCTGCCTGCCCTGCGTACCAATCACAGTTGTTGCCCGCTAACACCGGTCCATTGGGCGTCTCGGAGAACCACACGTGAAAAATGTCCTCTTTTTCTGCATCACGCGTTGGCTCGCCCGAGGTGACTTGCAAATACCCATACCGGGTGGTGGCAGCAGTCTGTCTGGCGGGCAGCGTAAAGGGGAAAACCTCGGTGAGGCCATCTCTGATCGAGTAGCTCAGTGCAGTCGTGTCCGCAATCCATGGGTCGAAATTTTGCTTTGCACTGCAATCAGCTGCGTTACCATCGTAGCCGTCACAATACTCGCCCGCCCCGGCACCGCCCGACCCGCTGGCCTGCTGGCTTATTTCATAGGCCTGATACATCAGCCAGAGTGGCAAGCCAGCTGGAGGGGGCTCGCCGGGCCGCACCTTAACGTCATTGGAGTAGGGCCCCCACCCTCGGACATTTCGGGCTCTGGCTTTACACAGATAACCAACATCGTTTGATAGGGGGCTCACGAGGAAGCTTTTCGATTCACTGGTCTTTGTCACCACACCGTCGGCAGATTCGCACACGGCGTCGTACTCAATAATCGGTAGCCCGCCATCATCCAATGAGGCCACGGAAATCAACGCAGCTCGGTCTTCGGGTTCTACCGAGATGGTCGGCTTTCCGGGGACGCCGCCGACCAGTGCTGCCTTTGTATTGGATGCCGCCGAAACCGCTTCAATGTAGTTTTGCGTTAGCGCATAGCAAAGATAGGTCGCCCCGTTTAAGAGGGGGTTTATGGTGACGCTGGTGATTGAGGTGCCGCTTCCCCAGGGTGTGTTGCTGTTGACCAATTCCTTGTAATCAAACCTGATACTCCAGCTTTGCAGCGTGCCCGCATCGCCGCTCTTTCGATCCTGAATCTGCAGGCGCCAGACACCGTCCGCTAGCAGCCCGTTAAAGTCGGGCAAGGAGAAGTCGATCGTCAGGCTGGTTCGGGAATCCAGACTGTCACCGGTCCACAGGGTTACCCATGTAAGGTCAGGGGATATCAGCGTGAGCTCGAGGTCGCCTATCCAGGAATGTGAGATGTTGACCGTTCCGTGCACGTCTCCAACGACAAAGTCTGTATTTTCCGACCACCCCTTACCCAACGGCGTGATGGAGCTGTTGCTATAGCCGTTGTCTGTGATCGATACCGGTGCAGAAGTTGAGGAATTTGCCGAGCCCGCCAGACGCTCGCAGTAGCCCAGATATCTTGCGGGCTCGCCACCGGAAGAAGGGGGGGTCAGGTTCAGGGTAAGGCTGTCTTTTGCGGCAGTGATGGAATCCAGTCGCGGTGGTTGGGGAGGAGAGTCGTTGTATCCGCCTCCTGCGCCACCCCCCCCCGCATAGGAGACCTCATATTCAAAGAGAATTTCGAAGAACCCCGGCACACCGTCGATCGTCTGGTTGACGGCCTCAGAGATGTTTAGGTCGATGTAGAAGCCCAAGCCGCCGGACTCGTAAGATATCGCTGGCTGGATACCTCGGTAGGCGTAATAGGTAAAATTACTGCTGTCTGCGCCACCCTGATAGCGATTCCAGCTGCTCAGGGGCGAGAGCTTAAAATCGATGTATTCATTTGAGGCAGACAGGTCCCCCCTTACCGCCACGTAAGTCAACCGCACAGAAGATGGTGGTGCGCCTGATGCATCGGTCTCAAGGGGAAACCAGATGAAGCTATAGCGACCGTTGCAAGCGCAAGAAAGAGATCTTGCCTTGTATTCTCTGGATTGGGTCGGCTCCGCTGTCCTGTTTTCCGAGCTGAGTGACAGCGTTCCCGGTATTGCGACTGCCTGGCTATCATCTTCCGATTCAGCGGTGGCGGAGAGGCACACGAAGAACAACATGATTCCGACTAGCGCCCGCCGAGCAGCGCATGCAGAATCCGACAGGCGGTTGATGCAGACCCCCAACGACTTTACCTCTATTTTTGTGGCTTAACGCGTTAGCTACCGGTCACAAAATATACCGTTTTGCCGCGTTGGGCCATCATGATGTTTGCCGCGTCATCACGGTCTCTCAGCGCCGTCTAACTGCGCCCCCGTGGTAACATCCGCGTTCTGCGGCGGGCGGAGATAAGAAAATGAGGGTGCTCCTTCGCCATTACACTGGCCGTGACCCCGGGGCGAGGCACTTTTGACACTCTCACATTACATAATTTTGCTCGACACCCTCGCGCGCTTTCGGCTTCGTGCTGAAACGCGGCGCTATTATCTGGGGTACCTGTGGTGGATTCTTGAACCGCTACTCTATGTGGCGGTGTTCTATATCGTGTTCGAAAAGCTGCTGAATGCCCGCCAGCCCGAGTTTTTGGTCTCGCTGATGGTGGGCAAGCTCACTTTTATATGGTTTTCCAAAAGCGTCACACAGGCAGCCACGAGTCTCGAACTGAACAAGGGTCTCATGGCGCAGTTGGATATACCCAAGCACCTATTTCCACTGTCTGTTTTGCATGAGGGGCTGTACCGGCAAAGTGCGGTATTCGCGTTCTTGGGGGTCTTTTTAGTGGTCGAGGGACATACACCAAACGCTCTCTGGTGGTGGCTCTTGGCCCTTTTTGTCATCCAGTACCTGCTGATTGTCGGTGTGGCGTTGATTGCGGCACTGCTGGTCTGCGTGCAGCGTGACTTTCAGGTTTTGGTGCAGTTGGGTATGGTGTTTTTACTTTTTATGTCGGGTATTTTTTGGGATATCCGCTCTATTCAGGATCCGGTCGTACAGGATTGGCTCTTGCGGCTCAATCCGATGGCGGTGCTGGTTGATGCCTACCGGCAGGTATTGCTCTGGAACGAGGTGCCGAGCGCAAGCTATTTGACGTGGGTGCTGGCTGAGGCACTGGCTTTGCTGGCGCTGGGTGCCCTGTGCTATCGGCGGCTCCACTTTTGGATTAATGAGCGGGTCATCACGCGATGACCGGGCTACTCTCCCTCAATAACATTGCCATGGAATACGGCCCCCTTTCAGGCAATGATGCGCCGTACCGGGTATTTGCGGGCCTGAATTTTACGCTTAGCGAGGGTGAGCGCGTCGCCATTGTTGGCCGCAATGGGTGCGGGAAATCTACGCTGCTGCGGATCATGGCAAAGATAGTTGCGCCCCGTTCGGGTGAGGTACTGTGGGCGCCGGGAGTGACGGTGTCTCTCCTCAGTTTGGGCCTCGGTTTTCGTAACGAGCTAACCGGACGTGAGAACGCCTACCTCTCCTGCCTTTTGCAAGGCCTGTCTCGACAGGATGCCCGGACAAGCCTTTTGGCGATAGAGGATTTCTGTGAGCTCGGAGCGTTTTTTGATAAACCGGTACTGACCTACTCTGCGGGCATGCGTGCGCGGCTCGGTTTTGCCGCCGCGCTTGAAAATCGCTCAAAGGTGATACTTATTGATGAAGTGCTCAGCGTGGGTGACAAGCTGTTCAGGGACAAAGCCCGCGAGACGCTCTACGGCGAATTGACGGGCGACCGAGGGGTCGTTTTAGTGACTCACGCCGACGGCGAGATCAAGCGCTTGTGCCAACGCGCGCTGTTGCTTGAAGGCGGTCGCTTTGCCGCCGAGGGAGAGCCGGCTTCGGTGCTGGCCGACTACGCGGTACTGGACACAAAAAAATAGCGGCTTTGCGCAGCAGGTCGGCGAGCCTGCCTTTGAGGCCTCCCGCGGGGAGATGTCTCGGCCTTTTTTGGGGTGGCGCCGGCGTTACCGGTAACGCGCCATCAGTCATCCAGGGGGGGGTTGCCCGAGAGCTCGTTCAGCTCTGTTTCCAGCAGGCTAAGCTTCTGGATCAGGCGCTGCTGCCTTACTTTGAGGCGGGTGTATTCAATATCGGTCAGCAATGCCTTGACCAAAAGCGCGGCGATGGCGATTGACAGGCCCAGCACGGGTGCGTAAGCCACCCCGACTGTTTGCGCTACGGTGTCAAAAATGCCGGGCGCAAAACCTAGCATCGCAGACACAAAAATCGCCAGTGTCCAGCCCAGGCCGTGGGCGACATGAAGATGATCCTTGCGGACCAGATACAGCAGCAGTCCTGCGGTGATAAAGCCAAGGAAGCCGGTGATGACAGTGATCAATACAGGATGCTCCTATGAGAGGGGCGCGGATATTATCGCCACCGTTTTACCAGTTTTGGCGGGCGCCTTTTGAAGGCACCCAGTACCAGCGTCTGCGACATATAGTACGCCACCGCGAGCCAGGAGCTGAAGATGCGCGACTTTCCATGTTGTCTCTCGGGCATGGTGACCGGTACTTCGGTGATGCGAAGCTGTGCCCCGTCGAGCATCAACAGTACCCCCACGTCCTGATACTCCAGGTGGCTGGCCTGCGCGCCGGAGAGCAGGTCAATCGCCTTATGTCCCAAGAGACGGAATCCGCTGGTCAGATCTCTGCAGTTGAGCCCGGATGTCAGTCGCATCATGGCCCAGGCAATATGTCGAAGCTTCGACCCGCGCTCGGTACAGGACCCCACCACGACATCGGCGGCGCCCTCGCGTATGGGTTCCAGCAGAAGATGGATGTCAGCCGGTGTGTGCTGGCCATCAGCGTCCATGGTGATAACCCAGTCGAGCTTCATGCGCTTGGCTTCCCTGAGGCCCGTTTGAGTGGCGCCCCAGGCCCCGAGCCGTTCGGGCAGGGAAATTACCCGCGCGCCCGCTTGGCGTGCTTTTTCGGCCGTATCGTCTGTAGAGGCGTCATCAATAACCCACACCGGCAGCGCGGTTTGATCGATGATGTCCTGCACCACTGCCGTCACTGCGCCGCTCTCATTGAGAGCCGGAATAATGACCGCGGCGCGGTGGCGGGCGGCGACGGAGGCGGGGTCAGTCAAGGTGGTCATTGCGGGCACTTCACCATCCAAAATAGCCGCGGCAGTATGACAGAATACCGTCGTTGGCAGCGGTGCTGTTGGCGCTAGTGGGGTAGCCTTTGGGGTGTGGCTACCCCGGTGCTTGCCTGGGCCGGCGAGGACGCCGCAAAACCACTTTGATGTAAACTGCGCCGCGCCCGGCATGGGGCTGGGCGATTGAGCGGGTGGGAAGAGTGATGCTAAAGCAGCACGCGAGTGCGGTGTACGCAAATCGAGATTTTATTTTTGCGAGCATCCGGCGCGAATTCGAGATCAGGTATCGCAACTCGCTGCTGGGTGCGATGTGGACCGTGCTGAACCCGCTCGCGCTGATCGTCATCTACACCGTGATTTTCTCAAAGATCATGCAGGCGAGATTGCCCGGCTTGGACGGGCCCTACGCTTACAGCATTTACCTGTGTACCGGCATCTTATTCTGGGGCGTGTTTTCCGAAATCGCGCTACGCGCTCAGGGTATTTTTTTGGAGCAGGCAAACCTGCTTAAAAAAATCAATTTTCCGAGGCTGTGCCTGCCACTGGTTGTGGTGGGTAGTGGCCTGATTAATTTTGCGATTATGTTTGCCTTGTTTCTGGCGGTGCTGGTTGCCCTTGAGGCATTACCCGGCTGGGAGCTGTTGGGATTGATTCCGGTGCTGGGTATCACCGTGTGGCTTGCCATTGCCCTTGGCGTTTCGCTGGGCATCCTCAACGTGTTCTTTCGCGACATTGGGCATTTTTTTGGCGTGGTACTTCAGTTCTGGTTTTGGTTGACGCCCATTGTGTATCCTGCGTCGATTCTGCCCGAACAGGCGCAGGGGGTACTACTATTTAATCCCCTTGCACACTGTATTGCCGCTGCGCACACCGTCATCCTCGACCACACCATGCCGCCGTGGCGTCCGCTTCTGGGGGTGGCATTGGTGGCGGCGCTGCTGTCGGTGTTGGCGGTGCGACTTTACCTGCAGCATGGTGCCGATATGCAGGACGAGTTGTGAGGATTTCGCGAACGCCATCTTGGGCGCAGCTATGACCGTCGTGTCGTTGCAGGGCGTTGGCAAAGCCTTCAGGCGATATCCCTCCCAGTGGGCAAGGTTGTGGGAGTGGATAAACCCATGGCCGCGCGACCGCCACGAAAAAACCTGGGTGCTGCGCGATGTGTCGTTTGAGCTCGTAGCCGGCGAGGCGGTAGGACTGGTAGGCATGAATGGTGCTGGCAAGAGCACCTTGCTGAAAATTATCACCGGTATCACCCAGCCCTCGGCAGGCGCGGTTCAGGTGGCGGGCCGCCTGTCTGCGTTGCTCGAGCTGGGGATGGGATTTCACCCCGATTTTACCGGTCGGCAGAATGTACTCACGGCGGGTCAGCTTCTGGGTATTCCGCTAGAGCGGTTGGAGCAGTTGATGCCCGAGATCGAGCAGTTTGCCGAGATTGGAAGCTACTTTGACCAGCCGGTGCGCGTTTATTCAAGCGGCATGCAAATGCGCCTGGCGTTCAGTGTGGCGACTGCGGAGCGTCCGGATGTGCTGATAGTCGACGAGGCCCTGTCGGTGGGTGATGCCTACTTTCAACACAAGAGTTTCGACCGGATCAGGCAGTTCAAAGCCGCGGGCACGGCGTTGCTATTGGTCTCACATGACCGCTTTGCCCTGCAATCCATCTGTGATCGCGCGATCCTGCTCAGTGGCGGCACCGTGGCGCAGGATGCAGACCCGGAGTCGGTCCTGGACTACTACAACGCTACCCTGTCTGGGGTTGAGCGTATTGAACAGCAGACCGAAGGAGGCCGGACTCGCACCCGATCCGGCGATGGCAGCGCGGGTGTCACGGCCGTTCAACTCGGCACCGGTAACGAAGCCGATGCCGACACCATCCAAACGGGGGCTGCAGTGTCGCTGTCGGTTGCCGTACGGGTTGAACGCGACGTTGATAGACTGGTCTGTGGTTACGCGATTCGTAATCGTCTGGGACAGGACATGTATGGTGTGAACACCTTTCATACCGACAATGTTGTGGGCCCACTCGCGGCCGGCGATGAACTGGTGTTTAGATTTGCCTTTGCAATGAATCTCGGCCCCGGGGAGTACTCTATAGCCACCGCATTGGCGGGGGGAGAGACTCATCTTGAGGGCAATTATGAGTGGCGCGATCTGGCCAAGGTATTCACCGTGGTGAACACTCAGGAATGGGTTTTTTCCGGGTGCGTGTGGATGGCGCCCAAGGTGTCGGTGGAGCGCCCGTCGTGAGGCGCTTGTCGGATTTATGGCGCGGCCTGTTGCCCTCGTCACACAGAGGCCCCCCCACCGCCAGCGAGTCCGTTGACCCTGACGGCATTGGGGGGCGGCTGACGGAGGCCAATCAAGCGTTGTTGCGTTACCAGATTGGCGCCCGTTGGGACATGATTCACCGCTTGCACGCCCTCAAGGCCGCGCCCGCCCGGTTGCGCTGCGCCTTGTGCGACTTCTCGGCCGAACGGTCGGCCTTCCGTGAATGGGTGACGGAGTGTATTTTTGAGGGCGGCACGATAGTGAGGCATGAGTGCCCAAGTTGTGACGTTATTTTTGGCAGCGACCTGATGCTCGATTTAACCCCCGAGGCGCTGTCGCGGGAATACGAGTGGCACTATCAGGTGTTTAGCGAGGGTGACTCTACCGAGCAGGAGATGCGCGCCTTCCGGGCCCTGAATCCCGAGAAAGGTAAGCCCTACGTGAACTGGGGCTCGGGTGCATGGTCATCGAGCACCGCGCGCTTGCGCGACGAAGGTTGGGAGGTGTTTGGCTACGAACCCCATGGATCCGCCCACGGCGGCGGCAACCATGTGCTGACCACTCGCGCCGAGCTGGAGCAACTGAAGCCCGCGGGGATTTTTTCCAATAACGTGTTGGAGCATTTTCGCCACCCGGTGGCCGCGCTGCAGGAGATGGCATCTCTCCTGCCCGCAGGGGCGTTAATGTCCCACGCCACGCCGTGCTTTGAATACCGGTTTGAATTTACCCGGTTCCATTTGTTTTTTTACCGAGGTAAGTCGCGGGCGTGGCTCGCCAAGCACGCGGGTCTCGACATCGTCGATTATCAGGTCGAGGGTGATTTTATGAATCTGGTGGTGCAGACCCGATGAGCGCCCCGTTCAAGTCCTACGCGCAGCACTTTGAGGACGTGATGTTGCATCGCGCCCTCACTGAGGTCGAGGCGGGCTTTTACATTGATATCGGCGCACAGGATCCAGACATCGACTCGGTGAGCAAGGCATTTTTTGAGCGCGGATGGCGCGGCGTGCACGTTGAGCCGTCTCCAGACTATGCCCAGCGCCTGCGCGCGGCGCGGGTTGAGGACACAGTAATAGAAGCGGCGGCATCCAATCGGGTGGGCACAGCGGCCCTGACGGTATTCCCCAAAACCGGGCTGAGCACCGTTGAGGCAGAGGTCGCCAGAGCCCACGTTGACGCTGGGCAGCACCCCGGGCCCGAGGTGGTGACGGTGCCAACCGTGACCCTGGCAAGCATTGCCCGCGAACTTCAGACCGACACCGTGCATTGGTTAAAGATTGACGTTGAGGGCCACGAGCGTGCGGTGCTAGAGGGTTGGGATCCGGATACGCTGCGGCCCTGGATCGTCGTGGTTGAGGCGACCCGACCCAATGCGCAAATAGCGAGTTATGGCGACTGGGAGCCCATCCTGTTGGCCGCGGATTACCGCTGCGTTTACGACGACGGGTTGAATCGCTTCTATCTGGCATCTGATCAGGCGCACCTCGCGCGGGCGTTTTCCTGTCCTCCCAATCCTTTTGACGAAATTCGCTTGAGCCGCCACGCGGCCCTGTGTCAGGACGTGGTCGCCGACTACGACAGCCGATTGCGCGAACAGATCGGGCGTTACCAAACCGACGTCGAGGCGCTCAACCAGCAAATCCAGACGCTCAACCAGCAAGTCCAGACGCTCAACCAGCAAGTCCAGACGCTCAACCAGCAAGAGCAGATGCTCACCGAACACAACAGCCATCTGCGCTACGAGGCAGACCTGCTCCGGGCACAATGCAACGAGCTGGATACGAGGCTCAGTGGCGTTTTGGCAAGCCTGTCCTGGCGGGTCACACGTCCACTCCGGCAGGTGGCCGCGCTGGCTATGGGGTTGTTCGGCGGCCCGGGCCCACGGGGAGCCGACGAGCCCGCGGCGCCGGCGCGGCACCCGGAGGGCACTGCGGGTCCGGGGGAACTCTCCCCCGACGCGCGGATCTGGGCAGCGCGATTGCGTCGGTCCTCGGACAAAGCAGAAGACTGATGCGGCTGATGATCGACCTGCAGGGCGCACAGAGCGCCAGTCGGTTTCGCGGTATTGGTCGGTACACGCTGGCGCTGGTGGATCAGCTGCTGGCGCAGAGTGCAGGGCACGAGGTGCTGTTGCTGATAAATGGGGCGCTGCCGGACGCCGCCGACGCGCTGATCAGGCGCTTTGCGTCGGTGTTGCCCCGGCAGCAGATGGTGGTGTTCACCCCTCTGTCCGGCGTTGCCTGGTGCGAGCCCGGCAATGGGGAGCGCGCGCGCCTGATGGAGCCCGTGCGCGAAGCAGTCATTGCCGAGCACGCGCCTGACGTGTTGCTGCTGACGAGTCTGTTCGAGGGCTACCACGATGACGCGGTAGCCAGTCTTCCCGAGCCGGGCCACGGTGTGCCCACCGCAGTGATTCATTACGATCTGATTCCCGCGCTGGCACCCGGTTACCTTGAGCAGCCCGCTCAGCGGGCCTTTTATGAGCGCAAGCTGGCTCAGCTGGCGCGGGCGGATCGGTTACTGGCTATCAGCGAGTTTAGTCGGACAGAGGCGCTGTCGACCCTGGGGCTGGACGCGCACCGCGTTGTGAATATTTCTGCCGCGGTCGGGCCCGAGTTCTCGGCCCAACGTGATGATTTGAGCGCTGGGTCAGAGGCATCAGCGGTGCTGACCGCGCTGGGTATCGCTGGCGCGTTTGTCCTTTATGTGCCGGGTGGGTTTGATCCGCGGAAAAATTTTGAGCGCCTGATTGCCGCCTACGCACAGCTGCCGTCGGCAGTGCGGCAGGCGCACTGCCTGGTCATTCCCGGAAAACTCGATGAGGGCCGCGCCGCGCGCCTGATGTCGTGTGCGGCCAAGGCAGGGCTCGCGGCAGGGGAGTTGTTGCTCCCGGGCTACGTGTCGGATGAGCAGCTGCGTTGCCTTTATGGACACGCCGCCCTTTTTGTTTTCCCTTCTTTACACGAGGGCTTTGGCTTACCGGTGCTCGAGGCCATGGCCTGCGGGGCGCCCGTGATCGCCGCCAACGCGTCCAGCATGCCCGAGGTGGTGGGTGAGCCAGCGGCATTGTTCGACCCCCACAGCGAGGCCGACATGTGCCGCGCGCTTTTGCGTGGCCTCAACGATACCGATTTTCGTGCCGCCCTGGTGGCAGCCGCCCACAGGCAGGCGACGAGGTTTTCATGGTCGCGCACGGCCGAACGGGCGCTCACTGCCCTGGAGGCGCTGCACGCGGAGCGAGCCGCTCGCGCCGCCGCGCCTCTAAACGGCCCGTCGTCGTTGCCGGGGCAGTTGCGAGCGGTGTACGGTGAGCCTCTGCCCGAGGACCTGATCGCAGTGCTGGCAACCTGTCTTGCTCGCCACTTTGGGTCTGCGGCGCAAAGTCAGTTTTTACTCGACGTTACCGAGCTCATGCGCACCGATGGCAAGTCGGGCATTCAGCGCGTGGTGCGCAGCTTGCTGTTGGCCTTCTGGGGGCAACCCCCCGCCGGCTTTCATATCTCGGCGATCTATTTTGATGGCGCGGGGTTTCGCCACGCCCGGCAATTTTTGGCGGAATTTGCCGGCGCCGCTCCCGGTGCCGACGACAAGGTTGATTGGCGCCCTGGTGACGTATACCTGTCTCTCGACCTGAATATTCGGTCGATGCCCGACACCGAACCCCTGATGCGGGATCTCGCCCGCCGCGGCATCCGCTTGTGTTTTGTGGTGTTTGATCTGCTCCCCATACTCAGGCCCGACTGGTGGCCCGAGGGCATGGGCCCGCGATTTGAGGAATGGCTCAGGCGGCTGGTGGGTGTGGCCGACACGGTGTGCTGCATCTCACATGCGGTGGCTACCGAGCTGGAGGGGTGGCTGGATCAGGCGGCGCCTCCGGTGCAGTACCGGCGCCCGGCGGTGTGCTGGTTTCATTTGGGCGCCGATGTAGAGAGCAGTGCGCCATCCGGGGGCTGGCCCGAGAACTACCCCACTATGGTGTCTGCCGCTGCGTCCCGACCGACGCTGCTGATGGTCGGCACGCTCGAGCCACGCAAGGGCTACGCTCAGGCGTTGGCGGCCTTTGAAGCACTGTGGTCTGACGGCCATGACATCAACTTGATGGTGGTGGGTAAGCCGGGTTGGCTGGTAGAGGGCCTGATGGCGCAGATCGAAGCCCATCCCGAGAACGGCACCCGCTTGTATTGGTTAAGTGGCGCGAGCGATGAGTGTCTGGATGACCTTTACGGCCGTGCCACCGCTTTGTTGGTGGCGAGCGAGGCCGAAGGTTTCGGGTTGCCGCTGATTGAGGCCGCCCGCCACGGACTGCCGATAATTTGTCGAGACCTGCCGGTGTTCAGGGAGGTGGCCGGGGACGCCGCGCATTATTTTGCTGGGCACGCGGGGAGCGATCTGTCTGTTAGCATTGCCCGTTGGCTGGCGCTCAAGGCCGAGGGTAACGCCCCCGACGCCGGCCGCCTCACGTGGCTTACCTGGCAACAAAGTGCAACGCAATTACTGGCGGCACTGGAGTTGGCGCCCTGTAACAACCAGTCTAGCGCCTGAGGAGATAACATGCTGACCCGGATCAAAAACGCCGTAACGGCCCTCGTATCAGATGCTGCCATGCCTGTCGCGGTGGCGCCCGAGGCAACCTCTCCTCTGCAGATTTACGCCGGCTATCAGGA
>Ga0181559_10003097_pt1 | contig 16363 bp, 11 predicted proteins | sample 011ome_21_FD_133752 | JGI IMG/M metagenome (GOLD analysis project Ga0181559, IMG submission 133752) | Coastal salt marsh microbial communities from the Groves Creek Marsh, Skidaway Island, Georgia - 011508AT metaG (megahit assembly) | ecosystem: Environmental > Aquatic > Marine > Intertidal...
GAATAACGAACTCTGTTTACATTTTTTGGTCGAGTTAGATCTTTGTAAAACTTAGATCACGATAGCTGCCAAAAAGATATTCGTTTACGAACGGGCTGCTTACCCGCTGTCCGATTGGCCAACTGACCCGAATAACGTCGCCGACTAAACTCACGTGCTTTAAAGTGAATTGTTCAGTTTATCACGATTGCAACGAATAGTTCGATCAAGATTGATACTCTTCCGACACATCCATAAGGTAGCCTTAACTGGCAAGCTCGCGACGCTTGTTAATGCGTTCACTCACTCTCTTGACAAAGCTCAATCACCGCCCATGTACCGTTTGACCTTACCATGCCTCGTCCCTCTTTGGTCCATTGCCTTTGCGTGTGCCGGTTCATACGCCGCTGACGTTAAATTATTGGTGTCAGACGATGAAGCGATGACCGCGAGGGTGGAACTGATTGGCAAAGCAACCCAATCCCTTGACATCGCTTGGTTTGAGTTGAGTGACGATGATACCGGACAATACCTATCGACGCGCATCGCCGAGGCAGCACAACGAGGTGTCGTGGTTCGTCTTATCCTTGACGCAATGTTCGACCATACCTCTTACGAACAAAGAAAGTATCTCCAAGAACATGGAGTGAAAATACGTTGGTTTCATCCAATGGGAACAGGCGCCGCAAATTTAATGCGACGCATGCACGACAAGTATCTGTCTGCCGACAACAACCGACTCATTTTGGGAAGCCGAAATATTGCCGATGTCTACTTTGGTAAATCGACTACCGAGCCCAACTTTTACGATCTTGACTTAGAAATACGCGGATCTTGGGTACAGAGCACCGAGCGATATTTTGATGAACTATGGGGAAGCGCGCAGTTGGGCTCGCAACGCACCTACAAAAAAAATGCGAAGCTTCAAACAACATCCACGCGAAAATTTCACCCCGCGGAATCGCAACTCAATTTGAAGAATGCCGAATCGAATTTCTTGGAGATCGACGACGATCGATTAACATTCTTCCATGATCACTGCGGGACAAAGAATCAAAAGACAGGTATTCACCAAACGCTACACCGAATCATCGATAGTGCCACGGAATCGATTCTTCTGGTTACGCCTTATTTCTATCCTTCCCAAGAATTGGTCTCAATTCTTTACGACGCGCATCGCAGAGGTGTTGATATCCAGATACTCACCAATTCGATCGCGTCTTCGAACCGACCCATCAATCAGGTCGCCCTTGATTCAATCATGTGTCAAAAACTCGGACAGCTATCGATCCGAGAATACACGGGCGATCGAACCTTACACACCAAAGGTTTGGTGGTCGACGGTGATGTCGCGTGCATCACAAGTTACAACTTCAATCATCGCTCGCAGTACTTTGACACGGAGTTAGCACTGACGATTGAAAACCAAACTTTTTCTCACACCTTCGCAGGGCACCTAACCGACCTCATGGCCGAGTCACGTCCGAGGGAACCGCTATCAAGTCAAACAACACTCTCAGACAAACGAGTCAGACAATTCAAACTGATTGTGAAAATCATTCCAAAGCATTTCTAAACATCCGGTCGAGCCGGCTCTACGGTTGAAGGATCGGCGTGTCGAATCCTTGAATGTCTTTGGGCCGCGCAGTGGTAATGGAAGGCTTGAAGCTAAAGGTGGATGGGTTGTAGGGTCCTACAAAAGAAACATCGGAATCTGCTTGAATTTCCTTTTCCATTCCCATGCACCACAGCGTTGCGTTGACGATCAATCTCCGCACCCCTTCACTGAGAATATCTTCGGATGCACCCTGCGTGCTACAGAAGACTCGCCCCTCTGGTCCACCTTTGTATTGATAGGTTCTAACCCAGGCCGCAGGTTGCGGTTCCTTGTCGGCGACCGCTGGTGCACCCACCTCCATCGATTGCAAGACTTGATTGGTCGCGAGGATTGTTGAATTTGGCATCGGCCTAGCCGAGTACGCACCCGCCATAGCATGCATCTCGTTGACGCCTCTCAAAATCGGGTGATCACTGTTTTCAGATACCGGGTGCATCGCGGTTGCGAAGGTATGGTTTTTTCCGTAGTGCCCCGCACCCAAACTAGGATTCCACGTTTCACCCAGCACCTGTCGACCAAATCCACCCACAAAATCATCGCTGCGATGATTGTAGTTGAAAAATGCATAGTCACCTTTGATGCCATTGAACGCATGGGTCGTCGTACGAAGTCCGAGGACTGGCCCACCTCGCTTCAAGTAACCTTCAAACTTCGCCAGCCACGCATCATCTGGTTGAATAAATCGAAGAAACAAAAAAAGCATATCGGCGTCATCAATCGCATCGATGCCGGGAATCAGACTCGAACCGGGTTTGATCACACCGTCCTCGGTTTGACCAAAAAGAACCGTACATTTGAATCCATAGCGTTGGGCCAAGATTCGCGCGATCGCCGGTGACGTCTCTTCTCCGCGATACTCGTGGTCAGAAGCAATGAACAGTATGTGCTTACCCTTTCCCGGGCCATCCGTTCCCTCGTAGACGACATGATTCTGCGCCTGCGACGAAATCGCTTGAACCAAAAAGACACTAACAAAAACAAATCGCAAGAGGTTGTAGTAATGCATTACAGACGATTGATTCTTCAATGAATTTTGAATAGGAACTGTATTGAATAATAGGAGCATCAAGACGTGTCGGTGAGATTAACCAAGGTCGCTCTTCGTATCCAGCGGTAGCCATTGTATCGCATAGAAACGGGCTTGCCTTGGCTGAAGATCATAACCGTTTCACCAAACGTTGGGTCAGACGCGTTGATTTTAACGAAAAGAAAAATCTCTGACACCAATTCTCCAAACCGGTGGTAACCGGTGATCGCTCATCACAACGGAGGACTTGATACCTGATTTGAAAACATTTTACCCCCAAGTTTTTCCATCTGCAGAACGACATACGCATCACATGCCGAAACTGATCCGTCTTTTTAACGGTCCACGACGATGCTGTCGCATGCCACCATCAAAACCACCAAGCAGTTCGAGATACTATAAATGAAGCCCTCATTTCGCAGCCCCCTCTGCTTCTACGGAATTCACGCATATGACTCTGTTTCTGAGGACATTGGTCACAGTGATCGGCATAACATCGAACCAGAATAGGCCCATTGGCAGATATCCCTCTTTTATGGAATAAAAATCATTAGATCTCGCTTCTTACAACGGGGGTGTGTCGCGGTTGCCAAGGGTCAGGAATCGCTCAAGGTCTTTGTCGATCGGTGCGCTGGGGGAAGCTGAAACATGGCAAGTAAGAGAGGCCTAGCCATACGCACCACTTGAGAGAGAGCATATGCACCACTAACGAGAGAGCGTGTGTGTGTGTTAATCGGACGCGACACCTTTTTATCAATTGTTGCACAATCGCGTAAAGCGTTGGGAACTAAATAATTCCCAATGTTTTACTGGCGTTTTGTTCGTTGCTGAGTCAATCCGGTGTGATATTAAGCATCTGGGCAACCAATGTCTGCTGCACCAGTAAGCTCATCGGACATCTTGTCGCTCTGCGAATCCTTCACTAGCGGAAAGCCCGCTTTTCTTTGATTGTTTCCCAAAAACTCGCAAATCCAGACGCAAATCCGTCGTTCACGCTATGACGAAAATCATGAACGTTCCGGCTCCCTAACGTTCCGGCTCCCTAACGTTCCGGCGCGTGCAAATGGCACTCCGGCTTCCGTCAAGACTGGTATGATGCGAGGCAATGCTTATCATCCATGCTTTGCTGCATCCCCCTTTACGGGCAAACCCCGAGCCTCCTCCTTTCTAGGTCTATCAATCCAATGAATTCAAAGCTTGTCCTCGCATTATTGCTGTCCGCACTCACCATCAATACGACCACGGCTCAACCACCCGTGCGTCTATACGATGCTCCCGGCGCACCCAATTTCACCGTCTTGATGACCGGCGAAAAACCGCCGCTTGATGCCTACGACAATTTTGTCATTGGTCCCGAATATAGTCCGGCAGTGGAAAACAAAGTAACCAGTGAGATACCACGTGGAACGGTTGCACAGTTTACGATTGATTCGAAAGACACCACTATTTTCAATCCCGGAATCGCTCGGAAAGAATTTGGAAAAGTTGACCCCAACAACCCCAACACCTTGATCGTTGAGACACATGAAATTGACTACGTCCGGCAGATCACCGTTTACATTCCGGCTCAACATGACCCAAGCACTGCAGCCCCATTCATGGTGATGCACGACGGCCCCAAAGGTAAACCAAACCAATTACTACCCAATATCCTCGACAACCTAATCGCTCAAAAACGCATCCCACCCATCGTCCTCATCCAGATTGCCAATGGCGGTGGCGATGCACAAGGTCATCAGCGAGGCCGAGAGTACGACAATATGTCGGGGCTATTTGCTGAATACATTGAGACCGAAGTCCTGCCGCGTGTGGAAAAGAACTACGAAATCAAACTCACGAAAGATCCGGAAGGTCGCGCAGCGATGGGCTCAAGCTCTGGCGGTTCAGCCTCTCTGATCATGGGCTGGTTTCGAACCGATCTTTATCGAAGGATCCTCACCACCTCGGGAACCTTTGTTAATCAAGCGTGGCCCTATGACCCAGCTTTCCCAGGCGGTGCTTGGGAGTTCCACCGATCCATCATTCCCAACCAAGCCAAGAAGCCACTGCGAATCTTTATCTCGGTGGGCGATCGAGATCTACTCAACCCCAACGTGATGCGGGACAACATGCACGATTGGGTCGAGGCTAACCACCGAATGGCGAAGGTTCTCAAAGAAAAAGGGTATGAGTACCAATACCTATTCTGTCGCAATTCAAGTCACGGTATCGGAAACGCGAAAGAGCAGTTTTTGCCGCACGCGATTGAATGGGTTTGGCGGGGATATGGTGATCGACCCATCAAGTAATCGTACGTAACGAGGATTCGGGGTGTCGACATCATGGCCGGCGGTGATTCATCCGCCGGTCGATCTGTCACACCCGTTAATCCGTTTGTGACGCACACCGATCTCATCGCGAACAATCGATCGGGCTACCAAACGCACTGGCCTAACAACCGCTCTGGCCTAACAACCGCTCTGGCCTAACAACCGCTCTGCCCTAAAGATAACCAGAAATCAATCGTAAAAGGCGCTGATGAGCGCGTCCAACGACGGATGAATACGATTAACGTGCATCAAGGTGTTCCGATCGCCCAAAGTGCGTCGAACGATCGAATATAAATCGTGCCGTCAGAAATGACCGGTGACGACGAAACCGACTCACCCAATTCATTCTGAGCAATTAATTCAAACTCGCGACCGGTTTTCAACACGCTCACGACACCATCACGAGACGTCAAATAAACGTGGTCCCCCGCTAAGACTGGTGAAGCACGGTGTCGATGACTGTGTGTTCGCTCTTGATAAACCTCATCGCCAGTCGCTTGGTCCAGCACAAGCATCATCCCGTTCTCACGACAAAGATAAACAAGCCCATCATGAATGATCGGCGACGGAACGTCCGGAGTGTTCATCGCCCTGACCCATCTCACAGCATCGCTGCCCGTTAAATCGCCTCGGCGATCACCCGCTACAGCAAAGACCGGCCCATTTTTGGCGGTCGGGCAGACGATGAGCCCATCATTCGCTGCCGGCGATGCGACAAACCGCAGGGTGGGATGATAATCAGCCCCCTGAGGATTCAATCCTCCGAGACGCCAACGCTCGCTACCGTCACTCAGGTTGTAGGCGATGGTGTAATCTCCACCATGTGTAATCAGATAAGTCAGCCCGCCAAACTCATAAAGAATTGGCGATGAATAGGAGTGTTCGTTCTCTCGCGAAGCACCCGTCACACGTCCTGACTTCCAAATATTTTCTCCTGTGGAAGCGTCAATCGCGATCACCATTGCTTCCTGAGTATCGGGATTACCATCACCGTGGATTAACTGAAGAAACAAACGATTCTCATAGAGAACGGGAGTCGACGACATGCCAAATTGAATGTTGAATTTCCCATACTGATCCTGAAGGTTCAGTTTCCAGACTTCTTCGCCAGAGGTTGTAAAACAGGCAAGATCACCCGTTCCCATCAGAGCCCATACATGGACGCCATTGGTAATCGGCGAGGGTGATGCGGAATTCCCTTCGTCGCCACGCGCATTCTGGTTTCCCTCACCGATTTTCCTTCTCCATTGTTCCTTTCCCTCTTTCCCAAAACACAGCAATAGCAAGTCCTGATCATCAACGCTCGTGAGGAAAATCTGGTCACCCCAAAGAACCGGAGTCGCACCACTTGGTCCAGGAAGAGCCGTCCGCCAGAGAATGTTTTCGCTTTTCGTCCACTTGGTGGGTAAAGCGGTTTCAAGAGAGATGCCGTTGCGATTCGGGCCTCGCCATGATCCCCAATTCTCTGCTGTCACAACCTTAGAAACGGTTGTATGAATCACGAACGTTATTAACAAGACAAAAGCAGCAAGCAAATTCATCCCACGGCTCCGGTGGTTCAAAGGATCGAATAGGAAGATTAAATTCGATTCTCGAGCCTGCGACCACCCTTTGGTCGAAGAAAGAGACAAATAACTACTGACTCACTCTAATAGAAAACGCCCCCGGCGTGGTTCAACACCGGGGGCGTTTCTTACGCGATTTTGTGGTAATGAAACCACGCGTCAGCGGATTCTAGCCGCACGACGCACTGGGCTACCTGTTTTTACCTTTTCCACCACCTTTACCACCACCGCCTCCACCACCGGAACCGGAAGACACCGAAAGCTGGATCTCGTTTGACCAATCCGTCACCTCCGCTCCACCGTTGGCTCGAGCACGCACTCGAATCCGATACGTACCGTCGGCAGGCAGAGCAAACGTGGTTGTCTGACTTGCGTTATCAGAGGCATCGGCGTATTGGAATGATGTGGACCAGGTAACCTGTCCGCGTCTCTTCGTGCCAAACTGAACCTGAAAGTCCTCTTCGACGTTGGAATTATCATCCCAGAACAGAGTGACCGTTAGCAGATTCGCGGTACCGGTGAGATTGGTTGGCGCGTTGAAGACAGTCGGAGGATCAACCGGACCACCACCTCCTCCGCCGCCACCGTCACCACCGGCCGTCAAGGCAACCGCAGACGCCGCGTCCACAAGTCCGAAACCGAATTCGGCATCACGGCCACTTGCCCCAAGATCCAATGCAGTCAACTGCAGAGCTGTTCTGACCTCATCATTTATTTTGCCATTTCCATTCTGATCCGCGATCCCTCCAGAGATCAGCAAAGCGGCAACACCCGAGACGTGTGGACAAGCCATCGAAGTACCGCTCAGGTAGGCAAACTGATTGCCCGGATAGGTGGACAGAATGCTCGAACCAGGTGCGGCAAGTTCGACCGCGGGTCCGGTGCTAGAGAAGCTAGAGCGAACGTCCGAGCGTGTGGTCGAGCCAACAGCAATCACGGAATCATACTTGGCCGGATAACCAACGGTATCCGCACCCGATCCTGAATTTCCCGCGGAAGATACGACCACGACGCCAGCCGCATTGGCGCGATTAAATGCATCTCGCACAGATGTACCCGGATCACCAGAACTTCCGAGACTCAGCGAAGCAACTTGAATTTGATTCTGCACGCACCAATCCAGTGCAGAGATCACGTAGGAATAGGAACCACTCCCGTTGCTGCTGAGTACTTTCAATCCGTACAAGCGGGCTTCGGGAGCTACCCCAACGACACCGTAACCGTTCAATGACGCAGCAATGGTTCCTGCACAGTGGGTACCATGATACTGGTCGTCAAATGGATCATTATCATTGTTCACAAAATCGTACCCGCCAGCGTAAACGGCTGCCAAATCCGGATGGGTATAGTCGATACCGGTATCAATCACTGCAACCCGCACACTACTCCCCAGAACAGGACCGATCTCAGGAGCCACATTCCCTTCGTGCACCAATCTTGCTCCGACCCTCGAAATGCCCCAATCATCACCGTACTCATGGGCAGTACATTCCAAATCAGGTTCAATGATTTTTACAAGCGGATTCTTACTGAGCCCTTCGATTGCATTGATCGGGATATCAGCTGCAACCGCATCAATGATGCGAAATCGGTGCGTCACATTACCACCACCGCCTGCAACCGCATTCATCTCCGCAAGCCCCGGCGGCTGGTGAAATCCGATCAGGACCTTCACACGTTCGGGCTGCTGAGCCTGAATCGATTCACCAAACAACAGCGGCAAAGCCAAGGCAGCGGATAAACAGGCTACGCTGCGTCGTTTAAGTTTTGAAAAAAAGGACTGGGACATCATGTACTACCTCATGCGCTCGATTGGGGCCAATTGATTCGGAACCGCCAACGCCGCAATTCGAATTTCGACAAGCCAACATCATTTCCAGAACCCATGAGCAACTGACTCAATCGGAAAGATAGGAAACATCGGGCTACACGCCAAAACACAAAGAGCCGCACGAACCACTTGGCTGGCTCACAAACTTCACGTCGCAAGAATATGCGTCACCTATCAGTAGGCAACCGCTTTACCCATCAAACGCCGAGAACCGGTGAATGCGATCCCCAAACAGGGAAACTGATTTTCATCCCGAAAGCCATTGCCTCACCCTAGACACATGGAATTAACTCCCATTGATCGAGCGGATCCAAACGACCTGGCACGCCCTTTCAATAGATCAAACGCCGCAAACGCGTAAAACACGCGAAAAAACGGTACAAGGCAAGTCGAAAACCGCCGTCCCCGTCCACCGCAGTTACTAACCCGCTAGCGGCTAAGATCAACCAGCATTCCATAAACCAAAAAACGGTAAGATCCTAGGATCAGATATTTTTTCGTTTGTTGAAACCAGAAAAACTCAAGTGGACATTAAGGCAGCTAACGCTGGAAAACAAACTGCGCGTCGGTCGTAAAAGCCAAAGATCATGGGTGGGGTGGAAGATTGAATCGCGAGAGGGTCATAGTGCAAATCGCTGGATTATTCAAAAACGGTAGGCGTTTTTTTTCTCAACTGCCGAACTCGCGCCCGCACCGAGGCCGCTTCGTCCGCCTCGGCTAAGGCGAGCGCCGCCCTCGCAAATGGCTGGTATTTTTCATCCAGCACTGCCAGCCGGCAGACGACCGAGCAAGACCACGCTCGAATAAATTTGTTCGGATCCTCTTTCGACGCAAATGCGAATTGACAGACAGTCGGGTAATGCTCGGGCTCAATGCACATTCGATCGAGCGATTGCAAGATGTGCATCCGCGCCTGCCACTGATTGGACGCTAGGCCGATTAAGACGAATGTTTTCTGTTGTACGGTGTCCAGAGAACCACCTAAATCAATATGCCGCTTTAGCAGCCAAGTCGCTGAGAGGCTCGCTTCGGATAGCGATGCCAAAAGCAAAGCCTCATCAAGCCACCAATCACAGCCCTCAACGACCCGATAGACCTTTTCCAATCGCTCTGCAGAATGTTCGCCCGATTCGCACAAAACTCTTTTAAAAGCGTCTTGATTCAATTCCAACCTACCGTTTGTGCTGCGTGCCTCGCGTAACTCAATTTCCTAGAACCCATCCGCAATCTACCGTTTGTTAAAACGAAGCAGCAAGTTAATTCAGTCAAGCCACTGACTCCCACGCCGCGAATCAACTCTGCGACGCAGAACTTTCTGCCATGGATATCGAATCGCTAATGACAAACCAATCGGTTCGGCGAATTGTCTCGGCACTGCCTCGAATCAAAGCGAACCAAAGTTTCGGTATGCACCAAATCCAAACCGCCCGATCTCGCAATGATTTAAACGGGCAAAACATAGCAACCAAAACCAAAAAATATGCATCGATCGCTACCCTACCTGTTGAGTTGGGAACTCACTCCACCTTACCCGAGCGAGCGTACACACAAGCAGAACGGAGGTCATCAGGACTAGAACACCAAGATGCATCCAGCTCGGCTCACTACCAAACACATTCTCCGCAGCGCTCCTTGCTTCTTCCCAATCCATCCAATTCGATAGTAAACCCCGCAGTCGGTAATTGATCGTCATTTTGTTAGCCACAGCAGGAACAAATGACAAACCGTATTCAACCGCACCCGTATAAAAAACAGCTGTCACAATCGTTCGCTTGTGGAAAACAACGCCGATCAATAGGTAGAGCGATGCGTGAGCAAACGATGACAGGATGCACAACACCACCATCACCATCCATAATCGAAACCCTCCGGCCGACCCCATCAAAAAGATGCAAACAGTCGTCGAGCAAATCGTCGCAGCGAGAGACCAGATCACAGCGGTAAAGTACTTTCCCAAGATAACTTCCAATCGCCCCGTAGGGCGGAGCGCAAGATATCCCCAGGTTTGACCCTCGATTTCCGTGCTGATCACCGGTGTGGCCCATAGCAATAGTGCTAATAGGCACATGACTTCGGGCACAAGGAAATACAGCATGATCCCCCAAGGCTCAACGGGCTCTAGAGGAACATCCAACCCTCGCAAGATCCCTACCAATGCAATCGGGAATAAAACCAGAAGGACCCAAATCATTCCCCGTCCGAAGGTTAACGAACGCGCCAACTCAAATTTCACCACCTCCCAAATCACCCGTACGATCATCACACTTCTCCTCGATGGTTTCGAAGAAGTGCGTCAAAGATCGCAGTTAAATTGCTCTGAGAGCCCTGCAGCTGATCAACGCGAATCGACTTACCGTTGATCCATGCTGGCAACGCTTGGTAGAAGGCAGCAGGATCGCGTAAAGCTACTTTCAATTTTGTTCGGTTGTCACCCAACTGGACACTTTCCACCCAGCTCTGGCGAGTCAAATCTGCCACCAACTCAGCAACGTCTTCGCCAACAAGGGTCACCTGCTGCGGAGCTTCGGAGATAAAACTCTCAAGCTCCTCACTCGTTCCCGATGCGAGCAATCGACCACCGTAAATTAGAAGAAACGAGGAGGTGATAGACTCAATTTCATGAAGAACATGGCTCGCAAACAACAAGCTCTTACCCTCGCCAACCCAACGCTTAAGCAGATCACTCATCTGCTGACGACCGACTGGATCAAGCCCATTATAGGGTTCGTCAAGAATTATCAGATCGGGCTGATGCGCAATCGCTTGGGCAATTTTCGCCCTTTGCCGCATCCCAAGTGAATATTCCCCCATGGGTCGATCCATTCGAGACAACATTCCCACATGCTCCAAGCTTTGAACCGCCAACTCCTCACTCTCGTGTTTCGAAAACCCATGGAGCGAAACTAGATAGCTCACCCACTGTCGCGCTGAGACATTGGGGTACAAAACATCCGTTGCGGGACATAGCCCCAACCGACGCAATAGTTTTCGATTATTAGACGGTGGCTCCCCAAAAACCTTCACCGCACCAAGCGTTGGACGAAGTTGACCCGTCAGTAGATTAATGAGCGTTGTCTTGCCAGAGCCATTCGGGCCAACCAGTCCGTAAGCCCCAGGTTGCATGTCAAGGCAAAGATCATTGACCCCAATGACTTCACCATACAACTTCGTGACATGATGCAATTGGATCATTCGCTTAAATACTCAGCAGTGCGAGAATCTTACGACGGACCAACCACGCCCCCACGATGGTGACGGCTATCAACAAAAGAACCGAAGGAACCACGCTGCCAGGGGTGGTATCGAGACCGAAAATGGACGCCTGAACCTTCCCAAGGGCGTGATACGGCGACAGAAGACGCCAGCGGTCATAATCAATCGACTCCAACAGCAACCCATCAACGAACCCCCTCCGCCGTCGAGGTCCAAAATTGGTACCCATAAATGTCAGAATCTGATAGGCGACAAAACCAAGGATCCAAGTCGCGAACCACGAAAATGAAGCGTAACGACTCTCACTTGTGTGCGCTGAATAGCACATCGCCACGATCGTCGTCGGAACCAATAACACAACGGACGCTGAGAGAATCCGAATTGGAATGTCCCAAGTCTGCTGAACAACGGACAAATCGGGTGACAACATCACGCCAATCAAATACAGAATCAGCGCCGGTAACGTCACGATCATGCTGAGAAAAAACCAAACAACGGATGCTTTCCCCAACATGTAATCGATCACATTCAGCGGTCGAGAAAAGTACATCAAATACGCACGACTTCGCAGGTCATATGAAATGAGCATCGGCGCTATAAGACCAACCAGCAAAACCATGGCACTCAACTGCGGATAGCGAAAAAACGCCATGATCAACAACGTCCAAACTTCGTGCCTCGCAGAGTCAGGATCCGCCAACAACTGCATTGCGAGATCAGGGCGCTGTAAGGGTCCGCCAACAAGGTTCCCCACGAACTGCAACATCTGCGGTTCGGTGGAGGAATACTCAAATGCAAAAATGCCGATAGCGGGGACGAAAATAGGCAACCAAGCCAACATCAGCATGAGACGCAACCACTTACGCCTCCAAACCAATGCGATGCCACTCGCTGCGATGAAACGCGGCCTAAGCCACCTCCCACATTTTTCGCCATTCCAAGGACGATATCCCAAGTCGTGTATCGGCATGAATCCTAGCGAACCTCCGAAAGGGAGGCAGTGTCGATGAAAATCTTATCGAGCGAGTTCATCGCCGGCACGAGTCGACGTATCTTCGTATCGGTCTCAGCAGCCAATTGCCAAAGCAGTTCCACTCGCTGCGATTCCAGCGGTGAAATTCTAAGGTTTCCATCGCATTCAACTTCGACCTCAAGACCGTTTTCCCTCACCCTCTGAACCAAGCGACTCGAATCACCAAGAACCATTACATGCTGTGTCGGATGTATCGGACGACTCAAATTCTCGAGCGTGTCAACAACCTTAACGGTTCCCGCAACCATAATGATGACTGAATCACAGATCGCTTTGACGTCCGGCAAGATATGAGTGGAAAGTAGCACCGACTTTCCGTAGTGCGTATGAAGTGTTTTGATTCGCCGAAGCATCGACTCCCGCTGTGATGGATCCAGCCCGGTTGTCGGTTCATCCAAGATCAAAAGCGGTGGATCATGAACAAGAGCTTGAGCAAATTTTAGCTTTTGTCGCATCCCGGTGGAGTAACTCTCAACTGGCCGGTAACGCTCTTCACCAAAATCACAGAAATCGCATATTTCGTGGGCTCGACGCAATCCCTCCGTCTTTGGCAAGCCCGATAGGTTCGCCATTAATGCGACCGATTCAATACCGCTAAGACCAGCAATGTAACAATCATCCTCGGGAAGATACCCCACTAACTCCCGTATTTCCCTCACCTGCCCTGGCCATTCTTTTCCTACAACCGTGCCCTGACCCTCATTCGTCTTCACGAGGCCAAGAAGCGACTTGATCAGGGTGCTCTTCCCTGATCCGTTTGGGCCTAACAACCCGGTGATCCCATCAGAAACCTCGAGCGTGACGCCCCGCAACGCTTCAACGCCACGATAACGCTTAACAAGATTTCTCACTTGAATCATGGCTATCGGAAATCGTTTTTGTTGTGTCGATGAGTTTCTAACGTACTTCGATTGAACCGATCGACCTCACCGTGATCGCATCCAACCAAGCCGAAGTTGGTGATACAGGGACACAATACTTGCAGCAGGATTGCCCCCAAGGATACCAACAACAATCACATCATGATGCAATCAACGCTTTCTCGCAACGTAAGTCAAAAATCCAACACTTACAAAACCCATTTGGTCGCAGCCAATCGAAAGTCACACCAAGCCAATTCAATGCACACGAAACAACCGAGTCGTGAGCAAGCCGCCACTCCCCTCTTCACGGCAAAGTAATTCCATCGGCAGGCGTTCGAACAGCGAATCAAAATCTGGCAATTGCCGATTCGACAGCCCCGTCTGATAACGAAAAAAACGGTGCAACAAGTCAAGCACTAAACGCCCCCGAATTTTTTGAAATCCGCTATTAGGTTGCTGAAAGTCAGAGTAATAAAGCAAACCTCCCTCATCCAGCCAACCAAGCCAAACCGGAAGAAACTCATCAAGTTCAGTGTCAGTAAAGCAATCAAGAAAGAAATTGACAAAGATTCCCGAGAAGGATGCCTTTGAAAAAGTCAAAGATCGAATATCTCCGCAGCGAAAGGTGACAAGCCCAGATCGTGAGAGATTTTCGATCCGCTTCCTCTGCAGATCCAACATGCGTTGACTATGATCGACACTTACGACCGAACAAGTTGGAAAACGCTGAACCAATTCCTCCAAGAATCTTCCATCACCGTCGCCAAGTACGAGAAAAGGTCCTGAATCTGGTACCAAAGGTAACAATCGCAATCTCGCTCGATGTAGATCCCCACCAAACATCATCAATTCGAGGAACTGATACAAGCCTGCGATTTGGCTGTACCCGTCAGCAGAGATTGCGTTACCCATCTCGGTCATGGCATCCCTAAGAGCACGCAAATGAACGGGGGAATCACCAATCCCCAATCCGCAAGACAACTTCCAATGGTTAACTGCTTAACCAGTGTCTTCCGTTCAAGCTCTTTCACACGCCGGAACCGAGACCAAACCGACACCACCAAGACGCATGATCCCAACACCGACAAACAAAACCCAGGGGGAGTCACACCCGCGATCAGCATCAAGATCGTCAACGCTGCCGTCGCACAAGCAACTCCAACAACCGGATGCACCATGCGATTCCCCTGCGGAAAACGATCACTTACCCACGACTGAAATCCTTGCGATTGATCGAATACCTTTTCTATCTCGGCAACCGCCAAGCAGTTAAGAAGGAACAGGGACCAAACAACGGCAAAACGAAGTGCAGACCCAGAATCAACATTCAGCCAACTGGACGACGAGAGAAATACGCTCAGGGAAATAAGAAAACTTGCGGCCAGCTCTTTCTTATAACGAATCGAATGCACATGACAAATCTGAACCGAGGCCAGATACGCCGCCGCAGCCAAAACCATCGCAACACCGGCCAACAGATCGTAACTCTGTGCATTTCTAAACGCCCAAAGCAACACCACACAGCTCGCACTAATAGCCGTACAGGTCATTTCCCGGCCGTGCTTTGAATAGAAAGAATGTCGCAACGAGTGCAATTGGTCCGGCTTCAACCGCCGACCGTCCGCGATTCGGTCAACGCAATAGCCAATCCATACACTGAGGGCAATCACGACGCTTCGACCTGAATCAATACCATCGCCGACAACGACTCGCTGGATCAAAATAGACCAAAGAAAGACAATCAGAAACACATCGATGGAATAAAAATGCGAGAGCATCAATACCGACAGGGCACGTGATTTTTGCTCTCGACTTGTTAGGGTTTGCACTGAGATCTTGATTGCCCCTTTTCCAAACGCGGTAATACCAGGATGCCATCGAACACCATCACTTGGCTTGCAGAATCCTATCCAAAACAGTCTCTGTTTCTGATTCGCGACTCAAACGGTAATACCTAGCGCCTTCCCCATACTCAAGCGAAACGTCGCGTACATTGTCATCGTCGGTGATCGACAAATCAATTTGCTTTGAATCTTTCGATTTGATAATCGCCTGTTCGAGATTCTCGAAGCTCCAAAGTTTCTTACCGACGGTTAAAATCTTGTCGCCGGGAACAAGTCCGCCGCGATCCGCTGGGCTTTCCAATTTGACTCTTGTCACTACCCCATCGCGTGAAACCACAACGCCGATCGAGTCTAAAAAATCTGCTCCACCACGAAACCGAAAGGTCTCTTTGGGAACGTCCTGCTTCGCTTCATCGAAATCAAACCGATAGCCCAAAAGAGCAGCAACTTCTGGGTTATATCGATCCTGAATCGATTCAATCCGTCGATTAATCAGCCCATCCCAGTCGTACTCAGCCAAATTGTTCAGCAGGGAAATGATTTCGGCTCGTCCATAACCCTTGGGCGAAACAACTGGTTCATCCACGTGAAAAAAACGATGACAAAACTCGTCGATTGAGATCTTATCATCGGTAAGCGATCGCAACCTCGCGTCCACTTCCAGCCAAAACAACATCCCCTCCATGTAATAGTCCTGACTCCTTCGTAGCTCACCCCACCGATCACTCCCCGCGCGTAGGATATGAGAGGCCGCCCCCGTATCTGCCAGCGTCCTCCATTGCCTGCCATCTTGGTGAGTAGCGTTTCGCAGTTCCACGAAAAGCCTGGCCTCAAACTCCTCCTTCGACATCAGCCCGCTTCGAGCTTCAATCAACTCACCTAGATACTGCGTCAGCCCTTCGTATACCCAAAGCAGTTCCGTATCCTTGGCCGTATGAAAATCAGTCTTGATCATTCCTTGCGGTCGCCGATATTTTCCGCACCACGCATGCAAGTATTCATGGGGAACTAAGAGACGATCCCATCCCTTGAGCGTACCAAGATTCCTCAACGAACTAGCGGGTAAGACGTTAAAGGTTGA
>Ga0181559_10003098_pt1 | contig 16363 bp, 14 predicted proteins | sample 011ome_21_FD_133752 | JGI IMG/M metagenome (GOLD analysis project Ga0181559, IMG submission 133752) | Coastal salt marsh microbial communities from the Groves Creek Marsh, Skidaway Island, Georgia - 011508AT metaG (megahit assembly) | ecosystem: Environmental > Aquatic > Marine > Intertidal...
AAAATCTTCATCCTCGACGAAGCGCATATGGTGACCCAACAAGGCTTTAATGCGCTCTTGAAAATCGTCGAAGAGCCACCACCGCACGTCAAGTTTATTTTTGCGACAACTGAGCCCGACAAAGTCTTGACCACCATTCGCTCGAGAACGCACCACTATCCGTTTCGACTGGTGGCGCGAACCAACCTGGTGGAATACCTCGAGCGCGTGCTGCGCGAAGAAGGCCTAGGGGTGGATGAGGGGGTTCTGGGTCTAGTTGTCCGCTCTGGGGGTGGCTCTGTGAGAGACACCCTGTCGTTGCTCGATCAACTTATTTCCGGCACGGCTGAGAAACACATTTCCTATGAATTGACCCAACAACTCTTGGGATATACACCTCACGACATGTTGGTCAATATGACGAAAGCGCTGAGTGAAAACAGCCCTCACCGAGTATTCGAGCTGGTTGCCCAAGTGCTCAACTCTGGCCAAAACCCCAAACAGTTCGTGGAAGATCTCCTTTCTCATTTGAGGGACATCATCGTGTTTCAGGCCACGGGAGGTGATTTAGCGGAGCTTTTCCCTGGCGTATCAGAGGCCGAGACCGGCCTCCGAAGAGATTTGGCCCAGCGCTTCACGCCAGACGAACTCACTGAGCTAGCCGAGAGCGTTAGCCACACTTTGGGCGAAATGTCGCGGGTTACTTATCCTGCACTTCACTTGGAGGTTCTTTGTGCGAAGCTCCTGTCACTGCGGAGCGCAAACGCAGGGCAATACAGTCCCGACAATGTGGGAAAGGAGGACCAGACAACAGCTTCAGAGAATGGTGATTCGCCCGTTGAGGCTAATCCACCGGCCACACAAGACACAACAGTTCCCACTCCATCCTCGGAGGAGAAGCACAGCGAGAGCACGCCAATCATCGAGGATTGGAATCTGGACGCTGTTCGTGAGCTTTGGCCCTCAGTACTCCACATTCTCGCCGCTTCGAAGAAGTCGCTGTGGGCGGCAATGACTGAAACTCATCCAGAGTCATTGGATGGGGATGTTCTGACAATTGGTTTTCCCAGAAAATCGGATGCGGACATTCTCAAAAAGCCTCAAGGCCCTGGAAGCCCGCTGCCAAATGCTGATCTGCTCAGAGACGCAATTCTTGAACTCTCTGGACACCGCGTCAGATTTACTGTTGTGGAAGTCTCCCCCATGCCGGGGACAGATGCAGCTTCTCCGACGCCCCCTTCAGACGCTTCGTGGCCGGTTGTCAGCCACGGTGGCAACGACGAGAGTGAGATAGAGGGAAACGATTCTTCCGAAACAGCCCCAGTGGACGCTCGGATTTCCGACGCGGAAGAAAATGGCGGAATTAGTGCTTCCGCTCCATTAGCAAATCGCGGCGAGCCTGTGGTCAGGCAATTGCTTGGCGGTGAGCTTGTTGGCGAGGAAATTCTCGATGAAACGTCTGGTCACGGTGAGCTAGATGTTTGACGGGGCGGTCGGAGAACTGATTGAACAACTGGGCAAGTTGCCCGGAATCGGCCCGAAATCGGCCCAGAGGATAGCCTTTTTCGTGCTTCAAAACCCCCATTTTGATCCCCTGGAGTTGGGCGAGCAACTCAAGACCATTCGACAGAAAGTACGTTTCTGCTCAACCTGTGGGATGTTTGCGACCGATGGCTTGTGCTCAATTTGTCAAGACCCACGGCGTGACGGTTCCATACTGTGCGTGGTAGAGGAACCCAAAGATGTGTGGGCCGTTGAAAAAACTCGGGAGTATCGCGGGCGCTACCACGTCCTGGGCGGTGCACTAAGTCCGATGGACGGGGTCTCTCCTGACGACTTAAGGATTCGAGAATTGATGGTCCGCATTGGAAGCGAAGCTATTACGGAAGTGATTCTGGCGACTGACCCCAACCTGGAGGGTGAGGCCACTGCGAGTTATCTCTACCGCATTCTCAACCAGCCTGGCCTAACAGTTTCCCGCCTCGCCAGCGGCCTTCCCGTGGGAGGCGACCTTGAGTACGCAGATGAGGTCACTTTGGGCCGTGCATTTGCCGGGAGGCGAACGCTTTAGAGGATAACAGCGGCCACGTCGTGTGCGTGGCCGGGGCAGTTTAGACTGAGGGCTTTAGGTCCTCTGTTTTGCCCGTTCAGTGAAAGATTCTCTGTGACCCTTATTGTTCAAAAGTATGGCGGTTCCTCTGTGGCCGACGCCGCGAGTATCAAGCGAGTTGCCGAAAGAATTGTGCGCACTAAACAGGCGGGACACGTCGTGGTGGTGACAGTTTCAGCAATGGGTGACACGACTGACGAGCTCATCGATCTTGCCCATCAAGTCTCTGATAATCCGCATGATCGAGAGATGGACATGCTTCTCACCACAGGTGAGCGAATTTCGATGTCGTTATTAGCAATGGCGATTCGAGACTTCGGCCTTGATGCGCGCTCATTCACTGGCAGTCAGGCTGGAATGATGACAAATGCCGAGCATGGCAAAGCCCGAATCGTTGACGTCACCCCTACCAGGGTGAGGCAGGCTCTTGATGAGGGTGCCATCGCTATCGTCGCCGGGTTTCAAGGGTTTAATAGCGACTCAAAAGACATCACCACTTTGGGGCGGGGTGGCTCCGACACTACGGCAGTAGCCTTGGCCGCCGTCCTCGGTGCCGAGGTGTGTGAGATTTACACGGACGTCGATGGAGTTTTCACAGCCGACCCGCGAATCGTGAAAAAGGCGCACAAACTAAGTCGGGTGAGTTACGAGGAAATGTTGGAACTCGCAGCGTCAGGTACCAAAGTTCTCTACATTCGAGCAGTTGAATTTGCGCGCCGGCATGGTGTGCCGTTGCATGTTCGATCGTCTTTTTCCGACGACGAAGGTACGTGGATTGTGGAATCTCAGGAGGGGGAAACCATGGAAGAGCCAATTATTACCGGAGTTGCTAGCGACCTCAGCGAGGCAAAAATCACGGTCGTGGGAGTACCCGATGTGCCGGGAAAAGCGGCTGAAATTTTTACCATCGTCGCTGATGCTGGGGCCAATATCGACATGATTGTTCAAAACGTCTCGGTGCAAAAATCGGGCAACACAGACATTTCTTTCACTCTTCCCAAAGAAGATGGCCAGAGAGTGATGAGCGCTTTGCAGAATAGACAAAGCGATGCCGGGTTTGACTCACTTATCTATGTCGACCGCATTGGGAAGCTTTCGATCGTGGGTGCGGGCATGAGGACCAATGCTGGTGTGTCTGCTCAATTGTTTACGGCGCTTAGTGACGCAGGGATCAATATTGAGATGATTTCAACCAGCGAAATTCGAATCTCCGTAGTGATGAGGGCGGAAATCATTCCCCTGGCCGTCCAAGTGGTGCACTCGGCGTTTGGATTGGATTCTGACTCCGAAGCTGTTGTTCACGCTGGAACGGGCCGTTGACCGTGGCTATTTCTCTTGGCGTCGTCGGAGCGACTGGGCAAGTCGGGCAGATTGTTCGGCAGCTGCTTATCGATAGAGGGTTTCCGCTCTCGAATGTTCGATTCTTTGCCTCGGAAAAAAGCGCTGGGCAGGCCCTAGATTTCGATGGCGCCGAGATTGCACTGGAGAACTTGGAGACTGCTGATCCGGCGGGGTTAGATATCGCCATTTTTTCTGCCGGGGCCTCAACATCACGGGCACACGCTCCCCGCTTTGCAGCCGCAGGTGTTCTGGTGGTGGACAACTCTAGTGCGTGGCGAAAAGACCCCAAGGTGCCACTCGTCGTCTCTGAAGTCAATGCTCAACATTTGGATGATGTGCCGCTGGGAATTATTGCTAACCCCAATTGCACAACCATGGCAGCGATGCCTGTACTCAAGGTGCTACATGATGCAGCCGGGCTCAGGCGATTAATTGTTTCTACGTATCAAGCTGTGTCTGGCGCAGGGCTGGCTGGGGTGCAAGAGCTTGCCCGCCAGGCACATGCGGGGGTCCAAGGCGATCTTGAAGAACTTGTTTATCACGGGGGTGCGGTCTCGTTTCCCGTACCACAAGTGTTCGCACAGCCAATCGCGTTCAATGTGGTGCCACTAGCAGGGTCAATAGTGGACGACGGAAGTATGGAGACCGACGAAGAGCAAAAACTGCGCCACGAATCTCGTCGAATCCTTGATCTCCCGGACTTACTCGTGAGCGGAACCTGCGTGAGAGTCCCCGTTTTCACTGGCCATTCGCTTCAAATTAACGCGGAGTTTGACTCTGCGCTCTCTCCCTTGACGGCGACAGAGTTATTGAGGGCTGCGCCTGGGGTGCAGTTGCAAGAGGTTCCTACCCCCCTGAAAGCCGCAGGGTCCGACCTGAGTCTAGTGGGTCGAATTCGCGCCGACGGGGGAGTTCCAGGCGGGCGAGGACTGGCGTTTTTCGTCAGTGGAGATAATCTTCGCAAGGGCGCTGCCCTGAACGCTGTCCAGATTGCAGAAATCCTTAGCAACCGGATTGTCTAGCGACTTTTTCGGGAATCGCCAATCGCTCTAATCGCAAGAACCGCGGCAATGCCGAGCGCGAACGCCCCAAAAACGACATTTGCCACATTCTCTGACAACAGGAATGCACCACGCGTTCCAAGTGGCGCCGTAAGAGCAGAGCCCAGAGCAATCCACAGCCCATCGCGGATGGTTGCCGTCTTGTACCGAAGATGGGAAACCGACCCCGATAGGGCTGCGGGAGCCATGGCCAGCAGAGACACACATTTTGCTTCGAGGTCCCCTGTTCCAAAGAGCAACATCAGCAAGGGAATCGCAATGATTCCTCCACCAATTCCAAATAGGCCAGCCGAAATCCCCATGACAGCTCCAGTGATGAGCAGGCCCAGGCCTGTCAACCAATCCACCTCAATATGGATACCCCGAAGCGGAACAGTCAGCATAACTGTCACAGCCATCGCAGCAACTAACACAACGAACAACCATCGGAGCCAACCCGGCGAAAGTGTGCGCAACAAGGTGGCACCCCACTGCGCTCCAAGGACTCCGCCGGCTGCAACAAGTAAAGCTGGCACTAACGGGTAGACTCCACCGATTGCGTAGCTGGCCGATCCAATAACGGCTGCCGGCGCAATGGCAAGGAGGGATGTAGCTTGAGCGCGCCTTTGATTGAGTCCGGCCGACCACAGCAATAGCGGAACCATCACTATTCCGCCGCCAACGCCAAAAAAACCTGCCAGAAGTCCACCTATTGCTCCGACAGAGACTAGGGCACCTGCTCGCGGGGCATGTTCCATCTCAAGCATGACTCCAGCGTATTCGGGCGCATAAGGTCTGAACCTAGAATGAAGGGGTGGAGAACAAGTTCGAAGCGGTGTTAATTGGCGCCGGAATTATGAGTGTGACTCTCGCTGCAATACTCAAGCAGGTTGAACCAACTTGGCGAATCGTAGTGGTCGAAAGGCTTTCTGCTGTCGCTCAGGAAAGCTCAAATGGCTGGAACAATGCGGGCACCGGTCACTCTGCTCTGTGTGAACTCAATTACACACCCGAAGCCGCCGACGGTTCAATTGAAATTTCAAAGGCTGTCCAGATCAACAGGCAGTTTCAGGTCTCCCGGCAATTTTGGGCCTGGCTGGTGGAGTCCGGACTGGTTCCCGACCCATCAAGCTTTATCCGCCAAAGTCCTCACATTTCGCTGGTATTTGGAGAGTCGAACGTTGACTTCTTGCGACGCCGATTTGAAGCGCTCGTCAAGCACCCGCTGTTTTCGTCGATGGAGTACTCCGAGGATCCCCATCAGATTGCTCGTTGGGCTCCGTTAGTCATTGACGGTCGTCTGAGGGGTGAGCCGATGGCGGCCACCCGGGTTGAAGAAGGAACTGACGTTGATTTTGGGGCTCTCACCCAACTCATTTCACAACGCTTGATGGAAAACGGAGTGGAGTTTCATTTCAACAAGAGAGTCACCGATTTCCAGCGCAAAGGGCGCTCCTGGATCGTGAAGACTCGCGATGAATTGGGCTCGACGCCAGGGAGTATTTCGGCAGATTTCGTGTTTGTCGGTGCCGGTGGCGCGGCTCTCTCGCTTCTCCAAAAATCTGGAATCAAAGAAATCAGGGGCTATGGCGGCTTCCCCGTTAGCGGAGAGTGGCTGAAGTGTGACAACCCTGACGTGGTGGTGCAGCACTCATCAAAGGTCTATGGAATGGCTGAAATTGGAGCACCTCCGATGTCGGTGCCTCATCTAGATGCCCGAATAGTCGATGGCCAGCGAAGCCTCTTGTTCGGGCCCTACGCTGGCTTTACCCCGAAATTCCTGAAGACCGGGTCATGGTTCGATCTTTTCGCCTCGCTGAGATGGCACAATCTTCTCCCAATGCTTGCCGTTGCTGTCCAGAACCTTGGTCTGTTGCGGTACCTGATTAGAGAGGTATTTGCTTCCCGAGGCCAACGATTAGAGTCTCTATACCGGTTCTATCCGGGCGCTAACACTGATGATTGGGTTCGAGAGGTTGCGGGGCAACGGGTCCAGGTCATAAAGCCCGATTCGAAGCGCGCAGGGGTTCTTCAATTTGGCACAGAAGTTATCGCCCAGTCAGATGGCTCAATAGCGGGTCTTCTGGGAGCATCTCCGGGGGCATCCACTGCTCCCTCCATCATGCTCGATGTGTTGGAGACGTGTTTCCCCGCCAAGCTTTCTCTATGGAAGAAGACGCTTAGAACGATGGTTCCAACTTATGTCCCCGGTGGCTCAGGCTCTGACTCGGCAATCGGTAATTCGATGGCTCGCACGGCAAGAATTCTGCGAATCCATTGATACTGTCGGTCGCCAGAAACCTGGCCGTATAGCGAGAAATTTGCCGCAGAGACTAATTCTTTAGCCGAGTCAGACGTCGACCTAATTGGTTTTTCACATTCGCTAAGAGGCCAACGCCACGAATCCAACCACCAGGGCGGATTCGACGGCCGTGAACCACTCGACTAGTGCGCGGGGCATTCAGAATGCGGCTTCGCTCCGCGCGGACGATAGACATGATTTGTGACCCTAAGGAATATCGTTTCAGCACCAGTTCTCGGGCTGAAGTGAGCGCTGGCAGTCGGGCCTTCCAGTCGTCGTTTTCCAAAACATCACGAATCACTGCCAGAGCAGACTCTGGCTGGTCGATGGGAAGCCATATGAAACTCTCTGGAGGGAAGTACCCACCGATGTTCTTTGCCCCAAAGTAAAGAGGAACCGTGTAGCTCAGGAAACAATCGGCAATTTTCTCAGTCCAGTAATCATCTGTGGACGAGTTTTCGATGGCCAGTGAATACCGATACGGCGCAAGACCATCCCACTTATCTTCGAGCGGGTGTTCTCTACCTTGACCGAATACGTCGATGACGGGCACCTCAGAGGCTACCCGGTTCACGAATTCAGCACGCAAATGATGGCCCGCAATGAGCGTCTTGGTGCTCGCGATTGCCGACATGGGCTTTGATTTTGGAGGAGGTTCCATTGCCTCGAGTTCGTCGTGGCTTCGCGCCACCCACCAATCCAGAATGGGAGGAGCCGTGTGCAGCCTGGGATCGCCGCTTGGAATGTGTGTGTAAATGCGGTCGAGGCCTCGGGCAAACGGCTGGCGAACAATAGGCTCGTTGTCCCACTTGAAGATATAACCCTCCCGGGCAGAAATTTCCGTGTCGTACTCAAGATAGTTTTGGATGATGACCACGTCCGCCTCGACGTCCTCCTCCAAAGTAAAGACAACATCTCCCTGATTGAGGGTGCCTCCGGGAAGTCGATTCTCTAAACCAGCAAACCCCTGCTTTCCTCGCTGGGACCGGAGCTGCACAACAATGGGGTTTTCAGCCTCGGAGCCGAAGATCGGGGGAGTACTCACGGTTCTACACTATGTCCCGCGCTCGTGATGAGGAGCAAGAGCGCTAACCTTCTGAGGCCGCGAGCTCTAGCACCTCGAGGTATTGACCGGCGATCACTCGAGGGGACCACAGACCAATGGCTCTCTCGCGCGCCGCAGCGCCCATTATTTCCGCCTTCTTTCGGTCTCCAGCGATTTCAGCAATAGCCCTACCTAATCCAACAACATCAAAAGGTTCGACGATTGTTCCCGAGACTGAATCGTCCACAATGTCGGGAAGGCCACCCACGCGAAACGCGACGACTGGGGTGCCACAGGCTTGGGCCTCAACGGCGGTGCTCGGCAGATTATCTAGCCGGGATGGAACCACCATGACGTTGGCCGCGGAATACGCAGCTTTTAACTCTTCATCATTCAACCGGCCAAGGTACACGACTTCGATGCCGGACACTATTTCGGCGGGCGTCTCCTCGCCGAAAATTGCGCAGATTACTCGAGACTTATTTCCCATCTCAGTGAGTCGTTTCTCTATGCTGGAGAGACTTGCGAGCAACAAGTCTCCTCCTTTGTGATGATGCTTCAGGCCCCCCCCTGTTCCAAAAAGAATGACAATCGCATCTGGGGGCAACACCATTTTCGCCCGAGCTACACCCCGGTCAATCGGAGCCCAGTAATCGCAGTCGATAGGGTTCGGGATGACGTGAACTAGCCATTTTCGGGTGAGCTGGCTAGCCTTCACTTGCTCCGCCATCCATTTGCTAGGAGCAATCACGTGACGTGGATACTTCCAGTGACGATTCTTTCGCCGAAACGTTTCTCTATCGATATCCGGACCCGACTCGCTATCTGGGCGGGACTTTCGCGAGTAGCCGACGCGATAACGGTCATTCTTTGTATAGTGCTCTGCTCCAGAAAACATCCACATGTCCGATAAACGCCAGACGACCGGGCCGCGGAGACGACCTATTTCAGGAATGGAAAGCGTTGAATTCCCCAACCAGCCGAGCATTATGACATCTTTATACGCCTGGTTGAGTTCTCGGCCCAATCCGGAGTGGTAAAGCGCTTGAGAGTGAAGGAGAGTGTTGTCAGACACGAAAGGACGCCGTGGGAAATATTTTCGAAAACGGGTCCTTACGAAATACTCGAAATACTCTTTACGATTGCGAGTGGCTTTACCTCCGACGATGCGGTCGTCGTCATGGAATTTATGAATGACCCTCATCCGGACATCACAGACGTCCGAAAAGTTTTCTCTTAGTGATCGGTATATCCGGTGCACTGCGCGAGCCGCTCCCCCACCACTGTCCTGGGAAATCACGAAAAGCACCCGCAGCACGCGAAATTGCTCCAATCCCGAGTTGAGCCGTGAAGGCTCTATCTGATTTATTTCAGGGCTCCCATCCACCCGAACGAGTATCCCACAGGCTAAACGAACGATTGTGGTTGCGCGGGTGTACAAGCCGGACAGGAAAAACATCGGGTAGCCACTGACATTTTACCCAGGAGTAGCATGCCTACTATGCGAGATTTCCGCGTTCGCCTGCCTCGCCTGTTTTTCCGCGCTGATGGCGCAAATCGAGTGCACTACCTGCACATCGGGAAGACCGCCGGAAACCAAATTTAGTCGATTTGTGAGGATATTGAGCGGCAATTGGACTTGGTGAAATTCGAGCTTCACGGGCTTGGCGCAAACCTCAACCGGATCCCAGAATCTGAACGCTACTTTTTCTCAATCCGACATCCGGTGACGCGATTAAACTCTGCTTTTTTGAGAGAAAACGCCAGGATCGAAGGGGAGGCAATCTCTGGTCCACGAGCGAGGCGCTGTCTCTTCATTACCTTAATCACGCAGTGGATTTGACAGAAGTCCTCTACGACGATTCAGAGGGCGGCCTCGACGCTCGCGGCGCTATGCACTCAACCCAGCACCTTAGGAGAAATCAGTACCGATGGTTCGAGCCCAACGGCTTCTTTCTGCGACAGCAGCCTCCAGTGTGGATTTTGCGTCAGGAACAGTTTGACGACTATGTTGCGCAGTTTGTCCGACGACCCGGCCTCGAACAATTAAATCTGACACGTGCTGACGATTTTCGGGCAAAGGTAGCCTCTTACGCTGACATTTCCGATCTCACTAAAAAAGCTGTGTCGAATTTGGACCGCTGATGTTTCGCAGTTTTTCGAGTTCTACAACGATTGCCTGCGCTGGATTTCCGAGGATTCTGGGCCAAAATAAAGACGGTTCTTGACCTCCTACCCTCGCCGCCAAAGCAATCCTTTCCCTCTGTAGAACGCTCAACAACCGGCAATTGTTCTGCCTGGAATGAACAACCGGAGTATTGCCCGATGAGGATTCAAATCATCGTTACGGGGTTCAACCGGTCGCTGACGCACGCCTGGAAGTCAAGAGAGACCAACCTTATTCAGAGACTGAGGTCTCGTGGGCACAGCGTGACAACAAGTCTTGCCATAAGTTGGACCAGGTCTCTAATTGTGAGCGCATGGTCGGGGGAAAATGATTTCCCCGAATATGACTTACAAGCTCAGCTCGAGGCCGACGAGATACTTCTTTTTGAGCAGGATGACGCGGATTCGACTATCGATTCTCTGAGAGAGTTTGCGGAGGAGACCTTGCCGCGGCCAGAAGATCCTCGACATGTTGACACAGTGAGAAATATCGTGAGGAATCTAGAAATTCAAAGGAAACCCTCGGCTCTCATTGACACGCGCAGACTGCGTCTTCTACGCCCGGCACGACATTATGTTTCTGGAGCCCGTCAGCGCGCAGTGGTGGCTCTCCCCTCTGTCGTCTCGATTGTGGCCCAGTGACTCAGACTTGCCGGTCCCGATTTACGGAGGCGGAAAGCATCCCAAAGGTCATTTCGCCTTGATGGTTGGCGGAGCCGCTGAAACTTACGTTGTCCAAATCAGCCAGTTTGAAGACTATGTGCGGTCCTCCTTACCAGTTTCCGAAGAAGCATTCCTGGGCTATTCCCTCAGGGAATTGACGCTAGAGAGGGCTTTGAAAACGCAAATTCAGAGAGTGCGAGCTGGTGGAGTAGGAGAAAGGGAAAGGTATAAAGTCGCAAAACCTTTCGTCCGGTTTATCGACCAGTTTCCGCACGACGCCAAAGGTAACGAAGTGGGCCCCGTGGGACTCGAACCCACGACCCACGGATTAAAAGTCCGATGCTCTACCAACTGAGCTAGAGGCCCGGAGCAAGCCTATACTCCCTGAAAGCGCAGACCAATTGAGAGTGATGAGGAACCCCCATGTTCCCCTTTGATTAAAAAATCGGGATTCGTTCGGTTCCTCGAGGCGGACTCGGTAATCGCCTTTCAACGCTTTGACTCTCAAGCAGATTGCTCAATCCTTGGAGACCGGATACTTCAGCCCAAACCGTGACGACGAGAAATATATAGCTGGGTCCTTTCGGCCGAGCTTCCTTCCATACCGCTATAAAGGTGTCGTTAGATGGCGCAGGGCAGAACTTGAAGAGCCTGACTACCTTGAGAACGCGAAATCAATTGTCGATGTCGGTAGCATGATGGTCTTTCAGATAAATTTGTGACCCTCGAGTTTTGTGCTCACAGAACTCGAAACGGTGCAGTCGATGAGTCGCACCAGGGCGAGGCAGTGCTCTGCACACCGATCGCAGGAGACAGGGCCAAGCGTTGTTTTGCATCTCCGTCGCGGTGATTTTGCTCAACGAAATCCCCGGGCAATTTTGGGCCCCGAGCGCCACATAGAGGCGTTGAAAAAATCATCATTTCTCAGGACCAAGATTTCTCGGTGCGAATTTGTGCGGACCGTGCGAGCCGCTCTGCTCTCCCCGCAGTGAATAGTTACCTTCGTCAAGAAGGACTAATGGTGAATTCCGCCGACTGTTTGTCGCCATTGAGGTGTGATTTTCGGGCAATGGTAGATGCGAGTTTTCTATTGTGTTCCCTATAAAAATTGTGTTTGTCGGCTGCGTTAATCGGAAAACCAAAGACAATTCATAGCGAGTTCTGGTTCTCTTCGCCGAATAAGACGCATGCAATCTTCTGGCGGAGCATTAGCGCCCGAAAAGTTCGCTCGATTGACGTTTGGGCAACAGTGTGAAACTCAACGAGGCTTTGTCTCTAGGACTAAGCTTGTTGCTTGGTGATCGGCCATTGCAACAGCACTGCCTCTCCAAATCATGTCTGAAAGGAAAATCTTGATTACTGGAAAGAAAATTGGCGCGCTTGCAACGCTTTTGGCGTTCGCACTCGTGTTGACAGGTTGTGCTCGACCTGACGAGCCGATAGAGGCAGGAGAAACCGCTCCCGTCGTCGAGGAAGAGACGGTTATTGTCGAGGAGCCTTTCCGCCACCCCCTCACCGGAGTGGTTGTTGACGAGGCATCTGTCACGGGCCCCGTCATCATGGCCAAAATTGACCACCAGAACCGGCCGTATGTTAACCTCCACCGCGCTGACATTGTCTTTCAGCAGTTGATCCCCCAAAACGGAACGCGCTTCATTGCCATGTGGCATTCGGACATGCCAGACACCGTCGGATATGTTCGCTCGTTCCGACCCCACGACCTCTATATGGCATCCCCCACGCAGGGAGTACTGGCTTCGTCGGGAATGTTCGCTTTGGTCGTGCCCTTCTGGGAGCAACTCTCTGACGCGGGTGTGACGCAGTACGTATGGGACTACCGCACTGCTGACGACCGCGACCTCTGGGCAACGGTTGATAAGAACTACTCCATGGCAAGTTCGGTCACCTTTGAAGCCAAGGCTGCGCAAGAGCGTAACTCGGCGCTGGCGCCTCCGATGCAAATGTTTGACTATGCCAACTCCATTGAGGAGAGCTTCGCCGTTCAAAACGGTGAGGCGGTCTCAGGGTTTACGACCTACTTCAGCGAGGCGACCACCAATGACTACATGACGGCGGTTTTTGAGTGGAACGCGTTAACGAATACCTTTGACAAGGTGTTCGTGAATGGTGACCCGGTGATGTCAGTTGACGAGCCATTGGGTGACGCTGCTTCGGGCACCCAATTGGCATTCACCAACTTGGTGGCAATCAGTGTCGAACACGATGATTTCGTCGGTCAGCCCACTGCTCGCTTGCTCAACGGAAAGGGATCGGCCTGGGTGGCGACTGGAGGAAAGGTCGCCAAGGTTGACTGGGAAGGTGGCGCAGTGGGCGAGCAGTTCCGACTTGTCGACGGTAGTGGCACCGTGACTCTCGCGCCGGGCAAAACCTGGGTCGGGTTCTTCCCCGGTGAAGCCTCTACTGCCCGCACTGCGAACTGGGGTGGCGCCGGTGACGTGGCATACACCTGCGACGCGGCCTGCTAAGGATTAATTCAAGCTAGAGAATTCGGGGCCGGGCTTAGCTCGGCCCCGAATCTTTTTCTTGGGTAGCCAAGGCACGTTCCCGCATGGCCAGAAACAGCGGGAAGGTGAAGGCAAAGGCTGTCACACCTGAGGCCACGATGTAGAGCCAGAGTCTCTTCATCCCAAGCCGGCGACCTTCCAGAATGAGGAGGGCCGAGCCTGCAATGGCCACCACCAAGAGATCAAGTGAGAGCACCCAGTCCACCGGCGAGCCAAACCACGCGGTGAGGTAATCAGCACCTTCGACTGATGCGATGCCGTTGAACACCATCGCGGTAATGAGCCCGATAAGTGAAACCACAAGATAGAACCAGAAGCGAGAGTTGTGAGGCGCAGGAAGTTTCATGGGTGTCACGCTAGCTTTCCCTGCCATTCAGAGGCAACCATAACCTCCTACTTCTAGGCTTCATAGAAATGAGTAACCGACCGCACCGTCCCGTCTCGATGACACCATGGCGCCTCGAGGCATCGGAGAGCGAGGAAAACGCAACCTGGCGCCTTCACCCTGAGCGTCAATTTGCCATCGACCATGACTCGGCCTCTTTGCTAGTTCGGCATGATTCTGTCGACCGGGCAGTGCTCCTCGAGCGCCTCAATGCATTTGTGGATGAGGAGGGCCTGGACGTTTTGGCGGACCTGTGGGCGTCAGCTGAGGAGGCCAGCTTGCCTCGTGCGCTGTGGCGGTTGTATCAATTGCGACATGCCATCGCGGCGGCAGGAGACCGTATTGGCCCACTGATTGACAGGGGTATCAGTGCCCTGAACACCATCGATCCGGTAGTGCTCGCTGCAGAACAACCGGTGACTCCCGAATCACTCGTGGGCATAGTCGACGAGATATTGACCGGCACGTTTACTGGGGAACTCGCTCACGCGTTAGAGCGCGCCTCGGCCCTCGCTTCAGTGGTCGGGGCAGGGCTGTTGGAGCAATCTGAGAGTGATGCGGAGGGTGATCACGCCTCGGCCCTACAATCTCTCGCCTGGAGCGACGTGGCGAAAGAACTTTCCACCGCGGCGCGGAGAGAACGACGAGGACAGCTTCACTGAAGCAAGAGTAGCTAGGCTAATGACGCTGGGCCGCAGCAACCCCGGGCTCCATCATTAGCCGCCTCGAGCGGCCTTCCGCCGAGAGGCGTTCTGCGGCTCAGCAGCTTCTAGCTTTCGAGTGCCTCGTGGGATTCAATTGCTACGAGCGTGGGTGTCTCGGTTTCTGAAGTGAAGTGAGCGACCACGAACTCGCCGGTGGCCATCCCATAGTGCTTGGCTACGAGCGCGTCAGATCCAGGAGAGCCGTGCTCACCGAGTGCCTGAAGTAACTGGGGTAGCACGGGGCCGTGGGAACAGAGCACACTGGCGCGTTTCTTACGAATGGTCTTATCGATGATGTTTCGGGGTCCTTCTCCTGTGGGGTCCCACGCATCCTGAGATATTCGTTTGCGCGTCACTACCTCAAGGCCCGTGACCCGAGAGACCGGTTCGATGGTGGCAAGACACCGAGTGGCGGGGCTAGAAACGAGGCGCTCGGGCCCAAAAGCGGCAACACCACCGGCCTGAAGTTTCGCTTGATTGAGCCCCCGTTGAAGAAGCGGTCTCGTGTGATCGGGCCCATCCCAGTTTTCCCGCGGCATTGCTTTACCGTGTCGGAGCAAGATCACGGGGAAGGTACGCTCCATGCCCGCTGACGCGAGCTTTTCGAAGCTGTCGACAATATCGGCATCGTGTTCGTAGGTGAGCTTCTTTGAGACCTTCGTGAGCGGCACCCATTCCAGGTCAAATATTTCATCGTTGGACTCGAAATGACTGCGCTCGGCCTCACCAGGGTCTACTTCGGCAGCCCAGTAGTAGACCACTTTCGGTTTGCCATTAGGTAGTGAATAGTCGACCTGGCCTAAGTACGCACCAAGATTCACATGGAGGCCAGTTTCCTCTTCGACCTCGCGGCGCGCACACTCAGGAATCGACTCACCCGGGTCGAGCTTTCCTTTGGGAAGAGAGACATCTTTGTGTTGGGTGCGGTGAACGAGGAGGACTTTGATGTCTCCGTCGATTCGTTTCCAGCACACCGCACCGCCAGCGATGACCGCTGGCTCTTTGCTACTCACACACCACTCCCGGCCTTGGGTCTCCTGGCAATCCTATGCATAGTTTCATCTTGGATATCGACCAACGGGGTGCCATCAACATTCGTCGCAACACGGCTCCAGTTGCCATCCGAGCCCAAATGCCACGAGGACACCTCGTCGCTTACCCCGCGGGTCACGTGGTCTAGTACTTGGTTCACGTGCTGTGGGTCAGAGAGCTTAACCAGGACTTCTATCCGCCGATCGAGGTTTCTGTGCATCATGTCGGCGCTGCCGATATAGACCGCGGGGTCTCCCGCATTCGCAAAGGCGAACACGCGTGAGTGTTCCAGATAGCGACCCAAGACACTTCGCACGGTGATGTTTTCGCTCAACCCCTCGACGCCTGGTAGCAGCGAGCAAATGCCTCTCACCCACACGTCAACTCTCACCCCAGCCTGGCTGGATCGATACAGCGCATCGATGATGACTTCGTCGACCAGTGAGTTGAGTTTCAGTTTTACAAACGCCTCTTTGCCGGCCTCAGCGTTCTTGATTTCCTGCTTGATCAGTTTCAGCAGGCCTTTACGAAGGTAACGGGGAGCAACCAGAAGCCTGGTGAACTTCTCTTCAATCGCGTAGCCAGAGAGTTCGTTGAACAGGCGTGTGACTTCCTTGCCGACTTCAGCGTCGGCGGTGAAGTAGCCATAGTCCTCATAGAGGCGCGAGGTCTTGGGGTTGTAGTTTCCTGTTCCGACGTGGGCGTAGTGACCCAGGGTTCCGTCAGATTCTTGGCGGATCACCAGCGCCAACTTGCAGTGGGTTTTGAGCCCCACTAGGCCATACACTACGTGGACTCCGGCTTTTTCGAGCTTCCGTGCCCAGGTGATGTTGCGCTCTTCATCAAAGCGTGCCTTCACCTCGACCAGCGCCAACACCGATTTGCCCGCCTGCGCGGCGCGAATCAGTGACTCAATAATCGGTGAGTCACCGCTCGTGCGATACAGCGTTTGTTTGATAGCAAAGACTTGAGGGTCTTTGGCAGCCTGTTCGATGAAAGCTTGGACACTAGTTGCAAAGGACTCGTAGGGGTGGTGGACCAACACGTCCCCTCGACGAAGAGAGCGGAAAA
>Ga0181559_10003101_pt1 | contig 16355 bp, 15 predicted proteins | sample 011ome_21_FD_133752 | JGI IMG/M metagenome (GOLD analysis project Ga0181559, IMG submission 133752) | Coastal salt marsh microbial communities from the Groves Creek Marsh, Skidaway Island, Georgia - 011508AT metaG (megahit assembly) | ecosystem: Environmental > Aquatic > Marine > Intertidal...
CAATACGCTTTGCGTCTTCGACGGACATCTTTCCCGCCTGAACAGCACCAACAGCTTCAAATGAGTCGATGATGGTGATTTCTTTTTCTGTCCCGTCAGACAGCTTTACCCATCCGGGGGCTATCGATCCGGCGTAGAGGAACACAGAGGCTAGGTCGAGACGAGCTGCCGCCATCAACATTCCGGGGATCGACTTGTCACACCCAGCCAACAGCACAGAGCCATCGAGGCGCTCAGCCTGCATCACTGTTTCTACCGAGTCGGCGATGACTTCGCGGCTCACAAGTGAGAAGTGCATACCTTCGTGACCCATGGAAATACCGTCAGAAACGGAAATTGTTCCAAACTGCAGCGGATACCCACCACCAGCATGAACACCTTCTTTGGCGCCCTGCGCGAGACGCCCTAAGGAAAGATTGCAGGGGGTTATCTCGTTCCAGGAGCTGGCAATGCCTACCTGGGGCTTATCCCAATCGTCATCTCCCATGCCGACCGCACGGAGCATGCCCCTCGAGGTAGTGGCTTCTATGCCATCGGTGACAGCGCGGGAACGGGGCTTGGGGTCAACCTGGCTCATGCTCCCCAGTGTACTGATTGCGATTGACCGTCGCAGGTGCGCTCACCGGGGCCTGAGTACGGTGCTTCTAAGACCTACGCTCTCAGCGACAGAACCCCAGCCTCTTTGTTTAGCTCCGTACTAACACTTGAGGGAGCATCCACATAGATTTCATGCTCACAACGAGCATCCAACTTTGCAGTAGTGGCCGAGGGAGGTAGTCGGCACCATGAGCCGAACTCATCTGGCCTCCAAACGGCAGCCCGAAAAGGCAGTGGATATTGCCTGGGAATAGAGCACTTCTTTCGACGCCCACCATGCCACAATTCGCATAAAAAAAGGCCAACGTCGGGGGAGGTCAGATCAAATCTGGGGCTTGTCCCAGTCGTCATTACCTATGCCGACGGCACGAAGAATGCCCCTCGACATGAGGGCTTCAATGCCATCGGTGCTAACGCGGGAGCGGGGCTTGATGTCTGGTCTATCTATAGGCTCTAGTCAAACCAGTGGTTTCTGCATAACCGTCGAGTCCTGCGTCGCGTGCGACGGAGAATCCGTGCCGTTCCGTCTTGATTGGCCGTCGGCGCTGCATCGACGCGAGATCAGCAAACAAGTTGAGGCTAAACTCAAGTCCGTGGGGGACAAGAGCAGGAATCATCAACGTGTTTTTTTGCTCACTAGATTCTCAATCCGTCCAGATTCTGAACTTGAAGACTTTCTCCCTAGGGCTTCTCCGCCGGCGTACAAGAATGCTGACTGGCTCCAACAACGCCTTAAGCAGATGGTCCGGTACACCATCCCCTCTGTCTCGGCACAAACCGACCAGGACTTCGGATGGCTAATCGGCGTGGACAAGGAAACACCTCCATCAATCACCGAGGCCCTCCAGAATGAATTGCCACCAACAGGCAGGCTATTGGTAAGCGATGCTGCGGTCTCGTATAACGAGAGAGTCCGTCAGTTTCTTCTGGAGCAAGGTCGTTCTCTCACAATAAGACTCGATTCGGACGATGCGCTCGACCATGCTTTTGTCTCGAAGGCGCGGTCAGCAAAGCTTTTGCCGGGAGAAGCACTCAACTTCCCTCACGGAGTAGCACTCTACGAGCAGAACGACTTGATCGTTCATAAATTCATCCCTTCTAACCCGTTCATAGTTTACTTTGGGCTCGAAGCGGGCGAACACGGACTTGAATTGGGCACCCATTCCCAAATCGGATCAACTGTGGCAATTAGAAATGTGGTGACCGCTCGGCCCATGTGGCTCAAACTCTATGGTGCTTCGGCAACATCGAAAGCGCCTCCCAACGGACTGCCGGTGCTTGGGCGATCTTCTAGAGTTCTAAATCGCCTGACTCCAGGTCTAGGGTCTTCGATTGCAGAACCGACCGTGACAGCAAAAGTCACCTCGTTGGTTGGGTTTCTTGGACGGAGCATTGCTAGGCGTCTACCGATTGTCGACGAGATTTATCGACTGTGCCCGTTCGGCCCCCCGAGAAGGCCCTCGCGAAGAAGTTCTCGATAGGCTGGTCCCACACCCCCCTTAATCGAAAATTCCAGTAGAGAGGCTGCTGATTTTGAACCGGACTAGTCTCCCAAGAGGTTTGGGAAGTATCATCATGCCGTGGTTGCGGACCCTCACTCCCGTTGTTCTGGTCCGTATTCTGAACAATCTTTTACCTGGCCGCCTCGCTCGGCCGAGAGTGTTGGCATCAAATTCACGCTACCAGCAGAGCTCAAGGTATCGATCTGACCTCCTAAATCAGGTGGCGAAGTTGTTCTCCTCCCAAACATATTTGGAGATCGGTGTCCACCGGGGACTCACCTTCGAAAGGGTAGACGTAAAGCAAAAGACAGGTGTCGAACCGTTTCCTGAGTTCGATGTCGAAAGATTACCGCCGCGCACTCAAATTTTCGTTGGTACGTCGGATGAGTTCTTTTCGACATCGCCTCAAACTGGTTTTGACTTGATTTTTTTGGACGGTCTTCACGAGTTCACTCAGGTCGCTGTCGACTTTGTTAATTGCTTATCTGTTCTTTCGAAGGGCGGCGTTATAGCAATAGATGACACATGGCCCCGCGACGAGTGGGGGACGATTCCTGACCAGCAAGAAGCCCTTAAATTGCGCATTGAGGCTGGTGGCGAAGGTGTCGAGTGGTGGGGAGATGTCTGGAAGCTAGTCTTCGCACTCAGTCAGGTCTCCTCTTGTATGGACTGGTGCACAGTGACGCAGGACTTAGCCGGCGAGGATGTACACGGCATCACTCTCGTTTGGTTGACCGAGGGGGCGCAGACTTTAACCGTGGCAGATTTGGTCAGTATTGCGGAGGCGAATTTCTCTGACCACTTCCCAACCAGCACAGAAGCGCCACAGTTCCTCAATCCGGTAAGTCTTCGAGAGTTGGAGGCACGAGTCGCTCTTCGATAGTTGACGGACCCCGACCTTGACCTAGTGGTTCGGCTGAACGTGATGCGCACCAACAAAAAACCCGTCCAACCTGGGAAAGATGCTAGAGCGGTTTCGCCGCGCGATCAACCGGCCGCCCTTTTCATCTTTGGTCAACCTTGATCTTCGAGCGCTACTAAATTCCCTACCGACAGGCCTTCCAAAAACGAGTAAAGCTCCGGGACATCCCCAAAGCGCTTCACAATCGTTTCGTGCGCCTCGGACGCGAAGCCCGGGATGGCGCCTCGCAAAACGAGATCCTCCACGAAGCGCAGAATTTCGCCAGGCTCCGGGACTGTCTCCTCTTCTAGATCATCAAAACTCGCGAGTTCGTCAATCCTGAACGCACCAGGCAGCCCTTCCCACCATGGGGCCCCAAAGTAGACGACCGGTATTCCCCTTAAGACCGCTTCGATTGCTATCGTTCCGGTGAGAGTAAACACACAGGCTGCTTCGGAAACCAGGCTCGTCAATTTCTCGTTGTAGCCAACGAAATTAATGCCTGGCAAGCTCTCAATCAGGTCGTAAAACAGAGGGCTCCTGCCCAGGAACCCCGCAGAGCTGATGACTGCTGGGAGTAGTGCTCTTTCACAACGAGCTGAGTCCCAGAAGGAAGAAAAGCGCGAGCCTGAAGTACAGCGTCCGCCTGAAATTCAATCGGAAGCCCGTCGGGCAGCGAGGTGCGCTCAGGCTCGTAATGCAACGCCAGCAATGCGAAAGGCTTTGCAGGGGACCAATCCTTACCGAGGCGTCGAATTGCCTGAGTTAAGTTGCGCTGCAAAGACCTAGTCAGTAGCACCTTCAAAAACCGCGCAGCAAACGACTGCGGATTTGAGTGACCAGAGAAATCCACTGACGTCGGGAACCGGTCACGAAAAATCCAACCAATCGACTGCGCCACCGCTCGTAGTCGGTTTTGAAAAGACTGCAGTGCGTGGTCACGACGACGTTGAAACACCATGTAGGTGGGTGATTGAGCTTCTTGAAGCGCCCTGAGTTGAGTTCGAGCCGTCTCCAAAATAAACTTCGACTCCGTGCTTTCATGTGGGAGGCCCTGAGCATGCTCAAAGCGTTTCCCCGAGGAATACCTTGGGATCATGACAGGGGCTATCGAGCATGGTTGGAAATGGAGCACTTCGAGTTCCAGATACTTTGCGACCTCGGAAACAATGAACTGAGGAAACTCGTGAGGAGTGACACGGAAAACGACCAAGCTTGGTTGTTTTTCCAAGAGCAAATCGAGCGCGGCAAGAATCGCCGAATGAACAATTACCTCTCGCTCTAAAAGTCGGAAGGTCCCGGTAAAATCAACGCGATTCAGCATCTTGAGCGCTAGAAACCGCACACTTCCAAAACCCAGGCTGGACTGAAACCCAACCATCTGATTCATTGCCTCGAGAGATGGTCGCCACGACATCGACCCCTTCATCGAAAAGTATACAAGTGGATCCCAACCAGTCGGGCTCACGGGAAAAGAATCGTTTGGCTCGCCGAAAACCAGTGGTGTGAGCGTGACCCCTGGCGCCTGCTCGCGAACAGTCGCCGTAAAGCTCTCGACAAACTCTCCCCGGCCCCAAAACTCTCCGATGTCAAACAAGACATTCATGGGAGCCGGCTTCCCCAACGCGAGAAAATTTCGGAGTCGAATCCGCGTCCGCGGCATGAGCAGCAGCCTCCAGGCCAAGTCGCTGTTCCAAGGGTATTCGACAAGACCTGAAGTGAACGAACAAAACGACCAGAGACCTCGCTGGCCAATCCCGCTGGTCGGCTCATGTCCTCTGTTTCGTCTCCTACCAAGAGCTGTAACCTCCGTCGACAACAATGTTCTGTCCCGTCACATAAGAGGAAGAATCGCTCAGCAAATAAACAACGGCCCCAACGATGTCTTTTTCGCTCCCCATGCGACCCATCGGAGTACGCTCGCCGTAACGGGTCACAAACTTGCTCGGTTGCGAACGCTCTAAGCCTCCTGGCGAGACAGAGTTGCAGCGAATCGAGGGGGCGAGGGTGGTTGCAAGCCACGTCGTGAGCTGAATGAGCGCCGCTTTGCTGGCCGCGTACGCGGCTGGGTTTGCCATCTCAAGCCCCTCGTAGAGCCGCCAATCTGGGCCAACAATTCCATGCACTGAACCGATGGTCACAACCGAGGGAGCGCTGGCAGCCTCTAGGAGGGGAAGCATCAGCTGCGTGAGATGAAAAGGAGCAGTCACGTTGACCTCTAAAGCCCGCCGCCACGTTTCAAGCGACTGGTCTCTTAACCCCACTGCCCAACCCTCAAGTTCACTGGTTCCGACAAAGGCAGCATTGTGAACTATCCCATCAAGCTGAGTGGTCTTCGAGCCAAGGACCCCAACAAGAGCCTCTCGCGAATACCCGTCTTCGAGGTCTGCAACAAGAACGTCTACCGACCCTTTGCCCCGAACTCCGAGGCTCAAAGCCACTGAGTCGAGGCCTGCAGCGTCGCGGTCGATCAAATAGAGATCCGCGCCCGCTTCGGCGGCCACGGTGGCTAACGCAGAACCCAAGTGCCCTGCTGCTCCGGTAATCGCGATTCTTTTCCTCTCTAAGGAGAACAGTTCATGCGCCAACTCACCTACCGCCTTTCTGGCGATTAAGCAGGTACTCAGCGATGTCGAAATCTAGCTGAGAGTCGATGTCAATCGCTCGCTCGGCCGGGATTTCAATACCGGCGACTTTTCCCTCAAACAAGGAGTCCGCGCTCAGCACAAAACCAAAAGTGGTCACATAGACGACAGTAGCCAAATCAAACACTTTTGGGGCATCTTGACGACGGCTGACAGCGTCGCCATCGGTCTCGATCACTGTGCGAAGAAAACCATCTGTGCCTTCTGTCACCATGTTGAACCACGGCGACCTGACCGCTGGGGTGTAGGAGACAACGACATCAGCGCCATAGGTGCGGTGATTCGAAATTGCTGATTCCACATCAGCAACCTTCCGAAGCGGCGCGGTTGCAGGCAAAGACACCAGAAGGTCTTCGGGTGAAGCTCCCGTCTCAATCAGGTGCCGCGCCAAGTGCTTCCAGGACAACCACTCGGGGCTGTCATCCTCCGCCAACTCGGCAGGACGCAAAAAAGGGGCAGTGGCGCCGTGTTTCTCGGCCACAGTCCGTATCTCCTCCGAATCGGTTGAACACAGAACACCGCTAACGCCAGGAATCTCAAGCCCGACACGAATCGAGTGCGCGACCAGCGGTAATCCGCCCAACACTTTGAGATTTTTGCCTGGAAGGCCCTTCGAACCGCTCCGCGCAAACACGGCGGCCCAGATGCTCATGAGCCGAACCCCCGATTCTTCACAAAAACTCGCGCGCCAGATTCTTGGTGTGAGTGGCGGATCGCCTCCACAGCGCGCAGAACGGCAACACCGTCAGACACGCCAACGAGAGGTTTGCTGCCCGGTTCCACCACGGAGAGGAAGCTTACCCACTGAGATCTGTAGGTGGATTCCGCCCCGGCGACATGCGCGACGGTTTCCCAACGAGACTCTGAAGGCTCGTAGACCTCCACCGTTCCGGCCATGTCATCCCACCGCAGCGTCCCACCCTCACACACCGCGGTGACAGTCCGCGTCTTGTCTTGCCGCACAAAATCCAAACTTAGCTGGCCCACTAACTGGGTCCCATCTCGGTCACCTTCGTCGATGCCAATCGTCACCAGCGCCGTATCCTCAACGTCTATCTCTAAAGATGACGTTTTCCCCGTCCATGCCGAAACCCAATCCCACTCACCAAAAATCCAGCGTAGATAATCAAGCTCATGGCTTAGTTCCAGAAGCACGCCTCCTCCCATATCCGCCCTGGCGGACACGGTCTCTCGGTAATCCTTTCCGGGGCGCCAATCGGGCAAATACTGTGCTGTTTCCGCGCTGAACCGAACAACCCGGCCGAACCTGCCTCCACGGATTAAGTCGCGGAAGGCGATCAAAGATTGGGAAAAGCGAAGGTTGTACCCGACCTGCGAGCGCTTGACCGCGGGTCCCAAGAGTTCCAGCACAGCGACAGCATCTCGTAGCGTGTGGGATAAAGGTTTTTCAATAAAAACCGGGACGCCAAGTGTTCCTATCTGGCGCAACACGTCTGAACGCGTAGTCGCAGGGCCAGCCAAAATCACAGCATCTGGAGCAAACGCAACCACATCATCGAGCGAGCTGGTTGACCTAAAACCCTCGCCGGGAGCGCTCTTGCGGGAAACCACCAAAAATTCAGCTTCTGGCCGAAGCTCACGGAGTACCTGGAGCGCCCGAGCACCAGCGCTGCCGAAGCCAATAATTGCAAATCTAGATCCCACAGAAATTCTCCAAGATTCGGAGCCCCGCCGGACCAGATTTTTCTGGGTGGAACTGAACTCCCAACACGTTACCCGCTCCCACGACCGCCGCGATCGCGGAACCCGCATAGTCCACAGTCGCGAGCGTTTGGCTTGCATTAATCGTGTGACCAGAATACGAATGCACAAAATAGACCGAGTCACCAGTTTCGGTCCTTGCTAACAAGGGATGATTCACCCTGGCGTTGGCAACATCGAGACTCCGCCAACCAATGTGGGTAGATCGGACACCCGAATCTGCCGTCCCCTCGGCGACAAGCGGACGAACAGTCCCCTCGACGAAGCCCAACCCGGAAGTGCTTCCAAACTCGAGACTTTCGCTGAACAGCAACTGCATTCCCAAACATATTCCGAGAAGCGCCGCCCCTCGATAGTTGGCATCTTTGAGAGCGCGGTCAAGTCCCAAATCTTCGAGAAAACCCATTGCTACCGCAAAAGCGCCGACTCCCGGAAGGATGATTCTCTCGGCGGTTGCGACAACCTCAGGATCCGAAGTCAGTATTGGATTACCGCCCACGTGGGTTACGGCTTGCGAAACACTCATCAGGTTTCCCAGCCCATAATCAACAATCGTGATCTCAGTCGCGGACAAAGTCCCTCACTCCAACACCGTTAGAACGGAGGCTCTTTCTCAACGGCTCAAGCTCAAGGCGGCCATAATGGAGCGCCCGGCCTACAGCCATCGCATCGACATTAGCGGCGTCAACAAGCGCCAAGGCATGAGCTGAGGTCCCGATACCCCCCGATGCAATGACAGGAACCGTGGACAACTCTCCGGCCATCTTCATCAGTTCGATATCTGCGCCGGTCTCTGTTCCGTCTTTATCGACAGAAGTCACGAGAACTTCTCCTGCCCCTCTTTCAATGCCTTCAGCAATCCACTCCGCAACGTCACGACCGGATTTTTCCCGCCCACCTTCGGTATAAACCTCCCATTTTTCAGGAGCCACTGACTTTGCTTCCACGGACAGCACTACACACTGCCGGCCAAAGCTCTCGGCAACCCTCGTCAAGAGGGCCGGATCCTTGACTGCGGCCGTGTTGATTGCGACCTTGTCCGCCCCTGAGCGCAACAAGGCTCGGACGTCATCGACACTGCGAATACCGCCTCCAACTGTAATGGGCACAAACACATCCTTGACGACCTCTGTCACCAGATCGCCGAGATAGCTACGGTTATACAAGCTAGCCACAGCATCGATATAGAGAAGCTCATCGACGCCTTGCTCATAGTATTGGCAGGCCTTTTCGTTAGGAGATCCGATCACTCGGAGGCCCTCGAAGCGAATTCCTTTGATGAGATTGGTACCCTTTACGTCAAGCCGCGAAATTAATCGAACCGGCTTGGTGGTTTCTGGGGTCATGACTCCGACCAAATTGGGTGTCGAAGCACCCATTTGCGGTCCCACTTCCAGAGGTGGGGGCTTCGGAAGTTATCAACAAGTAGGTCAAAATACTCGCGATCCATAAGCGGCCGTTCGAACATTTTAGATGCGACAGGGAAGTCCCTCTCTGGCAGCGACAGGTACTCCATCATTTCGTCAATAAAGCGCTCGGGGTACTCATGGTCGTATTTCTTGACGAGTGCAACGCCCTCGTCGCGATCAATGTCACCCGAGCGAATTTCTTGAGCCGCGTCATAGCTCGCCCGACCAAGGCCAAATTTTGCCCCGGTCGTGTAGTAGTGGAGGTCGTCGATACGGTCATCGATGCTGTTGTACTTCGAATATGTACCAGGGGTTCTCTCAGGCGAGGCCTCAAACCCGCCGTGCTCAACTGAGTAGTAGTAAGCGGACTGCGGGTGCCAGGGTAGGTAGTAGCCGAGATAGTGGACCTCCGTCTTGTGAGCTTTCACTTTTTCGGCCTGAGACGGAAGATAGGGGAGGAGATCGTTCATCTCGAGCCCAAACCGCTCTATGAGGGTGTTGATGCTTACCCCGCCCAAATGGACTTGGGACAGATTCTCAAACGCGAAGTAATCACTGCTTCTCGTTGCGGACGCAGTATCTCCGATGGGATTCCCATATTCTGCCTCATTCTCGCCGTAAAACACGAGTGGAATGTTGAAGAGCTCGGCCATTTTCGGGGCCAAGAATTTCTGCCCAAAGATAAATGCTTGGAAAGGATGCAACAAAAGCTCGGTAGAAAGTCGAGTCAACAACCTGTGGACGCGACCATTGGGGGTGATGAGGTAGTTGTCATGACCCGCATGAATCCAACGATCAAAATTGCGCCGCCCCCACTCTGTATACACATGAGGCGCCCAGGTAACCGTAAGTGGATGCATGCCGTACTTGTTCTTCAAGATATGGGAAGCATAAAAGCTATCTTTGCCACCGGACCCTGGCACTATACAGTCGTAAGACCCATCGCTCTTGCGATTACGATTGCACAACTCTTCCAGTTGCCCCTCCCTCGCGACCCAATCGATTTCTCCGCGTTTACGCTCGGCAAAACGACAGGCATCACATGTTCCCTCGCCATCAAAATTGATGGCGACTTTCTTACTTCCCGGGGTGTTAAGGAACTCCACCGAGGAGTTGGGGCGCTGGTTGGAGATCACGCAGTCCCTGCAATAGGCCACTTCAGGGGGCAAACCGTAACGGGCCTCCCCCGAGCCAGGTCCTTCGAATAGACTGAGATCGACGGGTACCGGGTAGGGAATCAGATCCACGCTCTGCTCTCCCTAACGCTCATAGGCTTTGCGGGCAAGTTCGAGGTCTTCTATGTGACCCAAATCTCTCCAAGACTCGTGCATAGGATACGCGAAAACCTTTCGTCGGCCCAGCCAATCAGCTACCAAATCGGGCATGTCGAGTCGAACTGCGGGGGTCACACTGCGGACAACAGTGGGCTCCAGAACATACACACCCGCATTGATGAAGTCGCGATAAACAGGCTTCTCCTGCATCGCAACAATCAAGCTTTCCTCCAGCTCAATGACCCCGAAGGGAATTTGAGTATCGAGGACCTTGACCCCGACGGTAATGTCTGCCGAATGAGCATGATGGTAGTTCAACATGTCTGTCAGGCGTGCTGAAAGGAGGACGTCGCCATTTAAGAGAACGATTGGTGAGGTGAAAGAACCGCCGAGAAGTGAGAGAGCTCCACCTGTGCCAAGTGGCAGATCCTCTTTGATATAGGCGATGCTAACCCCAAACGTAGAACCATCGCCAAAGTGTTCCTCAATCTGGTCGCCCAAATAGTTGATTGCCAGGACAAATTTCATGAACCCCTCCGCCCGGAGGGCCTCTATGGTGTGTTGCACCATCGGTTTTCCCCCGACCGGAAGCATTGGTTTAGGGGTGTTTTCCGTAAGAGGTCGGAGGCGCAGCCCCATTCCCCCAGCCATGATGACGACAGTGTTGTCATGGGAAGCGGCTTCTCCACTTGGCTGGTCGATAAACAAGCCGGCAAGCTTGCCTTGTCCATCTACTAACGGTAAGTGGGTGACATCCTGCGACCGAACAAGCCTCGTAAGTTCGGCATGTGCGGTTTCAGGCGACGCGGAACTAAAACTCCGATTCATCACCGAGGTTGCTGGGCTGTCAAGCCCTGTGCCAGCCAACAATCCGCGCCGAATGTCTCCATCGGAGACAATTCCGATCAAAGTACCATCCGAACCCACCAAGAGACAAAGTCTCAGGCCGGAAGCGGTGAGATTTTTGACTACATCCTTAACGGAAGCCGAGCTTGGGACGGAGCACCGCGAGACATCATCAACTAACACGTTTCTCCTTCGTTCTGTCCCCTGGCTGGTCGTAAAAGACCCTCTTCCCAACGTCACCCGCGGCGAGGTTCTCTAGGATACTGAGAATCCGATTTGCGGCCCCTGGTCCTCCAAGAGGACTCGTGACAGTACCAACGAGGTCTCTGAATTCCTCGGATTCGACTTGGCGCAGTGCACCAGAGATTGCCCTTTCGTCCGGCGCACACGACACTACACTTTGAGAGAAAATCCGACCATTCTGGCGTGGTCCAATGTTGATCGTCGCAGTTGGGAAGGATGGGGCCTCCAGGATTCCACTCGAGGAATTCCCGACGACGGCAGTGGCAAGAGCCATTACCGACCAGTAATTGACCTGTCCCAAGGATTCAGTGAACAACCAACGCCCGGGATGGCGATTAGCGGCGACTCTCAGCACATCGAGAATTACCTGGTGATCTGGGTCGGCGTTTGGCATGGTGATGATGACCGTGGCTTTGGGAATCCCCTCAAGGGCCGCGACTAGCTCGGATACCTCAACCAGGGCATCGCTCTCGCCGCTGGTTACCGGATGGTAGGTAACCAAGAAAACGGGGTCCCTGAGCGATAGGCCGAGGTGTTGCTCCAACTGTTCTCGGTTCTTGAGAGGAGTGCTCGACAGTTGGTCTACCCCGAGAGCTCCAACCATATGAACAGTGTCTGGATGCTCTCCCAACTGAATCACCCTCGCTGCGTATTGGTCGTGAGCCACGCAGTGCACAGAGGCAAACTTTGTGATGGCGTGACGAATGGTGTCGTCGAACGCGCCGTGGGTGACCTCACCACCATGGATGTGAACGATGGGAATCTCGAGAAAGAATGCCGCTACCGCGGCTGCCAGTATTTCGTAACGATCGCCGAGCAACACAACCGCGTCAGGGTCCAAGGAGAAAAAGGTGTCAGTGAATTCCATTGTTCCAGCACCAACTTGTCGAGCGACCTCCGCTCCAGTGCTTGCTTGGGTTAATGTCCTAACTTCTGCCGCAATCTCAAACCCTGCTCCCGTCAAAGCATCAATGGTGTGCCCAAACTCAGGGAGCAAGTGTGTCCCGGTGACAACTACTTGAAGATCGAGTTTTGGAGAATCATCAATCATTGACATCAACCGACTAAGAAGCCCAAATTCGGCCCTCGTCCCCGTGACCACAGCGACTTTCATGGCAGACCAATCAATTCGTCAACCTGAAAATCACGACGGGCTTTGGTACCAACAACCTCGTGCCAGTACATCGGTGAAATGCCAGTACCCGGCCTCTTGACACCAATATTCTCGCTGGTGAACTCCTCACCAGCGCCGATAGGCTTTATCGCAACGAGCGACTTTCTGACGAGATCGCGATTGGGTGCCTCAGTTGGACTGGGAGCCTTCACCTCGGAGCCCAACGCAGTCTCCACCGCCCGAATCGAACTGACCATAGCGGCGAACTCTGATGGGCTCGCGGACGCAGAGTGGTCAGGGCCCGACATCGACCTATCGAGCGTCAGGTGCTTCTCGACGATCCGGGCGCCTAAGGCAACAGCAGCTACGGCCGCATCTTTACCATCGGTGTGGTCGCTGTACCCGATTCCGACCGCAAGTTGTTCGCCCATAGACACCATCGCGCGGAGGTTAGTTTCGTCCAAGGGAGCTGGATAGTTGGTAGTGCATTGCAGCACCGTGATCATCTCGCGGTTGAGACCGGATTGCTCAAGGGCTTCTAAGGCCTCCGCGACTTCGTCAAAAGAGCCCATCCCTGTTGACAAAATGATTTTTGTCCCCTCTCCAGCTACCCGCTCGAGAAGGGGGCGGTTCGTGAGGTCCCCAGAGGGAATTTTGATGTAGTCAAGGTCAAGGCTGAGCACGAAATCTAGGCTTGTGAAATCGTGGGCGGTGGTGAGAAAGCCAATGCCCAGCGATTCGCTGAACGCCTTCAGCTCAAGGAAATCGTTGTGCGTGAGCTGAAGTCCTCGCAGCATGTCTTGCTGCGTCGCACCTCCAGCAGCCGGTTGCTGGTAGGCCGCTACACCGGCGTCCGCGGTAACCAAGTCATCGGCGCTAAACGTCTGGAACTTTGCATAGTCGGCACCAGAATCGCAAGCGGCTACTACCAACTGCTTTGCCAACTCGATATCACCATTGTGATTGACGCCGATTTCAGCGATCACAACGGTGCGGGGCGCTCTGTGAAATGCTGACATGTGTTCTAGACCTCCTATTTAGCCTAGAGCCAGATTGCTCTGAACGTTGGTGGTTTGGGGCCCCCGATTAGCTGTGGCGGTTTGCCAAAAACGCTGAGCTCGGCAGGCAGATCACACGGTTGTAGAGGTGCTCCGTCACTGGAGTAGCGGCCGATGGGTGCGCGGAATAAGTAGCCAGCCTGTTGAGTGGCTTCCATAGGGGTCGCACCGACACTCCCGCGCCAACGCACCCGCCTATCAGCTCGTCTTTACTGAACTGAAGGCCCTCGGCGAGAAGTATTGCCTGGAGCCAGTAGTTGCTGGTACTACCAGGCGATTCATGACGAACTTCGCCAAAGGGACCTCCGTCAAATTCGGTTGAGTAGAGTTCGGACAAGCTTCGCTGCCGCGCAATCAGGCCGGGGAGCTGCTCCAATTGAGCAAGACCGAGAGCGGCGTTGATGTTCGGCATACGGTAGTTGTAGCCAACCTCATCATGGTCAAACTCGTAAGCGTGCGGGACCCGCGCGGTTGCCGAAACGTGCTTGAGCTTCTGCGCTAGCGCTTCATCGTCGGTGACAATTACCCCACCACCACCCGTGGTGATGGTCTTGTTGCCATTGAAGCTAAAAACACCCAACCGCCCGAAGCGCCCTGTGTGGCGGTCCCCTACATAGCTCCCAAGGGATTCAGCGGCATCCTCAACAACCACTAATCCAAATTCTTGAGCGACCTCGAGTAAAGGACCAATCGCAACGGGGTGTCCCAGAGCGTGCATGGGCACAACCGCAGTGATGGGGTTTCCAGTCTCCTTGTTGTGCAGCCGACCATCCTCTATCTTGCCAATGACCGCCAGATAGGATCCCAGGGCAACGGGATCAATTCCCCAGGTTGACTCATCAGCATCGACGAAGTGCGCGATGGCGCCGGCATGGGAGACCGCGTTGGCGGTCGCAACAAAACTCATGGCCGGCACTAGTACCTCGTCGCCCGGTCGAACACCGACCGCGAGCAAAGATAGGTGCAGTGCCGCGGTGCCGTTGACAACAGCCACAGCGAAGCGTGCCCCAACATAAGTCCGGAGAGATTCCTCAAACGCTGTGACGAACGGCCCTACCGAAGAGACAAAACCACTGTCGATGCATTCGGCGAGGTACTTTTTTTCATTACCGGCAAAGACAGGCTCGTGAAGGCCCCCGGTACGCGGGCCAGTGACCTTCCTGATCCGGCCAATAAAGTCGTTTAGGTAATTCACGGGAACTAAACCACATACCGCTTGGGGTCATATCCGGCTCGACTGGCGTTATCGTGGAACCATGCATAGGTCTTCTCGAGCCCCCGGAACAAGCCGTTGCGGCCTCCATGGGATGGCTTCCAACCAAAGGCACCCTCGATTTTTGAACTGTCTGACCACAGGCGTTCGACCTCGGAATTCTCAGGACGTACCCGAGCCGGGTCTTCTGTAATCGCAATCTTTCGCCCTGAGATTTCAGAGAGCATCTCGACAACCTCTGCCATCGAAACCTCAAATCCGCTGCCCATATTGAATACCTCGCCGAGGCCGCCAACGCCCTCGGCAACGGCCCGGAAGCCCTCAGCGGTGTCGGTGACAAAAGTGAGGTCCCGTGTGGGCGACAACGACCCCAGAGACATGTTCTCCGCCCCGGAGAGCATCTGAACAATCACAGAAGGAATGAACGCCCTCTGCGATTGTCGAGGTCCGTAAGCGTTGAACGGTCGGACCGTCGTGACGGGGACACCAAATGAGGACCAATAAGCATGTGCGACCTGGTCGGCACCAATCTTCGACGCCGAGTAGGGGGATTGTCCAACTAAGGGATGCTTCTCATCAATGGGCACGTACTGCGCGGTGCCGTAGACCTCACTGGTTGAAGTGTGCACCACCCGAGAAACGCCCGTCCGACGCGCCGCCTCGACCACATTCATCGTCCCAATCACATTGGTCTCTATGTAAGAGCGTGGAGCCTGGTACGAATACGGGATCGCGATGAGCGCTGCCAAGTGAATCACAACATCGTGACCCCCCATGGCGGATTGAACAGAGTCAGCGTCTCTCACATCTCCTGAGACGATTCGGATCCCCGACTTGCCGGAGGGATCAGCGCCGTCCAACCAGCCCGCGGTCCCCAAGGAGTTGTAGAGCACGTAAGCGGTGACCTCGTGGCCCGCACGCGAGAGGACGTCTACTACATTCGAGCCGACGAAGCCCTCTGCCCCACTAACGAATACACGCAAAGCCCTTGTCCCACCCAAAGCCGAAGATAGCCAACCTTGATGACTGTACCGCAACGACCCAAAGTCCTGCTATCGGCCTGCGGTCAGTTTTATGGATTTTGGGCTTCCTTGGTGGGAACCGGCTCACAATCATTAAGTGGAAAACCCTTGATTCGATGCCAGAAGTGTGGAATCCTGTGGTGGTTGTTCTTGTTCCCACCTCGCAGTGGGTCAGACAACATTCATGGTGAGTGCGTTAGTCAAGCGCTCATGTTGCATTCTTGAGCCCCCCCCCCGACAAGTAGCAAGGAGCCACTATGGATTGGCGCGATAGAGCAGCGTGTCTGACGGTAGACCCGGAGCTATTCTTCCCGGTCGGAAATACAGGTCCAGCCGTCGAGCAGATTGATCGCGCCAAGGCGGTATGTTCACACTGCCCGGTCACTGAGTACTGCCTGCAGTATGCGCTCGACACTAATCAGGACTCAGGTGTCTGGGGTGGTTTGAGCGAAGACGAACGTCGCGCTCTGAAACGTCGCGCGGCTCGCGCACGCCGCGCCTCCTAAGTGCCGGTCCGCCACGGGGACCTTCAGGACAGAAGGGTGGGAATTATGCCTAGCCCGTCCTCCCTCATCATTGTGGGAGCTGGAGGACACTCTCTTTCTGTTGCGGACGCAGCGACGTCGGCAGGCTGGACGGTAGTCGGGTTCTACTCACCAGATGGCACAGGTCCTGCGTCAACTGTCGGCCCAGTGTTGTCGTCCCTCGATTCACTCGACCTCAGTGATACTGCCTTCGCTCTCGGGATTGGAACAAACCACGCGAGAGAGACAGCGGCCCAGGAAGTCCGCAAGAAATTTCCCGAGACA
>Ga0181559_10003103_pt1 | contig 16350 bp, 7 predicted proteins | sample 011ome_21_FD_133752 | JGI IMG/M metagenome (GOLD analysis project Ga0181559, IMG submission 133752) | Coastal salt marsh microbial communities from the Groves Creek Marsh, Skidaway Island, Georgia - 011508AT metaG (megahit assembly) | ecosystem: Environmental > Aquatic > Marine > Intertidal zone...
GGTGTGATTCGATGGCGCTTGAACTCCGCCTCCATCGTTCGTTTTCTATTCGATCCCAAAACGTTTCTCTCTCGCGCGCACGCACACACACGATCTCTCTCTCTCTCCGAGAAAACGAGAGAGCAACCCGCGGGCACGCGCACAACCGCTCTCTTCTTCGGTGTGCGTCGTTAAGAAAAAATGAAGACGAGTATATAAAAAAAGAAATGATCTCTTTTTTTTAAGCAAGTTAGGAGGGGAAAGGTCGGGTAAAAACTTAAATATAGATAGAATTTATGTGCCTTTTGCGAGGAGAAAAACGACTTTTCGTGGGGAAAAAAGGCGACTTTTCAAAAAATATCTTCCTCCCCCCAAAAGATACGACCAAAGACGCCTTCTCGAAAATGGGAAAAAAAACGCTCACTCACAAACAACACTTCTTCTTCTGATCAAAAATGCGAATCACGCGAGAAGAACACGAAGAAGAAGAATACGACGAGGCGAGGAAACGTTTGGAAGAAACCGTCTTGGGAAGCGCCGAGCGATTTCGCGAAGAAGCAGAGCGCGAGAAAGACGATAGAAACGGCGGGTTCGACGATAGAAACGGCGAGTTCGCGAGAGCGCTGAGAGAAGCTTTGGAAGGCGTCTTTTGTGACGGAAGAAGAAGAACGTTGAGCAAAAAATCCATCGCTTCTCAGACGGAACAGAAAGTGAGGAAAATCGTGAATAAACGATTAGAACGCGTGAAGAAGATGACGGATTGTTACGCCGCGTGCGAGAGATTCGAGGATGTAAAGAACAAGAGGCATAAAAAAAGCAGCGACGACGACGAGACGAGTAAAATTTTGCAACGACATGTCAACCCGATGATGGTGGAAAAGACAAAAAAGAAGTTGAAGCCGGGGAGCTCGGCTTCAACGAAAAGAATCACGAAACCTTTAATCGATTGGATGTACGAGAACGTGCACAATCCGTTTCCGTCGAAAGAAGAGAAGTTGGAATTATCGCGCACGACCGGGATGTCTCCCGGACAAATTTCAAATTGGATGATTAACTTCAGAGGAAGAAGGTTGAGGCCTCTGGTTCGCGAGCTAGTCTCTTCGCAAAAAAAAGTTGGTCCTGAAGGGAAGAAAGCACGGTGACGATGCGTCTTGATTTAGCAAATCATGTTGTTTTAATGTATAACTACTATGATATTAATATATTAGTGAACTACATGTATAGTGTACATCAATCAAACATTCAACTATTACTATTAATATTAGTATTAGTGTTATCCTCGGCGGTATTTGTCGCTTCCTCCGTTCCTTTGTCTTCTTCTGAAGAAGGCGTCGACATATTATTTTTATATTTCTCCGTCGTCTCTATACATTTCTTGGAATCTAAAAACTGAACGATTACCGCGGATATATTATCGCATCCCAAACCAGTCCCTCTCGTATCCGTCGCGCAACACGCGTCGCACAATTCCTCTGTGATTTTCGAGAGATGTTCTGGAGGTACCGCGGCACCGCCTTCAATAGTTGAACTATAACACAAACGTTCACGAACAAAGTCCACGCACTCTTGACTGGTCATCACATCCCAAACGCCATCGCAGGCGATAATTATAAATTCGTCTTTGTCTTGTTCGTATTTGAACGTTTTCACTTCGGGATTGGCAGTCACGCAGTACAACTCTGGCGGTAAGTCGTCCGGTACGTTGTTCCTTTTGTATTCAAAATCGCCGATAGCTCTGGACAGCGCCAACGATCCGTTGACGCGACCATCGGCAACGAAACCACCCGCCTTGATAATTCTTTCGCATTCGTCCTCATCCGTAGGTTTATGATCTCGAGACATGTCGATAGCTTTACCGTCTCTACATAACACCGCTCTCGAATCGCCCGCGTTGGCGCATATGATTTCTCCGTTTCTCAACGCGACTGAAACCGCAGCCGCACCGGCAACTGGACCTTCCCATTCGCTCAACTCTTCCTCGGATAAAGGCACGAACTTTTTCTTAACGCCACCAGTAGAAGATGACGTAGACGCAGAGGGCTGTTCGTTCGCCGTCGTCGCCGTCTTATCACTATTATTATCATTATTATTATTATCAGAACCATCATCTTTCCCGTTTTCTCCAACTTCCTTCCTTTCGCCGTTCTTCTCTTCATTCTCTGCCACAGAGTCGTCGTAATAATCGTCGTCGTTTTCATCGTCGACGCTCAAACTCGGAATGATCAAATCTACTTCATCGCTCGGCGTCCCTTCCGCTAACAACCTCTCCTTCAGCGCTCTTCGAATGGCATCGTTCACGTTTCTCGCGCCTCCCGCCGCGCCGGACGTCCTATCGTCGTCCGACCCCTCCTCGCGAAACCGCCTCCTCCCGCTCAACTCCGCCAATTCTTGCGCGTTCGTTTTATCCTTCATCACCTCGTCGATTTTCATGAAAGACTCCACCAAAGCTGCTTTCAAATCGTTCTTTTCCTTGTACGATTTCGTATCTTTCAATATTTGCGGAAGGTGCCTCCCGGCGTACAAAGCGACTTCCTTGCCGCCGTGGCCGTCAAACACCGCAAAGAACGAGGTGTTCTCGTCTAAATCTGGCACCGCGCAGTGTGAATCCTGTTCAAAAAGGGAGGAAAGAAAGAGACGTCGTCAGAGCGTTTTCCAAATCCTACAAAGGTGGCGCGCGTAGGAATCGAAGAGGAGTAGTATTTACAGAGAAAAAAGTGCTGACTAAGCAGAAAAAAGAGAGAGAGAGACCCAAAAAAAAAAAGAAAAGACCGAAGCCCCCCACCTCCATGCTCGTCCGCCACCCTTGCATGGCGCTGGTCCCAAACTTCACCCGCGCGTTCCCTCCGTCCGAGCTTTCTTTCTCTTTGACCGGTTGCGAGAGGTACGCGCCCATTATTTTTTGTTGTCGTTACTATTCTGTTTCGTGGTTCTTCGCCCGGGTCGTCGTCTTCTTTATTTCTTCGACACGAATCTGAAACCAACTGTTTCCCGAGACGCAGAAGAGAAGAGAGATCGTTTTTTTTTCTTCGGGGGATTCAATCTCTTTGCTTTGCGCCGCAAGGGGAGAAGGAGAGGAAGAAGAAGAAGAGGACCCCTTTTCTGTGCGCGACAGACGAAAGCGTTCGATCGTTCGACCGAGACGAAGAAGAGTAAAAGCGCGCGCGCCGAGAGAGGAAAAAGAGAGAGAGAGAGTGGAATCTGAATTTCTTCTCCTCGTGCGCGTGCAATTCAAAATGACGACGACGACAAAAATAAAAGAAAACGTGTGCAAAAAAGAAGAAGAACGTATTAATTTTTCTCAAAAGCAGCGCCCACCAGAGAGAGACGAAGAGAGAGAGGAGTTTTTTTTTCTCGACCATTTACGAGTCGATTGCTTGCTCGCGCAATCGAGCGGATGATGTTAGTGTTAGTACGTTTAGCATTACAAATTATCCGGCCCGTTCGCTCTGCGCACGATGGAGGCGCCGGAGATGTTGGTGAAACCGGCTCCGCCGCCGCCGCCGTCCGCGTTGTTTCCGACGCCGTCGTTAGTACTACCGCCGTTTCGAGCGTCGTTGCCGTGATCGTCGTCGACGTCGTCGTCGTCGTCTTCCCCGGCGTTGCCTTGATAATACGGGATGTATGGTAAGCGTTCGTCGTCGTCGTCGTCGTCGGGGTGGTGGTCGTCGTCGTCGTCGAATTGGTCGTTCCAGTAGTCGTTGGCGCTCGCGCCTCCGCCGCGCTCGTCGACGCCGCGCGCGGACGGTTCGCTTTTCTTCGATTTGAAACGGTCGGCGTAGTCTTGCGAGTACAAGTTCGCGCCTCCGGGGAAGGCATCGGCACCCTCTGCTTCGCCGTCGATGAAAGTGCCACCACCACCACCGCCGCCGCCGCCACCACCCGATCGTCTCTCCGCCATGATTCGTTCCGCTTTTTCGCCCAAGGTTAAACTCGTGTTTTCTTGAATGACATCTTTTCTGGTCATGACACCGACGACTAGAGGTTTATCAGGAGTTACGTACAAGTGTCGTAAACCCATGGTTCGGAAAATGCGGTAGGCTCTGGACACTCTCGCATCTGCGTGGGTGATGAATGGGTGACGTTGCATCAACCGCGAAACGTCAATCCACGCGGAGTCCATCTCTACGGAAGATAGAGACGCGGCAACTTCAGCGACGTGTGGAGATTTGAACGGAATTTGTTTCAACTTATCGAGTAAATCGTCTCTGTCTTTGGCGGTGGTGTAGCCGTAAACGTCCGCCGGTCGAGACTCTGGGTTCCCATCGAAGAAACCGATTCTGTGCGTGATCATTTTTAACAACCGATTTCGAGTAATCGTGCCGTGTAACTCGAAAGGCTCTCCCGGTTTCGTAGGTGGATTTTCCGTCACTGGGAATGCGCCGTGATCGTTCGAGGCCAAGATGCCGATCAAATCTCTCACGCGCATGCGCGGTTTGATCGTAACCATAGTTTTTGCCATGACTTCGTTGACGCGTAATTTATCCCCTGTTGGACCGGCTAATTCGGGTTCTTCTAAGAACGGCGCGCCTCTAATTTTGATGTGCGTGTCGTAAATCCCGTGAGAGAACCGATCGCCGACTGCTTTGGCACAGAAAATAGTCAACATTAACGGGATGATTAATTGCATTGACCCGGTCGTTTCCATGACCAAAACGGTAATGCTTATGGTCATTCGAGTTGCTCCACCTAAACTCGCGGCGGCGCCGATGACCGCGTACGCGTGTAAATCTATTTGCACGTCTGTTAAAATCCATCCGCTCATCGTGTTGACGATTCTCCCACAAATTTGACCCAAGGCCGAGCCTACCGCTAACGATGGGACAAACAAACCCGTCGGTGCACCAACTCCGTACGTCACCGTCATCAACGAAAACATCGCTAAGAAGTAAAACACTAATAAATCAAATCGAAACAAAAACTCGTGCGCTTGCCCGTTCTCGCCAACTTCGCCCAGGTGCAAGAGAAATTTGAACGATTGAGAGAGAGGAACGAAGAATAACTGACCGTAAGAGCTGTAAAATCCCTCTGGACAATACATCTTAGAGAAGAAATCCGTTCGAATTTCCTCTTTACTCGCCTCCCCGTACTCGAACCTGTCCAACTCGTTGGCTAAATTTGTGTGTCCGTCTCGCAACGGTGCCGGGATTTCTAAACAAGGACTCGCTGCCATGAAAACAAACATTACCGTAAACGTCAACGCAGCGACCGCGATGACTTCTAAAAACCTTCTGAACTTATTGTTAACCGGGATGTGTTTCGCTCGCCACGCGGTTACTCGTACATTCAAGTTGACAAACAACGCGCCGATGTAGCCTCCCAAACATCCAACCATCGCAAAGATTGGCACCTCCCAAAAGTACCACCAGTACTGTTTGGAGTAGTTTGCCTCGTCGTCCGTGTATAGACCAAAATCTCTGTGAGTCCCGAACTTCGCTCTCGCAAAATCCGTGGCGTCGAAATCTAACTGCTCTAACCAATGCGAGGTCAACACGCCGACGCACGTAGCCAAGAAACCTCGCCACAACATGGACGAGTTGTAAAACGACGTCCCTTCCTCTACAGTAAACAACATTCCACCGATGGGGGCGCCAAAAGCGACTGCGACACCCGTCGCGGTACCAATAGCCACGAAATCTCGCTTATCTCTATCGTTTCTAAAATGGTTCGGTCTTCTGGTTTTGAATCCGAGCGAGTGCGAACCGAACGAACACAAACCGCCGCCGACCAAACCGCCACCGTGCACGAACGGTCCTTCCTTACCGGCAATTAAACCAGCACCAATACTAAACGCCACACCACCTAATTTTGCCAAAAGCGTTTTCAATCGCAATAATCCTTTCAAGTGCACGCCGTTCAAATACGTCTTCAACTCTGGAATCCCGCTCCCGGCTGCCAACGGTTCCACGTAACTCACCAACCCTCCAGCCACGGCGGCTAAGCAGCACGTCACAAACAGCGAACTGATATACGCATAAAATTTCGACGCGTCTTGGCTTTCCCCGTCCCCGACGACTAATCTCATCGCCATGCCAAAACGAAACGAGTTCAACTTATCCACCAATCCGTCCACGACAAACGCGACGAAACCCATCACGACGCCGATGATGGCCGATAACGTCCACTTCCACCACTCCTCGTTTTGATATTCCGCTCGCTTTCGGCTTCTCAACTGTTCTTCTTCGATGTCGCAATCGATTGGATCGTAATCGTGCGACTCGAACGCCGTCATTCTTCTCAAGCGTAAACTCGCCATGTTCTTCTCTCGGTCCGAAACGGTCGCACCAAACACCACCGCAGGGGCGGATTCTCTCGGACTGTTAGAACTCGTCCGGTTATCTAAAGTACCCGCCGCCGTCGCAGCGATGGCCTGGAACGTCTCTCGAGGGTTTCTAAAACCACCTCTCGTTGTTGTTCGAGGCGAAGAAGACGACGTCGCGTTTCGCCCTCGCGCGGAGTTTCGCGCGAACGCTGACAATCCGCTCGCATTTTGATTCGACGACGACGACGATAAACGCGGAGGTCGATTGGCGTTTAGATTTGATCTCGCGTCGCTGCCGCCGCCGCCGCGGTCCTCGCTGTTCCCCCGAGAAGACGACGAAGGAATCAATGTTTCCTCGTCGTTCATCATCTTCGAACGATATCGATCGGTCGATATCGATGGCGTTTTGGTTTGGGCGTGTGTCAAATTTGACGAAAAGTTTGGTGTGCCTCATCAAACAAACGGAAAAAAAAACAAGAAGTCAGTCAGTGAGAAAAGAGAGACCCTCCGGGCGGGCGGGCGGACGCGACGCGACGGACGATAATATACTGCAATCTATAATAATATTTAAAATTACTCTTTTCTCTTTTTCTAGTGCACAAGCGCACGCGTGCGCATGATATATATATATGTGTGTGTGTGTGTGTGTGTGCGTGTGCGTATGTATAGAGCACTGACTCACGGTAAGTTGTAGTACGAAACGTATTCATTCTCCTCGTCTTCCGGGAACGTGAAGGTTTGCAAAAATCTGTACAAGACTCTGGCGGACATGCCGATATCTTCCGGCGACGTGTACTCGTCGGGCGAGTGTGATTTGCCGTCTTTTGATCGAACGAAGAGCATGGCGACGGGCATGGCGTCGGCCATGGCGAGCGCGTCGTGGCCGGCGCCGGAAACCAAAGTTGGTGGACGCGTGATGACTGGTTCTCGCGTGAAACCTCCTCGGTCGTTTCTGTTTCGTTTGTTGTTGTTTCGACGGCGTTGCTTTGAGCTCATTTTTCTCTTTTGCGCGTCGGAGTAGTAAAACAAATCATCGCTTTGGTCTTCGTCTCGCATTTCTTCGCCGTCGAAATCGTTGTAGTCGCCGTAGTCGTCGTTGTAGTCATCGCTGTAGTCGTCGTCTTCTTCGCGTTGGAGACGCTGTTGTTCCATGTAGAGATCGTAGGCGCGGCGGTGCATTTCTTCCGTCGTTCGATCGCACGCGTCTTCGAGTTGTTTCGTGAGTCTTCGATCCATGGTCACGCCAGAGGCTTCGTGTGTTCGCTGAACTTTGCATTCTAAACCTCGCGCGCGGCAAATCAGTTGGACCTTTCTCGTGACGTCTTGGACGACGTTTTTACGAACGCGATCGGATTGCGCTCTGATATCCACCGAGAACGTTGTTCGAGAACCGATGACGTTGGTCGCGCCTGGAAAGATTTGAAATTCACCGACGGTACACACGAGCATGACTTCTGGCAACGCTTCGCCGACGCCGCCTTTTTTACATCTCTTTTCGATTTCAAGGACAGCTTCAGCCGCGGCTGGAGTTGAATCGCGTCTGGCAACCATCGGCGTCGTCCCTGCATGTCCTTGAACGCCGTTGATTATGACTTTCAATCTAGTTTGCCCTGCGATGCCAGCGACGGCAGCGATGGGGAAACCTCCGAGTTCGAGCACTTTACCTTGTTCGATGTGCACTTCCACGTACGCTCCGAACGATTGTTTTGGTAACCTCGCCTCTTTGATAGATTCCTTCGTTCCCGGTAAACCTGCATTCCTTAACGCTTGCAGAAAAGTTGCGCCTTGTTTATCGACGACGTCGTACACATCGTCTGGCAACGTGCCGACAATCGCTCGCGATCCGAGGAAAGTGGATCCGAAACGAACACCTTCTTCGTCTGAGAAACCGATGATGTGAATATTATACTCTCTTACCGGGTTTGTTCGTCTCAAAGCTTTCGCCGCAGCGATGGCCACTACAACCCCCAGCGCACCGTCAAACTTACCCCCGTCGATGACCGTATCTAAATGCGACCCAACAAACATCTCTTTACGAATCATCTTTTCACCGTGCTCGTCTAACGCCGGCGGTGTCGTTGCGTCCAACACGCCATGAATGTTCCCCGCGGCGTCCGTAAATACCCTCAAGCCGGCATCCGCCATCCACTCTTTAATCTTTGAATGCGCCTCCATGGATGCTTTGGACAAGAATTGTCTCTCTAAATGTCCAGCAGCGTCTGAGAACGTACCCAGAACGTTTAAGCGTCTCACCGGTTGGTCCTCTAACACGTGGTCTAAGTATTCCTCCAACTGCTTCCTTTCCGGCGTCGGAAGTTGTTTCTTTTCCTTCGCCTGCTGCGCTTGCTGCTGTTGCTCTAAGCGCCGTTTTTTTCCTTTTACTTCTTTTTCTTCATAATCGTCTTCGTCTTCTTGGTGCTGTTGCTGCTGCTGCTGCTGCTGTCGCGGAGGCGGTCCGCGCTTCATAGTCGGCGGCGGTTGTTGTCGTTGTCGTTGCTGCTGCTCCTGCTGCTGCAGTTTGGGCGGAGGCGGCTGTTGCTGTTGCTGCTGTTGTGGATCATCCGGGAATGCCTCCGCGTCTCCGTCATCAACAGTATCAGCATCGGCATCAGTAGGTGGCGGTTGTCGTTGCCTCGGTGGCGTTTGCTGCTGCTGTTGCGGCGGCGGCGGCGGCGCGAAGGCACCTTCCTCTTCTCCCAATTCTAACTCTAATCCCTCTTCTTCCATCATCGGCGGTGGCATTCTTTGCTGCTGATGATGATTCTGCGCGTGCGGCGGCGGCATCTGTCCGTGCTGGTGATCGTCTGCGTGTGGAGGTGGTGGTGGCGGAGGAGTAACTTGATGATGTCCTCGCGGTGGCATCACCCCCATCATGTGCGGAACGTGCACTCCCGATTCTCTCGCCGCGATTTCCTCCTCCGTCAACGATTCCTCCGTTCCGTGACGACGACGATGATTATCGTCGCGCTCCCCTCCATCCCGCGCGTTCGCGCTACCGAAAACGATGAAAATCGCAGACAGGAAGAGGAGAAGAACGAGACGAGGAGGTCTCGCAACGATAGCTTTCATCTTCTTTCTCTGTCTCGTCCGTCTCTCTGTCTCTCTTTCTCTCTCTCTCTCTATATATATGAAGTGCGTGTGTGTTTTTGCGGAAAGTTTGTGTGGAAGAGCAGATTTTTGTGGGAAAAAATTTGTCTTTTTCTCTCTTCATTTACATCGTTTTTGTGTGATGTGTGTGTGTGTGTGTGTCTCTCTCTCTCTCTCAATCTTTGAGTGTGTCTCTCTGTCTCTCTCTCTCTCTCAATCTCTCTCTCAATCTCAATCTCTCTTCATTCCTTTTCCTTTCCCTTCTCCTCCTCCTTCTCGTCATCTTGAACGCGAATTTGAGCCTTCGCGACGGCCAATCGCGCGCCGAGAACGCGAAACGCGGAGCACGAGACGGCGTCGATATTGTTGCGAACGAAAAACTCGATGGACTTTGGTTCGGCGGCTTGTTCGCCGCACGCCGAGTATCGAACGGCGCGACCGGCGGTTTCGTCGAGGGCGATTTTGATGAGCCTACCGACGCCGTCGACGTCTAAAACTTCGAACGGGTCGACGAGGGCGACCTTTTCTCGTTCATAGGCTTGGAAGAATTGGCTGTCGTCGCGGGAATATCCGAAAACCATTTGAGTCAAATCGTTCGTGCCGAAGGAGAAGAACGACGCTCGAAGAGGGAAGTTTTCTTGACCGGCATCTTCGATGCCAATTAAGTTCTTCGCGATTAAGCACGATCGAGGCGTTTCGAGCATGCATCCGACTTCAAACGGATGGTAATCGAGCTCGAATTCGCGTTCTTTCGCCAATCGACTCTCAAAGTGATCTTTAGCGAAGCGAAGCGTGTGCCTTCTCGCCAAGTACGCCGCGTGCATCTCGCGATCGATGATGTGCACTTGTTGGAGATATTCGCTGACCGTAGCGACGAGTGGAATCATGATTTTCACTACGGGTTGGATACCCGTTTTCTCGTGCGCGTCGTAGTACGCGTGCGCGATAGCGCGCGTCGTCATAGCGGTGATCTCCGGATACGAAATCCCCAGACGACAGCCTCTATTTCCCAGCATCGGGTTCGTTTCGCGTAATTTTGAGATTTTCGCGCGCAACGTCGTCTCGGAGACGTCGCAATACTTTGTGATTTCTTCCAAGATCTCCGGGTCGTCTAACTCTGCATCTTTCGGTAGAAATTCATGCACGGGCGGGTCCAACAACCGAATCGTTATGGGCTTTTCGTGACCCACTGCGTGGAAAAGGTTGGTGAAGTCGTATCGCAGTATCGGTTCGATAGCCTCCAATGCCTTTGAGCGCGCGTCTTCGTCCTTCGCGAGGAAAAGCTGACGCACACATCGAACGCGATCGGGAGATGCTAAGAACATGTGCTCCGTGCGACACAATCCGATACCGGATGCGCCAAAAGTTTCCATCGCGAACCTTATTTCTTTCTCCGTATCGCAGTTCGCGTACACCTGCGTCTTAGACGGAATATTGTCGACCCATTCCATGAAATCCATCAACGCTTTGTTATCTTTCACGGCGGTTCCCAGAGGTTCTAACTCTTTTTCGCCTTCGATGACTTCACCTCGCGTGCCGTCGATGGATATGAAATCACCTTTGCGGAACGAAACGTCTGGGTATTCCTCGAACACGACCGAGCGTTCGACGATAGTTCGTGAACTCGTCGTATTGGCTGGTTCGAGCGCGTCGCGATGAGTTGTCACATCAATATGCTCCACTCGTGGGTGCGGAGCGACGTGATACTCGTGATCGACAAAGTGCATTGACTTTGTTCCCGCGACGCACGGTTTTCCCCAACCTCGCGCCACAACTGCCGCGTGCGACGTCATCCCGCCTCGCGCGGTTAAAAAACCATCGCTTGCGTGCATACCGCCAACATCTTCTGCGCTCGTTTCTTCTCGGACGAGGATAACTTTCTGGCCAAATTTGTGCATTTTGATAGCATCCGCGGATGTGAACGCGATGCGTCCAGACGCACACCCCGGGCTCGCTGCTAAGCCTTCCGCCAGGACGTTCCAAGAAGAGTTGCCGAAAGAGGTAAACGCCGGGCGACGAAACGTCGGGTGGATGACTTGTTCGATGTGTTCGACGTTGACGTACTTCGCGACGGCATCTCGCGGAGAGATTAACTTATCCTTTTCGACGAGATCGGTTGCGATTTTAAGCGCGGCGATTCCGGTTCGTTTACCAACGCGACACTGTAAAATATACAACACGTTGTCTTCCACGGTGAACTCTACGTCCATCATGTTCTTATACGCTTTCTCAAGGACGTCGCAAGCCTCTTTCAACTCCTCCAAAGCGTCGCCGAATCCGAATTTTGCCATATCTGCGATTTGCTCCGGCGTTCGAATACCGGCGACGACGTCTTCACCTTGCGAAGATTGCAACCACTCTCCGTAAATCATATCGTCTCCAGTCGCCGGGGATCTAGTGAAACACACTCCGGACAAACTCTTTTCGTTCAAGTTTCCGTACACCATCGCTTGAATGTTTACGGCAGTCCCGGCTAACCCGGTTGTTTTTGTCACTTCGCGATACACTCGCGCACGCGGATTATTCCACGACTTAAACACCGCTTCGATGGTTAAGATCAACTGTTCTTCCGGGTCTTCCGGAAACTTCTTATCGTGCGCGTCGTAGACGTCTTTATACGCTTCGCACAAGCTTTGTAAATCATCCGCTTTCAAATCGACGTCGTTTTCCACGTTCCTCAGCTCTTTCAACTTTTTCAGCTTCCTCTCGAAATCTTCGTGCGGAATACAAAACACGACGTCACCGAACAAATCCAACAATCGGCGATACGCGTCGTATATGAACCGTCTCTCGGATTCCTCCTTGAACGAAGTTCGCGTCAACGCGTCCACGACTCGATCGTTCAATCCTAAATTCAACACCGTATCCATCATCCCCGGCATGCTCGCCTCGGCTCCAGATCGCACGGACAACAACAAAGGCAACTCTTCGCCGACGAAATCGGTGCTCTTTCTCCAAAACATCTTCGAAACCTGCTCCCCGATCACATCCACCGCTTCGAAAATCAAATCCTCCAAACCTTTCAACGTCTCCGGTCCTTTCTCGAGATACTCTCGGCACATGTTCACCGATAAAGTCGCACCCGGTGGTACTTTCAATCCGAGATTGGTCATCGCCGCTAATCCGGCGCCTTTCCCGCCCAATACTTTCGCCATCGTCGCGTCGCCATCGCATCGCGAGCGCGTGAACAGGTACACTTTTTTGTTCTGTTGTTGTTGTTGTTGTTGTCGTCGTCGTCGTCGTCCTTCGATCTCCCCGCCTCCGCTCACGTCGTTGTCGTCGTCGTCGTCGTCGTCGTCGTCGTCGCTCTTCCCTCTCGCGGAGGAGGATGATACCGACGAATACGCGAAGACTTTTTTACCGATCGCGCGCAACATTCTCTCGCGTTCGCGTTTCTTCTTTGCGAAAAGTAAAGCGCGAGGTGCGGTGAACGCGCGTCCTCCCGAGTGCGCACCGACGCTCGATGGTGCCATTTGAGGTTTTTTCCGCGTATTTTATCGTATTTTAGATACAAAAAAAAATCGACAGAAAATCAAAGACGCGCGCAAGCAAACACATTCGTAAACGCACGACGACTCGAACAACTCGCGCGCGCGCGAAAAAAGATGGATAAAATGATGAACAGCGCGCTCGACTTGGTCGAAGAACAAATCGTCAACAGGCTCGAAAATACCGGGTTGGTGACGTTCGACGACGAAGAGAACACCATTAGTGGTGGTGGTGGTGGTGGTAAGATGACCGAGAGAGGGAAAGACGTCGTGCGCAAGTTGAAGCAGATTCGAACGCGGAAAGCGCGCGAGAAGAGCGCGAGCGAGAAGAAACGCGAGGCAAAAGAGGAAGAGAAGGCGAAGAAAAAAAAGGAGGATAAGGAAGCGGATTTGAAATTGATGGAGATTGTCAAGAGGGCGCAGAAACCGCCGGCGCAAACAACTGATGGTGATGGTGCATCGACGGACGTGAAGGAAACGAACAAGGAGAAAGACGCGCTGGTGAAGGCGCTGCTGAAAGAGGTGCAACGTTTGCGCGAACGAGTGAAGACGAGTTACGAAGACGATGAAAAGGAAGGAGAGAATGCTTCGTCGACGTCATCGACGGGAGAAGGAGAAGAGGAGGAAGAAGATTCCATCTTGATCTCGGCGATTGAAGAAATAGAAGCTACGTTTGCGTTGCGAAGCGAGTTGGACGTGTCTCTTCGACAGTTGGAAAAGAGCAAGCAAAGCACGGTGGATTCTGAATTGTTAGAGAAAGAGCGAGAAGGTTTCGAAGAGCGCTTGACTCGGGAAGTGGAGAAGAAGACTAAAACGTTGGAGGTTCGAAAAACAGCGGCGGAAAACGCGGCGGATCAAGCGAGGAAGAAATTCGCCGAGGCGGAGCAAAATTTACGAGAGTTGAGGAAGAGACACGATGAGGCACAGAGTCGCATTTTTGATTTAGAAAATAACGAAATGGAGATGAAATCGACGTTAGCAAAAGATCGAGAGAGTTTGAAGCTCGAAGTTGAGAAATTGCAGAAGCGGGAGGAGGAATTCGTGAATAAGACAAACAACGGAGGTGTGATGATGAGGAATAATAGTAACAGTCTCCCAGAACTCGGCATCGCGGCTTTGGAGGAGAAATTACAAGTGAAAGAAAGGATGATTGCCAAACTAGCAGAAGACGTGGAAGAGATGGAGAAGGCATCGGTGGAGAAGGCGAAAGAGGCGGAAAAGAACGTCGCGAGTTTAACGAAACAATTGACGGAGACGAAGTTGAAGTTGGAAGAAACGAAGAGAGAACTTATGAAGGAACAGAGCAATGCGGAAATGAGTGGGGCGAAAGTTGTCGAGGAATTAAAAGAACGCGTGCGAGTTTTGCAAGCGCTGGTGGATTCTGAAGATGGCGACGTGGCCGAAGCTATGGCAATTAGGGGTAGCGACGATACCAACGAAAAAGGCGAAGGAGAGGAAGAAGAAGGCAACGGCGGCAAAGCGCTCATAGCCGTGCGAGATAAAAACAGAAGATTAGCCGCAGAGATTGCCGTCGCGAAACGCGCAAAGGATGATGCAAATAAGGAAAAAGAAGTAGCCATCGAAAGAGCGGTCGCGGCGGAGACGAAATTGATGCAAGCGGCGGAAACTATTTCAGTTTTAGAGGATGACTTAGCGAAGCGCACGACATCGACACCGTCCGCCGCAACAGATGATGCATCATCATCTTCGGCAACGACGACAGGAACAACGTCAAACTCAGATGCTGATATGATTGCAATCTTAGCTTCACAAAGAGACCGATTCAAACGGCGAGTTTCTGAACTCGACGAGGAGAAAGCTCGCGTAACGACTGAACTCTCCTCGACGAGCGCTAAAGTTGCAAAACTCGAAGAAGACAACGTTAAACTTTTCGAAAAGATTAGGTACGTGCAAAAATACTACGCTTCGAAGTTATCGGGTGGTGCCTCCGCGGCGGTCAAAATTCTTCGCGTTGACGAATCCGGCGTGCCTTTGAGCGACTCCTTAGAATCGGAAAAATCAGCCAACAAAAGCGCTAGGTATTCGTGCGGCGTCGGGGGCGTGACGATTGGTGTGGACCGTTTGGCGATTTCAGACGGCATGCGAAAACGCGCGCAGCGATACGGGTGTGGTTTTGGCGGCGGACACGGAGATTTGGAAAGCGCTAGTTTAGGCGGGGACGAAGGCGGCGTCGTGGGTAGATACCGCGAGCGTTATCTGGCGCGCCTGAATCCGTTCAACGCGTTCAAACGCACGGAAAGCGAGGATGGAGGTGCATCCAATTTAGCCACGCACGATCGATTGGCCATGGCTGGAGGGAAAGCGTTGTTATCGAGCAGAGGTTTCCGCAGCTTCTTTGCGCTGTATTTCCTCGCTATGCATCTGTTTTTAGCGATGGTGCTATATTCCCACAGAGCAAAGTTCTCGCTCGATTGAAATGCAGTAGAAGTTTTTTTGCCCCCGGCTCGCGTAGAAAAAAATAGCACGTAGTGGTAATGGATTTGTTAGATCGATGACGATATTTACTGGTACAACACAACTAAAATTATGAAACTCAACTTACTCGCTTACTTGCGGAGCTTTAAAAACGCTCTCGACGATCGGGTTATCGCACGACAATATCAAATGCTTCACAATCTCGTAAGTGGCAAAGGAAACTGCGCTCATCGGCATACAACGCGTCGCGGCTACCTTTGCACCTTTGTACAAACTCCCAATACCTCTATTCATCGCCATTAACCAGAACGTATCGTGAAATGTTAAAGAAAATCTATTCGTCGCCGCTTTTCTCGCGATCAACTCCATCGGAAACGCCGCTAACTGCCCGGTAGTCGCTGAAATTGCGCCCACGCACATGGAAACGTGCGGCTCGACGTACTCTTTGTTAAACGTGTCTTTGTACCATTCGGCAATAATATCGTACGTCCCGAACGTCAGCGCTGCTTCCGGTGCAATCGCCAGCAACGCTGGCGTCAATCCGCGCATTAAACCACCGAAGCCTTCGTTCTTCACCACGTGATGGATTCCCAACCCGACCGAAAACGGCCCCGTAAAATTCTCCGAAATCTTTCCCGCCGCTTTTCTCGTCGCATACGCGTCGAGAGGATACAACAACAAACACGCGCTCACCCCACACAACGCCCCAGCGAGCATTTTAATCGAAATCTCCGAGTCTTTTTTCTTCTCCACTTCTACTTCTTCTTTACGCTTTCTCCTTCTATTGTTATGATTACCGCCATGATTACTCGTAGTAGTAAACGTTTCCGTCGCTCTTTTCTTCTCTCTCCTTTTTTCTACAAACGCGTGTAAATTCGAGTTGAAGAAGTGAAACGTGGCAAAATTTAATCCTTTACTCGGTCCGTACCTCAACATCATCGTGGTGTTGCCGGCAAACAAAGCCTTGATGCCTTCATTTTTCGCGATTTTCACGAGCGACGGCACCAGTTTGCACTGATTCGTCAGCTGGTTGGTCATTTTTCGCACCTGAACGACATTCAACGGCGACGTGACCGTCCTCGATAACGCGCCGCCGCAAAA
>Ga0181559_10003107_pt1 | contig 16343 bp, 17 predicted proteins | sample 011ome_21_FD_133752 | JGI IMG/M metagenome (GOLD analysis project Ga0181559, IMG submission 133752) | Coastal salt marsh microbial communities from the Groves Creek Marsh, Skidaway Island, Georgia - 011508AT metaG (megahit assembly) | ecosystem: Environmental > Aquatic > Marine > Intertidal...
ATAAACGCTCCCATTGAATAGCTTCTAATCTGGAATTCGTTAATTCCATAAATATTGTCAATGAACGTTTTTAAGTAGGTGTTTTCTGCCCCGATTTCCAGTCCTCCCACCAAAATGTTTGAAGACCTGAGCATGGATTGTCCAACTGCCACATTTATCCCATCAATAAAAATCGTTTCTATTTCTGGGCCCAATGTCAATGCTTGAGAGTTCCCATAGGAACGCATTACATAAGCATCAGGTGAAATACCATGTCTAGCAGAAATAGTTAAGCCCGTGTAATCCCTAATCTGTCTAATGACGTTTTCTGTATACACCCTAAACGTCTGCTTCAACTCCAAGGTGCGTGCATCTATAAACCAAACATCGAGTATCAAGCCTTCATTGACAGATCGATATAAATGACTTGCAACCAAAATATCAATACTATATTCCTTCATTGTATCAACAAGAGACCTCATGTTTCCGTAATCAGTTTTGTATGATGACTGATTAGCAACCCTAAAAGTGGAGTCAGTGCTTTCCACTTTTTTTATGGTTTCTTCTTTCAAGAAGGGCTGGAATACTATATCGAATTTGGTGTCCGCAAATGCGGAAACTACTATGCCCTCTACCCTTGCTCTGTAAATTGACGGCACGTTCTCGTCCCGTTCTGGAGTCATAACAAATACTCGAGTTCCCGAAGTAACATCTTTACTAAAATAATAGTGCAATGACTCCTGTAGCTCAAGCAATGCGCTTTCAGGGGGTAAAACGACATTGTTCTGGGCAGTCAAACCGACCATCCAGAACAACCCTAAAATTGATATGTAATACTTCCTAAACAAACTTTCTTACTCTCGCTAATATTGACTTTCGAGCCTTAGCCCTCGAAATATTTGAAACAGTTTTTCCAGACTCTAATTCACTTCGAATCATCTCACCTTCCCTCGGAGGACGCGTGTTTAATATTGCCTCTACTGTGGCGTTATCTGCACCAAATAGTGCGTTTAACAATTCCTCGGTTTCAAAATCCATCAAGGCGTTTTGAAGAATTTCTTGATCCATTTTGTGGAGATTAAAGAACCCTATGAATTTTTGCTCAACGATTTGACCCTTATCTAAATCATTTTGAAGCATCGTTTCAAGAATCTCTTTCTGCTTATTTTCTTCAAGCTCATCGAGCGTATTTATTATTGCACCGATACCATCTATATCGATATTGTAAAGCCCTGCCATTTCTTTGGCTTTCTTGGCGTAGCGCTGACCAATGTCTCTAATAACAGATAGCGGCAACCTAGACATATCTGTTAATTTTAGAAGCATTTCACCTCTTTCCACTGCATCCAACAACTCCATAATTTTAAGCTTGCGGTCATCCGGAAGCTGGGCGAATAAGACGCTAGATAATTCAGGCTTATCACCTTCAATCAACTTAAATATTTGAATATCATTGAGCTGTGTTAAGAATCCGAACACTTTGTGATCCGGGGTTTTGTCAACACTATTTTTCTCGTTTGATAATGCTTTTACCGTATTGTTGAATGTCAATAAAAACTTATCCTGAGTATCTGGATCAATTTTTTCCTCGATATCCTCATCTACTTTATTTAAAATCATTAAATATGAGCTGTAACTCATGTGAGGCTTCATCTGTCCAACTAAATCAGGGTAAGGCTTTGCCAACATTGCAAAAACAGTCAGAGCTTCTTCTTGTCCAGTTTCAATAATATTCTCCATGAATAGAGAAACGCTTTCTGGAGATTCCACCAAAAGCTTTTTAAATTCACTTTTCTTCAAGGAAACAGGAGCTTTGTCTAACGCATTTAGCGACATTTTCTTGAATGATGAGTTATCTATGGATAGATCATCATCTTCTACGTTGTTTTTTCCTTTTCTAAATCTAATAATTAGGAATACGATAAGGCCCAAAAGAACCGCCAATGCAACCCAAAACCACCATTTAGTAAAAATGGATGGACCGGATTCCTCAATATCATCGACAACCAAGATTTCTGTCGTTTGAGTATTATTGTCACTAGCTTGTTTTACTTTTTTGGCTTTTCGAGCAGCGGAATAAGGGAATTCCCAGATTTTGACTGAAACCTCATCCTTAGTTAAATCTAAATCCAATGTATTATACACTAGGCGCTCAAAAAAGCCGATATCCCCAGCAATTCCAGCAGTATCTAGCTCTAAACGTACTATCGTTTTCTCTTTTATCAGCTCAACACTGCCGTCACCTGTACGAACCCGTTCTCCTAAAACGCCTGGTAATTCAATATTTTGGGTGGTGTAATCAGAAATCTCATAAGTTAATTCTCTAAAGGCCGAAATGTTAAATTGGTCTTCTGGTGCAAATTGAGAGATTTCCCTCATCAATATTGATTTCTCTTGGGGAGCTTTTTCGGTAACGGTTTTTCTACGAACGTTCCTTTTTTGTTCAGCGCCTTTCGGGATGACCTTACTTTCTTGGGGTTCTGAATTACGATTATTTACAATTGGGCGATTAGAAAGTATATCAAGAACCGCAGGGGATTGCAAATTATCTGTGATAGTATCAAGGGATTGACCCGTAGCCATTAGGGCACAGACAAAAGAGAATACTATGAACACGTTTTTATTTTTCATCGTGATAATGATGCTTTATGCGATACCTCCATCAAATCAGTTTCGGAATCAGCAGTGAGATATATGGAGTCTTGAAAAAAATAGATATAACCTTTAAAGTCACTTATGTCAACTGCAATCTTTTCTTGGGTTAACAATCCATCTCTTACCCAAAAACCATTGGCGTTTGATACATCATATAACCCTTCTCCTAAATAATCCACATCCAAGTAAATGGGGTTTACCAAGGTGTCTTCAATTTGAAGAGCTAATTGATTTCTAAATACTGAATCAATTCCGTAGTAACGACCTGCATGCGAGTTTGGAATAATATATCGTGGCTCACACGAGGCTAGGAAAATTAATCCTATGAGACCCAATATTAATCGCATAATTTGAGTTTTAGAGTTGAGTCATCAAAACGAAGTTGACCATTCCATTCAAAACCGGTGATCGCGACAGACCTCTCAACGTTGAATCCAAACTCATCAATTTCTTGAGTTTTGATTCGGTATATGATAATCCATTTACCCTCGCCGGCTAAACGAACACGGTAATCCAATAGATTAGAATCATCCCCACAGAGGAAGTGGAAATAGTCCATGGCTTCGCGCTGTACATCCTCTACTAAGAGTGGGGTAAAAACAGATTCCTCTTCCGGCTCCGAAGTCACTGGTACTTGATTGAGTGAATTTACGTGCTCCTCCAACAAGTGTATATACTTGTCCTTGTAGTCATTTCTACAACTCAAGGTGATTGCACCAAGGCCAACAATCAAAGCCAACAAAACAAAAAGCTTTTTCATTTAAGGTGTACATGGTTTATTCAACGTCGCAAAATAGAAATTTTGTCACACTTATTAACAATTGTGTAAAATTTATTTTTTCCCGAAAATACTGCGCTTAAGGCATGTTCTGCTTCACTCCATTTACTCGATTGTTAATAACCTTCCGTAGCTAAATCTTGATTGTAAATTATACTCTAGTAACACCCTTAAAAACAAAAACTTAAGCTTGAACAACAAGTTTCTTTTAGGTAAGTTTCAATGGTACGAGGTATGTAAAGATTTTGCCCTTTTTACAATGACAATTAGTACCAAAGCACTGATCTTGTGAAGCATTCGAGTTAGGAAATATAGCCCTGAACAACTGAATTTTAAATCCACAATGGTCTCGTAAGCACTGTTTTTCATTGACCCTGTATTTTAATCAGAGAAGGGTTGCAATGCTTCACGAATCTATTATTTGCTCAAGTGCTCTATAAGAATTTAGCGATTGCAATTGTTGATGTAACAAGGTTACTTAGATGATAAAGGCAATGACTTTTTTGGATGTAGATGGGATATAAATCTGAGGCTTCATTATATCTCGCTTTTGAAATTAATTGAAGCTATGCCTAACCGAACACCGTTAATTTTCTCCAATATTCAGCTTTACCAACCAACAAGGTGCGTGAGTTGATCTATAAAGCTCTAACTCTTCGTCAGGGTAATAACTATAGATTAGACCGACTCGATAGAATCCGCGATGAGCCCTTATACTTGCATTAAACCCTTCAGTTTGTAGCTTTTTCAAATATTCCTTAGCCGCTGAAACATCATCATAACTGCCAAATACAATTTGAAACTCTACGCCCTCATAATATTCCTTCACCCTAGGGGCAACCTCTGGAATTGGATCGTTAACTTCTTCGTAATCCGTATCTGATTCATTTACGTTGATTGCCAGAAAACCTGATGAATCCTGAGGGTTTGCTAAACTATCGCTTACAATAATTCCACTGGGAGAATTATCAAAACTTAATTCCACTTCATCGGGTTTAACCGTATCTAATTCATCAACGAAATATAAACTGTCTTTAATTGTAGATTGACTTGATGTAATTGTAGGGATACTGTCCCTATCATCTAGCAAGGGAGAAGCAAAATCAACGTTCTCTTCCCGAACATTTATAGAATCTAAAAAGCTATCATCATTAGATGCAGTATCCACATCTGTCAATACTCTCGTAGAGTCAGGCCTAGGTAGATTTATAATTGGCTGCATCTCCCATAATATAAATTCTTCAGCCCTTTCACTATCGAGAATTAAGTATTGATCTGGTCTATTCGCGATTGCTACTTTGCGTTGTCTTCGTACATCTCCGAATGTAATCTGCCTGGCACTCAAGGACATCTTCAATATTTCATTCAATCTGTCTAATTGTGTTTTTACTGCTGTACTATCACCAAAGAGCACAAATGATAGGTAATAAGAGCTGTCTGATTGAAGCATTGCATTAGAACCAAAGCCCTCTCGATTTGCAAGGTCTCTAAACTCTAATACTTCATCCCAGTTTTTGAAATCCCCGGCGCACGCTACATGATGCGCGGAGGTGAAAACACTGACGGAATCAATAGAACAAGTGTCTTGGCCTATTGCCAAGCTGATTGCGAAAGCAGCTTCGAGCAACATCTTTATTTCCCTAAAAACCCTCTAACAGAAACTTCTGTCGTCTCTCCTTTTGGATTTGAATCTGCCGCCCACAGCGACATATAGTCATCTGCAATTCTAGGGTCATTACAAACGTTCTTAGCTCGACGTAGAAGCATGCTATACCTTTCGATATCTTGCTTGTTCGGACTTGTAAAGAACGTTCTAAGCTTCTTATTGCTGGAATCTAAAATTAAATAAAAGGTATCCGCTTTCTGGTAGGTGAGGTTATAATCGTCCGAACTTTTATAAAATTCCATTGGCACAGGCTGTTGGGTGTCCTTGTGAATTCTCGCGTTCCTTTTGAGATTATACGAAAGCACAATACAGTTATCCTGAATATTCTGGTGAATTTCGTATGGATCCTGTTTGAGAACTGATTTGACTTCTTGATAGGTCATGCCGGGTCTTAAATGATAGGCATCAGACATCAAAGTATAATAATCGTCTACCATGTATGAGGTAGGGGCAGCGTCAACTACAACTACTGTTTCAGTTGTTGTACATGATATCGCGAAAAGAGCAAAAAGACTTAAGTAGCTGTATTTTTTCATGAGTTTTCTTTTTTAAGTTTCACATCGATAGAGTGAAGATCTATTTCCATCCCCGATTTCTCTAGCATAGTACACCAATCGCACTCCTCTTCAATCGGAGCATCTTCTTTTGGTTTACATTCTTCTAAAAATCCTTTAGGAACATTATTAAACAACGGAGGATATTTTTCAATCCAAGATTGAATTAAATCACAACGATCCATGGCAATCCAATACTGCCATAATTCTTTACTGGGCAGGCAGGGAGGACAAGTAAGTTGCTCGACTTCAGAATCATACTCTGCTTTAACATAGCCACAACCGCAATATTCACAGGAACCATCATCCTCTTCCGCTTCTGGATTGAAATTTAGACTCAGCGGGTCGGTACATCCAAGAATAGGCGGCACAGGAGGCGGAGGAGGCATTACAGGCGCGGCTGGATTACATTGTTCTGCCAGAAGTGCATCGTAATTTAACAGCTCATATGTGGTTTTTTCTAATGACTCTACAATGAATGCCTCAAGAGCGCCATTTCTGTAGTAAACCGCAACTTCATCCATATCATCGTAAAATGGTTCACCATCATCAATTTGTTGTGAGGTTCCAGGATTGTTGTTTCTTGAAGGATGTCTTCGTTTCGTTTTAGCGTATTTGAAAATATGTATTTCACATTCATTTTCTTGGTTGTAGAGGATATCAAATGGATAAACTCCCAAGCTATTTAACACCTCTTCTTTGGTCATTCCTGACTTTAATTCCACAAGACGATCAACTGTGGTGAACTCAGGTTCAATACGCTCATATGTCCTTAAGTTTTGAGCCTGTAATTCCACGCCAAAAAAAACAAGACAAGACAAAAGCAGCTTACAATAATGATTCATAAATAAATGGTTTAATTCACTGGTAAAATAGATATAAATTCTACACACTGCCTGTATCATATGAGACCTTGGCTTTGTTTTTAAGCGATACTCTTAATTGAATTGAATATTCGAGACCAAATAATCCTTAACTTCGGAGAAAATCCTAAGACCTTCGCCCTATGCGTAACGTTTTCCTTGCTATTGCACTTATTGTAAGTGTTTCATTGTCCGCTTCACACCTACTGACCGGCCATTTTTCCTTTGAACACCAGAGCACCGGTGCCAACACAAGCACCTACAAAGTGACCCTGCACCTATACCGTGATCTCAACGGGATTACTCTTCCTACAAGTTCCACGGTATACTACAAGAAACTCAACCAACAAACGGCCTCTTCGCTATCGCTCACTCAAAACAGCAGCAACTCGTACAACTTGGCGAGCAATTGTGGCTCGAGCTACGGCGTAGGTGTGGTTACTTATGAAGGCACCGTCACCGTTGACAATAACAGCGGCTATGACTTTTACTATACCACTTGTTGCCGTCCTTTTGGAATCACGAATTTGGCAAACCCTTCTTCACAGTCAATTTACATCTCTTCAATATTAGTTACGGGAAAGCCGGCTATTCGTTCATACAATAATAGCCCTGTTATCCAACCTGATATCGCTACCGCTTATGTGAACACCTATTTCCCATTCGAAATCTGTCAAGCTGATCAGGACGGCGATAGCCTCTCTTTCCAGATAATCCCTGCAAAAAGCGCGGCGACCACAAACATTTCCTATGCCACTGGCTACAGCAACACTTCTCCACTAGGAATTAGCAGCATGGTGAGCATCGATACGGCCAACCGCCTGTTGGTAGTAAACTCGCCAATGCAGCAAAACTCAATCGTCAACGTGAAGATTGTGGAGTGGTCGAAAGACACCACCGGCACCTTTAAAATCATGGGAATCACCGAGCGTGAGATCCTCGTAAACATCGTCGCAGCTCCGGCCACCACACCTTCAAACGTAAGCGCAACCGGCGCTGTAGGAAGCTACGGCACCAAAGAGGTTCTCGTGACCACAGCCGCTCCAGTGTTCCCCACCAGCGGAAACTTCGACGGCGTCCAAATACAACTCTTCGACGGCAACGGCAACGCAAATTCGGTCACCGGAAGCACGGTAATGAGCAGCAACTACCAAGCCTTCGCCTTCCATACAGCCGATACCATGCAGCCTGGTCCTTATACCATGATTTTCTCCGAAAATGTTCTGGATTCCATGGCCATCAACGGCTACTGTGGCAAGCGCCTCATCGATACTATTTCATTCTTCGTAGCGCCGCCTCCACCGGTGTTGGTCGGTCCTTCAGATTCGATTTACGGCGCAAACGCGACCTACAATGTGTTAAACTACCAATGGCTCGATAGCGCTTCGTTCTCTATTACGAACGGGACAGTAGTTACTTGGCAACCTGATTATTCGCTATTTGACATTGCCTGGGGTCCAGCCAACGCTACCGGTACTTTCACCCTCATCGGCTACGCAAATGGCGACTCTGATACCGCCACCGTGACCGTAGAAGTGAACGGCATCGGCATCATCGAATGCTTCGGAGACCTCGCCCTGTACCCAAATCCAGCTCGCGATCTCATTCACATCGCTGGCTCCCTAGAAGGCACGACCTACACGCTCTCTGACCTTAGCGGTCGCGTGATGGACCAAGGCCTACTCGAAGGCGGACGACTCCCTGTCGCTCATCTTCCGAACGGCACCTATATATTGGTGCTCGACGGCGCTACTCCATGGGTTCAACGCGTACAAATCCTACATTAAGGCGTTTAAAAAACGTGATAATTGTATTTCCCTAGCTCGCCCCACATCGTAACTTTACGGTGTGAAGGCGCAGCTTTTACCCTAAATCAGATACTATGAAAGTTCTTGTCCCTACAGATTTTAGCGATACAGCCACCAGTGGATTGCGCTACGCTTTAAGTTTTGTGGCCAATTACGGCAGCGGACACCTCCACGTGCTCCACACCGTCGAAAAAGAAGCCGACCTAGGCGCTGTCCAAACCCAGCTCGAAGCTTTCTGCGCCATCGACGTACCCGCCGGCATCACCATAACCCACAACATTACCGTGGGGGACTACAATGAAGCCATAGGTAAAGAAGCCGAAACCCATCAATGTGCCCTAATCATCATGGCCACCAAAGGCGCCCACGGCATCCAAAAGCTCGTCGGCTCTCATGCCATGAAAGTGGTGAGCAGCAGCAACATCCCACACATCATCACCCAACGTGAAGTCTACGACGACGAGGTCCTCGACCGTATCGCCGTGCCTATCACCTTAGAGCGTGAAGACAAGAAAATCCTGAGCACCGTAGCCGCCATCGCCAAACCCCTTGGTGCCGCAGTCCTTCTCATCTATGAAGATAACCGCGACGAATTCCTCGGCGCCACCATCGCTCGCAACCTAAACTTTGCCAAGAGCTACCTCCGAAACAGCGGCATTGAAACCCAAGCCATCGACGTGGGACACGACCTAAGCTATGATGAAGCCATCATCAAATACGCCGCCGCACACCAATGCGACCTCATCGCCACAGTCAACCACCACAACGACGGCATCCTTAACCTCTTCGGAGCGAACTTCGACCAAAACCTGCTTGAGAACAGCGCACACATCCCCATCCTCACGGTGGATGCCCGCAACCACGAGCACATCAACGATATCTTTATGACAACGAGATAACCCAGGTCACACTCTCGGCGCACTTGGACCGAGCTCGCACCCCTGGCCTTGGAAGATTAAAGGTTATAACGCGACCCCTAGCTGTAAAGCTGGGGGTTTTTATTTACTAAAATCCCGGTAAGCCTTGGCCTGCAGGGATTTATTTGATGAAAAAGATTGCAGGATCAGAAGGTAAATTAGCCCATCTACCTACCTGTTCAAAAACCGAACTTCTTCACATTATTTGGAAAGGTGATCTGGGTCCAATTAAGTTGATAGGAGATCAATTTATTAACCCTTAATCCTTTTCAAATGAAGAAAATTTGGATCGTGGCTGCGGCCACAAGTTTAGCGTTCTCAATGAGCGCACAAGATTCCGGAGTAGAAACCCAAGCCATCGGCGTAGTCATCGACGCACACGCTATAGTGGATGTTGTAGACGATGAAATAGTCTTTGACTTCTCCGCAGATGACCCTGCCGAAGCAGGAGATCCTTTTGTTTTGGGCTCAAACAAAAATCAAACCACCTATCTAAACTACAGTCTCATGCTAAGCAATGGCGGAATAGACGATGGTATGATTTCCGTCCGAATCAATGATATGAATGAGGGCATGCACATGACCTTATTAGCTGATAGTTCTCCTTTGGCTTCTCACGACGCTAACCAATACGGTACTTTGGGAACGGTCGCTGCTAATTTTGATGCAAAAATTGGAGCGAGTCCTGTGATATTGAATAGTACCGACCAAGTACTCATTGAAAACATAGGCTCGTCGTATACCGGAAATGGAGCCGGTAATGGTTATCTGCTATCCTTCACAGCGCACATAAACGATTATTCCAAATTGGATGCAGATAATGGCGCTCAAGACATGGGAACGATCACTTATACCATCGCGGAATAATCTGTTGAACCCTTCCGGGGGCGCTCCGCGCCCCCGCATCTAAACGCTACGCCATGAAATTTACCACCGTGTTTTTCCTGCTCTGCAGTGTCGTTACAAACGCCCAGCTATTGGTCCAAAGCGGCCTCACTCACCGTTTGAGTGTAATGCCTGGCGGAACGGAATTGGTCCCTATATCTCTAAAAAATGGAGGCGACGAACCTTTGCTCTGTACCCTTACCCTAAGTGATGTTGTCTCGCATTGTGATAGTGGCTACAGCTATTTGCCGGCGGGCAGTACAGACGAGAGTTGTGCGGCTTGGATGCAGCTCGAGCAAGAGGAGTTTGTGCTGGCTCCCAGGGAAGAGCGCGTGGTGAAAGTCCGCTTCGCGGCGCAGGCAGGATACGCGCGGGCCGGGGCCCGCGCGTCCTTGCTTGTGGACAGCCGCCCCTTCGAAGAAGAACCCGCGAACCAATTAAAACTTCGCGTCCGCTACGCCATTCATTTCCATTACCGCAACCCCCTGATTTCCGGGGTGGTGGCCTTGCACGCCGAGCGATTGGAATGGGTTGGGGAGCGCGATTTCTGGGGGTTGGTGTTTCAAAATAGGGGCAACGTAGACCGCGTGGTGCGGTCGCATGCAAAGCTGTTGGACGGCAGAGGCAGGGTGGTGTATTCCGGAGAGAGTGTGAGTGCACGGGGGCTGATGCCGAACCAGTGTAGAACGCTCAGGTTTCCAAAGCCGCAGGTGCCGGAGGGCGTATACCAATTGGTCGTGGTGAGCGAAACAGATGCGGGGGAACGATTTGGCGTAACACAAGAAATGCGATGGAAAAACTAATACAATTTTTAGGGCTGTGGGCGTTCGTGATGCCTTTGGTGGCGGACAGTCAGGTGCTGGAAGCGCGGGGCGATTCGGTGGATCCGGGTGGCTTGGGTCGGTTATGGCTCGAGTGGTCGGGCGTGCCGGAGGGGCCGGCTTGGTTGGAGGTGGAAGCGCCGGAGGAATTGGTGTTTTTGGAGCTGCCAAGTATGGGCGAAGGTCGACGCGGCGAAGCGTTGGTGTTCTTCATGGTCCATCCGTTTGCGCGGGCGGGAAAGAAGAAATTGGTCCTGCAGATTCGGAGCGGGGAGCGAGTGTGTGGCCGCGCGGTGTTGAGTGTCCTGATACACGAGCGGGCAGGCGCGGAGTTCAACATACTTGAGGAGCGTCGCGATTCCACCATAGTCTCGGTGAGCAATACAGGCAATATCTCGCTCAGCGTCGAGGGCGAAGAAATTGCGCCCGGTGAAGTTCGCAGGGTGCGGATGGCGCGGGAGGAAGAACGTAATTGGGTGTTGAAGGCCAGTGGGGGGTCGTGGGATACGACCGTGGTGCTGCCGTTGCGCAAGCGATTTTACCCTCATCAAACGGAGGCCACGATGCCCAACATAGGCTCGGACGTGCTCAGCGCATCGTTGAGCGGCCAATGGAGCGGCGGACAGTGGCATGGTATGGTGTTGGGGCGGTTTGCGCGGGAGCATTGGTCCGGGAATCTGGCCCAGTGGAATGGGCGAACGCGCGGCGTTTTGGCTTATAAGTCCGGGCGTGGCAAAGGCATTATTGGTTACGGAAACGCACGGGCGTTGGAGGTCATTCGCCCCGGGCAAAGCGCGTTTTTCAGGGGCCAATTTGGTCCTCAACCCCTCTCCTTTTTCCTGGATAATCGATCCGTCGTGGCGAGCAAAAACTGGTCCTATAAAGCCTGGGAAGCAGGTGCTGGAATGGCTTGGTTTGAAGGGAGGCTGGTGCCAACAGGCCAGCTCGATTTTGATGGTCAAAACACCTCGCTTCGTTGGCAACAATGGGGCGGGCTTCGCGATGTTCAGGGAAGCTGGCAAGGCCCAAAATTTGGGAGCCACGCGCGTTGGCTACAAGTCTCGGAAGTTTGGCGGGAGGTGGTGGTGATGGGAGAATTGGCCACCCTAGGAACTTCGTACCGCACGCCACACCTCCGTTGGAATCACCAGAGCGTGCTTCAGGGCGACCACGATTTCCATTCCGCGTTGCTGCAATATTCTTCCGGGCCTTGGCAGTGGGCGTTTCGGGGCCAATTCCAATCTCACGCCCAACGGTTCGGATCTGGTGTACGCGGGCAATACCGCTGGGGCGACCACCAATTTTCAGGGCGAGCGCAGTGGTTGTCGACCGGCGAAAAAACAATTGGACCGCGCTGGAATGCCGCATATAATTGGCGGGGACACTCGGGCCTATTGGGTGTTTCGAGTCAGGAGCTTGTAGGAGGAAATTGGGCACATTTTATTCAGATCGGCTATCAAAATCCCCGCCTATCCCTTCGCGCTCAATCCGCGTACCGCCGTGACCTTCCCCAACCTTGGTTCCCGCAGCTTCACCTCGTCCTCACCCGCCCTACCGGGCAATGGGCCCTCAGTAGCAACCCACACATGCCGCTTCGGTTGCAATGGTCCGGTAACCTCTTGCGCTCCCACGCCACCAAAACGCTCAAAGGCCAAATTCTCGGTCATCTAGGCCAGCCCCTGCCAGAAATCGAGTTGTTCTGCCAAGGCAAGCGCGTGCATACCGACGCGATGGGCCGCTTCGCCTTTCATCACCTCACCGGGGAGAACGCTACTGTGCATATTGCGCCTACCAGTTTGCCCTTCGCCACCTTTCCTGTCGAAGGCTATGCGCGCGAACTTGTCCTAGCCAAGCGCACCTCTTCACTTGCCATCCACTGCTTCAAAAGCTCAGGCGTCCACGGCACCGTCCGCATACAATACGACTCCGCCAAAGCCTTCCGCCCCCGACCAAATCCCGCACTCCGCGCCATCCTAACCCACAGCGACGGCACCACCTATACTACCCCATTAACTTCTAATAATACATTTAAAATCAGTGGTTTACGAGAAGGAGTTTATACCGCCCGCCTCGACAACACCGGCGATCTATTCCAATCCCTTCCCGTCGAACTCTACATCGAAGAAGGCACCCTCGTCCCCGTCGAGCTACTGCTGATCGAACGCTCCCAACACATGCCCATCCAACGCCTATGAAGCCCTTACTATTTCTCTTACTTCCCCTGCTCGCGCCCGCACAGAACTTCTACCTCGAAGGCAGCTCCTCCTTCACCATAGAATATGCGCCCTTCGCCCTCATTCGTCTTGATGCCGGTGAAACCACCGTGCACGCTCCCGCCCCTACAGAAGCGGGCTGGCCCCTGCTCCAAGTCCCCTTTTCTCTAGACCCAAAATACCTCGCCTACACCCTCACCGGCCATCAAAACCAAGCCCTCATGATCAGCGGATCACCCCCTTCAGGTCTTCTGCTTCGCGCTTCACTGGGCCCATCCGGCCTCCTCGGAACCACCGCCCTTACCAACGCCCCAACACTCCTCGCCACATTGCCTCGCGGCACCGCCCAAGGCCTTCTCCCGCAAACCGGAATACCTTTGCTCCTCATCCTCGAAAGAGGCGCACATTATCACCTATTAACCTCTCAGAACTCATGGACCAACCTAATTCTCGAAATTCAATGAAAACTAAATTAATTAGTGTATTTATACTGCTTTATATCAGTGATTTACAATCACAAAGTCTAAATATAATTATGTGGTCAGATTATACTGTTATTGACGACTATCACCTTAATCCTCCCCAAACCGCAGGGGCAGATTACGCCCAAAACATTGCCCTGCCCACCCAGGCCCTGTTGGCTATTGAAGAGTTGGAGCCGGAGACCCCATGGTGCCTTACTGTCCAACACACCCATTCCATCGGCGGGGGAGCTCTTTACGCTAGGGCGAGATATGATTTGTTGAGGCCAGAGAATTTGGATCCAAACTCGCCCGTGGAAGCTCCAGTCTCCTTGTCCGCCGAACCCCTTATTAGTGGCATCGGGTCCATCCGCGAACTTGTCGTTGAATTTGAATTGCGAGGCGCCAGCGTGGCGACAGATTATGACCTGCGCGTGGAAAACCTCTTGTGGACTTTGACGGGCGGCGGCTGCCCCGCCGCCCCGTAGGGGTAAAAAATTGCCCGGCCAAAAGCCGGGCAACTCAATATATGTGAACTTAAAATTTAAGCGAGTTGAATATCTACGCTTACCAAATCTTTGAACATCTCTAAACGTGCATTAATCTCAGCCGTAGTAAGGTCTGCAACACGTTCCGTTCCAAATTTTTCTACTGTAAAACTAGCCATCGCAGAACCCCAAATCACCGCGCGCTTCATGTTTTCAAAGCTAATGTCTCCGGTTTTCGCGAGGTATCCGATAAAGCCGCCTGCGAACGTATCGCCAGCACCTGTTGGATCAAATACTTCCTCCAATGGCAAGGCCGGGGCACTAAATACCTTGTCCTCGTGGAACAACAACGCGCCGTGCTCGCCCTTCTTGATGATTAAATATTTTGGACCCATGGTCATGATCTTCTTCGCTGCCTTCACCAAGCTGTACTCCTCAGACATTTGGCGCGCTTCCTCATCATTGATGGTCAACACATCTACGCCCTTGAGCGCTACCATCAAATCATCCCAGAAGTGGTCCATCCAGAAGTTCATGGTATCGAGTACGACGAGTTTTGGTCGCTTAGGCAATTGGTCCAATACCTTTTGCTGAATCGACGGCATCAAATTCCCCAACATCAAGTACTCACAATCTTTAAAGCTATCAGGTACTATTGGGTTAAAGTGCTCTAATACATTTAGTTGCGTATCAAGAGTGTCTCGAGTATTCATGTCCAAATGGTACTTCCCTTTCCAGAAGAACGTCTTGCCGTCGGGAATGATTTGCACCCCCTCGAGGTCCACGCCCTTGCTCTTCAACAAGTCCAAATGTTCTTGCTCGAAGTCTGCTCCTACCACAGAAACGATGTTGCTCTTTTCCACGTGGTAGCTCGCGCTCAACGCGATATAAGTCGCCGCACCCCCAAGAATGCGATCCGTTTTTCCGAAAGGCGTCTCGAGCGCGTCGTACGCCATGGTTCCAACTGTAAGTAGGCTCATGTGCTTGAATTTATGGGGCAAAGGTACGCGGGGCCAATTAGTTTCGCAATCTCTTAACATCCCATTCTAAACAATCGGTTAAAAACATTGCGTTCTCTCTTCAAATGAATCGCCCATGAAATTCCTCGCCACATTGGCTTTGGTACTGTTTAGTATAATTGGCCACACCCAAACCAACCTCACCATCGCCTGCAACCAGAGCATTCAACTCAACTACCCCGCCATCGAGGACCTTGTCATTGAAATCAAAAACCTCAGTAATAAACCCCTCGATATTGCGACTATTCAAACGGTCAGTGGTGAACATTTAAGCGGATTCGGTCTCGCCTCCAAAGGCCGTGCGACCATTGCAGTACCTTCCTTGGCACTACTCCAAATCAGCAACAACACCCCTGCAAAGGCAGAAATCGCTATCAACCCAATATCCCTTCCCGCTCCGGAAGAAAACCCCGAAGACCTCCACATCGGCTTCACCTTGAGAAACGAAACCGCCCAATCCATACCTCTCATCATTCCTGGCGTCATGAATCCAAACCTCAGCCCCTTTTCAAATTCTGGGGTTAGATTAAAAATTGGGCAACAAATCAACTTTCGTCAAGGGCTAAAAACCTACACGTTACTCACCGTTAGCCCCGCCATCGAAGAAGGCGCCAGCCTTGAAATAGGCGCACTCTTGAAAGAGAAAAAGATTGAGCTGGGATTGAAATAATCTATGCCCCTTGAACAGGTACTGAATTTTTTCTCTGAAGTATTGTGGGAAATTGGGGATTGCCGTATTATTGCAGCCCGATTCGAAAGAAGCGGGACAAATATTCCTCCTTAGCTCAGTTGGTTAGAGCATCTGACTGTTAATCAGAGGGTCCTTGGTTCGAGCCCAAGAGGAGGAGCAACTAAAGCACTTGTTAGCAATAGCAGGTGCTTTTTTTATGCCTTGTAACTGCTGACTTCTCTAATACTTGATAATCCAAGTGACGGATTAGTATTGGTTAGAAGGTAATCATTCTGGAATTACTATAGTGTCACTTTAGTTGTTTATTGTGTCACTTTAGTGTCACTTTTTAAAGTGACCGTACAATAAATCTAATGGAGGTAAGCTGACTTCTTAGAGGGGGGGGGGGGGAATGGGATCATTTTTTTTTGCTTTTTTATATAGATCATAATTGAGGATATTTTGTAAAAAACTTTTATCAGCTGAAATTTGAAAACCCTCTAAGGCGCTTCTACCAATGATCATTTTATACTTCATATTCTCTCTATTAGTTAATGTGATAGGAA
>Ga0181559_10003116_pt1 | contig 16322 bp, 4 predicted proteins | sample 011ome_21_FD_133752 | JGI IMG/M metagenome (GOLD analysis project Ga0181559, IMG submission 133752) | Coastal salt marsh microbial communities from the Groves Creek Marsh, Skidaway Island, Georgia - 011508AT metaG (megahit assembly) | ecosystem: Environmental > Aquatic > Marine > Intertidal zone...
CGCGTTCCCCCCCCCCTCTCGCAGACCTCGAGCGGCCGCCCCGAGAGCAAGATCGTCGTCACGACGTACGAGACGACCGCGCCCGCGCCCGCGACGGCGGCCGCCGGCGACGAGCGACTGCGACGGCTCGCGGCGCGGACGACCACCCCGAGGGAAGCTTCGACGCGCCCGAAAGCCCCGCGCCCGAGCGGGCTCTCCGCGATGGAGCTCGTCGTGCCGGAGGATCCATCGACGTACCGTAAGCGCGCGAGGCACTCGGAAACGGCGGCGAGGCGCGACGGCGGCGAGTATCTCGAGCTCGCGGCGAAGCTCCGTAAATTCCCGAACAGCACGGAATTCGTGTATCTGCGTCGGCTGGATAAGAGCCCGAACGATTACGATCCGTACGCGCTCGTGATGAAGCCGTACGAGGACGTGGACCCCGCGGACTACTACACGATGAGCGTGCAGGGCATCACGCGGTTCGTCGAGGGCGTCGACGCGGAGTTCACGACGCTGGAGCAGTGGGAACGTGAGTACAAGCTGTTCTACGCGATGCGCGACCTGAAGGTGTTCAGTAAGTTTCGCCCGTGGAAAGGGTTCAGCACGTGGATCGGGCGCGTGCGACACTCGAAGATGAAGCGCGCGCAGAAGGCGATCGAGAAGCGGCTGTTCTGTTTAGATCCGCTGTTCCAAGCCGCGACGCTCGCGGTGCGGGCGCGATGTTTCGAGCTCAGCGAAACGCGGCTCTCCAAGCTCAAAGTCGGCGAGATTCGAACGCTCGAGGAGTTCCGCGGGGATCAGGCGGCGGCGCGGGAAGAGATGCGACGGACGATCCACGAGTTTGGCGAGAACACGATCGCGCTCGTGGACGGCGCGTGCGACGGCGCGATGGAAGACTTGGAGCGTCGACTGAATGATTTTTACGGCGCCGAGGCGGAGGACGACGCGATCCGCGAAGATCGCGTCGGGCACGAGACGGAGAAGATCGACGACAAAGTCAACGCGCGGGTGTCCTCGACGCTGTCCGGCACGAAGCGCAGCGGCGACGCGGAAGGAGGAGGACAGCGGAAGGACGAGTCCGCGCAGTTCGCGTACACGGTGGCGGCGACGCGTCGAACGCAACGCCGGCGGCTGTCGTCGTACGTGAAGACGATGGATTACATGATTTGCGACGCGCTGCACGAGGTGCTGATATCGTCCGTCTCCGACGTTCTCGCGGCGACGCGGCAGTGCACGGAGGAGCAGTTCGAGACGCCGAATCCGCCGTACTATTTACGGAAACCGAGAGGTCGGGCGCAGATCGCGATGATGCGCATGGTGAAGATGACCGTCGGCGCCGCGAGGACTTCGAACACGGAGACTGGGAAGAGAAACGCGGAGATGCAAAAGATGCGCGACGACGCGAAAATAGCCGCGATGGAACGGCAGCACCGCAGAGAGGAAGAGAGGCTGAACAAGTTTGAGCCGAAATACCCGGTCGCGCCGCAGTTTGAGCTGAAGCTTCTTCTCGCGGAACCGGAAGGGGGCGAGGAGGTTTCGGCCGCGAGCGAGTGCGGCGCCGAGGGCGACGACGCCGCGCCCGGCCCAACGCCCGCGACGCTTCAGTTCACCCCGAGCGTGGAGACGTACGCGAACGAGATCGAAGCCGCGGTGGGCGATTTCGTCGGGACGTTATCCGCGGTTCGAAGGCTCGCGGACGACGACGCGCTCATGTCCAAGGTGAAAGAAGGCGAGGAGCCGTTCGAGACCGGGCACGATAACCTCGCGGAGTTCATCGACGACGAGCGGCACCAGGACATCGTGCGGCGCGTGAAGCGCGCGCTGAAGTTTGGCTTTGACACCGCGCTTGAGTACGCGAGGCACTTCGATCAGTTCAAGGACATGCTCCTCTCGAACCGGAAACACTCGCTGCCGGAGATGATGGAAGGGTACAGGAACGGCGAGGTGACGTTAGATCAGTTCCGTCGCGACATGATCAAGTTCTTGGACCAAAAAGAACGCATCGAGGGGTTCTACGTCACCTCAGACGTCGGCATCGTGCGGATCAACTCCGAGGAGCTCAAAGAGACGCTCCTGCCGTCGCCGGTGACGAAACTCGCGGATTACAAGAAGATGCTCCCCGAGCTCGCGGCGTCGATGTACACGGACTTCATCACGCAAGTGCACGACGCGACGACGAAGCTCACCGCGAAGCTTTCCACGACGGAGGAGTTCGTCGCGTCGATGTCTTTCGCGGAGTCTTTGAGGGATGGCCTGCTCGACAAGCTCGAAGCGGACGCGGATGAAGTGTCGCGCCTGTACGACCTCATCGACGAGTTCAAGTACCCCGTCAAGGAGATGGACGCCGCCGCGTTCGCGACGTTGATAACGGACTTCAATCACCTGAAGACCGTGCTCGAGGAGGCGGAGACCGCGAAGGACGAGAACATCGGCCGGTTCAGCGAAGAGCTCGACTCGAAGGTGGAGGAGATCTCGAAAGAACTCAGCGAGCTCAAGCGAGAGGCCAACGCGGAGATGATCCTAGACATCGACGCCGACCGCGAGAGCGTGATCGCGTACATGACCGACCTCACGGAGAAGGTGAACACGCAGAAAGTGCAGGCGAAGAACATCGCGGACTACCAAAACATCTTCGGCGTGTCCGTCAGCGAGTTTCAAGACCTCGCCGAGGTGGCCACGGATGTCGAGCTCAAGCGGTCGCTGTGGATCAGCGACATCGAGTTCGACAAGCACATGGAGTCGTGGGCGGAGTCTCTCTTCGACCAGATCGACATGGCGTCCATGGACGAGATTGTTCAAAAGTACGTCAAGCTGTGCGTCAAGCTCGAGAGGGGGCTCCCGCCGAACCAGGTCGTGCCGAAGTTCAAAGAGAAGGTGGACAACTACAAGAACATGCTTCCGGTGATCAACGCGCTTCTGAACAAGTCGATGAAGCCGAGGCACTGGGACAAGATCATGGACATCATCGGGCAGTTCGACCGCGAGGACAACTTCACGTTGCAGAAAATTCTGGACATGAAAGCTCCGGACTTCTCGGAAGAGATCGCGAAGGTGTCCGTGGAGGCGACGCAAGAGTCCGCGCTCGAGGAGCTCTTAGTGAAGGTGACTTCCAAGTGGGACGATATTTGTTTCTCCTGCGTCGCGTACAAAGAGACCAAAGACACGTTCGTGTTGGGCAGCATCGAGGAGATCACGACCGCGCTGGAGGACTCCCAGGTCACGATGGCGACGATCATGTCCTCGCGCTTCGTCGCGGGGATTCGCACCGAGGTGGAGAAGGTGGAGAAGAGCCTGAACTTGTTCGGCGAAACCCTGGACGAGTGGCTCAACGTGCAAAAGAACTGGATGTACCTCGAGTCCATCTTCAGCGCGCCGGATATCCAGCGGCAGCTCCCCACGGAGGCGAAGCAGTTCTTCGCGGTGGACAAGCAGTACAAGGACATCATGCGGAAGACGCGGGAGAACGACAACGCGCTCAAGGCGGGGACGACGCCGGGATACCTGGCGTCGTTTCAAAAAGCGTCCGAGACGCTGGACCGCATCCAGAAAAACTTGGAGGAATACCTCGAGACGAAACGCATGGCGTTCCCGCGTTTCTATTCCCTCTCGAACGACGAGCTCTTAGAAATATTAGCGCAGACGAAGAACGTCCAAGCGGTGCAGCCGCACATGTCCAAGTGCTTCGACGGGATCAAATCTTTAGACTTTGGAGACGACCCGAAGAGCGTGGACATTTACGCGATGTTCTCCGGCGAAGGCGAGCGCGTCGGGTTAGGAAAGAACCTCAAAGCGCGCGGGAACGTGGAGCAGTGGCTCAGCGCGGTCGAGGCCGCGATGGTGACGTCGCTGAAGCGCCAAGGCAAGGACTCGTACTTGAGCTACCCGAAGGAGGAGAGGACGAAGTGGGTGCTAAAGCAGCCCGCGCAAATCGTCATCGCGGTTTCGCAAATTTATTGGTGCCGCGGCGTCGTGAACGCGCTCGAGTCGTCCTCGCCCGTGGAAAACATGCATCAGTGGCTCGAGAGCAACCGCTCGGACTTGAAAGACATGACCGTCGTCGTCCGCGGCCACCTCACGTCCTTGCACCGCAAGATCATCGCCGCGTTGATCACGATAGACGTCCACGCGCGCGACATCACGGAGGAGCTGTACAACGAAAAAACCGAGAGCACGAACGACTTCAACTGGCAGATGCAGTTGCGGTATTACTGGAACGACGAAGAGGACGTCGTGTACATACGACAGACGAACAGCATGTTCACGTACGCGTACGAGTACCTCGGCGCGCAGTCGCGCCTCGTCGTGACGCCGATGACGGATCGCTGTTACATGACGTTGACCGGGGCGATGCACTTAAAACTCGGCGGCGCGCCCGCCGGTCCCGCGGGCACCGGGAAGACCGAGTCCACGAAAGATCTCGGGAAAGCGCTCGGGGTTCAGTGCGTCGTGTTCAACTGCGGCGATAACTTGGACTTCAAGTTCATGGGGAAGTTCTTCGCCGGGCTCGCGCAGTGCGGCGCGTGGGCGTGCTTCGACGAGTTCAACAGGATCGACATCGAGGTTTTATCCGTCGTCGCGCAGCAGCTCTTGACGATTCAAAACGCGATGAAGGCGCAGCTGACGCGGTTCAACTTCGAAGGCCGCGACATGCGCCTCCAGCACTCGTTCGCGGTGTTCATCACGATGAACCCCGGGTACGCCGGCCGCACGGAGCTCCCGGATAACCTGAAGGCGCTGTTCCGACCGATGGCGATGATGATTCCGGATTATGCGCTCGTCGCGGAGGTGATGCTCTTCAGCGAGGGGTTCGAGACGTCGAAAGACTTGTCGCGGAAGATGGTGAAGCTGTACAAGCTGTCGAGCGAGCAGCTGTCGCAGCAGGACCACTACGACTTTGGCATGCGCGCGCTCAAGTCCGTGCTCGTCATGGCTGGCGCCCTGAAGCGCGGGTCCCCGGATCTGGACGAGCAAGTCGTGCTCATTCGCGCGATGCGCGATTCAAACTTGCCGAAATTTTTATCCGAGGACGCGGAGTTATTCGAAGCGATCGTCGGCGATTTATTCCCCGGCGTCGTCGTCCCCGAGAACGACGCGGGCGACCTCGAGAAGGCGATCATCACGTCGTTAGAGGAAGCGACGCTTCAGAACGTGCACAAGTTTGTCGTCAAAGTCGTACAGCTGTACGAGACGTTTAACGTTCGCTTCGGCGTCATGCTCGTCGGCCCCACCGGCGGCGGGAAGACGACGTGCTACCGGATGCTCAAGTCCGCGCTGACGCGCCTTCGGGAGGAAGGCCACGAGAACGAGTCGTTCCAGAAGATACACACGTACGTGTTTAACCCGAAGTGCATCAAGATGGGCGAGCTCTACGGCGAGTACAACCTCATGACGAACGAGTGGACGGACGGCCTCGGCTCGACGTTGATTCGCAACGCCGTCGCGGACCCGACGATGGAGAAAAAATGGGTCGTCTTCGACGGCCCCGTAGACGCGATCTGGATCGAGAACATGAACACGGTGTTGGACGACAACTGCGTGTTGTGTCTCCCGAACGGCGAGCGCATCAAGCTCAACCCGCACACGATGCGGATGCTCTTCGAGGTGCAAGATTTAGCCGTCGCGTCCCCGGCGACGGTTTCCCGATGCGGGATGGTCTACGTTCCCCCCGAGGAGCTCGGGTGGATCCCGTACGTCACGACGTGGGCGAACACGCAGCTCCCGGAGGCGATGACGGACGAAACGAAAGCGTGGATGCTCGAGATGTTCGAGAACACGATCGACGTGGGGATCAAGTTTGTCAGGAAAAAGCTCACAGAGGGGATCCCGACGGTGGACATCAACTTGATCACGTCGCTGACGTTCTTGTTCAAGTCGCTCATGCAGCCCGAAAAGGGCGTGGACTTCGCGGACGACCCGCAGCTCCTTCACAGCAAGCTCGCGAAGATTTATTTGTTCTCGTACGTGTGGAGCATCGGCGGGAACGTCGACGCGGAGTGTTACTACGCCTTTGACGAGTGGACGAGAGAGGTATTACTCGAGAAGCTCCCGGAGGTGGGCAACTTACCCACGAAGGGCACCGTGTACGACTGGTACGTCATCACGAAGGATAAGGACGCCCCGAAAGGGAAGTTCGCGCCGTGGAACGACGTCGTGCAGCCGTTCAACTACAGCAAGTCCGTGCCGTACTTCCAGCTCCTCGTCCCGAACGTGGACACGACGCGGTTTTCGTTTTTGCTGCAGACGTGCCTCGAAGTAAACAAGAGCCTGCTCCTCGTCGGCGGCTCCGGGGTTGGGAAGTCGGTCATCATCACCGACTACCTGCAGCGATCGCAGGAAGAGAAAGGTCTCGTGAACGTCATCATCAACTTCAGCGCGCAGACGCCCGCGTACGACACGCAGCTGTTGATCGAGTCCAAGCTCGAGAAGAAGCGAAAGACGAAATTCGGCGCTCCGCCGAATAAAAAAGTCGTTCTCTTCGTCGACGACGTGAACATGCCCGCGCGGGAGACGTACGGCGCGCAGCCGCCCGTGGAGCTCCTGAGGCAGTTCCAGGACTTCCGCGGGTTCTACGACCGCAAGAAGCTGTACTGGAAGGACATCGAGGACACGACTCTGGTCTCCGCGTGCGCGCCCCCGGGCGGCGGACGCCAAGAGGTCACCCCGCGTTTCTTCAGGCACTTCAACATGCTGAACGTGCCACCGCCGTCGGACGACAGCATGAAGACGATTCTCGGCGCGATCTTCAACGGGTTCTTACAGGACTTCCCGCGGGACTTCCACGACATGGTCAAGCCCGTGGTGAGCTCGTCCGTGGAGGTGTACCGAAGGATGAGCGAGGAGCTTCTCCCGACGCCGGCGAAGTCGCACTACACGTTCAACCTGCGAGATTTAAGCAAGGTGATGCAAGGTTTACTCCTCGTGACCCCGGAGAACTGCAAACAGAAAGAGGTCATGATTCGTCTGTGGGTGCACGAGTCCATGCGCGTGTTCCACGACCGCCTCATAAGCATCGAGGACAAGAACTACTACAAGAAGATGTGCGGCGAGCTCGTGAAGAAAAACTTCAACGGCGGGCCAAATTACGCGCAGCTGTTCGAAGAACGCAACATCATCTTCGGCGACTTCTTAGTCCCCGGCACGGAGCCGGAAGAGCGCGTGTACCAAGAAGCCACGGACTTCGACGCGATGACGAAGATCATGGAGGACGTCCTCGAGGATTACAACGTTTCGAGCACGAACGCGATGAATCTCGTCTTTTTCGCGGACGCCGCGGAGCACGCGACGAGGATCGCGCGCATCCTTCGCCAACCGCGCGGGAACGCGATGCTCGTCGGCGTCGGCGGCAGCGGGAAGCAGTCCCTGACGCGGTTCGCGACGTTCATGGCTGGGTTTAAGTGCTTCAGCATCGAGCTCACGCGCGGGTACGGCCTCGGCGAGTTCCGCGAAGATTTGAAATCCCTCTACGTCCAAGCCGGGATTCAGGGCACGCCGACGGTTTTCTTGTTCACGGACACGATGATTGTCACGGAGTCGTTCGTGGAGGACATAAACAACATCCTCAACAGCGGCGAGGTTCCCGGTCTGTTCGCGCAGGACGAGAAAGAACGCTTGATGTCGGACATTCGGCCGTACGTCGAGAGCTTGGGACTCCCGGCGACGAAGGACGTCTTGTACTCGACGTTTATCAACCGCGTCAGGGACAATCTGCACATCATCCTGTGCATGTCCCCCGTCGGCGAGGCGTTCCGTTCGCGATGCCGCCAGTTCCCGTCGCTCATTAACTGCTGCACGATCGACTGGTACATGGAGTGGCCCGCGGAGGCGCTGAACTCCGTCTCTAAGCGGTTCTTGTCGACGGTGGATCTGGGGACGCCGGAGGCGAACGACGCGGTCGCCGCGATGTGCGTGGACATCCACGTCAGCGTAACGGAAACGTCCGACCGTTTCTTCCAAGAGCTCCGAAGGAAGTTTTACACCACCCCAAAGTCCTACCTCGACCTGATCAACCTGTACACGTCGTTGCTCGCGGAGAAGCGCGAAGAGCTCGGCACCGCGCGCGATCGCCTCCTAAACGGTTTACAAAAACTCGACGAGACGAACGCGGTCGTGGACTCGCTCCAGGTTGAGCTCACCGCTCTCGGTCCCGTGCTCGAGGAGAAAGCCGCGGCGACCGCGATCTTGATCGAGGACGTCGCCAAGGATAAAGCCGCCGCCGCGATCGTCGAGGAGAAGGTTGGCGAAGAAGAAGCCGTCGCGAAAGAGCAGGCGCGTAAGACGGAGGAAATCGCCGCGGACGCGCAAGCGGACCTCGACGAAGCCATGCCCGCGCTCGAGGCTGCCGTGGAGTCCCTCAACGCGCTGAATAAGGGCGACATCACGGAGGTGAAGGGCTTCCCGAAGCCGCCGCCGCTCGTGCAGCTCACGATGGAAGCCGTGTGCATCCTCTTGGGCGAGAAACCAGACTGGGAGACCGCGAAGAAGGTTCTCTCCCGCGGCACGTTCATGCAAGAGCTGTTCGATTACGACAAGGACAACATCAAAGCCAGCGTGATGAAGAAGCTCACGGTGTACGTCGAGAACCCGGACTACACCCCCGAGAGCGTGCAGCGGCAATCGAAAGCGGCGATGAGTCTGTGCATGTGGACGCGGGCGATGCACGTGTACTCGCGCGTCGCGAAGCTCGTCGAGCCGAAGAAGGCGGCGCTCCAGGCTGCGAAAGACTCCCTCGCGGAGACGATGGCTCAGCTGAAAGAGAAACAGGATAAGCTCAAAGCGGTGCAAGATAACGTCGCGCGGCTCGAGAAGGCGTTGCAAGACGCGCAAGACGAGAAGCAATCGCTCGCGGACCAGGCGGTGCTCACAGAGAATCGATTGATTCGCGCGGAGAAATTAACCGGCGGTCTTGCGGACGAGCAAGTCCGCTGGAAAGACACCGCGGAGGACTTAAAGCACCAGACGGACTTGCTCGTCGGCGACGTGTTCCTCTCCGCGGCGTGCATCGCGTACTTTGGCGCGTTCACGGGCGCGTACAGGAACGAGCTCGTCGATAAGTGGGTCCAGCGGTGTAAAGAGCTCCAGATCCCCGTGAGCGACGACTGCACGCTGCGCGGCACGCTCGCGTCCCCGGTCGAAGTCCGAGACTGGAACATCTGGGGTTTACCCACGGACAACGTGTCCATCGACAACGGCATCTTAGTCACGCGAGGGAAGCGCTGGCCGCTGATGATCGACCCGCAGAACCAGGCGAACTCGTGGATCAAGGCGATGGAGACGAAAAACGCGCTCAAGGTTATCAAGCTCACCGACGCCAATTACCTGCGCACGCTCGAGTCTTCCATTCGCATCGGCACGCCGGTGCTCGTGGAGGACATCGGCGAGACGCTGGACCCCGCGCTCGAGCCGATCCTTCAGAAGGCGGTCTTCACGCAGAACGGCCGGACGTTGATTCGCCTCGGGGACACGGACGTGGACTACGATCCGAATTTCAAGTTTTATCTCACGTCGAAGATGCCGAACCCGCATTACCTCCCCGAGATTTGCATCAAGGTGACGATCATCAACTTCACGGTGACGATCAAAGGTCTGGAGGATCAGCTCTTGGGCGACGTCGTGAGGAAGGAACGCCCGGACCTCGAGGAGGCGAAGGACCGGCTCGTCGTGTCCATTTCAAACGATAAGAAGCAGCTCAAGGATTTGGAAGACAAAATCTTAAAGCTCCTGAAAGAGTCCGAAGGGAACATCCTGGACGACGTCGACCTCATCGACACGCTGAACAACAGTAAAATCACCTCCGGGATGATCAGCGGCCGCCTCATCGAAGCCGAGGAGACGGAAAAGAACATCAACGAGACGCGAGAGACGTACAGAGCCGCGGCGACGCGCGGCTCCATCCTGTACTTTGTCATCGCCGACCTCGCGCTCATAGGTCCGATGTACCAGTACTCGCTCGCGTACTTCATGCGGCTGTTTAACCTGTGCATCGATAACAGCGAGCCGAGCGACGAGCTCGACGAGCGCCTGACGAACTTGATGGCGTACACGACGCAGTTTATGTTTGAAGCCGTGTGCCGCGGGTTGTTCGAAGAGCACAAGCTTCTGTTCTCGTTCCTCTTGTGCACGAGCATTCTGCGCGCCGCGGAGGTCGAGCCGCCGAAGGAGGAGGACGACGAGGAAGGCGAAGGAGGCTCGAAGGCGTCGTCGCCGGTGAAGAAATCCGCCTCGGACGCGCCGCCGGCGGAGGACGCGGCCGAGGACTCGGCTGCGGAGGGCTCCTCCTCCGCCGACGAAAAGGAAGAGGACAAAGCGCCGGCGCGGATGAAAATCGAGCCGCGCGAGTGGTCCGTGTTCCTCCGCGGCACGCCTCTGAACTACGAAGCCCCGCCCAAGCCGATCGAGTGGGCCACGGACGCGGTGTGGAGAAACATCGCGTACCTCGAGAAGGACCTCTCTCACGTCTTAAACGGCTTCACGGCTGACCTCGCGTCCGACTCGGACGCGTTCCGAGCCTGGGCGGAATCCGACGCCCCGTTCGAGGCGCCGCTCCCGCGCGGTTGGGACGACAAGCTCACGCCGTTCGTCAAGCTCGCGGTCGTGAAGGTCTTCCGCGAGGAGACCGCCGTCTCGAGCGCGCAGCAGTACGTCGGCGTCGAGCTTGGGGAGGCGTTCACGGAGGCGCCGCCGTGGACGTTGGACGACGTGTTCCCGGATACCAACGCGCGGACGCCCATCATCTTCATCCTCTCCACGGGCGCGGACCCGACCGCGATGCTTCAGCGGTTCGCGACGAAGATGGGGTGGATCCCGGGCGAGCGATTGCACATCTGTTCGCTGGGGCAAGGGCAAGGGCCGGTCGCGGAGGCTCTCGTCGCGGGCGGGCAGAGCACCGGCGACTGGGTGTGCCTCCAGAATTGTCACCTCGCCAAGTCGTGGATGTTATCCCTGGAGCGGCTGGTCGCGGCGATGTCGTCGCCGCAGCAGCAGATCCACGACGAACATCGCCTGTGGCTCACGTCCATGCCCGCGGACATCTTCCCGACGCTGGTCCTCCAGAACGGAATTAAGCTCACGAACGAGCCCCCGAAGGGCGTGCGCGCGAACATGAAGCGAACGTTTAATGACATCAACGACGAGCAATGGGAGTCGTGCTCGAAGCCGGCGCCGTACAAGAAGCTCATGTACGCGCTCAGCACCTTCCACGCGGTGATTCAAGAGCGAAGGAAATTCGGTCCGCTCGGGTGGAACATCCGGTACGAGTTCAACGCGTCCGACATCGAGTGCTCCATGCTCACCTTGAAGATGTTTCTGGAGGAGCAGGACCAAATCCCGTGGGCCGCGCTCGTGTACGTGACGGGTCAGATCAACTACGGCGGGCGCGTCACGGACGACCTCGACCGTCGCTGTCTGATGTGCAACCTGAAGAAGTACTACGTCAGCGCTCTGTTGGAGGATTCGTACCGGTTCACGCCGAGCGGGACGTACTACGCGCCGCCGGAGGGGGATCTGAAGAGCGTGCGGGATTTCGTAAACGCGTTGCCGCTGACGGAGGCGCCGGAAGTTTTCGGCATGCACCCGAACGCGAACATCACGTTCCAGATGCAAGAGACGAAGAAGATGATGGACGCGGTGCTGTCCATACAACCCAGGGCGACCGCCGCGGAGGGTGGGCGATCGCCGGACGAGGTTGTCGCCGCGCTCGCCGAGGAGCTCGCCGCGTCCATCGCGACGCCGATGTCCCTCGACGAAGCCGCGTTCGGCCTCTTCGACCGCACGGACACCGGGCAGTTGAAATCCCTGTCCGTCGTCCTCGGTCAAGAGATCGAGCGGTTCAACAACCTCACGACGATCGTCATCGCGTCCCTCGCGGAGCTTCAGAAGGCGATCAAGGGCGTCGTCGTCATGTCCGGCGAGCTCGAGCAGATGTACACCAACTTTCTGAACAACCAAGTCCCGGGCGTGTGGGAAAAAGCCGCGTATCCGTCGCTCAAGCCCCTCGGCGGCTGGATCGCGGACTACCACCGCAGGATCGAGTTCGTGCACACGTGGCTGCGGCAAGGCAACCCGAAGACGTACTGGCTCCCCGGGTTCTTCTTCCCGCAGGGGTTCATGACCGGGGTGTTACAGACGCACGCGAGGAAGTACGCGCAGCCGATTGACTCGTTGAACTTCACCTTTGAGGTGCTGGACGGGGTGGAGACGCCGGAGGACGTCGTCGCGGCGCCTGAAGACGGCGTCTTGATCGACGGCCTGTTCGTGGACAACGCGCGGTGGAACCGAGCGGAGAAGTACCTCGACGAGAGCGAGCCGGGGATCATGTGCAGCGATCTCCCCGTGGTGCACTTCATCCCGGTGCAGCATCACAACCCGCCGCCGCTGCTCGCGCCCGCGGATCCGAAGGAGTACCAGTGCCCGCTGTATAAGACGTCGGTGCGGGCTGGGATTCTGTCCACGACGGGGCAGTCCACGAACTTTGTGCTGTGCGTCGGGCTGCCGATCAAGCCGGGGACGGACAGCGACTTTTGGGTGCTGCAGGGCGTCGCTTTGCTCTGCGCGCTCAACGATTGAGAAGAGAAGAGAAGCGAAGAAAGAGAAGGAAAAAAAAAACCCACCGACGGCGCGGCGACGCGGAGGGTCGCTCGCGGCCGTCGCGAAGGAAATAACGTATTCACGACGATAGACGTATTAGTCCGGTGGGGTCGGAACCGTGCGCAACGACGCCCCCGCCGGTGTATTTTTGTGATTGGAATTTAAGCGATTAGCGAAACACGCGTCGGTTCGAGTCCCTGCCTCCCGCCGTCTCTTCCCCCGCGTCGCTTCCCTCCCTCGAGCGCCGTCCTGTCGCTGTCGTTGAAGTTTTTTATTCCGAGACGAGATGAGATTTCGCATTCATCACTCGTCTCGCGCGCGATGGGGCCGCCCGCGGCGGCGCGCTCGCCCGGCGAACCCACGACGTCGTCAAAGACGTCCGTCGTCCTCGTCGACGGCGACTGCGTCCTGTGCGACGGCTTCGCGCGGTTCGTCTCCGCGTTCGACGCGCGCGGCGCGGTCCTCTTCGCGACGCAGCAATCCGAGGAAGGGCGCGCGGTGCTTCGACGCGCGAACGCGCCGATGGACCTCTCCACGATCGTCCTCGTGGAGCACGACGCGCGCGCGGGAGTCGCGAAGGACGACATGATCAAGACGCACGTCAAGTCGACCGCGATCCTGAGGGTGTTAACAGCGCTCGGGCTCCCGCTGTCGACGCTGGGGTGGGCGGGATTAGCGCTCGTCCCGAGATCGGTCCGAGACGGCGCGTACGACGTCGTCGCGCGGTATCGGCACGTCGTCTTCGGGAGGAAGGGCGAGGGGGGATCGTGCGCGCTGCCCGACGTCGTCGGGAGGCGACGGGTGGGACGGAAGATCCCGAGGGAGCTGCTGGGGGAGTGACGGGGGCGGGGCGAACCGTAGACTCTAGCTAGACTGTTCGTTCTGACTGATCGCGTCCGCGCGCGCGAGCGACCGGAGTAAGGTACCTTCTCGTCCTATCACATCTCTATCGCTACGTACGTCTACGGGATGCACGACGTCGACGTTCGCACAGTCGACGCGCGTCAGCGTTTCGTCGTCGGCGCGTCCGCGACGGCGCGCGTTTCGTTCCCCTCGCGTTCCGCCGCGTCGTCGTCGTCGTCGTCGTCGAAATCCAGTCTCCGCTTCGTCGCGTCCAGCTCCGGATCTCCCACCCTCGATCGCGTCGGCGCTTTCTTCTTCGGCGCGGGCGGCACCGGCCCGTGCGTGACCGTCTTCCCCGCGCTGTTCGGCGGCGTCGACGACTTGGACGAGCGGAAGTAGTCGTTCATGCTGCTCATCGTTCTGTGGCGGGCTTCGTTCTGTCTCGGAACGTTCGGCTCGCTCAGGGCCGTTCTATACAAGCGAATGTCGGGGTGGAGTTGAAAGGCGTCAGTTGGAGTTGAAAGGCGCCGATGGCGGGGATTGAAAGCGAGGGGTGGGCGCAGAGAGACGCCGGGAAAAGTCCTTAAGGAACGGCGTTCACCTCGCGAACGCGGTCGTATGGGGACCAGTGTATAGAACGCACCTCAGCGGGGGATGATTATAATCCGCTGCAAACACGATGAATTTTATTGCGAAATTGGGCCGCGCCCTCTGTCGCGCCCCCCTCGCGGTGCGACGACTTCGACGCGCGCGCGGACGACGCGACGACGCGCGCTCGGTCTTCTCTGATGCACGCGCCGCCGCGTGCGCGAGATGCGACGCGCGGGTCGATGTGACGCCGCCGAACCCGCGCGCGCGCCCCAGAGCACTCTCGTTTCCGTGGATATTTCCAGACTCGAAGAGGGCGCGGCCGGGCGTCAGCGTCAGCTAGATCAGCGTCAGTGCACTGAACGGACGACCGCAGCGGCGGCCGAGCGCGCACGTGTCGCGGACGACGCGCTCCTCCCGTTGCACTCCAGCGCGCGCGCGTCCACCCGGCGTCTGCGCCTCTCGCGTGTCACGCGCAGTTACCCCCCTCCCTAACGCCATCATGAGCGCCGTCACGGCGGTCGCCCCGGCCGCGCTCGGCGCGCGCCTCGCGACGCGCTTCCGCGCGCCGGCGTCGACGCGGCGGCATCATCATCGCGGGCGACGCCTCCGCGTCGCGACGACGAGCAAGGCTGTCGCGGAGCAATCGGACGTGCCTCAGAAGAACAAGGAGGAGTGGAACACCCTCGGTTCCGTCTGCGCGGTCTTGGGGTCGCAGTGGGGAGACGAGGGCAAGGGCAAGCTCGTGGACATCCTCGCCCAGGTGCGCGCTCCGTCGCGTCGCGTCGTCGGCGGCATCGCGTCTCTCTCGCGCTCGCTCCGCGCGTCTCTCTCGCGATTTGCGATCGATTCTCCGATCGGGCGTTCGCGGCTCGACGCCGCGACCGCGTCGGGCGGCGGCGTCGCTCGAGATCACCCCCGTCGTCGCGCGCGGGTCCTCTCGGCGTTTCCGGGGGACGATCGATCGCGCGTCTCGCGCGCGACGCGCCTCCGACCCGCGATCGCGACGCGCGCGCGGCCGCGGCGGAAACCTAGACCTAAAGGATCGACCGTCGTGATCGCGGCGGCCGCGCGCGTTTCGTTTTTTTTCGCTCCTCTCGGACCCTCCCTCCGTTCGAACTCGAACCCGAACCCGAACCCGAACTCACGACCCCCGCGCCCCCGTCGACCCCATCCATCCTCGCCCGCGACCTCGACCGACGACAGGAGTACGACATCGTCGCGCGATGCCAGGGCGGCGCGAACGCGGGCCACACCATCTACGACGACGACGGCAAGAAGTACGCGCTCCATCTCGTCCCCTCTGGCATCCTCAACGAAAAGTGCAAATGCGTCGTGGGCAACGGCGTCGTCGTGCACCTCCCCGGGATGTTCGAGGAGATCGATACGCTCGAGAGAGCGGGCGTGGCCATCGACCCGAGCCGGCTCTGCATCTCCGACCGCGCGCACATGCTCTTCGACCTTCACAAGGAGGTGGACGGGCTGCGAGAGGCGGAGCTCTCGGGGAACAAGATCGGCACGACGAAACGAGGCATCGGGCCGGCGTACGCGTCCAAGGCGACGCGCAACGGCGTGCGCGTCGGGGACATTCGCAACCCGGAGAAGTTCGCGGCGAATTTGAGGCTCCTCGCCGCGGACGCGGCCTCGCGCTTCCCGGAGTTTGAGTACGACGTCGACGCGGAGATCGAGGCGTATAAGAAGTACGCGGAACGCATCATCCCGTTCATCGCGGACACCGTCGCGCTCGTCAACGAGGAGCACAAAGCCGGCAAGCGCGTCCTCGTCGAGGGCGCGAACGCGACGATGCTCGACCTCGACTTTGGGACGTATCCGTTCGTGACGTCGTCGAACCCGAGCCTCGGCGGCGTCTGCGCCGGGTTGGGCCTCGCGCCGAGTAAGTTTGAGACGGTGATCGGCGTCGCCAAGGCGTACACGACGCGCGTCGGCGCGGGGCCGTACCCCACGGAGCTCTTCGGCGACCTCGCGGACGAGCTCCGCGAGAAAGGGTTCGAGTACGGGACGACGACGGGGCGACCGCGCAGGATCGGGTGGCTGGACGTCGTCGCGCTGAACTACGCCACGACCATCAACGGGTTCACGCACATAAACTTGACCAAGCTCGACGTGCTGAGCGGACTGAAGGAACTGAAGATCGGCGTCGGGTATAAGATGCCGGACGGGACGGTCACGACCGCGTTCCCGGGGGACATCGACGACCTCGCGAGCGTGGAGGTGGTGTACGAGACGGTCCCGGGGTGGGACGAGGATATCTCGGGCGTTCGCGCGTACGGCGATCTTCCGGCGGGGTGCAGGGCGTACGTGGAGAG
>Ga0181559_10003120_pt1 | contig 16303 bp, 8 predicted proteins | sample 011ome_21_FD_133752 | JGI IMG/M metagenome (GOLD analysis project Ga0181559, IMG submission 133752) | Coastal salt marsh microbial communities from the Groves Creek Marsh, Skidaway Island, Georgia - 011508AT metaG (megahit assembly) | ecosystem: Environmental > Aquatic > Marine > Intertidal zone...
ACTAATGTACTAAAACGAGAAGAAAAAAGAGAACAAAACAAAGTAGAAATTATACGCACATCAAAATTGCAACGACACACTTAAAAGAAGTATTAAGTGCTCGACGAGACGAGGTGAAACACCGTCGCCAGTGACGGGCACACATTAGCAAACACACACACACTTACATATCTTTAGGAAGAAAACGAGCGATATAGAAAGCGAGAGAGTGCTTGTTGTGAGACAGTATTACGTCACAGCTCGTCAAAAACAAAACGAAAAGAATTTTTTAGTACACGCGCTTTTGTCTCCCTTTTCGCTTTAAAATTGACTACGTATTAAAAATCTGGTGTTTATCTGTGCCTACGTTTTACATTTCATACCCTCGTCTCTCTCTCTCTCTTCTCATGTCTGCTATTCTACTAAATACACCGTCGTTCGCACACCGACGGATGACGATTCCACCACCGCCACTCAATCTCTCTCTCTTCTAAAACCTCTCTCTCTCTCTCTCTCGTCCTCGTCGATTCAATCAATCGTTTCCGCCCAACACCGGTAACTGTATCTTCTCCATCTTCATAAACTCCCACTCCTTTTGACACAACGGACAAAACGAACGCTGTTTCAACCACTTGGAGATGCAATCTAAGTGGAACACGTGACCGCAGTTCCCCCACTGTTTTATTTAAAAGCGTATCGTTAGACGCGCAAAGCGAGAGTCAGTTTTGGTTGCACTTTCTTCCTCTTTCGTTTCGTTAAAAAAAACCGCGATCTCGCTTTTTGAATCTCTCTCTCTCTTTCCCGCGAGGAAAGCGACGATAGATGCTAACTCGAACGAAGAAAAGATAAAGATATAAAGAGAGAGAGACGAAAGAGAAAACAAACGAGATAAACGCACCGCGATGGACAAACCATCCGCGCCTTCCTGTTGACTGTTCGCTTGAAACTCGATGGACGGTTCGTGTAACGTGTTTCTGCAAATCGCGCACGAATCGAACGAGGTTGACCACGACCACACGGCGACGGCGTTCCATTTTTTAACCTCGATTTTTCTTTTCGTCGATGGTGTTGTTGTCGTTGCTGCTGTTGTTGTCGTCGTCGTCGTCGGTGCCGCGTCCATGGCGTCGTCGGAGACCATTGTTATTAGTAGTAACTAGTGCGCGTTTTTTTTCTTCTCTTTTTGAAGCATCGTGCGTCTCTGTGTCTCGGACAACTTTTCAAAATTTAGGGTTTCAAGATAAACCCTAAACAAACAATTTTGATACGACGACGCAAGATTTTTCAAAAGAGATTCACGGATTTTGTGACTGAAAAAACACTCTCGCGACCAAAAAAAAGCTTTCTCGAGCAGTGCAAAACATCGAAAAAAAAAAGCGAGCGATATATTCGGAAACGCTATCGGCATAACAGCACGCGAAGACACTTTTTAGTTATATATAAGAAATGTTTGCACTGAGCACTTCTGGTGTTTTAGCTCGACCAAAGTTGGTATCGTCGTCGAAGAGATGCTCTGCGAAGAGAGCGATGCCGATGGCGAAAATGGTACGCTTATATATATGAATTTTCGTTTTTTGTTTCTTTCGGTTATGTAGAAAATGGTCGGTATCCCATCGAGAGGAGAAAGCGGATCCGAAAAAATGCGCGGAAGGATATCGCGCGGATTTTAACCCAGACGCGAATTAGAGACTGACTTTTCTCGCACATTTTCTCTCTCACAATCAAACGCAGTCCGCGGAAACGAAGGTTGTCGAAGCGGCGACTGTTGCGACCGCGGCGTCCACGCTCGGTTTCGCGCAATCGTCGTTTGCCGCACAATCGGAGGAAGTTGTTGGTAACTTGGCGGGTATCGATGGCAGAATCGCCATCTTCTTTGTGTTTGCGCCGGTCCTCGGCTGGGTCGCGTACAACATCTTGGGCCCGGGTTTGAACCAGCTCGAAGACATGCAAAAGAAGAACGCGAAGAGAAAGGGTATCGTTGGAGGGGCGATTGGTAGTGCTTTGGGAGCGTCTTTGATGATGCAACCGGAAAGCGCGGATGCCGCGGAGCAAGTCGTTGGTAACTTGGCTGGCATCGATGGCAGAATCGCCATCTTCTTTGTGTTTGCGCCGGTCCTCGGTTGGGTCGCGTACAACATCTTGGGCCCGGGTTTGAACCAGCTCGAAGACATGCAAAAGAAGAACGCGAAGAGAAAAGGGATCGTCGCCGGTTTGACGGGTTTGTCCGCGGCGTCGTTGATGGCCATGCCGGAGCAAGCGGATGCCGCGGAGCAAGTTGTTGGTAACTTGGCTGGTATCGACGGCCGCATCGCCATCTTTTTTGTGTTTGCGCCGGTCCTCGGTTGGGTCGCGTACAACATCTTGGGCCCGGGTTTGAACCAGCTCGAAGATATGCAAAAGAAGAACGCGAAGAGAAAGTAAACACCCCCCCCCACCCCACTAGCCAACGCGGAAACAATAAGAGAAAGAGAGAGAGAGGGATATATAATCAGAAACCTATTTTGTTAGTATTGTAAATGTTATTATGCACAATACTGTATCGCTAATACTAATGATGTTCATGCATACAAAACCAAACGCGCTGCGAATTGCTTAATATATATTTCTTCTTATCCGAATAAGTCGGCAAACGGATCCTTCTTTGCGGACGTTCGAGCCACGCCACCGCTAATGGAAGATTGCGCGTTGGGTTGTGGTGGATTTTTGTTATCGCTATTGTGCTGTTGCTGAGAGAGTTGACTGTTTCCTTCTACGCTGATATCTCCGAGCAAGTCACCGAGTAAGTCCACGGTAGGAGACGCTGTCGACGGTGGCGGCGCAGTCGATGGTACTCCAGATAACAAATCGCCGAGTAAACTAGCAGAACTTGGGGTACTAGTAGTAGCGCTCGTAACTGGTGGTGTTGGTGGCGAAGGTGCAGATACCGTTGCTGTTTTTGGTCCTCCGAACAAATCGTTAGCGAGTTTTTGCTTCCTCTGCTCAGATTCAGAAATCTCTTCTTCTCTGTTCGCAGTTGTTGACGCGCGCGGAGGAGGTGATATTGTTGGAAACACGTGTTGTTGTTGTTGTTGTCCCGGGTGCGCAAGCAGATCTGGGACGATAAGCGATGGTGACGGAACGTGGTGTTGGGCAGGCGCCGCTGCTGATGATGATGAAAGGATAGTGTCATCTTCCTCTTCTTGTTTCACATCTACCGTCGTAATCTTCGGTTTCGAATATGGTTTAGCACCGTTTGCGAGCGCACGTTGCGTGTACGTGTCGATAGCCGAAAAATCAAACGACACGGTAGTACTGTTCGCTACGTTAGCAGTTGCCGAAGCAAAAAGCATCCCGAGCTCAGGATCTTTCGCGATTCGAAGTAAGTCGCTCGCCACGCGGTGCGTTCGAACATCCGAGCTCAAGGCGCACCATTCAATCACTTTCAAAGCGCGATCAGGAAATTGCGATGATGCAGTCTTTTGTCGCATTTTCAAATGCCAGTACGCGTCTAATACGAGAGGAGCGTTTCTAATGTCGCTTTCAAAAGGTATCGCTAACGTGTTCGATACGTTTTCAAACGAGGCGTTCGAATATCGTCCAATTGTAAAGCACGCGATATCGACGATTGCCCTGGGTAATGGTTTACACGCCTCTCGTTCGGTGCAGACGATAGTTGCGTAGAGCTCACTCGCTTCTAGACGCATCTCGTCGTCCGTAGACTCGTCTCCAGAAATGCCTTCCCTGAGCGTATTCTTCACCCGTTCGGCAATTAACGCCGAGGATTCAAATTCAGGAATCGTCGGTTCGTGTCCATCGCCTTGTAACAGTTCAATCACTTTATTCGTATTTTCTAAAAACCATTTCGCGTCCGGGGCAAACTTTTCGATCGTTTGGCTCGTTTTCAACGCGAAGTCTGCGCGGACGTACCTATCGTTGGATTTGCGCAAAAAGCTCAACATCTTCTCGACGATCACGTCGCAATTATTTGCGGTGGTTATCTTGGACAACAAGTCAAACGTTTTCGCCCTGACCGATTCATCTTCACTATCTAACGAGTCTACTATGTGCATTTGATGCTCTGCCGCACAATCAGGAAGTCTTGGCGCCAATTTCGCGAGAGCGTCCAAGGCAGCGTATTTCAAATTCGCGTTCCGCCATCGATCCGAGCTACTCACGTTCAATTTCACATTTCCGTCCTCTCCGACGCCTCGATTGATAAACTTCCTCACGATCCCTTCGCATTGTTCCAACAATTCTCTGTTTGGATAAATCTTTGCAATTGTAAGCACGCACTCTAACAATATCCCGTCCCCGGTGCTACTCTTCGCCTTTTGCGCCTTCTTCATTGTCAACTGAATCACCTCGTACGCCTGTTTCGACGCTTCTCTATCCCCGCTGCCTAAAATGCCTAGTATTTTCAAAATCTTAATCTGCGCGAATGGCGCGGGTACTTTGTGATAATCATACGACGTCGGCAAGCGTCTTTCAACGATTTGTTTCAAAATCGACACGAAACTTGGGACCAAGTTCACGTACTTTCCAGCCTCTCTTTCGCACAAATCTCTCAACACGCACAAACTCGCAAACATCACGCTCGGATCGCGATCACACAACATCCTCCGAAACGAGTTCCCTAAATGACTCGTGCTTTCTGGAGAAAACGTGGCAAACTTTTGCAAACACAACACCGCCTTTTTCCTCACGTGCGCGTTCGCGTGGTCCAACAACTTCTCCACACTCGGCAACAACGCCGGTATCGCGTTATTCTCGTCCGTGATCAACTTTGCGATTGCATTTAGTGCCGCGCACACCACCAAATATTCCGAACTCGCCAAATCGTGTTGCATGGTGTTAATCAACAACATGATCAACTCGCTCTTATCGTCCAAGATGTGCGAACACGCTAAATACGCCTGCCGCTTCACGCTCAAATCGCTCTCATGTGTCGCTTTGACCGCGTAAATTTGCCCGAACGACGTGTCGTGATCGAGCATCTCCACGTACACTAATCTCAAGAGTAGCTCTTTCAGGGTATTTTTGTTCACTTTCGGATTCGAGAGCAAGTGCTTCAACAAGTGCGCCTCTCTTTTCACGATTTGGTCCTCATCCATTTTGTTTTTACACTCGCCTGTTTGTGGTAGTATCATTACGCGCGCGTGAGTGAATGAATACGAGTAATCGAAGGATAGAAGAACGCGCGCGCGAGAGTGAGAAAGTTGGTGCGACGATATTCTGTTAAAGCGAATCCAACCCCCACCCGGCACCGCACAAAAATGTCCGCGAACGTCTAACGAGATTTTTGCGCAAAATCTTTCGCGGTGGCATAACGGAAAATCGAAAATTAGGTGTGGGAAAGAGAGAGAGAGCGAGAGCGAGAGCGAGAGAAGAATAACGCGTCGATAAAAAAGAACCTACCGATAGCTCTCACGAGTTCGTAAAACTCCGTGGATTTCAGTTTCATCGGTGCCGTGGGTCGGTCTGCCATGACGCCAACGTGACCCGACATTTTTTCGATTTCAGAAAGTTCTTCTTGTGTGTCTCTCTTTTTATGACGAAGAAGAAGTTGGAAAAGAGAGATGAAAAAGAAACGAGAGTGTTCTGCGTTCAGTTTTGATGTGTTAATAAAATAATAATACAGCAACAAGCGCCTAGTGCAGCATTTAAAATTGTATGTGTAGATATTCTATCGATGAATGCGTTTTTCGTTGCACAACGCTCTCTCCGCGAAGGCTCTGGCGGTTTCTTCGCCTCTCGGGACGTGTCCGTACGGGTTTTCCGTCCACCGCGTGCGTCGTCGGTAGACGGTGAAATCTAACCCGCTGTTCCCCCAGTGTGTGCTAATAGATCTGGTTTCGATCGGTTCGAAAACGCAACAGGATTTGATTCTTGATTTGCACATGGTCGTGCATAATCGAGACTCGTTGATGACGAGGTGCGTGAGTAAAGGCAAACTCGCGGCGACGTTGACGATGTGGTCGATGGTTTTCGTTTCGAAGTTTTTAGTTGTGGCGAGGATGTGGGTGGCGTTGACGCAGCGATGGAGCTCAGATTCGGCGGCACCTGCTATGAAAGTGACTTTGTGGCCATGATCAGCGCGAGAGGACTCGACGAGCTCTTTCTGGATTTCGATACCACAGACGGAACTGAACGGGAAGGCATCCTTGATGCCTCGGGCAAAGTTGCCGCAGCCAGAACCGACGTCCACGATGGAGCATCCCGCACCTTCTGCGTGAGGCATGGAGTTAGTCTCCAGTAGCAACTTAATCATGGGGCCAGAAGAAGTACGACCAGGGTGCAAGACTTGAGAAGTCATGTTGTGGTCGTTTTCGTTGACGTGCTGTATGAAGCCTTCGTAGTATCTCGCATTCTTCATGACGCGTTTCTTGTTGTTATTGTTCGTTTTGCTCTCCAGGTTGTTCTCTCCCTCGCCGCTACCGGCACCGGCCGCGGAATCACTGGCACCATGTCCAATCATATTATGCATATTGTTTGATCCGTTCGGATAGTTTTGAATTTTCATGAAGTGTCGATCAAAGGTTGTGATCGCGTCTCGTTCGGCAAAACCTCGGTCGCGAGACCCGTCCAACTCCACGCGCAGATTCTCCGGGGCGAGCCACGGCTGAAACCCTTCAGGGGCGTTTTTGCACAACGCTGGCGATCGAATCATCGTTCCAGGCGACGCACGAAGCTCTAACGTCGCCATATCCGTTAAATCTTCCTCGAAAACGTCTACTTTCCAACTCCCAACCGCGAAACCGTGAATGGTCGAAAAATCTGGGACGTGGTGAAAATCCCAGTGTAACGTCGGCTGTTGCCCATTATCGAAGTGCATTGGTGCGGTAATAACTAACGCGTTGATCAAATCGTAAGCAGTGGCGTTTTTATTCACCGAAACGATCGTCGGAGGAATCCGAATAGAGTTTGCTTGACTCCTCCTTGCTTTTTGAGTAATCGTGACGGTTATTTTGATTCGACCAACGTCCGGGTTTTTCGTGTTCTTATTCAGTTCTTCTTCTTGTTGTCGTTGCTGCGCGTCTGCATCTCCTGCGAGCACTTCGTCTCCTTCTGCCACCGTCGTCGTCGTCGTTGTCGTAGTTTTCGCCGCGTCTCTTTTATTATTATTTTCTTGGATGTTCTCGTTATCGATGTTCCTTTCGTTTGCATTTATTCCCGCTTTTCTTTGCTTCTTAAACGGTGATTCTACGACAATTGTTTCCGAGGATACATTTGAATTCTTGTTCAGCGAAGACGACTTGTCACCTTTCGCGTTGTTCTCGTCGACGAGATTGTTCGATTGCTCCTCCGTGTTACTATCCGCGTTGTGAGTCGCACCTTTCTTCTTGTGCATAAAACTCAACGGAATCTTCCCTCTCTTGGTCGCACGTTTAATCAACGTCGACGTGACTTTCGCCGTATCATCTTCACCTTCCTCTTCTCGTTTTCTTCGCGTCGTTGTCGTCGTCGTCTTCGTCGTCGTCTTCGTCGTCGTCGTCGTAGCTGCCGTTTTGTTTTTGTTCTTTGTGTTCTTATTCTCAACCGCCTGCGTTCTACCGGCGCCCGCGCTTCTGTGCAATCCTTGCTGTTGCTGTTGATCTTCCACCATCACCACCACCTTCCTCCTCCTCTTTGGCGCTCTCACTTTCACCGTTCTCCTCCAATCTCTCGGTTTGGCTAAACTCACCGAAAACCTCTCCGGCATCCCTCTCGCTTTGACCTTTTGCAAGTATTGCTTCCTCTCTTTGCTTAAATTTTTCGCGATAATCGCCACCGGGTCTGGGATCCGTTCATCCGGTGGTAAAGGGGAAATCAAATCGCCGTTGGCAAAACCGAGCGGGCCTTTCACGACCGGACATCGTTCACAGAGAAGCTCCACGGATTGGACTCTGATTTTCCTCGGTTGTTGTTTGTTGCTCATTTGATGTCTCGCCGCTCTCTTTCTTTACAACAAACGCTCTCCCTTCACTACAAAAAAATAATACGTATTTGCGTTTATATCAAAAATCACTTTTGAAAAAAGCGATGAAACGAATCCGCGCTCCTCGTTCTATGTAGCGCGCGCGCGGCGCGTGCAAACGAATCGCTTTTTTTACACGCGCGCGTGTCTAGAAGAGAGCGGCGCGCGAATAAATCTTCTCTAAAATTATGCGCTTTTGGCTGTCTGTTTGATTTGAATTTTTAAAAGCAAAAGTGTTTAGGGTGCGGGCAGCTCGGGTTCGGGTACTTGTACGTTTTTGCTGTTGCGCGTAAAACTCTTTACCGGTATCATATTAAAATACGCATACGTGGTCTGCAGAAGATACACGACTCTCTCAAAAAAAGCCTCCTCTCTCTTACGTAAGGAGAAACGCGCGCGCGTTTCTTCTTTTTTTTTCTCTCTCCTTCTCTCTCTCTCTTCACCCTCTTACTCTCTCTCTCTCTCTCGGTTTTATCTATGTGTGTAATCAAAATTGTCCCGTCTTCGCGCCTCCCTCTGATGATATCTTCTATTCTGATTTCATTGCTATGGTTACTCTTACTTTATAATCGTTCTCTTTCTCTTTCTCTCTGTTTGCTTATTAATATATAATGTACAAATTTACAAGCCAGATCGACCCCAGACAACCAACGCCAACGAGAAGGAGAAGGAGCTCAAGATGGCTCCCCACGCGACGTCGACCAAGAACGGTTCGCCTTCGGCGACTTGCGCGACGACGTTTTGGGCGGCGTGCGAAGCTTCCGGGGAGATGACAGAGGCGGCGATGAGAGCAGTGGTAGCGATGGCGGTCTGTTTTTTTTTTGTTTAACGACAACAGCGAAAGAGGAACATTGGTTAGTTACGAACATATTTCGAGCGCTTGCTCTCTCTCTCTCTCTCTTTGCTTGAGAGAGTGTCTCAGAGCCTCTCGCACAGGAAAGGAGAGAGAGAGAGAAGAGATAATCAAGAAAATAAAAATTTATCCGCTTCCCGAAAAGAGCGCGCGAGCGCGCTCTCCGAAGCACACGCGAAGGACACAACGCGAACGACTCTTCGGCTCGCGCTCGAACACATTCCGCGCGACGCGATAATTGCCCAAAATCGCCGCTCGAAACGTGCCACAGTCCGCGCGCGCGCGCTCGCGCATTCCGCACGCAGCTCTAATCCATCACGAAATAACTAGAAGGCGAAAATAGGCGTACAAAAAAGAGGGGGGATCCCTTCTCTCTCGAAATTCACCCGCTACAAACTTCACGCGACGTACCTTTTCAACGTTCAACGCTTGCACCGGCTTCACGGCAACTCTCTTCGATCGCGTCGTGGATTTCATTTGCATCGTCGGAACGACGACTTTCGCGGAGGAGGCAACGGCGTACATGATTGCTTTTTTATTTTACTTTGTTTGTGTGTTTTTGTGTCGCGAGGAGAGAGAGAGAGAGAAGAGAGAGGAGAAGAGAGATGCGGGGGGAAATTCGAGATAAAACCCTAAACTCTTACGCTTTTTTGGAGGGGGAAGAATTTTCGAAAAAAAGAAAAAAATCAGGCTGAGAACTACATAAAATTCAACGCGCGCGCGCTTTTGTTCGATTGGCTAGAGCATCGCATCATCGATATAAAGAGAGCGCACGCGCACGCGCACGCAGAGAAAAGCACGTAAAACACACGCGCGCGGGGTCTCCCTACGCGCGGGCGTTTGGAGTTTTCTTTTTCTTTTCATTTTTGCCTTTCTTTTGTTGGGGAAGAAGAAGAGAAATGGCGGAACAACAACAAACCGCACCGGCGTGGGAAACGTCCAAAGAAAACGTCGTGCCGTTGAAGCAAGGACGGAAAGTCGCCGCGATCGAAGAGAACGCGAATGTCGTCGGGAAGAAGGACGAGAGGAACGAGAAAGTGGAGCGAGAGAAGAGGTGCGTTTGTGTGTATCTACTTTTTTTTATATCTTTTGCGGGGAGAATTTGCACTTTTTACTACTCGAAAGATTTTAGAAACGCTGACTTTTCGATGAATATTTTCTCCTTTCTCTTCTTTGTCGTCATCAACAGGGCACACTTGAACGAGATTGCAAACTACGACGGCGACGATCCTTTGGAAGTATGGTTGAGGTGCGCGTTTTCTTTCTCTCTTTTTTCTATTTTCAATCTTCTCTTGTTTGCGCGGGTGCGCTCTCGCGAAACGGCGAAACTTTGTTACTTTGTGTGCTCACATTATTCTCTCTCTCTCTCTGTCTCTCTTTCTCGTTGTGACTTTTTGTATCGATTGCGTGCAATCAATAGATTGATCAAGTGGACCGAACAGACGTTTCCGACGAACAAGAACGAGGAATTGCTTCCGATATTAGAGAAGTGCACGGTGGAGTTGCAAGAAGACACAAAGTACCAGAAAGACTTGCGGTATTTGCGAGTGTGGATTAAATACGCGGACGCGTGTTCGGACCCGTCGGACGTGTTCAAATTTCTTAAGGCGAACGATATCGGACAAACGCACGCGTTGTTTTACGAGTGTTACGCGAGCTTTTTGGAAATGAAAAAAGCGTACAAGCTCGCGGACGAGGTGTACAAGCGAGGCGTGGAGATGAAAGCCGAGCCAATGTCGAGATTGAAGATGCAATACGAAGGTTTCACGAAGCGAGTGAGGAAACGAGAGATGAAGAAACAGGAAAGAGGAGAAGTTTTGGAGGATCAGAGCCAAAATTATCGTCAGTTTGGGGATAAAGTGACGAAAACTGGGAGAAGAATCGAGGCTGGGTTGACGAGTTTGAGAGCGCAGCAAGCGACGAGAGGTTTGGGAGGAGGAGGAGGATTGAGGAGACAAAGCGGGGCACCTACGATCCAAGGCGACCGACGCGCCTCAAACAATAACAACATCATGCGTCCGTCTAACTTTGAAGTGTTCCAAGACGACGACGAGAACGGATCGCGAATGACGCAAAATCGCGATGGTAGCGAAAATGTCGCCACAAACTGGAAAAAATTGGGCACCCGAGAAGAGACGATCAAAGAAAACGCGGCGAAACCATCGCAATGGAACGGCGTATCGTTGACGGCATCGAAACGTAAACTCGCGCCTGGAAAGACCATCGACGCGACGATTGAAGTTTACGAAGACACGGAGTGTTTGGATGCCGAGATGGTTCAAAAAGCTTTGAAAACGACAAAGATATCGGAAATGCCTCTTCGCTTGCGCGACCGCATGGATTTGAAGAACGATGTCAAAGTCAATCCCGTGTCCGCGCACGAAAAAGCAAAGTTACTCTCACAATCGCAAATGAAAAAACCTTCTTCTGCCGCCATGGACTGCGGACCAGGAAAGCAGGTGAATTTGAAGGAAACGTTTGAAGAAACAGCTGCGAGAGAGTGGCGCGAGAACCACCCAGAGCACGAACATTACCAACAACGCATGCCGCACCAATCTCCAATTGTAGTCGCGTCTGCTTCGAACGCCGCCGCATCCAAAGGAATCACGAGTATGGACGTTGACGACGAAGCTGCGAGCAAGAGAAACGAACAGTGGCTCCCTGAACGTCCTAGCACGGCAAGTAAGAAGGAGAGCGAACACATTTCACAAATTGATTCGTGCGAGAACGAGAAATCGGCGCAGAATTCCGCCGCTGCCGTCGCGACTACCGCCGATGAAAAGACGAAACCATCTGCCGGCGCGCGATGGACGAAAGACGAGGGTGGATTTTTACAAAATAGCGAACCGACTATGACGTTTTGCACGAAAGAAGCGTGGGGCGACGTCATGGCGATGTTCTCGGATAGAGGTGGCGCAAAGGAAGAGCAACAGTCCGACAACGAAGGCTCAAAATCTGGTTCCGGATCTGGTTACGAAGGCGATGCGAGTCGAGGCGCGCGAACGCCGAAAATGAAGAGCACTCATGCCGCTCAGAAAGCAACAGAAAACCTGAAGGAGGACGACGGCGACGACGATGGATTCCACATCAGAGAGGACACGGTGTGCCTTCCGGCCAACATTGTCGTAGAGAAAGAGGAAACGAATAATAACATGAACAACAACAACGACTTCAATTTCGACATTCGCGAAGACACGGAGTGCATTCCAAGCATTAACGAAATAAAAAAAGGCGCGCTTCAACAGAATAAAGGTTTTGGTAGTCCCATCGCTGTATTGAAGGAAAGAAATATAGAAGACGTCGCGCCGGCAAGGGATGAAAACGATGACGAAAACAAAGTGCCAACGGAGGCCAAGTCGTCTTTAAACGATATCACGGTTAAACGTTTCTCTTCTCCGAAAGGAGAGGAGAATACGGTGTTAATGGCGGTACCGGCTGTTAATGACGATAAGGACAATACTTTGAACAACGTCACATTAATAGAAGAAAATGTAGGCGCGCGCAATTACGAAAAAGGACTGAAAATAACAAAAGAAAAAGAAAAGGAGGAGATTCATCTCGTCGATCCGTTTGCAAACATAGATAACCTCTTGGAAAATGCGAAAATTGAATCGAGCAGCGTGAACGTGTCAGTATCGAACGATCCATCAGAACTTTCCAGCCTTGTCGCGGCTGGAAAGCGAGTGAGCGGCGCGAAGGGCGCCATCGGAAAGAAAGCCGGCGAAGGCGTTGAAGTCACCATAGGTGATAAAGAATACGTGTTGAGGAGTAAGGCTGGTGAAGGCGCGTACGCGTGCGTCTACGAAGCTGAAGGTAAGGAAACATTGAAACCAGAGGATGTACCTCCAGTATTTGCTATAAAAGTCGAATCCAAGAAACTGGCCAGTTGGGAGTTTCTCATATCCTCTCGCTTGTGCGAACGCCTTCCGCGGGGCGCGCCGAGAGACATCGTTGTGCCTTCGCACTTGCGTTTGTTATTCGACGCTAAATCTCAGACGCACACTACCGGCGCTCTCGTGATGAAATTCGGCGATCATGGGACTCTCCAAGACGTCGTTAATTTCTACAAGCTCACAGAAAGTAAGACTGGAGCCATGGACGAAAAACTTGCCATGTATTACTCTATCGAGCTCCTTCGCTTACTCGAATGGACGCACGAAAGCGACGTGTTGCACTGCGATGTGAAACCAGATAACTTACTCTTGCGAAACGGCGGTGAGCGGTGGTTGGATTGGGACAGTTCTCGACCCGGGTCGTGGAAGAAGAAAGGCTTAGCTTTGATCGATTTCGGACGAGCAATTGACTTGAGAGATTACGAGGCAAACACGCAATTCGTAGGAAACGCTGGGACAGAGAGCTTTAGCTGCCCGGAGATGCGCGAGAACAAGAGTTGGGTGTACCAATCCGATTGCTTTGCCATCGCGGCTACTATTCACGTGATGTTGCACGGCGAATACATGGAAACGATCACGGATAGAAAGACGGGAAAGTACGCGCCAAAGCTCGCATTGAAACGATATTGGAACCAGGATGTGTGGAAACTCGTATTTGAAAAGCTCATGAACCATCCCACGACAGAAAGTACGGCAGAGAAACCAAACTTGCGGGCGATTCGCGAAGTTTTAGAGGAAGCTCTCGATGCTAACGGCACCGGTGGAAGCCTGGTGAAATCGCTCCTCGTAAAGCAAACGATTGGGATGTTTGAACTCATAAAAGAAGGAAAAGCAGTTTAAAAAATCACACACACAAAAAAACGTTGTTGTAATGCATAGAGAGAAGACGTTCGAAAGAATTGAATGTACAGAATAAGTAAATATCATCATCACATCGAATCTATGAGCTACTAAAACGCTGAAGTGACCGCCATGCGTTCATTCTTTGCGTCGATATACACGCAACAGCCACGAAACAAGTCTGCGCATATGATGCCGTCGGCGTGGCAAGACAATCCCAGATCAGGCGGATCGCCGTCTAAGTGCGTCAAAGCGCGCACAGTTTCGTGCTTAAAGCCAAACCTTCCTACTCTGAAGCTATCTGCACGAATTGTGAACGTTTCGTTTGATACTCTCGCTAATCTACCCGTGTCTTCCCCGGCGCCACTCAAAATGCCGCCAGGAGACAATCCTTGTTTTTGCTCGATGAGATCCAGTTCGGTAGCCACGCGATTGGATAAAATAACTCCAACACCACCAACGGCTAACGAGAGCTTGTATAAACCGCTCTTTGAGTTTACCGTCTTCACGATGGAATCGTCGGGATTTAAGAAACACTCGACGTAGGGCGCACCGTCAATGAACGTCAATTTTGACCACGGCAACACGAACTCGTCACTACTATTAACACTACTACTAGCTGCGAGCAAATCTTCTTCGCTCGCAAACGCATCTAAAGCCAATTTGGGATTTTTCCTTGACCCTGGTACGCGTTTTGGTATATTCATACGAACAATAGTATCACTAATCGCGTCGATACCTAACGATCCCGCCGGAGGGGACATCAACGTCCCCGGTAATCTGGCCGCTGCGTCTAAGCTTTGCTCCCAGAATGCAACGTTCTTCTGCGTGCTTCCGAACGCCTCGAAATCACCAACTCGAATGTTTCCTCGTATTGGTGCACCACCGACGCCCAAGGAAGACGTATATCCGCAAATCTTTAAATCTTGATTCGCGCTCAAAGCCGCGGCCGCTTTATCGATACCGCATACGTGCGATGAGAAATCGACGAAGAAATACCCGCGACTGGTTTCGGCGAGGAAATGGCCTCCCTCACACCTAACGACGTCGACTGAAGTCGTTTTTGAAGTTCGCTGCGCATCGCTCGACGCTCCGTAATATGGCGCTTCGAAGAAATCCTCGTCTTTTTCGTCGATATCACTCGCGCACATTGTTTCCGTCGTCGTGTACACCGTCACGTGTCCTGCCGCGTGTTCTCTGTGCGCGACTTCTACCACACCCTCACCACTACTAAATCGCCACAACTCAACCCCTTCGGGGGTAATCAACTCCGCTCGCCAGACGGTAAAATCGTCCAAGTTTACAAACGCCCGCATCGCAATTTTCGGTTTGATTGCAAACGCGAGCGCGATTACAGCCGTCCTCGTCTTCCCTTTCGGCATATTCGGAGGCAATATATCTTCACTAACTGCTACATCTTCGCTACTATTATTTCTCTTGTTCTTCCTCTTTTTCTTCGTCGTCGTCACAGGAGGAGGAGGTTTCATCGAATACCTCGCGATGGCGTCCACGCACGTCTCGCACACGCCCACGACTTTTCCTCGCAACATCCCGTTCACCCCGTCCGCCGTCGCCCACTGCCCGGTTCGAATGAACGTGTTCAAAACGTTCTTCTCGCACCCATCCAGGTGATTTTTACGTATCGTTCCCGATAATTCGGATTCGTACGAGTAGTACTGCTCTGAGTAATCCTCGTCTCTCTTTTCGTTGAACCCGCCGAGAAGTTCGAACCCGTCCTCCTCGAGCTTAACCTTCTCCTTGTACTTGTTTTTATGGTGATGCAGTTCAAACGTTCCGGTCGTTCCCAGCGTGGATATTTCGCCTCGAATTTTCCATAAACATCGATCTTCGTCGTCGTTCGTGCTTTCATTCTCCTCCTCCTTTGTCGTCGTCGATTGCGTTCCTCGTTTCTTCCTCCTCCTCGCGAGTTTTGCCTCGCGCGTTCGTCTCGCAATCGCGTTCGCGTCGAGTTCGTCAACTTTCCCCGGGAAAGGAAAAGAAGACGCGCGCGATACCACCGACGGCGCCGCTCGTCTTCTTCGCAGACGCAGTGCTGCCGTTGCTGACGACGACGACGACGACGACGGTACGAAATCGCACCTCTTTGCGCAGCAGCTCATCGTCGGATGTTCGTATATATATATATCGCGCGTATTTGTAACGACTTTTACGGAAAATTCTTCGCCACTTTAAAGGCTCAAACACACACGACAAACATCGATCAAAGACACACACGCGCGCGCGCGCTCTCTCTTTATAAAAAACAATGGTTCGGTTAAAGCGCGCTCTCTCCTCCACCGCCGGCGTCGCCGCTTTGAACAACTCCTGGCCGTCGACGAACGGGTTGTCCAACTTTCAAATCGACGACAACGTCAAGGAGAAAAAATCGATCGCCGAACGGTGCTCGTCGATCGAGAAAGCGCCCGTTCCGCACCAAAAGTGCAAAGTCATCGCGACCATAGGCGGGGAGAAGAGTAAGAGCGTGGAAGATTTGTGCTCTTTTTTGGAGGCTGGGGTGACCGTGGCGCGGTACGATTTCAGTCACTCGACGAGTTCGCACGAGGAATTTCAGGAGGTGATGGAGAATTTGACAAAGGCGCAGAAAATAACCGTACGTTTAGTTTATTACATTTACTCGCACGTTCGAAGACGCGATCGCTCTCGATTCTTCTTCGTGTTCTTCTTCTTCTTTGACTGACGACAATAACACTAACGCCCTCTTTCTTTTTTACTCATTACCATTGACTCTGTACAGAAACGATTGTGCGCGACGTACCTGGCGTTTGGCGGAGACACGTGCCGCGTCGA
>Ga0181559_10003122_pt1 | contig 16298 bp, 17 predicted proteins | sample 011ome_21_FD_133752 | JGI IMG/M metagenome (GOLD analysis project Ga0181559, IMG submission 133752) | Coastal salt marsh microbial communities from the Groves Creek Marsh, Skidaway Island, Georgia - 011508AT metaG (megahit assembly) | ecosystem: Environmental > Aquatic > Marine > Intertidal...
GGCCACTGTCGGCAGCTGCGCGCAGATTGGTAAGAATGTGCATCTCTCCGGCGGCGTGGGCATCGGCGGCGTTTTGGAGCCCATGCAAGCGGGGCCGACCATCATTGAAGACAATTGCTTCATCGGCGCACGCTCGGAAGTCGCCGAAGGCGTCATCGTTGAAGAAGGCGCGGTACTCTCCATGGGCGTCTATCTCGGAGCCTCGACCAAGATCGTGGACCGCACCACCGGCGAGGTCTTCACCGGCCGGGTTCCCTCCTACTCGGTGGTCGTTCCGGGCACGCTGCCCGGCAAGGATTTGCCGGACGGGAGCCCGGGACCCAGCCTCTACTGCGCCGTGATCGTGAAACGCGTGGATGAGCAGACCCGCGCCAAGACATCAATCAACGAATTGCTGCGGGACTGATGGTCCTCCGATGAGCCAGACTGGCGACCCGATTGCGCTGTCACAGGCGCTGATCCGCTGCCCCAGCGTGACCCCGGAGGATGCCGGTGCGCTCGGTGTCCTTGCGGAGGCGCTGGAGAACACCGGATTCGAGTGTCACCGCCTGCGGTTTGTCGATGTCGGGACCCCCGATATCGACAACCTTTATGCGCGGATCGGCACCCGCGGCCGCAATTTCTGCTTCGCCGGACATACCGATGTCGTGCCCGTCGGCGCACAGGAAGACTGGTCACACGATCCGTTTTCCGGAGAGGTGATCGATGGCGATCTGCACGGGCGCGGTGCGGCCGATATGAAAAGCGCCGTCGCGGCCTTCGCGGCGGCCGTACAGAATCTCGTCGAACGGCACGGCACCCCCGACAGCTGGGACAATCCGGGCTCGATCAGCCTGCTGATCACCGGCGATGAAGAAGGCCCTGCCATCAACGGCACCCGCAAGGTTTTGGAATGGCTGGCCGATCGCGGGGAGCAGCTGGATGCCTGCCTGGTCGGTGAGCCGACCAATCCGGATGTGCTTGGCGACATGATCAAGATCGGCCGGCGTGGCAGCACAACCGGACATCTGGACGTCAACGGCGTCCAGGGCCACGCCGCCTATCCGCATCTGGCCGACAACCCGGTTCATCATCTTGTGCGCATGCTTGCCGCGCTCACCGCCGCGCCCCTGGATGAAGGGACAGAGCACTTTCAGCCCTCGACCCTGCAGGTCACCACCATCGATGTGGGCAACCCGGCCACCAACGTGATCCCGGCCAAGGCGAGTGCCACCTTCAACATACGGTTCAACGACCTACACACATCCGACAGCCTTGACGCTTGGGCGAGGCAGACCTTCGATGCGGAGATCGGAGACAGCGGGGCGAGCTACACCCTGGATTTCCGCGTGACCGGAGAAGCCTTTCTCACGCCGCCGGGTGCCTTCAGCGACGCCATCGCCAATGCCGTGCGCGACGTCACGGGACGCACCCCGGAACTCAGCACCACGGGCGGCACATCCGATGCACGGTTTATCAAGGACTATTGTCCGGTAGCCGAGTTCGGTCTTGTCGGGCAGACCATGCACAAGGTCGATGAGCATGTGGCGACCGACGATATTGTGAAGCTCACGGAAATTTACCTTAGGGTTCTCGAGACCTATTTTGACCTGAACCGGTAACCCGAACAGGAGCGCGAGCGCGCGTGATCACCCTTCAGGAAGCTTCTCACGGTCTGTTCGGTGCGTGGCGGCTGCTGCATCTCGACAGATCCGCCCTGCAACACTTCCGCACCGACAGCATCGGGTTCTGGAATTCGTTCTGGGCCGCTGCCATCGTGCTGCCGGCCATCGCGCTGGAAACACTCCTGCTGAGCGTGGACGAAGCCGGTCCTGCGGACAGCTCCGGCGGGCCTCTCGATGTTCTGATCTATCTTCAGATCTTTGTCATTGCCTGGCTGTTGTTCCCACTGGTGATGGCCGGTGTGACGGATTCCATCAATCGCGGTGAGCGGTTCGTTGTCTTCGTGGTCGCCTGGAACTGGTCGAACATCGTGCGGATCGCCATCGTGCTCCCGTCCGTCGTGATCTTCGCCGCCGAAGGCGTGGACACACCCGGTTGGGGCGCCGCGCTGTATCTGGCTGCACAGCTTGCAACACTTGTGTATGCCTGGGCCGTGGCCCGCATCGCCCTCGATGTACCTCCCATGACCGCGGTCATGGTGGTTGTGATCGAACTCGGCCTGTCGATCATGTTGTGGCTGACTGCCGAAAGCCTGATCGGCTAGTCCCGGGCCCGCGCCACCGGTGTAACGTTCCAGGCCGGACGCAGGGCCAGCAGACCCACGACCAGAAGCAGGGCGCCCGCCCCGGACACACAGATCGCCGGCGGCCAGGCCGTACCCTGCGGCGTCACGCTGACAAACAGCGCGCCCAGGGCGGCCCCGCCCATTTCGAAGGTCGAGAGCAGGGCCGCACTCATGCCCCGTCCCTGACCCGGCACCCGTTCAAAGGCGAGGACCGGCGCGGTGGCAAAGAGCGGCCCCAGTGCAAAGGCAAACACGCTCATGACAGCGGTCAGGGTGACGGGTGTTTCCCCCAGCGCCACGGCCAGGAGCACCAGCAACCCCGACAGGGACCCGCTCCACACACCGAACCCGAACAGGCGCCGCACGCCGACACGGCGGACCGCCTGGCTCGCTGTGAGGCTTCCGACAAAGAAGGCCAGCACAATGACGGCCTGGAACAGACCGAAATACCGGGTCGCAATGCCGTGCTTTTCGATCAGGATGAACGGCGCCTCGGTGATGAAGGCAAAGATCGCAGCCAGCGCCAGACCGAGTGTCAGCGCCACCGTGACAAAGCCGCCCCGCATCAGAAGCCGTGCATAGCCCCACACGATCGTTCGTAGCTTCAGGGCTGTTCGCTCCGCCTCCGGCAGGGTCTCCGGCAAACGCCAGATACCGACCGCGAGAACCAGAACCACAACGCCCGCGAGGATATAAAAGTTGGCGCGCCAACCGAACCATTCGAAAATGAACCCGCCCATGACCGGACCCACCGCCGGCACCAGCGCGATCACCATGCCGTAGAGCGCAAAGATCCTGGCGGAATCCTCGCCCTCATAGAGATCGCTGATCACCGCCAGAACCACCACGGCCTCCACGCTCGCCGCCGTCCCCATCAGGACACGTGCAGCGATCAGTTGTCCGATGGTCTGGGAGATCGCGGCTGCAAATACGGTCACGGCGAAGGCCATCATCCCGTAGATGAAAATCTTCCGTCGCCCGATACGGTCACCCAAGGGCCCCCAGAACAATTGCGCGACCGCAAACGCGGCCAGGTTCAGGGCCATGGTCAACTGAACGGTCGCCGCATCGGTTCCAAAGTATTCCGGCAGATGCGGCAGGGTCGGCGCGTAAAGGTCCGTGGACAAGATCGACGCGCCGCTGGCCGCGATCAGGATCAGCAGAACCAGGCGCGCAGATGCATCACCTCGCTTCAGGGAAGCCACCTCAATAGTCCACACGCACGAGATAGAGGCCATGCGCCGGCGCGGTCGGGCCGCCGGCCGCACGTTGGCGTGCATCGCGTGCATCGGCGACGTCCTGCCGCGTCCAGCGGCCCTTGCCCACCAGTTCCAGCGTACCCACCAAATTGCGCACCTGATGATGCAGGAATGACCGGGCGGATGCCTCGACCACGATCTCCTCGCCGTCGCGAAAGACGTCCAGACGATCGAGCGTCTTTACCGGCGACTTCGCCTGACAAAGCGTTGCGCGGAAGGAGGTGAAATCATGCTCGCCGACCAGCTCGCGCGTGGCGTCTTGCATGGCCTCCACATCGAGCAGCACCGGCACCCACCAGACATAGCCCCGGGTTGTCGCGGGACGCGGACGCCGGTTGAGAATGCGATAGCGATAGTGGCGCCCTGTGGCCGAAAACCGTGCATGGAAGTCGTCGTCCACCAGCTCGACATCCAGCACGACAACCGGCACCTCGCGCAGGAAATGATTCAACGCATCGAGCACCGTATCCGGCCGACGATCTTGGCGAATATCGATATGGGCCACCTGGCCGAGCGCGTGCACGCCTGCATCGGTCCGCCCGGCGCCATGGACAACAATGTCTTCGCCGGTGAAGCAACGCGCAGCATCTTCCAGCACTGACTGGATCGAAAGACCGTTGTCCTGCCGCTGCCAGCCGACATAGTCGCTGCCATCGTATTCGAGGGTCAGTTTGTAGCGCTTCATGCGAAGTGTGCGCCCTTCGGCACCGCCTGGCCGCGCAGATAGGCTTCCGCCTCCATGGCTGCACGTCCGGCGCGCTGCACCCGCAGCAACCGTATGGCACCGGTCCCGCAGGCCACGGTCAGGGCATCGTCGAGCACCGCGCCGGGTTTACCCGACCCGGCGGTCACCTCAGTGGCCAGGACCTTGATGCGGTCGCCGTCATATTCGAACCAGGCCCCGGGCCACGGCGCGAAACCGCGCACATGGCGGGCCACCTCCGCAGCACTTCGGGACCAGTCGATCCGCTCCTCACCCCGTTCGAGCTTGTGGGCATAGGTCACGCCATCCTCGATCTGGGGAGTCAGTTTCACAGAGCCGTCTTCCAGACCCGCAAGCGCATCCACGATCAGACGCCCTCCGAGCTCTGACAGGGCGTCGTGCAGATCACCGGCATTCATGTCCTCGGTAATTTCAACCGGCTCCCGCAAAAGTTCCGGGCCGGTGTCCAGACCTTCATCCATCTGCATGATCGTCACGCCGGTTTCCGTATCGCCCGCCAGCAGCGCTCGCTGGATCGGCGCCGCACCCCGCCAGCGCGGCAGCAGCGAAGCATGAATGTTGATGCAGCCCCGGCGCGGCGCCTCCAGAATGGGCGCCGGCAAAATCAGGCCATAGGCCACGACCACCGCGGCGTCCAGATCGAGCGCCGCAAAGTCTGCCTGGGCATCCGCGTCCTTCAGACTGACCGGCGTGCGCACCTCGATCCCGGCAGCTTCCGCCGTCAGTTGCACCGGCGAGGTGCGTTCCTTCTGGCCCCGCCCGGCCGGACGCGGCGGCTGGGTATAGACACAGGCGATCTCGTGCCCGGCTTCGCGCAGGGCGTCAAAGGCCGGAACCGAAAAATCCGGTGTTCCCATAAAGGCGATACGCATGGTCTTTATCCCGCCCCCTCAAGGGCAAACGCCGCATGCGGCGCGATGATGGCGGACTATTGCTGGTGCCGTTTCAGCTTTTTCATCTTCCGCAGGATCATATTCCGCTTCAGCGGTGTCAGGTAGTCGATGAACAGGACACCGTCCAGGTGATCGATCTCGTGCTGGATGCAGGCCGAGAACAACCCGTCCGCCTCGACCTCCTGCACCTTTCCGTCCGGGTCCAGATAGGACACCTTGATCTCCCGGAAGCGTGGCACTTCGCCATACTGATCGGGAATGCTCAGGCAGCCTTCCTCGGCGACGACCTTCTCGTCCGAATGCCAGACGATCTCCGGATTGACCATTCTGAAGGGCCGGGCCGGCTCGCCCTCGCGGGCCACATCGCAGACGATCAGACGCCGCCCGTCAGCCACCTGGGGCGCCGAAAGGCCGATCCCCGGGGCGGCGTACATGGTCTCCAGCATGTCATCAAGACGCGCGCGGATATCGTCGGTGATGTCCGACACCGGCTCACAGGTCTGTTTCAGCACCGGGTCCGGTGCAATGACGATGGGCAACTTTGCCATGTCTCGGATACCTTCAGATTTTGCCAATTCCGGCGGAATTCGGCGCGTTTCCGCGCCGATAGGTATGGCCTTGCGCCGTTTTCGTCAAGCCGGAGCCGAATCCACCCCACGGCTGCTAGAATTGGCCAATGGATACAACGCTTCTGATCGCCATTCTGATCGGCGTGCTCGGGGCCGGTGCGCTTGTGGCTGCGCTGGTCATCGCGACCCGCCGTAGCGCCGCCAACCCCGAAGTCTCGGAACTGTCGGTGCGCCTGTCCCAGATGACCGAGGCCCAGGCCGCACAGCAGGCCCAGCTCGCCCAGACACTCCAGGCCCAGGAGCGCGCGCTGGCGAAATCCGTCGATGAGCGCCTGCAGCAGCTCACCGGCAAGATCGACGCAACGTTGGAGAAGACCAACAAGACCCAGAAGACGACGCTGGACGAACTGAAGGAACGGCTGGTCCGGATAGACACGGCCCAGAAGAACCTGACCGACCTGTCCTCGCAGGTGGTTGGGCTGCAGGAAATCCTCTCCAACAAGCAGGCCCGCGGCGCTTTCGGCGAGGTCCAGCTGCAGGATCTGGTGGAATCCGCCATGCCGCCGGGCAGCTACACGTTTCAGGCGACGTTGCGCGACGGCAAGCGCGCCGACTGCCTGCTCGACCTGCCCAACCCGCCCGGGCCCATCGTGGTCGATGCGAAATTCCCGCTGGAAGCCTGGCGCGCCCTGCAAAGCGCCGAGACCGACCCGGCCAAAAAAGAGGCCGAACGCGCCTTCCGGCGCGACGTGGCGCTGCACGTTAAGGCGATCGCCGAGAAGTACATCGTGCCGGGCGAGACCGCCGATGCGGCGCTGATGTTCCTGCCCTCGGAAGCCGTCTATGCCGAACTGCACGCCAATTTCGGCGACACGGTCGACGCCGCCCATCGGGCCAAGGTCTTCATCGTCTCACCCACGACGCTCTGGGCGCTGCTCAACACCATGCGCGCGGTCATGAAAGACGTGCGCATGAAGGAAGCCGCCGGGATCATCCAGACCGAGGTGCTGAAAATGCTCGAGGATGTGGACCGGCTCGACAAGCGGGTCGATCACCTGGAGAAGCATTTCCAGCTGGCCGAGAAGGACATCAAGGATATCCGCACCTCGGCGAACAAGGTGAAGAACCGCGGCGACAAAATTCACGACATCCAGCTCGACGACGGCACCGACTCACCCTCGATCGAAGACACCCTCGACGAACCACCGCTATTGCGGAGCGTGGAGTAGATCAGACCTCGCGCCGGCTTTTCAGCGCAGCGGTCAGAGTGCCGTCATCGAGATAGTCGAGTTCGCCGCCCACCGGCACACCATGGGCCAGACGCGAAATCGTTACGCCGCAATCGGCCAGCCGCTCGGTGATGTAATGGGCCGTGGTCTGGCCCGCGACCGTGGCGTTGGTGGCGAGGATCACTTCGGTGACCTCGGGCGATTTGGACCGGTCCACCAGACGTCCGATATGCAGGTCTTCCGGGCCGACCCCGTCGAGCGCTGAGAGCGTGCCGCCGAGTACATGATACTGGCCGCCGAAGGACGCCGTGCGCTCCAGCGCCCAGAGATCGGCCACATCCTCAATCACGCAAATGACGCTCCGGTCGCGTTCATAATCGGCGCAGATGCGGCACGGATCGACCGTGTCCACATTGCCGCAATTGGTGCAGGTGCGAATCGCCCCGGCGGCGCTGGCAATCGCTTCGGCGAGGGGCTGCATGAGCTGGCCCGGACGCTTGATCAGGTGCAGCGTCGCGCGCCGGGCCGAGCGCGGCCCCAGCCCCGGCAGCTTTGCCAGCAGGTCAACGAGACGTTCGATTTCAGGTGTGGACATGCCGCCGCGTGCGCCGCGCTCAGTTGCCGAAGGGGAGGTTCATGCCCGGCGGCAGGTTAAGCCCCCCGGTGACTTCCTTCATCTCTTCGGCCATACGCGCTTCGGCCTTGGCCTTGGCATCGGCATGGGCGGCGACGATCAGGTCCTCGAGAATTTCGGCCTCGTCGCCATTCATCAGGGACGGATCAATCCGCACGCCCTTCATCTCGCTCTTGCCCGACAGGGTAACAACGACCATGCCGCCACCCGACGAGCCTTCCACGGTGAGTTCGGCGAGGCGGTCCTGCATCTCGGCCATCTTGGCCTGCATTTCCTGGGCCTGCTTCATCAGGTTGCCAAGGTTCTTCATTCGTCATCCTCGATTTCAATCGGCACATCATCGGCCGCGGGTTCTTCGGTCATCGCCTCGCGGCTGACGACCCGTTCGATCCGCGCGCCCGGGAATGCCTCGAGCGCAGCGCGCACCACGGGATTTTCTGCAGCCTGTTCGTGGGCCGCGCTTTCCGTGGCCTGATCCTGCTCGGCCAGGGTCGCCTGGCCCTGATCGCGCGAGACGCTGACCTGCCAGTGGTTGCCGCACCATTCGCGCAGCTTGTTGAGCACCTGGCCCGGCAGGTCCGAGGGCGCGTACTCGGTGGGCTGAAACTCCAGCCGTCCGGGCTCGTAGGACACCAGACGCACATTGGCAAACAGGTGATTGCGCAGGGTCATTTCACGCTTGGTGGTGAACAAGGCGACCAGCGCGCGGTAGTTCTCGGGATCGGCCAGCGCGGTCGGTTCCGCTGCCTGCTCCGGCTGCATCTCGGGTTGCGGCACCACGGCGGCCTGTGTCGTGCCGGTCGTCCCGGCCGAAACGGCCTGCGCGCTGCCGCCGTTCGGCGGCGGTGCGCCGGCACCCTCCGAAGAGGGAGCGGCCGGAGAACCGGCGGGCGCGGTTTCGCCTTCGAGTTTCTTGATGATATCGCCGGGCGGCGGCATATCCGCGGCATGGGCCAGGCGGATAAGCACCATCTCGGCCGCGGGCATCACCGACGGCGCGCGCTGGACTTCGCCCACACCCTTGAGCAGCATCTGCCAGGCCCGCGACAGGATCGCAACACCGAGCTTCTCGGCCATCTCGCGGCCGCGTACACGTTCGAGCTCGGACACGGAGAAGTCGTCGACGGCCTTCGGCACCAGCTTCACCCGGGTGATCCAGTGGCTGAGTTCCAGCAGATCCTGTAACACGGCCAGCGGATCGGCCCCGGAATCGTAGAGCGCGCCAAGACCATTGAGCGCATCGGCCGTACGTCCGGCCATCAGGGCTTCGAAGATGTCGAACACCGCCGCGCTGTCGGCCGTGCCCAGCATCTTGCGGACGTCGTCTTCCGTGGCGGTCGCGCCGTTCGAACAATGAGCAGAGATCGTCTGGTCGAGCAGTGAGAGTCCGTCCCGCACCGAGCCGTCGGCCACCCGGGCGATCAGGCGCATGGCGCCGTCTTCCAGCTTCGCGCCTTCTGCGTCCGCGATCCTGCTGAAATGGGCAATCAGGTCATCGGCATTGATCCGGCGCAGATCAAAGCGCTGGCAGCGCGACAGCACGGTCACCGGAACCTTGCGAATTTCCGTGGTCGCGAAAATGAACTTCACATGTTCGGGCGGCTCTTCCAGCGTCTTCAGCAACGCGTTGAAGGCATGGCGCGAAAGCATGTGCACTTCGTCGATGATATAGACCTTGTAGCGTCCGAAGACCGGCCGATAGCGCACGCCGTCGAGGATTTCCCGAATATCGTCAACGCCGGTGCGGCTCGCCGCATCGACCTCGATCACATCGGGATGGCGGTCCTCGGTGATGGCGATGCTCTGTTCGTCATTCGGGTCCGGGTCGATGGTCGGTCCACCGGCCGCGTTGAGGCATTTGGCAATGATCCGCGCGGTCGTTGTCTTCCCCACACCGCGCACGCCGGTCAGGATGAAGGCATGGGCCACGCGGTCGAGTTCGAACGCGTTGGTCAGGGTCTGGACCAGCGCTTCCTGTCCGATGACTTCGCTGAAATTCTGAGGCCGGTATTTGCGCGCGAGGACCTGATAGGCCTCGTCAACCTCGTGAGCGTTATCGGTTGTCGGCGGAGCCGCGGTCGCAGGCTTTGCAGCGGGGGCCGGTTCAGGTTCCGGCGCGGGCGCAGGTGTCTCGGCGGTCGATTCAGGCGCCGCCGTTTCCGGTGGCGATTCCGGCGGTGCATCGAGAAAACTGGCCTGATTGGGATCGTCGATGGTCGGGCTGCCGTCCTCAGAATCGTCGGAATCTGCGTTGAGCAGATCGTCCGTGGGGCCTTCGTTTTCGACAGTCATGAACGGCGAATGCTTTCCCGAGATAGCGACAGGAACACGAATATCCGATTCGGTGTTCGAAGTGGGAGACCGGTTGATACGACCCAGGCGAAACTCGTTACGGCTGCTTCCTTCCGGACCTGACCGGGTTGGCGAGATGCCTGTCCGCCCGGCCTCCCACGCGGACTATATCAGATCGGGGCCGGCGATAAACTCCCACACATGGTTTCTGCCTGCGTCTTTCCACAGCCACGTGGCTGTGACACCCTAAGCGCTCGTTCCGGGGCATTCGCCCGTCATCCATAAAAACAATCCGAAACACCATGGCGCGCACAAATTTCTATTCGAGCGAGTATCTCGACCGGGTTTCCCACCTTCGCAAGGATGAAACCTGGCTTCGCGAACAGCTGACCAGCACCACCACACGGCTTCTCCCCGTTTGGCAGCACAACAATCTGGTCACCGGCACCGAATCCGTCGAAGCCGCGATCCTCGAAGTCAGCCATGTGGAAACCCTGCGCAGCGAGGAGGTCGAGCCCGTTCTGCTCGGCCTGATCGACGGAACGGCCTATTTCACCCTCGATGTCAGCCATATCGAGGACCCCCATGAGCACGAAGTTCTGGGTGCTGCGGGTGTTTTCGAAGACCTGCGCAAGGTCGGCCCCTATATCGGGCACGAGCAGGGCAATCTTCTGGCCTATGCCCGCGGCATCAATTACTGGCACCAGCGTCATCGCTTCTGCGGGGTCTGTGGAACACCGACCCGCAGCGAGGCCGCCGGACATCAGCGCCGTTGCATGGATCAGTCCTGCAACGCAGTACATTTCCCGCGCACCGATGTGGCCTGCATCATGCTGATCTACGACGAGGACCGGATCATCATGGGCAAGGCGCCACGCTTTCAGGGCAAGATGCAGTCCGTCCTGGCCGGGTTTCTGGAGCCCGGTGAGACGCTGGAAGACTGCGTCGCCCGCGAGGTGATGGAGGAGGTCGGCGTGCAGATCACCGATGTGGAGTATCAGCACTCCCAGCCCTGGCCCTTCCCGTCCTCACTGATGGTCGGCTTCCGCGCCCGCGCGCTGACCACCGAATTGACCATCGATCCGGTCGAGTTGCTGTCGGCCGACTGGATGTCCCGGGATGAACTCAAGGCGATCACGCCGGACTCCGAGGTCCAGCTGCCTCGCCCGGACTCCATCGCCCGCCGCCTGATCGAGGAATGGCTTGCCGAGGGGTGAGCAGCCGTGGCCGCAGTCCATACGAGCCCGTCATTGCGAACGCAGTGAAGCAATCCAGCTGCCGTAGCGCGTGACGAGGTCGCTCTGGATTGCCGCGGGCCTTTGCCCCTCGCAATGACGCGGGCGATCTAGTGATTCCGGAAATCGTTTCGCGGATAGACGCCGAGCACCCGGACATTCTTCGAGAAATAGTCCAGTTCCTCGAAGGCCTGGGCCACGCTGGGGTCTGCCGGGTGGCCCTCGATCTCCGCATAGAAACGCGCGACCGAGAATTTCTCGCCCGAGATATAGCTCTCCAGCTTGGTGATGTTCACACCATTGGTCGCAAACCCGCCCAGCGCCTTGTAGAGCGCAGCGGGAACGGAACGCACCTCGAAGATCAGCGACGTCATGGACGGACCGTCATTGGGGTCCGGATCCCGGCGCGCGCGCGACAGCACCACAAAGCGCGTCGTGTTGCCGATCCGGTCCTCGAAGCGCGAGCGCAGCACCTGCAGGTCATAGATCTCTGCCGCCAGGGCCGGGGCAAGCGCCCCGATGGTCGGATCGCCGATTTCAGCGATTTCCTTCGCCGAGCCCGCCGTATCCGCCCGGGCCAGGGTCCGCACGCCGAGTTCGGCGAGCTGCTCGCGGCACTGCGCCAATGCCTGGGGATGGGAGCGCACCTCGACCAGTTCTTCGAGCGTGGCATCCCGGGTGCCCAGCAGCTGATGCTGCACACCCAGATAGTGCTCGCGCACGATATAGAGTTTGGATTCCGGCAACAGGTGATGAATGTCCGCAACCCGTCCGCCCAGCGTGTTCTCGATCGGAATCATCGCCAGGGCCGCCCGGTTCTCGGTCTCGACGGCAGCAAACGCATCCTCAAACGTCGCGCAGGGCAGAGGGGTCATGTCCGGAAAGGCCTGCTGACATGCGATGTGTGAATTGGCACCAGGGACTCCCTGATACGCGATGGTTTTCGCCGGGTCGCCGGCCGTCTCGGTCTGGTCGCTCATGATCGGAATGGTTCTTTCATCAAAAACGCGCGAGCCTGCTAAGCCAGCAAAGCACGCGCGCGCTCAAGATCGGCGGGAGTATCGACACCGAGCGGAACGGTGTCAACGAGGGCCGCATCGATGCGCATACCCACCTCAAGGGCGCGCAATTGCTCCAGCTTCTCACGGGTCTCAAGCGGACTGGCCGGCAGCGCAACGAACCGGGCCAGCGCATCGCGCCGATAGGCGTAGAGCCCGATATGGTGGAAGTGATCCCCCGGCCCGGTCGGAACAGTCGCCCGGCTGAAATACAGGGCGCGCCCGCTTTGCGCACCGTCCCCGAGCGCCAGCACCGCTTTCACCACATTGGGATTGGTCCGTTCGCTCTCTTCAGAGATGGCGCACACGGCCGTCGAGATATCCACGTCGGGATTGTCGAGCACGGCCACACAGGCGCGCACCACCGCCGGGTCGAGGGTCGGCAGATCCCCCTGCAGATTGACGATCGCATCATGGGTCCCGTCCGGATCGAAGGTCTCGAGCGCGGCAAAAATACGGTCCGAACCCGATGGCAGGTCCGGATCGGTCAAAACAGCCCGCCCGCCCGCAGCCTCGACCGCTTCCGCCACCTCGCGTTCGGAACAAGCGATCACGACCGGTCCCACCTCTGCCTCTTCGGCGCGCCGCAGGCACTGCACGATCATCGGCAGACCGGCGATATCGGCCAGCGGTTTGCCCGGCAGGCGGGTTGAGGCCATACGGGCCGGAATCAGGACCACGGGATTGTGCGGTGACACGCGATCTGGTGTTGAATTCGTCAGCTTTTTCATCCCTCTGCGAGCGCTGCGACCTAATGCCGCGAGATACCGATCAGCGCTGGCCGGTCGGTGGTGTGAAAGATATATGTCCATCGACGCGAACGGAACCGTCTCCCGCGTGGACAGGCGGTTGTCCGCTCGCTAAATTCGCGGCGTGCGGCTGATTACGCCTCACGATCGATCCGGTTGATACGGGGTAATTGAGTTATGGGTGGCGAATTCTACAAGGTCTGGGGATCGGCGTTGATCGCACTGACGGTCGCGTTTGCGATTGGCGTAGCGATTGATGAGGTGACCCACACCGAACATCTCGACATCAACGCCTATGCGGTCGATGTGCCGGAAGACGGCACCCAGGTGGCTGCGGCTGCGCCGGTTGAAAAGACGCTTGATCCCGTCCTGCCGCTGCTGGCTTCGGCCGACCCGGCGGCCGGTGAGCGCGCCTTTAAACGCTGCGCCACTTGCCATTCTGTGGAGAAGGGCGGCGCCAACAAGGTTGGGCCGAACCTCTACAACGTGGTCGGCTCCGAAAAGGGGCACGAGCCGAGTTTTGCCTATTCCGATGCGCTCATGTCGATCGAAGAGCCCTGGGACTACGAGAACCTGAACGCCTTCTTCGCCAAGCCGAAGGACTACGCGCCGGGTACGAAGATGAACTTTGCGGGCCTGAGCAAGGTTCAGGACCGCGCCAATGTCATCGCCTATCTGCGGCAGTTCGCCGACAATCCGCCGCCCATTCCGGCGCAGTAGTCAGGCGCACCCGAAAGCGATTATCTTCAAAGCGGCGCGGAAGCGCCGCTTTGTCTTTGGGGAGCCGCCGCCTTGACCGAACCGTTCGATCCCGCCTTCGGTGTTCTGGCCCACCGCCTGGCCGACGCTGCCGGGACGGCCGCCATGGAATTGTTCCGCACCAATCTGGCCATTGAAACCAAGGACGATGACAGCCCGGTGACCCGGGCCGATCGCGACGCCGAAGCCGCGATGCGGGCCCTCATCAACGAGGCCTTCCCCGAGCATGGCATTCTGGGTGAGGAGCACGGTGCCGAACGCACGGACTCCGAATTCGTCTGGGTGCTGGACCCGATCGACGGGACCCGCGCCTTCATCAACGGCATTCCGCTGTTTGCCACCCTGATCGCCCTGGTGCGCGACGGCGACCCGGTGCTGGGACTGAACGCCTACCCGGCACTGGACGAGCGCTGGATGGCAGTGCGCGGCGGACCGGCGCTGCACTGGGGGCGCGGCGAGACCGGCAAGGCCTGTCGGGTTCGCGCCTGCCCGTCGCTGGCCGCGGCACGGGCCTGCACCACCTCACCGGACATGTTCGACGAGGCTGACGGCATACGTTATGCGCGCCTGAAACCCGCGATGCGCGATGTGCGTTTTGGCACCGACGCCTGGGCCTACGCCATGGTCGCATCCGGTGAGACTGACCTGGCCGTGGAAAGCGGCATGCAGCCCTATGATTACCTGTCCCATGCCGTGATCGTCGAAAGTGCGGGCGGCACCATCACTGACTGGGAGGGACTTCCCCTGCGGATCGATTCACCGGGTTCCGTTCTCGCCGCCGGGGATTCAGCCGTCCACGCAGCGGCGCTCGGTATTCTCACCACTGACGGGTGATCTGACCCCGACACATTTCGGACTCGTCACCCAAGCCATGGCCGGATGACCGCCATGCGGACAAAGCGGCCGGTCAGTGACTTGCCAACAATGCAGCTTCAGTAGTTTCTCTCATTGTTTGCTCGTAAGCCGCCTGTGACCAACCGCAGTCACGAACCAGGCGCTCCCAGTTTTCGACAGAAAGCAGGGTCCAGAGAAGGTCCGTCGCCGTCTGCTCGGCGAGTTCGCTCCTGAGGTCTCCATTTGCAGCGATCGCGCGCACCACCGCTTCACATCCGTGCCGGACCGCCAGCATCCGGTCATCCCATGCCATGGCGGCTGCCTTGTCACTCTCGCGCATGGCGCGCAGCGCAACGGAAATGCCATGTATATCGGGAATGTAGCCGCCCCAGGCCTGAACGAAGGCATGCAACCGCTCAATTCCCGAAGCTGCAGACCGGCTCTGTGCAAGTCGCGCGTCAACGTTCTTCACGGCATCTATGTGACGCGTCGTCGCCACGAGAAGATCCGCGCGATTCGGGAAATGCAGGTAGAGCGCCTGACGGCTGATGCCCACTGCTTTCGCAATATCGGACATTCGAACGGCTTTATCTCCGGATTCCAACAGGTTCCACGTGGTGTCGAGAATACGGGTTTTGGTATCGATCTGATCACTTGACATCATGTCAATTTATCGACTATTGACACCTTGTCAACTTTACATTGTGTCAAGCTCAACGCTTGCACCGGACCCCACAGGAGAATTGCAATGAACGTCATCGTATTCGGAGCCACCGGCAGCGTCGGTCATCTGGCCGTCGAGGAACTTCTCAAGGCAGGCCACGACGTCACAGCCTTTGCCCGCAACCCTGGGAAACTGGCCATGACAGAGCCCAAACTTTCGCTTGTCGCGGGCGATGCGTTGGACGCCAGTGACGTCCTCGACGCCATCGCAGGCCATGATGCTGTTGTCATCACTCTTGGCGCCGGCATGTCGCGCAAGAGCGTCATTCGCTCGAAGGGCACCCTGAATATCATCCGGGCCATGCAAGCTCATGGCGTCAGGCGCCTGATTTGCCAGTCAACCCTCGGCGCGCATGAGAGTTGGTCCAACCTGAACTTCTGGTGGAAGCGGGTGATGTTCGGCGCGCTCCTGGCCCCGATCTTCCGCGATCACGAACTGCAGGAGCAACTGGTCAAGGCCAGTGGGCTCGAGTGGACGATTGTGCGTCCTTCTGCCTTCACCGATGAACCCACTCGCCGGCCGGGTATCGAGGATGTGCCGGTCAGTGCGCGGGGACTTGATCTGAAGATCGCGCGCTCCGATCTGGCGCGTTTCCTGGCCCGCCATGTGACCGAGCGAAGCTATCTGGGCCGCGCCGTCGGCCTGTCGAGCTGAAGGATACGCCGTGCCGGTTCTGTATCGCGCCTTTCGGAAACGGCACGGCGCTGCCGATGTTGACGGTTATGACCGGCGGCGGGTCACGCGTCGATGTTCAATCCGAAACGCTCGACCACTTCGGCGCGGATAATCTTTGCATGCATGGTGAGCAGGACCAGCTGCGCGTCGAGACTGCTTTCTTCCGCGACAGCCTTGTGAAGCCGCTGCTCGACGGCCCGGGTCAACTCCGCACCGTTGCCGTCGGCGAAGGGTCCGGATCCGATCATGCAATAGGCGACGAGCGGGGCGGCTTGCGCGAATTGCGGCGCGGCGACCCCATGGGCGTTTTTCAGCAGGCGGATGATCGTGAACTTGACAGCATCGGACGCCATCGCCGGGTGCACGCCGGCGCGGCTGAGTTCTTCGTCGAGTTGGCGCAAGTCGCGCGCGCGGCCGAACCGGCCGAAAATGCCAAA
>Ga0181559_10003126_pt1 | contig 16294 bp, 7 predicted proteins | sample 011ome_21_FD_133752 | JGI IMG/M metagenome (GOLD analysis project Ga0181559, IMG submission 133752) | Coastal salt marsh microbial communities from the Groves Creek Marsh, Skidaway Island, Georgia - 011508AT metaG (megahit assembly) | ecosystem: Environmental > Aquatic > Marine > Intertidal zone...
GCGCGCGCTCGCGGTTCCCGCCGCGCCCCGCCGAACGCCCTCCGCCTCGCGCCCACGCTGACCGCCGATCGCCCCCCTCGCCGCTTCGCCGTCGTCGCGTCGTTCGCGATGAACGCTTCCCGTCTCTTCGCGAAACCAAAACCAAAACGCGCCGCGTCTCGCCCGTCTCGTGCTCCGTCTCCACACCCAGGTGTACGCGGAGGGCACGCACTTGATGGTCCCCTGGTTCGAGCGCCCCATCACGTACGACGTGCGCGCGCGCGCGCACCAGGTGAGCTCCACCTCCGGCTCCAAAGATTTGCAGATGGTGAACATCTCGCTCCGCGTCTTGACCCGCCCGGACGCCAGCAAGTTACCGGAGGTGTACCGCACGCTGGGCACGGACTTCAACGAGCGCGTGTTGCCCTCGATCATCCACGAGACGCTGAAGAGCGTCGTGGCGCAGTACAACGCGAGCCAGCTCCTGACGCAGCGCGAGCAGGTGTCGCTCGCCGTGCGGGACACGCTCGTGCGCCGAGCCGCGCACTTCAACATGATCATGGACGACGTCTCGATCACGGCGCTGACGTTCGGCCGCGAGTACACGGCGGCGATCGAGGCGAAGCAGGTGGCGCAGCAGGAGGCCGAGCGCGCCAAGTTCATCGTCGAGAAGGCAGTGCAGGACAAGCGAAGCGCGGTGATCAGGGCGGAGGGCGAGGCGAAGTCCGCGAAGCTCATCGGCGAGGCGATCGCCAACAACCCCGCGTTCATCACGCTGCGCAAAATCGAAGCCGCGCGCGAAATCGCGCAGACCATGTCCGAGAGCAACAACCGTGTCATGCTCAACGCCGACTCGCTGTTGCTTAACCTCGCGGATATCGGACAGGGCAACAACGGGAAGAAGTGAGCGGCGCTATCGGCGGTGGACGTACGCGGTACGGCGCGTAGAGCTACGCGCTTTTTTTTGTCGTTTTTCGATAGACCCTTACCGGGTACGTAGTTTATCGAAAAAACGCGGGCGCGACGCGACGCGCGCGAAAAAGAGGCGCTTCGTCTGGTACTTTCTATGATACAGTAGTAGTGATGCTCGATCACAACGCGTACCTACGCGATACCACCCGTTCGTCGTGTACCTACTCGTCGCCTTCCGCGAGCTCCGCTTCCGCGTCGCCCGCGCCGTCTTCCGTCCCCCGCTTCTCCGCGCGCGTCTCGGGCGGCGGCGGGAGCAGCCGGCACCGCAGCTTCACCGCCACCCGCCGCTCGCCTCCGCCTTCAGACCTCTGCGCGGGCTCGCCGCCCTTCAGCGACAACGCGCACTCCGCCTCGACCCACTCGTGCGCGCCGAAGAACGCCGGGTCACCCGGCCGCGGCGCCTCCGCGGGGGGCGTGAACGCGAACGTCGCCGCGACGCGCGCGCCGGCGGCGACCGTCCCCTCCGCGGCGCTCTCCGCGCGTAACGCCCATCCCCCTCGCGAAAAAAACGCGTTTTGCTGCGAACCCGAAACCCCAGAGACCCCAAAAGAGTCTGAGACCCCAGAGTCCGGCGGATCCGAAGGGTAGTACGTCGTCGGTTCCGGCGCGCCGACGGCGTAGGTCACGTCCGCGCCGCCCTCCGGGCCGACCGCGGACCCGACGACGACGCGCACCACCACGGGCGCGCCGCCGAACCGAGCGGGTTCGCGCGCCGTCGCGACCACCGCGAACCGTCGCGAAGCGTCCCCCGCGTCGTCCCCCGCGTCTGCGCTCGCGTCTGCGCTCGCGTCCCCCGCGGTTCTGCGCTCGTACGCGTTCGCCGGCGTCCGCAGCGCGTCCGCGAGCGCGGGGCGCCCGTCGGCGGCGAGCCAGGCCTCGGCGGGGCCGTCCTCGGGGCCGTCCTCGACAAAACCAGTCTCCTCGGCGAACGCGTACGCGCCATCCGCCCAGCACCGGCCGACCACCGTTCGCGCCGCGACGCTCGACGCGGCGGCGGCGCCCGCGCCCCCCCCCGCGCTCGTCGTGGCCACCTCCAGGATCGCGCGGCACGCCGAGAGCGGGAGGGCGCGCGTCCCGGGCGGCGCGGCGGCGCCGAGCGGCGCGCCCGCCGCCGCGCCACCGTGCGGCGAGAAGGTCACCGCCACCTCCGCCTCGCCGCCGGGGGGCAGCTCGCCCCCCGCGGGGGACACGACGAACGGCGCGCGGTTCGTGCCTCCGGCGCCCGGCGCCACCACGGATTTCTCCGCGAAGGACGCGCGCCAAGTGAATGGCGCGCGCGTCGGGTTCCGAATCGTCACGCTCGTCGAAGACGCCGCGCCGAAAACGCAATCGCCGCAGTCCACGACGGGTATCTTCTCGTCCCCGGTCTCGGCGGTCTCGTCCCCGTTCTCGTTCTCGTCGTTTCCAGACGCCGGCCATCCCGGCGGCGGCTTCGCCACCACCTCCGCGCGCAGGTCGACGCCCTCGCCGCGAAGCACGACGCGAGCGTTCCCGACGGGCGTGCGGAGCACGAAGACGTCCTCGTGCGCCGCCTCGCGCCGCGGCCTGAACTCGATGGGGAGGCGCGCGACGGCGTTCGGCGGGATCGGGCGGAACGCGGCGAGCGCCGAAAAAACACCCTCGTGGTCCAGCTGCGTGGGGGACGCGGTCACGGTCTCGCCGGACGCGTTGCGCAACTCGACGTGCCGAGTCGTCCCGGCGCCCACCGCGACGGCGCCGAAGTCCATGAGAAACGCGCGCTCGCCCCGGCTCGCGTCGGACGAGCTTCCATTATTGGAAATTTCCGCGGCTTTCGCGTCGAGTGGCGTCTCAAGTGGCTCGTCGTTTCCGGAACCCGTACCCGTCGTCGTCGCCGCGTCCTCCTCCGTCGCGTCCCCGTACTCGGGGAGGTTCACCACGCGGATCGCCGGCGCGCGCGTCGCCGTGCGCACCTCGATGTGCTGCGCGGTGACCGTTTCCGCGTCTTCACCAGTCACGGTGACTGGTTCCGCGTCGGCGCCCGCGTCGGCGCCCGCGTCGCTCTTCATGCCGCTCTTCATGCCGCTCGCGGCGAGCGCAAACGCGGAACGATCTCGATCTTTCCGCGCCGTCTTCACGAACATCGTGAGGCGGAACGATTCCGGGAGCGCTTCCGAAAGGTCTTCTTCTTCCGACGACGTCGCGCGCGCGTCGTCGACGCCTCCGTCCGTCGCGGGCGGCTTCTCGGGGCTTCCGCCCGGCTTCGTCGGGCTCGCGTCCGTCGCGGAGACGCTCGTTTCCTTTCCGTCCGTCGTCTCACCGATGCGATCGGTCACGGGTTCCTTCACGACACGACGGCTCGGTTCCTCCGGGGGGCAAAACTCGAAACGCACGCGTTTCCGCTCCCCCGGCGCGAGCGTCGCGACGTGCGGCGCCGCGCGTAACCCCCGCGCTCTCGCCGGTTCGGGGACGCAAATCTCAAACGTCCGCTCGAAAGTCTCGCTTTTGTTGCGAAGGAACAGCGATCCGCTCGACGCTTCGCGCGGCGCCGTCGGCGGCAACGTCAGGACGTTCCCGCCGTTCTCGAACGCCAAAGCCGGTCGTACGCCCCAACCCACGCACGGGACTCGAAACTCGCGCGCGCCCAGCAGGCTTTTCAGAGTCAGCGCGAAGACGCGCTCGCCCACGACGCGCGGCGCGAACCCGACTTCCAGGGTCGTCGTCTCGCCGCCGAGAATCTCGCCGTACCGCGAAGGCGCCACCGCGACGTCGCCTTCGGTCTCGTCCATCTCGCGCCGTTCCGGCCCTAAAACGCCGAACTTCTGCGGAACCGTCCCGCCGTTCGTGACGCGCAGCTTCAAAACGCCGCGCTCGCCGAGCGGGACGTCCCCGAAGTCGAGAGACGGCGGGTCGAACGACACGTCCCCGCGCGTCAACGTCGCTTTGAACGCGAACGGCACGGGGTGCTCGCGACCGCGCACGCGCGCCTCGCACGCCGCGGTCACCGTGACCTCGTTCGCGTCGTTCGCGTCGCTCGCGTCGACTCCGTTCGCTCGACTCCGTTCTCTTCGCGTCGCCGCGAAGAGAGCCTCGTCCGGCTTGAACTTGAGCGAGAAGCGCGAAACGGAGCCTGGCTGCACGAAACACGCGTCCGGCACGATGTCGAGCGCGCCGAGAAGCGACTCGGGCGGTTTCAAGGAGACGCGCGCCGCGACGCGCCCGCGGTTGCGCACCTCCAAAACGTCCCGGTACGCGCACCCGAGCGCCGTCGTCTTGAAATCCACGACGGTTCGCCCGCCGAGGTGCACGGGCGGCGGCGCGCCCGCGCCGCGGAAAAACAGCGCGAGGCTTTCTTTTTGTGACGAATCCGAATCGCCGTCAGTCGCCGTGTGTGGGTTTCCGTCTTTAGACGGAAACCCGATGTCGACGAAACACCGCCCCTCCGAGATTTTCGGCTCGCGCGGCGCGTACGCGACGTCCACAAACACCGAGCCGTATCCGGGGACGACGCCCTCCGTGGCGCTCACCGTCGAGCCGTCGTCGCGCACGCGCCCGGCGCCGCGCACGCGCGCCTCGAACACGGACACGGAAGGGTTTTTGTTTTTGTTTTTGTTTGTCTTCTCGTCAGTCGCGTCGACGTCCGTCTCGCTCGCGAGTGGGCAAACAGTCTCGGCGGAGGCGGCGCGCAGCGAGAAGGGGGTCGCCGCCGCGCCCTCGTTGCGCAGCTCCGCCACGAGCGCGACCCGCTCGCCCGCCACCACCTCCCCGAACTCGAGCTCGGGCTGCACGACGCGCACGTCCGCGCGCCGCGGGCGGCACTCGATCGGCACGAACGCGACGCCCGAGGGGGTGGACAGCGGCAGGTACGCGTCCAGGGCGACAGCCGCCGTCGGCGTGAATTTCACGAAAATCGCGCCGCTCATCCCGGCGCGCACCGACCCCGGGTGCTCGTACGAAACCTCCAGCACCGTGGCGTGCGCGTGGTCCTCGAACGGCATCACGCGGAACGTGCTCGCCGCGAACGACACGTTCGTCAGCGTGACTTTTTTCGTGTACTTCTTGCCCACCGCGAAGTCGTGAAACGCGACGACGCGCGGCGAAGGCGCGAACGCGTCCCCCTCAAAGACGCGGCCGCAGGTGACTTGTTTCCGGTAATGCCGACCGGGGTCGGCGGCGCGGCGCGCGGCGACGGCGAGCAGGCGTGCGCTCTCGATGTCCGCAACCTTCTTCGCGCGCGCGCGGCGTTCCGCCGCCTCAGCCGCGTCCAGTGCGGCGGCGTCGACGCCGTCGTCGGAAGACGCGTCTACTTCCTTCGGGGGCTCGGACCACGCGGCTTCGCCGCGCGGAGACACGTCGCCGACGCGACCTCCGAGGTCGCGGCGCCTTTCACGCCTTTCGGTTCCCTTCAGACTCGGGGACGGACTCGGGATTTCCGGGATCGTGGGACTGGGACCCTTCTCACCTTTTCCCGGGGAATAAAAACCATCCCGGGGATATTTCTCCCGCAGCGCCATCTCGCGCGTCGTCAGCAGCGCCTCCAGCGGCGCGGCGTCGGGGTGCCTCAGCGCCTTGGCGTCGCGCGCGCTCTTCGGCGCGCGCCCGGAGAGCCGCGCGTCGTCGCGTCTCTGCTGCGCCTTCGCGCCAAGACCCCGCTTGAAGTACACATCCGTGCGCTTCACCTCCTCGGCGGCGCGCTCGCGGCGGTCCAGCTCGCGCTCCTCGCGCGCCAGTCTCTTTTTGATCTCCGCCATGCGGGACTCGTGCGCGTCCCGCCGCTCGCGCGCCTCGCGCGTCGCCTCGGCGAGCCTGTCCCGCCGGCGGAACGCCACGTGCGGGTTCTCGCCCCGCGCCAGCAGCGCGGCGGCCTCCTCGGCTCGCCGCCGCGCCTTCTTGTCCCGCGCCGCCTTCTTCACCGCGACGGCGCGGGACACGCTCGCGAACACCGCGTCCGTCGACCGCTTGAGCTCCAGGAGCCGACGCACGTCGTCCTCGTGCTTTGTCTTTTCGAACCGCTTCGCGTCAGCCACCGCGGTCTGGATCAGGACCAGCTTCTCGCGGAGGCGCTCGCGCGACGCGCGCCGCGACAAACGCGAGGGTTCCACACGCGCGTCGCGCGCCCTCGCGTGCGCCGACCGCCGTTCTCGGCGGAGCGCCAGCCGCGTCTCCTTCCGTTCCGGAGATTCGAAATCCGCCGCGAAAACGCGACGGTCCGCGCGCGAATCCGCCGAGGCGGACGCCGTCTTCGCCCGCGCGCGCGCCCTTCGGTCCGCCGCGGCGTCGTGCCCGGGAGCTCCGTCGAACGTCCCCGAACTTCTCGAGCCTTCGCGCTCTCTAAAAAGAAGTTCGGCTTCGTGCATCTCCCTCCGCGCGCGCTGCATCTCGGGGACGAGACGCGCCAACTCCCGCCGCTCGCGCGACAGACGCGCCGCGGCGAGATCGCGCTCAGCCGCCAACGCGGATTTCGCCTTTCCTGCCGTTCGGTTCCTATTCGCGCTCGGTTCCTCCACCTCCGCGAGAGGCTCAACCTCCGAGCCTCGAGGCTCGGACGCGAGGGTCTCGTACTCCGCCCACGCGTCGTCGCCGCGCGATGTGCGCGCCGACGGAGCAAACGCGTTTCGAAGCTCCGTCTCTTCTTCTTCTTCTTCTTCTTCGAGACCCTCATGAGACGCTTCAAACTCTAACTCCTCCTCCTCGTCCAGCGCGTTCAGCTCCCTCTGCACGTCCTCCACGCGCCGCGCGAGCTCGCCGATGGCCGCCTTCGCGCGGTCCCGGCGCGCCAGGACCTCCGCGAACGCCTCCTCCGAGCGTCGCGCGCGCTCGTCCCGCCGCGCCGACGAATCCTTCTGATTCGCATTTGTTGAGTCCCTCGCGGAGGGGTTCGCGGAGGTTCTCGCGAGGAACGCGTCGAGCTCGGCACCGGCCGCCGCGACGGCGGCCGCGGTCGCCGCGTCGTTCGTCTCACGCGCCGCGTCCGCCTCGGGGTCGAACGCCTCGGGGTCACGCGCCAGGAGCGCATCCTCGGAAGCGTCCGCGAGGTGGCGCCGCGAGGTCGTGCCGTCGTCCACGACGTCGCCGGCGAAGCCTGCGTGATGTGAGGGGTGCGTGGTGGCGCGTGAGTGACGCGCGCGCGCGCGTCGACGCGGGGGAGCCGAGCGTGAAGGGAAACGGGCGGGATGCGTCGCCGTCGAGGCGCTTCGACGGGTCGAGGGCCCCGTCGACCGAGCGCCCGATCCGGCACTCGGTCGTGGCTGAAAAGTCAACACGCGCGGCGCCATGCGGAGAGACGACGACGAGCGACGCGACCGCGGTCAGTTCGGCGCGCGCGAGGGAGACGTACCGTCGGGCTCGCTCGCGACCTCCGCCATCGCGGCCCCGGTCACTCCGACGCCGAACGCCGCGAGGCGCTGTGACGCGCCGGACGCGAAAGACGAGAGCTGTCGTCAGAGACGTTGGCGGACATGAGAAAATCGACGCGCCGCGCGCCGACTTGCCGGGTTGTGACCGAATTTGGACTCGCAAAACACGACTCGTGAGAGTACGCCGCGACGTTCCCGCGACGAGTTGAGCCTAGTAGCTCCTAGAGGTGACCTCATCTCGCTACGTGCACCCTCCCCCATTACTTCAGCTCCTCCAGCGCCCTCTGGACGTTCCTGGCGACGCGCTCGTCGACGTCCTCCGCGGGGTCGGGCGCGCGGAACGCCTCCCCGGTGATCATCTCGTACAGCTTGATGTAGCGCTGCGAGAGCTCCACCACCAGCGCGTCCGGCGCCGCCGGCAAATCGGCGTCGTTGTACGGGTCGCAGCGGTCCGCGAACCACAGCCGGAGGAACTCCTTGTCGATCATCTCCGGTTCCTGGCCGTTCGCGTGGCGTTCGGCGTACGAGTCCCGTAGCCAATACCGAGACGAGTCGGGGGTGTTGATCTCGTCGACGAGGCGAATGGCGCCGTCCGCGACGTCGCGGCCGAATTCGTATTTGGTGTCCACCAAGATGAGCCCCCGCTCCGCCGCCATGGTCTGCGCCTTCTGAAACACCGCCAAGGTTTTCTCTACGCAGTAGTCCAGGTCCGATTGGTTCATCCAGCCCTCGGACACGATATCCTCCAGGGAAATCGGCCGGTCGTGTTCCTTCTCCTTCGTGGTGGGGGTCACGATGTTGCCGGGGAGCTTTTGGTTTTTGATCATGCCGTCGCTCAACGCGTTGCCGCAGTAGTCGCGGCCGCCGTCCTTGTAGTGCGTCCACAGCGACGTGCTGGTGCTCCCAGTGAGGTACCCGCGCACGACGAACTCGATGGGGAACACCTCGCACCGGCGCATGACGGTGACGTTCGGGTCGGGAGACGCCAGCCACGCGTTGGGAACCACGTCCTCGGTCTGCTTGAACCACCAGGCGCTCGTCTGATTCAGCACCGCGCCCTTGAACGGGATGTGCGCGAGGTGCCTGTCGAACGCGCTCTGCCGGTCGGTGACCACGGCGATCATCTTGTCGTCAACCAGGTACGTGTCGCGCACCTTGCCCTCGTACTTGGTGCCGACGGACAGGTTGGACTTCGTGACGCAGTTGCCGAGAGCGGCAGTCGCCGCCGCCTCGTGCGTCCCGTCCGTCGCGGGCTCCACCGCGTCCGAGGCGGCGGCCGCGGGGACGCGCGCGCGCCGGAGGCTCGCGCGTCGAGCGGGACGCGCGAACGCGGGCGCGGCGAGCGCGCCGAGCGCGAGGCAGGGCGTCGGCATCGAGACGGTCGGTGCGACGGAGCGGGTCCGGCGAGCGCGTGCCTCCAAGTGGGGGGGGCGAGCGATCGCGCTTTGAAAAAAGTGCAAAGATGTGAAAAGCGCTTTCCATAGTTAGGTACTATACGGGCGCGCGATTTCGCGCAGCCGAGCTCGAGCGCTTGCGCGCTTGCTTCGATCGACATCGTTCGCGATCGTCCCTCTCACTTCTTCCCCAGCTCCTTGAGCACCTCCACCGTGAACGGCTTCCTCCCCACCCGCGCGCGCACCTTCTCCGCCGCCTCGCGCATCGCGCGCGCGGAGATGGAGGCGCCCTCCTCGCGGAAAGCGTCGAGCCCGAACCCCGCCGGGACGACGTTTTTGTCCACGTTTAGGCTCGCGTCGTCTCCGCTCCCGCGCGCGGCTTCGATGCCTCCCGCGCTCTGCACGTCGGCCGCCAGCGCGGCGAAGTGCGCCAGGCACTCCGCGAGCCGCTCCTCGACGTCCAGCGACACCTTCATCGCGCCCTCCCTTTTGGCGAGCTCGAAGGGCAGGTGGCAGTAAAACTCGATCGTCGCGACGCACGTCTTCGATCCGGTGGCGGTAAAAGAAGCGGCGACGCCGCACGGGAACCCGTCCGTGGACTGCCAGTGCACGCGCTCGTTCGCGACGCGCTCCACCGCGTTCGCCATGAACCGCAGCGACTCGAGCGCGTGCGTCCGCGCGTCCCCGAACTGGTAGAACAGCTCGCACTCGACCCGCGAATCGTTCGATCCGACGAAAGACGCCGTCTCTAGGCCCGGGACGAACCGAACGACCAGAGACGGGTCGTTCCACAGCGCGTAGCACGTCTCGGGGCTCGCGTCCACGTCCACCTCCCCCTCGAACTCCGATAACACGTTGGCGTACTTCTTCGGCGCGAAGCCGCCGGCGATGCGCGCGGCAGCCTGCGCCGCGGCGAACTCGGAGGAGAGCTGCGCGGCGCGCGTCTCCTCCGGGGTCATGCCATCCGCCACGGCGGCGGTGGACGACGAGGAGGGCTCGCCACGGCGCGAAGACGCGAGCGCCTCCGCGCGGCGGAGCAGGTCGAACTCCGCGCGCTCGCTCGCGGAGAGGGGGTCCGACGCGCTCGCCACCGCGCGCAGGGCGCGCGCGGTCTCCGCGCGGCGACGCGGCGTGCCGGCGACGCCGCCCTGCTTGGCATTCCGCGAGGCCGCGCGGCGGGGGGAAAACCCTCGGGGGGCGGGCGCGCGCGCGGCGGCTGCGGCGACGGCGCGCATCACGGCGGAGGCTGTGCCTGCGCTCTTCGGCGAGCCGAAGCGGGTCGTGTCGATGCGGCGGGCGCGTCGACGGGTGTGCCGGGGGGCAACCTCGGCGACGAGCGGCGGCGGCGGATTCGTCGAGGTTTTCGCGCTTTTCGCGACGGCGGGCGCGCTTTTCACAGCGAGTTTTTTTTTTTTTAGTGAAATCCCACTCGCGCGCAGCATGGCGAGACGGACACCCGCAGGCAAATATATAGACCGATTGCGCATATCTTCGGCCGAAGCAGAAAATCTTCGGCCGAAATACATTGTATAGATTTTTTTTTGGCTTTCGTGGCATGTACGAGGGGTCGACGATGGGTCCACCCACCGGCAGACAGACGCGCGCAACGACGCGCAGCTCTTTCACCATGCCCTCACGCTCGTCTCGAGACCGCGAATGCGCGCCGGCGGTATCCCCGCGCGTGCCCGTCGCGATGGTGGTGTTTTCTCTCCTGTCCCGCTCCGCCCTCGCGGCTGAATCCAAATGGATCCCAGATTTTGTTTCTGGGTCGGACTCGGTCACTCAGTGCGCCAACGACTACAAGTTCGGCACCACGCGCATCGTCCAGTGCGCCATGGGCGTGCCGACCACCACGCAGATCGCGTACAACACCTATGGCAGGGAGAGTAGCGCATCGACCGCTCCCAAGTCCTGGGTCAGCCTCCAAGACCACAGCGTCTCGCTCGTCCCCATCAACGCCTCCGAGTCCACCAGTGGGTGGTTTGCACCTCAAGCCGGTTTCAGCTCCACCAACTGGGGCGGCAACGTCGGCGACTTGATTGCCCAGGGGCACATGACGTGGTACGGCGACAAGGATGGGGACGGCCTGCAGGGCACGGACGCCGTGCGCAGCGGCATGTCGTACGGGTACATCTCGTACACCCCGAAGCAAGTGGAGAATCTGACCCTCGGGGCGAACCAGTTCCTGGTAAACGCCGGCGGCAACACGAAGTACTACCTCAACGGGTGCCCGAACTACGCCCCGGGCAACACGTCCGCGAACATGAACTACACCTGCCCTCGCGTCCCGGTCAAGCCCGGCAGCTACAAGTTCTCCATCATGGGCATGCTGTTCGGCAGTATGGTCAACAGCGAGCATGATGCTTCGTACCCCAACTACACCGACTCGAGCTCGGCGCACTACCGCGACCTGGCGCAGTACAAGTCGCTCGTGCTCACCACCACGCTGGACGTGACCAACGTCGGCAGCGCGAGCGCTAAGTCTGCGTGGGTCGAGTTCCGCAACGGCACGACGGTGAACTTCACGGACCTCTCGAACACCACCGACCTCGCGGGCTCGAGCCTGCACTTCGTGTCGCCCGGCTCGGGGGAGGATGAGATCATCATGAAGTTCTCGGACTACTACTCCACCGGGAACTACACGCGGGACACGGCGGCGATCGTGACGGAATTCGGCGCCATTCCCTGCGACATGTCGGGCGGCATGGACGACTGCGTTCGCGACAACACCGGGTTCGGCGACTCGCCCGACAGCTTCCCCATGGGCGGCAACGTCGCGGTGAAGAAAATGGGCAAGGGAGGCATGGACGCGCTGCCCAACATCGATTGCGGCAACGGCAAGGGATACCCCACCGCCGATTACCAATCCGCGTGCGACGTCTCGTCGTACTCGGGGGCCACGCAGTCCCCCGCCAGTACCGTGGCAGAGCTCGCCGTCGCCGGCGGCGCGCCGAAGCTCGAGGTCTCCGAGGTGCGCCCGGTGAGGGTGTACATGCGCCCGCACGGCGGGTGCAGCGGTCGCCCCGCCAGCCCCGCCGCGAACGACCCGAGCGGCACGCTGGGCACCACGTGGGTGAACGCGCCCTCAGACTGCCCCGCCTGGTACCTCGCCTCGAACAACGACGGCTCGAAATGGAATTCGGACGGACACAACATCCCCGGTGGCAACATCCCCGCCAGCACGATGATCGACTGCGAGGTGGGCGACCTGAAGTGTTACCTCATCGACATTCACCTCGACCTGGTGTACTCGGACGGGACGCGCACGGTCCTGGGAAACCCCGAGAACGACGCCGGCGACGCCAACTACGGCTGGGCCAAGGGGTCCTTCTTCATGTACGACCCCGAGATCAGCACCGGCGCCCCCGTCTCCAGCGTCGGCAACGACGCGTCGACCGACGACGAGAATTCGTCGACCGACGACGAATCCTCCGAGAATGCGGCGACCGTCGATTCGTCGACCGACGCCGTATCCTCCGCGCTGTCGACCGTCGCCGTGTCCGCCTCGGCGCTCGTCCTCGCCGCCCTCGGCGTGCTGCTGCTCTGACGGAAAAAAATGTTCGACAAAAAGAAAACGCGCGCACAAACCGAAGTAGACGCGTCCCTCGTATAGAGAAGAAGTAGAAGTAGACGCGTCCCTCGTGTATAGAGAAGAAGTAGAAGTAGACGCGTCCCTCGTGTATAGAGAAGAAGTAGAAGTAGACGCGTCCCTCGCGTAATAAACCAGTGTATTAAACCAGACGCGAGAGTGTGATGAATCAACCCACGAAAACGCGCGCTTACGCTTACGCGCTTTTTCTCTCTCCCCTCGCGTCTCAACGCTTCTGGCGCTTCTCCGCGGACCGCCGCGGCGGCGACGGCGGCGCGTCGTCATCCGACCCGTTTGCCCTACGTCGCCGCGTTCGCCGCGGCGCACAGCGCGCGCTCCACCCCCAGGGCCCTTATTTCCGCCAGCGCGCGCTCCACTTCCAGCGCCTCGCGCGCTGCCGCGAAGACTGCCTGCTCGCCGAACGCGCGCCTGAACCACGTGTCGCACCGGGGCTCGGCCAAACCCGTCAGGGCCGTTTCGTGCGCGCGCCCGCGCGCGCGCGCCCACTGCCAGCACACCCACAGCCGCCGGTACTTCACCTCGCCGATCTCCGCGTCCGAGAGGACGATCCAGGGTTCTGGATCCACGCCGTCCGCGTTCGTCAAACGCGCGGGCTCCGGAAGCGGGCTGGCGGCGTGGAAGTCACGAGTGGGCCCTTTGTCACGTCTCCACGGCGAGCCGCCCGCCGGCGACGCGCGCGCGACGTCGCGCGCGTCTTCAGTCTTCAGATTCTGCGCACGCGTCGAGAAAGTCGCGACGCGGTTGGCGAGCGCGCGCCGCCGGTCGGCGAGCGCCACCAGGACACCCTCCTCGATGCGCGCGGAGACGAGGCCGCGCATGGCGGTCTCCACCTCCGCGAGGTCCGCGCGCGTCGCGGGCGCCCACCCGCCCGCGCGGCGGGGCGCGGGCGCGCACGCCGCGTACGCGTCTTCAGTCTTCGGATTGGTCTCCGGGGAAGCGTCCCGGAGAAGCTTCGAGTCGCCAATCGCCGCCGCGCGGCAAAACGCCGGCCCCTGGCCTACGCCCGCGTCTGCGGCGTCGCGCACGGCGCGCACGACGTTCAGCAGCGCGGCGTCCCCCCCCGCGGGCGCGCGCTCGGTCCACAACTCCGCCTCACGCCACGAGCTCCGCGGTTCGATCCCCAGCCGGTACGCCAAACGCCAGTAGTGCGCCAGGAACCCGGCTTTCAGGAAACAATCCGTGGCTTGGTCGGGCGCCAGGCGGTTCGCCCGCTCGGCGTTTTCCAACGAAACCGCGCGTTCGCGCCACCGCTCCAGCGACGCCTCGCACAGAGCCAATCGCGATTCCGTCTCCGCCGCGCGCGTCGCCAGACGCGACGATTCGCGCGCCGAAGCGTCCCGCGCGGACTCGGCGGCGAGACGCCGACGAGTCAGCGACAGATGCGCGCGCTCGGCGTCGCGCGCCGCCGCCTCGGCGCGCGCGGCGCGCGCCTCCGCGCGCCGCGCACGCTCGCGGAGCGCGTCTCGCTCCGTGGGCGTCGTGACGCCGCGGGGGCTGGCCAGGCTCGCGGCGCCGGGCGACCGGGGAGACTTTTCAGACGCGGACGTTTCGGTTGATCTTCGCCGCCGCGCGTTTTTCGCGTACGAGCCGCGCGAACTCTCGGCGAACGCGTCAGACGGGGAAACGTCCAACGCGCCGAGCCTTTGCGCGCCGCGGTGTCGCGCGTTCGTCATCGACACGTCGTCTTCATTCTTGTCCGATTCAGGCGTATGTTCGAGCGCGGACCCCTTAGCGCGTCGGCGCTCGAGCAGACGCGACGGCGCCCGCGCCCGCGCCGGCGCTGATCTTTCTCTTCCCGAAGCTTCGTCGTCCATCGCGAGATGCGCCACGGCAGCCGCGGCCGCCGCCGCCGCGGTGGCGCTCGCCCTCGACCGCGCGCTCGGCGGCGGCGACTCCGGCGATCGGCCCGCGGCGGGGGTCGTCGGCTGACGCGGCACGTCCCTCCCGTCGTCCGCCCGGGCGACGCGCCGGGGCGCCGCGCCCCCCGACGGCGGGGTGCGTTCGCTCGCGGACCGACCGCTGAAGGATGCGCTCCACGAATCCGCGCGGTCCTGCCACGGCGACGGCGGGGGTGCCGCGGCGGTCTTCGCGAGCCTCGCCGCGAGGATGTTCACCCCATCCCCCTTCGAGCGCCGCCGCGCCCGTTGCGCCGACATACGCGCCACCCCGAGCGACGCGCGTCCCGCGATTGTGCGCGCGACGTGACGAGCAATTCTCGAGAAGTAGTTCGGTTCGCGGTGCTGGCGCGAAAACGCGACGCGTTTCGAGTACATTTTTGCCCGAGCGCGAGACGGCCACACTCTCCCAGCGTCAGGCACGATGGCGTCGCCGGCGTGGACCGAGGCGCACCCGGCGGTGGTATCGCCGCGGCTGCGCCGCGCGCGCGGCTCGTTCGGCCGACGCCGCGGCTGTCCCGTGACCGTCCGCGCGGTGTCTTCCCAACGCGAGAGCAAAAATGACAACGCCGCGCGCGAGGGTTCGGGCGACCGCGGTCCCGAACGCAAGCGCGTGGTGATCGTGGGCGGGGGCATGGCCGGCCTCGGGTGCCTGGACGCGCTGAAGGGTCACGCGCACGTCGACGTGACCCTGCTCGAGTCCACGCGCGTGCTCGGGGGTCGCGTTCGCTCGAAGACCGCCCTGGGCGCGCTCGCGTGGGACACGGGCGCGAGCTACTTCACCGTCAAGGAGGAGTCCGGCCCGTTCGCGAAGGCGCTCCGCGCCGCCGTCGCCGCCGGCGTGGTGCAGACGTGGTCGCGTGATACCGAAGACGGGGAGCTTACGGGCGCGATGGGCACCGCGAGCACACGACGACGGAGCAGCGACGGCCGAGTCGTCGTCGACGACGCGTCGTTTCGATCGTTCGAGGCGCAGAAGAAACGTCTGTACGTGGGCGTCCCGGGCGCGGCGGCGTTCCCCGCGTTCGTCGCCGAGCGCGTCGTCGGGGCGTCCTTCCCGGAGGCGTCCTGGGTCGGGGACGACCAGAAACCAGGCGTCCCCGAGGTGCTGTGCGGCGCGCACGTCGACCGCGTCAAGCAGCTCGGGGACGGCGCGGGGAACGCGTGGCCGGTGCACCCGCACGGCGTCTCGCGAAGGCGCTGGGGCTTCATGGCGCGATGCAAGGAAGGCGGGCACATGTGGTACAAGCCGCTGGAGTGCGACGCGATCGTGTTCGCCACGAACGCCCACGCGGTGGCGTCTCTGCTGGGGCAGGTCGAGCTCGGAAATCCATCGGATGATCCCGGGGATCCCTCTCCTCTCGTCCGTGCGAAGAGGCGCGTCGCGGCTGAACGATTGGAGCGGCTTCGATCGGCGGCGGCGCGGACGCGCGGCGCGGCGTGCTGGTCGCTCACCGTGGCCTTCGACGCGCCGCTGCGTTTGAAATACGACGCGCTGAAGCTCCGCGCGCCGTTCGACGGGGACATCGTCTTCATCGCCAACGAGAGCTCCAAGCCACGCAGAGGCGCGGCGGCGAGCGCGGGCTGGGGATACCGCTGGGCGGAGGTTGGCCGGGCGCCGGCGACGGGCGCCGGCGAGTGCTGGGTCGCGCACGCCTCACCGGCGTGGTCCGCCGAGCACTGCGAGCTCCCGCCGGGCGAGGCGGCGGCGAAGCTGTGCGCCGCGTTTCTGTCCCTGGTCGAGCGCGACGGCGCGGGCGATCCCGAGCCCGTGCACTGCAAAGCCACGCGGTGGCGCTTCGCGTTCCCGACCCCGGACGAAGACGAGCCGGGAAGAGAAAACGGCCGGGAAGAGAAAAAAACCACGAAAGCCGCGAAAGAGCGCGCGAAACCGGCGCGCATAAACTCGGCGCCTTACGTGTTCGACCCCTCGCTGATGCTCGGCGCGTGCGGAGACTGGGCGAGCGGGCCGGGGGCGGGGGACGCGTACGAGAGCGGCGCGGCGCTCGGCGCCGCCGTCGCGAAGCGCTTCGCCGCGTCGCGTGCGGCGGACGAAGCGGCGTAGAACGCGCGTCCGCGACTTCTCCAACTGAAGGACTCGCTACGTCTTGTGTTTTTAATCACATCTCC
>Ga0181559_10003133_pt1 | contig 16266 bp, 19 predicted proteins | sample 011ome_21_FD_133752 | JGI IMG/M metagenome (GOLD analysis project Ga0181559, IMG submission 133752) | Coastal salt marsh microbial communities from the Groves Creek Marsh, Skidaway Island, Georgia - 011508AT metaG (megahit assembly) | ecosystem: Environmental > Aquatic > Marine > Intertidal...
AGCCGATTTCGTTGGCCTCGGCGGCGCCCACAATAGCGGCTGATTTGTATAGTGTTCCTGGCATGGCTTAGGCTCCCACGACCCGCCAAAACGGGATAAAGGTCTCGTCATTGGCTTGTTCGAATTCAACTTTAACTGGCGCACCTATTTTGATGTCCTCGGGTTTTTCAGGGTCTACGCCGCGAAGTACAGTCACCATACGATCGCCTTCTTTGAGGTCGATGTAGGCGGTGACGTAGGGGGTTTCTTCAGCCCAGGGGCCGAAGGCCAGATGTTGCACGGCATAGGTGTGGATCGTGCCTTCGCCGCTGCCTTCAACCCACTCCAGATTCATGGAGTGGCAAAAAGGGCAGATGTGGCGTGGATACCAGTGAATTCGATTGCAGTCGGTGCATCTGGGGAGCATCAGCTTTCCGGCTTTAGCACCTTCCCAAAATGGCTTGGTGTGGGTCCCCTGGCTGGGGATGGGTGTAGTGTAGCTCAATGGATCAACTCCGAATTCATCTGAACGGACATAGTAGTGTGTCCGCAAAACCCATGGAAGCCTGATTTTCTCAAGTGCGCGGCGCGTCGTGTTCCGGTGTGCTGTGCGAACCCTGATTTTAAAGCCTGCTACGATAGGTAAAGGTTCAACCGGGGGGGTTGAGTCCGTAGAACGATTTACAGGAGATGAAGGCCAGTGCAGACAATACAACACACACACGTTCAAGCAGGCTTGAGGCCTGCGAAGTGGCTGCTGTTTTATAGCGGATTTGTCACTCTGTTCATTGCTTCAGCAACGATCGCACAGACGGAGGATACTTATGCGGTGCGTAATGACGTTGCTCAACTGGGTACACCCGTCACCACCATGCGCCGGTGGAAAATAAAAAAAGGGGGGTTCGATGAGTTTTTGCAGGCGAGTCAGCAGGGGGTGTGGCCTTATTTCGAAAAAATTGGCGCTCGCGTAGTGGGTATGTGGCAAGTCATGAACGTTCGACCTGACGACAGCTCAGGGGGTATGGCTAATTCCGGATATGTGACAGAAGCTGACAATGGCTTGCCTTACGACGAAGTTGTGTTGGTCACTCGATACGCCAGCCTAGAACATTGGCAAGCGACCCGGCATGCCCAACAGCTGGGTGGCAATGGACCTGACTATGAAGCGCTCAGGGCAGCGCTGGCGGTCCGCCGGGAGTTAACCATTGAGACCACGTTAACCTTTCTACAAGGCTTTAATGGTCCGAACGGGCCCTACTATTTGCCCGGTACCCAAGAGCGCTTTGTGCCTGCAACGTCATCACCGTAGAAGGCCGGATGGGGATGCTGTCCTGCAATTTTGCAGCAGCAAACCTGTACTGAGTGAAGCGCAGACCACGACCACGGTGAGGAATAGCAAAACAGAGAAGCTCAAGGGGAAAAGTGAGCAGGGCACCCATGAACGCAGTTGAGTGATTAATCTCTGGCAAACAACCTGTGTCTGCCAGAGATTAGATACCGGAGTTGCCGACTAAAGGAGGTCGCCACCGCAGGCTGAGGCGGTCGTGCCGTGTTCTTCGAAGGCTTTAATGACGTTAGCCCCGGTTCTCCAGCGATGGACCTCGTCAGGACCGTCTACCAGACGCTGACTTCGAATGCCGATGTACCAGCGCGCCAGCGGGGTATCATGGCTGTAGCCAAGTGCGCCATGTAACTGCAGGGCGGTGTCGACAACCTGGTGCACCATATGCGCGAGGAACACTTTGGCGATGCCATTCTCCTGGCGTAAATCCATGCCACGCTCTGCCTTGTAGGCGATATGCAGTAACATCAGACGGGCTTTGTAAATCTCCGCTGCGCAATCTGCGAGCATCCAGCGTACGCCCTGACGATCGGCCAGGCGTTTCCCAAAAGTTTCGCGCCCGACCACATGCTTGGCTGCGAGGTCCAGTGCGCGCTGGGCAATCGCCACATTGTGCATCCCATGACGCAGGCGACCGTAGGCGAGTCGGTGCTGGCCCATAGCGAAGCCTTTGCCGCGGCCACCGAGAATATTTTCGCGGGGTACAGTGAGATTATCGATCTTGATCTCCGAGTGAGACGCGCCGAGCTTTAAACCCAACTCCGTATGCGGCTGCATAGTTTCTATGTTGCGGATGATCTGGTATCCGGGATTAGGCAGTTCCACAATGAAGGTGCTGTATTGCTCATGGCGCGGTGCATCAGGGTCGGTTTTGGCCATAACCACAGCAATGTCAGCCACGTCAGCAGAAGAGCTATACCACTTTTCTCCATTCAGCACCCAGTTGTCACCTTCCAGCACTGCGCTGGTTTGCATACCCGTTGCGTCGGCCCCGGCAGCTTTCTCGGTCATTGAGTAACAGATGCGTTTCTCGCCGTTCAACAGGGGCTTCAAAAACCGTTCTTTCTGATCGTCGGTGCCATGTTCGAGTAGTGTGAGCATGGTGGCATCGTCGGGACCTTGGGTATTGAGTGCGAGTGCGCCTAAAAAGCTTTCCCCCAGCTCCATCTGCACCAATGCATTGGCCAAGGGTTTCAAGCCCATTCCGCCATGCTCAGGGGGTATGAAGGGACACCAGAGACCCTGTCCGCGAGCTTTTTCGCGCAACCCTGCCAGGGTGCTGTCAAAATTTTCCGCGGTGCATTGCTCTTCCGCGGGTATACATTCGTTTTGAACAAATTCGCGTACAGTTTGCCGAATGGCCTTGGTCTCTTCAGGTATTTCAAAATCGATCATCAATTTGTCCTATAAGGTTGGGTTGATTCTTTGGATATTAAAACTCAGGTCGGGATGGTGTTGCTCCGGGCTTTATGACCAGCGGTCGAAGCGCATGATCTCGTCCAGCGGTTTTCGCGTGACGGGTCCAAATTTTCCAAGGGGATAGCCTACAGGTATCAGGCACATGGCCGCAAAGTTTTCTGGCAGGTTCAGCACTTTACGCACCGCGTCCTGATCGCGCAGGGCCAGAGTGGTGGGGGCTGCACCGAGCCCCAGGGCGCGCGCGGCCAGGAGTAAGTTTTGAATGCCTGGCCAGATTGAACCGGCATTGCGGTATACATCCAGGCCCTGCACCTTCTCTCCATAGTCTAGGCAGGCAATGATCAGCGCAGGGATTTCGTGCATATGGTCTTTTTGCCACATTACGGCATCTAACATGCGTCCGCGTTTGCCCGCGTCCTGATGCGGCAGACTGGCGGGTCTGCCATTCTGGGGGCCGACATAAGCTTCAACATTGACTCGGTTGAGTTCGGCCATCTGCTTTTTAACCTCGGCATCGCGCACGACCAACCAACGGCCAGCCTGGATGTTCGACCCTGAGGCTGCTTGATTGGCCGCGTCGACCAGTTGGGTTAAAGCTGATTCAGGCACTTCGCGGGTATCCAGTCGGCGCATAGCGCGGCAATTGTAAATGGCATCAAAAATAGACAAGTCTTCAGACATAGCGTGATCCTTGGGGACAGGGTGGTTCGATGCCAGGCGTCTTGTTCGCTGCAATGACGAGGAAGCGTCCCGACGATTTATATTCGCCCAGGGGCAGGCGGATGATTGAGCGGCGTTTTGCGACCTGCTGCATCGGCTTACCGCGCGCCATCTAACATGGACTGGAAGCCCGCTGGCGCGTAGGGACCAATCACGATTTGCTCCAATGCACCGATGCCGACTCGGCTCCCGTCGGTCGCTTTGACCACTTGTTGTACGTGTATATTTTCAGGTTGCAACAAATCCAAAGTGGCTGGGTCAAACGATTCATGCCCTAACGCCAACTCCCCATGCCAGTTACCCTGCCGCCACTTGGGATGGCCATAGCCCAAACCTTTGAACTGGAAGCGTAGCGTGGGCTCAAGCGTCACGGTGCGCGCGTGTCCCTGTAAATCAATCAAGTCAATTTCTGCGTGTTTGGCCAGGCGGGTGTTCGGATGATATTCAATACGATGGATGGCCGTGGCCATGCGCTCCACACGCCCGTCTTCCACGCCAGGTATGTCTGCTTCAGTTGGATACAGGGGAGCGGTCAAACCTTCACGCACCAGAGGTTCGCCGCGCATGCCGTCGAAAAATATGGCGTGTGTGATGTGGTCTTCCCAGAACAGCGGCGCCCATAAAAAGAAGAACCCACCCGGATGCCGTGGTGCGCCGGTTTGCTCGGGTTCACCAACAGCGCGAATGCCCCAGGATCTATCCTTGGTGCCGTGGCACTGCTCCGGGTTAACCTTGATATCGCCTTCGGGCGTGTGGATTACGCCTTCCCAGGCACCAAACTGATCAAAACGAGTTGCATCCATCGCCCGCCTGGGACCATCCCATAGCACCTGGCGTTGTTCCTGAATGCACGCAGAGCGACCCGAGAACGTTAAATCACACGCAATACCGCTGTCGTTGTCATCCAAAATGACGCGCGAACGGCGCATGGGTTCTATGATTTCAATGCGCATGGGACCGACGCTCATATCTGTGCGCTCGGTCGGAGCGCGGCGGGAGCCGTAGAAGCAATGTTGTAAGCCCTCAGGTCGTACCACACTGAAGGCCGCATCCAGCACCTGGCGGTGGGGATAGATCGCCATGCCCAGACCAAAATAATAGGCGCTGTCTTTGGCATAGCCATTGAACCAGGTCCGGTCGTAAATGTTGCGGTCACTGCTCGAATGCTGGGCCAGCGGCTCCGGTGTTTGATGGACTGGATAGTCATCCAACTTGTTTAGCATGTGGTATCCCCCTGTTGAGGTTGGCGTTCTAAAACTGTTCGATCATGTTCTTAAGGGTGTCGCAGTGACGGACCCTTTCGGCCCGGGTGGTGCCCATGAAACTCACGTGTAAATCGGTCACGCCTGCAGCTCGATATTGCGTCAGACGATCGCGCACGTAGCCAGGGGACCCGATAAGAGACGTGGTCTCGATAAAGTGTTCCGGAATGGCGGCCGCCGCTGCGTCTTTTCGCCCGGACAAATATAATTGGGCGATGGTCTCGGCCTCGTCAGTAAAACCATATTGGCGAAAGATCTGATTGTAGAAGTTTTTATCTTTTGCACCCATGCCGCCGATGTATAGAGCGATCCTTGGGCGGGCTTGCGCGCGAAGCTGAGTCAGGTTGTCGCCGATGGCTACCGGACCGCCGGCATAAATGGCTAATGGCGCGCGGTTGGGGTCCCGTTTTTCCTGGCCTCGTTGCAAGGCATCCCCCCAGACCGAGTGTGCGCCTTCTGGCATAAAGAACGCGGGTAGCCAGGCATCAGCAATCTCCGCGGTCATCTCTACGCTCTGGCGACCCAGCGTGGCCAGTGCTATAGGAATATGTGCGCGTAGTGGGTGATTGATGAGTTTCAGCGGTTTACCCAGCCCTGACCCGGCACCGGCTGGCACGGGGATTTGAATGGTTCTGCCGGTGTACTCCAGTTTTTGCTCACGCTGCCAAACCTGGTGGCAGACGTCTACGGTTTCACGCAGGCGCGTTACCGGTGCATCAAACGTCACTCCGTGGAAGCCTTCTATCACCTGCGGGCCGGAGGCGCCCAGACCCAGCATAAAACGGCCTTGGGATAATTCATCAAGGCCCGCAGCGGTCATGGCCAGGGCCGCTGGGGTGCGGCTGTAGATATTCAAGATACCTGACGCCAGCGTAGCCCGGTCGGTGAGCGCAGCGTAGTAACCCATCGCAGACACGCTGTCGACGGAATAGGACTCGGCAAACCAGAAGGTGTCAACACCGGCTTTCTCGAGTTCGACAACCTCCTCGGCCATACGCCGGTAACCTTGTGTGTAATGGATGCTGGTCGATAAGCGCATAACTTACCTCGGCTCCTTGGGGTACCAATAGGTCAGGTACTCCGCATACATCGCAAACCCTTGCAGGCCTTTGACCTCAATCTCATGGCAGGTTTTCAGCAGGTATTCGCCCTGGCCTTTGGCCGTGGCCTGCTTGAGGCTGATGTGCGAACGCAGGTGAATACCGTCGCCAACCACGACCGGCTGCAGGATGCGTACCTTGTCCAAGCCGTAGTTAAGGGGATATGCACCATCTACAGGCCACAGTTCGGCATCCTGATAAAAATGTGACAGCAATGCGACCATGTGAAAGCCATGAATCAAGGTGCCGCCATAGGGTGTCGACTTGGCGTACTCAGGGTCGCAATGGCCAGGTGTTCGCCAGCGGGTGATCTCGCCAAACACGTTCACCTGAACCTGATCAATAAAGACCCAATCACTGACTCCTAACTTTTCCCCGACACGCTGCTCAGCGCGACTTAAAAGAAAGGGTCTTGCCGGATCAGACACTGAATTGTGGCCCACGAGGCGGCAGATTATGAGTTTGAGTCACGCTTGGCCATCATTTTCCGGCGCCAGCCCCAGCCTTCCTCGGCTGCGCTCATGTCGAGCAAGCGCTCTTTTTGGGCCAGCAGATCCTCATAGGTGACATCAACTCCGAGTTCCACGTCTTCGTTGTTGAAGATGGCACAGGTGGAAAAGCGACCGCCGCTGGCTTGGATGATTTTCCCGTTCGGCGCATCCTCGCTACACATCAACAAAACGGCGGGAGTGACCAGTTTCGGATGAGCCTCGGCACGCGGGTTCTCCGGATCCACTTCGCGACCCGGAATAGTACCGATCAGACGTGTTTCTGCTCCTGGCGCCAGGCCATTGACGCGAATGTTTTTAGACGCGCCTTCGATTGCCAAAACATTAATCAAGCCAAGCATGCCCATCTTCGCGGCCCCGTAATTGGCCTGACCAAAATTGCCATAGATGCCAGACGTTGAACTGGTCATGACAATGCGTCCGTAATTGTTGGCATACATGATGGGCCACGCCGCATGTGTGACATAAGCGGTACCGTTTAAGTGTACATCCATCACCAGATCCCAATCGTCCAGGGACAGGTTCTTAAAACTTTTATCCCTGAGAATTCCGGCATTGTTGACCAGGATGTCGACAGTACCGAACTCCGCCACGGCATCATCAATAATGGATTGCGCCCCGGCCCGGTCAGATACAGAGGCTTTATTAGCGATGGCGATGCCGCCGTTATCCCGAATTTGTTGCACCACAACATCGGCCATATCGCTGGCGCCGACGCCGTCACCACTACCGCCCAGGTCGTTGACCACCACTTTAGCGCCGCGACGGGCAAACTCCAGTGCATGCTCCTTACCCAGGCCGCCACCGGCGCCCGTCACCACGACAACTTTGTCTTTGAATTCGCTCATTGGATCCTCTCCATGTCTATTGCCTTCAAGCAAGTACTATAACGTCGTTGGATAAAATCTTGCACTTTCCTATATTCCTTGTTTTCGTGTAGGCGTTTTCAAGGTAGCTATGGGGGAGTGCCAGTGATCACAGCACAGGATATGAATGCGGCATGGTTTACCGGGATGTTCGCTCGTCACGGCATAACCGGAGCGGCCGTGACCGCAGTCAACAAAACGCAGATAGGTACGGGTCAAATTGGTAAGTGCTATCGGTTTGATTTGACCTTTGCTGATGCGTCTACCCGTGCGCCGACCAGTCTGGTTGGCAAATTTGCATCGGACAATGAAGTCAGTCGTGCCACAGGCGTACAGCTCCGCAACTATTATCGAGAAGTGCTGTTTTATCAGCAATTCGCGGAGCGAGTTTCGATTGCAATGCCGCGCTGCTACCACGCTGAGATTGATGGCGAGGGCCCCGATTTTGTCCTCTTGCTGGAGGATATGGCACCTGCTGAGCAGGGAGATCAACTGCGCGGGTGTAGTGCAGAGGTTGCTCGAGCTGCGGTGCTCGAATTGGTAGGCCTGCAAACACCGTTCTGGTGCGACGACGCGTTGCGGCGCTATGACTACCTTTATACCGAGGCGGATTCGGTGGCCGGCGTGAAAGATTTATACGCGCAGGTTTTGCCGGCTTTTTTGGACCGTTACGGTGATGCCTTAGCGGACGATGAGCAGCGCATCATAGCGCAAGTGGCCGAAGCACCCGCGTGTCCACTCTTTGAGCCCCCGTCCATGCCTTTCTGTCTGGAGCATGTTGATTACCGGCTCGACAATCTGCTCATCGATGAACGCAGTTCGCCCCCTAAAATCACCGTGGTCGACTGGCAAAGCGTGCGACTGGGCAAACCCTTAAATGACGTAGCTTACTTTTTGGGCGCTGGGCTAGTGCCTGACGTGAGGCGCGCTGTTGAGCAGGACATTGTCGGTGAATACCACCGCTCACTCGTTTCTGCGGGGATTGATGACTATGCCTGGACAGACTGCTGGCAAGATTATCGCCGCGGCAGTTTTGCCGGTTTTGGGGTTACGGTTGTAGCGTCAATGATTGTCGAAGAAACGCCGCGCGGTAACGAGATGTTCACAGCCATGGCCCGGCGACATGCGCGACATGCCTTGGACCTGCATGCGGATGAATTTTTAGTGTAGCCAGCCGCTCGGGCGCGCAGGCGGCTTAGCGGCTTTGAAAGTTGGGTTCGCGTTTTTCGGCAAAGGCTCTGACCGCTTCTTTATGGTCGGCGGTAGACCGCCCTTTGAGTAAGCGGTCTGCTTCCCGATCAATGGCGTTGGCGTGGCTGATGTCGAGCGCCTCGTCCAAATTGTCCTTGATATATCGGTAGGCGATCTGCGGCCCCCGCGCAAGTGCTTGCGCTTGTAAATGCGCCGTGCGTAAGAGATCGTCTGCGGGGACTACCTGATTGACCAGTCCAATGTCGAAAGCCCGTTGTGCACTGACGCGCTCCGAGGTGAGCATTAGCTGGCGCGCATGGGCGGGTGTGACAATGCGGCTGAGTAGCCAGGCAATACCATAGTCGCCACTCAACCCAATGCGTGCGTAACCCGTGCTGAGAAAAGCGTTCTCTGCGGCAATCCGTAGATCGCAGCACAGTGCGATCGCCATGCCGGCTCCGGCCGCGGCCCCGGGCAGGGCGGCGATAGACGGTTTGCGAAGGGCTCTGAGTACGCCGGCTATGCCATGGTGACGTTGACGCAGATCCTGAAACTGTTGCTCTGTGGTCGGGCGGGGTTGGTCCGGGGCGGGCGCTGCACCCATAGCTTTGACATCACCGCCGGCGCAAAAGGCCCGGCCCGCTCCGGTGAGTAAAATTGCGCCGACTTCGTCGTCGGCCTGAGCCCACTGTAGCGCGGCCTGAAAAGCCTGGGTCAGCTCCGGTGACAGTGCATTGCGTGCCTCTGGTCGATTCATTGTGATCGTGGCGACCCGTTCATTAAGACTGACTTGAAGTTGGTCTGTATCGGATGTGAAGTGTGTCATCAGGCTCTGTGGCGATGTGTGCTCGAGTGGGGATGCGTGGAGTGTCTCCATTGGGGCGCAGATGTTCAAGGTCTTTCGATGACGCAGGGTGTGAACATGAGCTAACCTCTCGCGCTAAACAAATAAGTTGAGGAGGTGGGCATGCAACGCAACAGATTGGGTCGCAGCGGTATCGTGGTTTCAGACATTTGTATGGGAACCATGACCTTTGGCACGGGTGCTGATGAAAAGACCGCGTTTGAAATTCTCGATCGTTCTTTTGATGCGGGGATTGATTTTTTTGATGCTGCAGAAAATTATCCGGTACCTCCTGATCCCAAATACGCCGGACTCACCGAGGAAATTGTAGGTCGGTGGATGCAAACCAAACCCCGGGATGCCCTGATTATCGCGACCAAAGTATCGGGTCCCAGTCATGGTTGGCTGGCAGCTGCGGTGCGCGAAGGCAAGACCGCCTTGGATCGGCATAATATTGTGCGGGCGGTTGAAGCGAGCCTAAAACGACTCCAGACGGACTATATAGATCTATACCAGACGCACTGGCCTGATCACGGCACCGGTTATGAGGAGATATTGACGGCGCTGGATGACCTGGTGCAGGCGGGCAAAGTGCGTATCGCTGGCTGTAGCAACGAAACGACCTGGGGTTTAACCAAAAGTTTGATGGTGTCGGAAATGCACGGACTCACGCGCTATGAAACTATTCAGAATAACTTCAGCTTAAACAATCGGCGATTTGAGGATGAATTGGCCCAAGCCTGCCGTCAGGAGCAGGTGAGTCTCATACCGTATTCCCCTCTAGGTGGTGGTGTTTTGTCGGGCAAATACAACGACGGCGCACGTCCTGCGGGTGCGCGCTTCTCTAGGTATCTGGACATGGGTGGCCGTCAGGCGGCAATGGCTGCGCGCTTTACCAACGACCGTGCCATTGCGTCGACGATTGAATTCATGAAGATTGCTGAACAAGCCGGACTCGCACCCGTCACACTGGCGACGGCCTGGAGCAAGCAGCATGATTTCGTGGCGTCTACAATTGTTGGGGCTACGCACCCCGACCAGTTGGATGAGATCTTCGCTGCCAGAGATTTGGTGCTAGATGACGACGTAATGAAAAAAATTGACGCGGTTTCTAAACAGATACTGTACCCCATGGGTTAGGCGCGGGGTGGCTCAGCGGATCCGCTGAATGCCACAGGTTGGGCGCTGATACGCGGAACTCGGTGGCGGTCCTGACGTTACGCTTCATGTAATGGACCAATGGCTTTGAAAACCCACGCGCGCCCGGTGCGGCGGTTTAGAGCGTCGCTCTGCTGACGGTTTGGGCGTGTTTCATTGAGGGTGCGTAGAATTTCCTCGGGGTGATCTGTGTCGACGGTGTAAGCGGCCAGATAAGGGAGTGGGCAGGACTCGCCCGCTTCGTCCACTAACTGAAATCGTTGTGCAGACTGCCAGCCGGTGGTGGACAGGACTTCGTCCAGATGAATTTGTTCATAATAGTCGTTGAAGGCTTGCTCTTGGTCCTGGCTCGGTTCAGTCAAGACAAGTATTAAGTGTTTGGCCATGAGAAAAATCCTGTGTGTTGATCTTGGGTACGGGTGTGGTTTATCGATTGCCTGTTTGGAATAGGGGCAGCACTTCGCTGGCCATCAACGCCTCATTGGCGGCAGTGTAGGCGGCGGTGGTGGCTGAATTGAGGATGATGGTTTCGGCCCCGGCATCAATGTAAGCCTGCAAACGGGCGGCGCAATCTTGCGGATTTCCGGCAATTGCGTATTTGTGGACCAACTTGGAAAAATCCTGATTGTATTGCCGGGAGAGCCGTTTCGTGGCCATTTCAATGGCGACCTCGCGATCTTCGTGAACTGCGAAGAAGATAAACAAGCCCGGTTTGATGGGTGTCTTGCGACCCAATTCGTCAGCAAAAGTGCGGATGGATTCGAGACTGGCCTGCAGTTGTTGAGGGGTGTACATGTAAGGGAGCCAACCGGTACCAAACCGGGCGCATCGCCGCATGGCAGCGTCACTGCGACCAGAGATCCAAATCGGTGGGTGTGGTTTGTGGGTTGGTTTGGGCGCAAGCGTCACGCCATTCAACGTGGTAAAGCGCCCCTTGAAAACTACGTTATCTTCGCTCCACAGCTGACGCATGAGCGCCAACGCCTCGTCCGTGCGTGCCCCACGTTCACCAACCGGTACGCCGCATGCCTCAAACTCTTTGGCGAACTCGCCTCCAACCCCAACCCCGAGGTGAAAGCGCCCGTTACTCACGTTGTCCAAAGAAGTGACTAACTTAGTGAGCAAAGCCGCAGGGTAAAGCGGGGCCAGCGTAATTGTACTCATCAGCTTGATGGTCTGGGTCGCTCCCGCGGCTGCGGCCAGGGTAATCAGACCATTGCCGATAGGGCCATAGAAAAAAACGTGTTCGCCGGTAGAGATGAAGTCGTACCCGAGTTGTTCAGCTCTTTTGGCGTTATCAGCGATGTTTTCGAAATCGCTTAAGCCAATGCCCAGTTCGATAGTTGCCATGAGGTGTTCCTGCAAGATGATAAGATTTGAGAGGCCGTGTTGTGCCGCACCAATTGCTCGTCGGTCGCACAGTGTGGCTCAATGGCCCTATAGGTTTAACAGTCGTTAAAGTACCGCGGCCCGGGCCGTTAACAGTGTCGTTTTTGATTCAAATGGACCGCTGGGCCTGCAACCTGCGCGTCCGCTGACGCGCACGGTTGCCGCCTGAATATATCCAAGTCAGTCTGTGTAAGGCAATGGATTTATGGGTCAGCCCCGAGGGTTGTCTACAAACGACCCACACGTTGAATTTTTGGATTTTGAATTTCAGGATAGTGCCTGATGAGTTACACCGACCAGCATATTCCGGACCAGTCCGGTAGAACTGTTCTCATTACCGGAGGTAATGCCGGTATTGGGTTTGCGGCAGCGCGATTGTTTGCGCAGCGCAACGCGAGAGTATTACTGGGATGCCGAGATGCCCAAAAGGGTGAGGCGGCTTGTCAGACGCTGGTGCGTGAATACCCCCAGTCTAACATTGAGCTGGTATCTTTGGATCTTGCTGATCTAAGTGCTGTTCGTGCGGCGGCCGCACGTATTCTTGAAGAGCCGAGATTAGACATTCTGGTCAACAATGCGGGCGTCATGGTACCTCCTAGAACCCACACATCAGAGGGTTTTGAGTTGCAGTTCGGGGTGAACCACTTAGGACACTTTGCGCTGACTGGGCTGCTACTCCCGCGCTTGTTGTCGGTAGCCGGCTCGCGTGTCGTCACAGTGTCCAGTCTGGCTCATCGTTGGCGTGCGATCGATTTTGAAGATCTGCATGCCCAGCAAAGTTACCGGGCCGGGACTCGTTACGGCATGAGTAAATTGGCCAATTTATTGTTTAGCTTTGAGTTGCAGCGTCGACTGCGATCAGCCGGGGCGTCGACACAATCCTTGGCCTGTCATCCAGGCGCGGCGGACACCCAACTGTTTGGCCATGTGCCGATTTGGTTATATCGATCTTTGCATCCGATAGCTCGCCGGTTATTGAATTCTGCGACACAAGGTGCGCTTCCCTTACTGCGGGCAGCGACGGATATTGACGCGCGCGGTGGCGATTATTTTGGGCCGAGTGGCCCATTTGAATTGGTTAGATCGGCTACTCGAGTGAAGGCGAGCGCAACGGCTCGTAATGCTGCGGTGGCCGGCAGACTCTGGGATGTTTCGGTCGAACTGACGGGCGTGGAACCAGAATTTAACCCGTGACTACCAACTTCGTGCGCAGCGCGGTACTTTAGGTCAGGCACGGCAGCGAGCAGAAAAGTTTCGAGATCAGGGGGGAAATTAAATGCTGACATTACCAACGTCCGAAGAATGGGCGGGCAGATGTGCTCGAGATGGTGAATTCAATCAGGCCGCGCGTCATTGGGAGGGCGGGGTATGTTTGAACATTGGCGATGAGGTCCGGCAAATTGCTGTGCGCGACGGCGTCGTGAGTGCCGGTGCGGCAGCAGCATCCGAGTCTGTGGTCACCTATAGCGGCAGCAAAGAGGTGTGGGCGCGGGTGCTGACGGCACATCCCCCGAGATTCCATAACGATCTGATGGCCAATGTTTCCGCGGGAGAGGGGTTATGGCGTAATGCGTCTGAGGTTGTCCATGCGCAATACTATGCAGCGGTGATGCGTGCCATCGAATTGCTGCGGCCGGAATCATCAGCGAGTCACCCACTGCGGGTAGGCGACGTGGGTGAAGCCGGGCGGTTTGATACGCCGGTGGGGCGCTATGTACACCTGGAACTGGGTGGACTTGACCATCGTTTGTATTATGAAGAAGCGGGTCAGGGTATACCGCTATTGCTCCAGCACACAGCAGGCTGCCACGGCAGCCAGTGGCGACATCTCTTCGAAAACCGAGACATTACCGATCGATTCCGGCTGATTGCCTATGATTTGCCCTATCATGGAAAGTCTTTGCCGCCGGTTGAACAATCTTGGTGGGCGCAGCCTTATGCCCTGCAAGGTGACTTTCTACGGTCTATTCCCCTTAAACTGGCGGCGGCATTAAACCTCAACAATCCCGTGTTCATGGGCTGTTCGGTTGGCGGGCTATTGGCGCTCGACCTGGCGCACAAGCATGCGGACATATTTTCGGCGGTGATTTCTATTGAAGGGGCACTCAACATTGAGGGCAGCGTGAGTCAGCTGAGCACGTTATGGCATCCTCAGGTCAGTAATGAGTACAAAGCACGACTGATGGAGGGCCTGATGGCGCCCGGATCGCCCCAGGCTTATCGCAAAGAAACGAGTTTTGTTTACGCCAATGGCTGGCCGCCCGTATTCCTTGGGGATCTTCACTACTACATGGAGGAGTACGACCTCCGAGCCTGTGCCAATGAGATTAATACAGACGAGATAGGCGTTCACATCTTGTCCGGTGAGTATGATTACAGTGGCACAAGTGAGTTAGGGCAGGCCGCCCATCAAGCCATTGCCGGATCAACCTGGTCAGAGATGGCTGGTGTCGGACACTTTCCGATGTCTGAAAACCCTGCAGTGTTTATCCATTACCTGTTGCCCGTACTGGAACAGATTGCGCAGTCCGAAGCGCAGCGGGGGGGAGTATGAAAGTTGGTGTGTCGCTGCCCGTGCGTGAAATGGCCGAGGATTTGACCGCAATAAAAGACTTTGCGCAGGCGGCTGAAGCACTGGGCCTGAATCACTTGCGAGTACCGGATCAGGTGATTCGGCCGAACAACAAACACCTGCATGAACCGATAACCTTGCTGAGCTATATTGCCGGTGTGACCCATTCTATCGAGTTGGTGCCCTCGGTCATTGTATTGCCTGTGCGTCAAACAGCGCTGATTGCGCGCCAGACAGCACAGTTGGATGTACTGAGCGGGGGACGTTTGAGATTAGGCGTTGGGGTTGGCGGGAGCGCCCCAGAATACGAGGCGATGGGGATCGACTTCCATACCCGTGGCGCGCGCTGTGATGAGCAACTGGCCTTGTTAAATCAGCTTTGGACCCAGGAGAGCGTGCGGTTTGAAGGGCGCTTTGATCGCGTGATCGACAATGGTATTAATCCGCGCCCGCTACAACAACCGATTCCAATTTGGATCGGCGCCTCCTCCGATCCTGGTGATGCAGTGGTGCGCCGAATCGGAAAATGGGCAGCTGGCTGGTTTGTATTGGCTTCTCCGGAAACTTATCCAGACCTGAAGTCTCGTATCGACACGGCGGCTCGGTCTGCAGGACGACAGCCACAGGACATAGGGACTGAAGCCGGTGTTGCGATTGTCGGGCCCCGTGAGGCGGAATGGCAAAGTCGAGTGACTCATTGGCAGGGCGCCGGTCTGACCCACATTTGTCTGCGTACTTTGGGCGGGGACTTGTCCATTGCCGAGCATATACCTCGTTTGCAGGCCGCTTGTGCGGAGCTGCCCCTAACCTGAAAAAGTGAGGGGGCAGAGACGCTGAGCGTCGTGTCTGCCGATTAGATTTAGGCGCGTGCGTTTCAACGCCTGGTTGAATGCGCGCGCAAAATAGTTACGGCGCTGGACGCACAGAAGGTGTATACTGGGCGTCAGTAGAAACCCCTCCCGATCCTTTCTCGAGATCGAGCATAACTCTCGCGCTTCGTCGGCTATCGCTTCTATACAAAGTCATTGGCGTGTTGTCAGAGGCTAACTAATACGTGTTACTTGATGTAAGTCTGGGAATGTGCGCGAACGCGGCTTAAGCAGCCAAGGAAAATCAAAATGAAAATTTATGTTGGAAATCTCGCGTGGAGCGTAACAAACGAGGAGCTGGAAAACCTGTTCTCTGCCATCGGTTCTGTAGAATCGGCGCAGGTAGTGACTGATCGTGACAGCGGTCGTTCTCGAGGTTTTGGATTCGTTGAAATGTCTCAGCCGGACGGTTCCCGCGCGATCACGGAATTGAACGGTCAGGAAGTGGGAGGACGCGCATTGCGAGTCAACGAAGCGCAATCTAAACCGCGTCAAGGTGGACGCTACTAGAGGGTTTGCAAATCCGGGCTACCTCAAGTAGCCCGGACCGCAGGAGAATATATTGCGTAAACCGAATTACAATCAGGAAAAGCGTCAGCGAGAGATAGCGAAACAGAAAAAGCGCGAAGCAAAACAACAGAAGAAGTCGGAGCGGACGAAACAAGATGAAGAACCAGACACGCAGCGATAATACCCCAAGCCAGAGACGTGAAGCGCTCGAAGCAGACGTTGAAGCTTTTCTCAAGGCAGGGAATGAGATTCAGTACATCGACGATGGTGTCTCTGCTCAGGATCCCCAGGGCAAAGGGCGACCCTTGAGACTGGGCAAACCGTCCAATGAGGCTGCGCCGCCTAAACCAGCGGATCAACAAGATACCCCAAGCAAATCATCAGATAACACCCGTTCAGGATCAGCCGATCCAGCTTAGTTTTGATGGCTGTTCTGTCGGCAGCTGGTGCGTCAGCGGACTGGCTGGACTTCATGCGACGCGATCCCGCCAAGTAGTGCCCCTTAATGTGATTCGACGGCAATCAGCTATCATTGC
>Ga0181559_10003135_pt1 | contig 16260 bp, 24 predicted proteins | sample 011ome_21_FD_133752 | JGI IMG/M metagenome (GOLD analysis project Ga0181559, IMG submission 133752) | Coastal salt marsh microbial communities from the Groves Creek Marsh, Skidaway Island, Georgia - 011508AT metaG (megahit assembly) | ecosystem: Environmental > Aquatic > Marine > Intertidal...
AGCTGATTCTTTATCACCATAAGATCCGCCAATGTGGATATTCATTGAATAATACTGATTGACTGGAAGGCCCATTGTATCAAGGATAAACGCATGTTGATCCAATTCTTTGATAGTGGTATCTACAACTTTTTGGCTAGGGCTTGGTAGTACACAAAACTGCCCAGGATGAAAGCCGATACGTTGACCATATTTTTGAGCAAGTGTACCAGCGCCTTTAAGCAAGTTTGCAATAGTTGACCAATTAGGTAAATCAGTAAGTTTATACTCGCTCATCCAAGGAAACATTGAGCTACTCATACGATAGACTTTGATTCCATTTTGATGATTCCATTTGATAATCTCAATCATGTCGCGAACATTAGCTTCAGCCAATTCGCCAGCGTATGAAATTCCTTTTGATGCAAATGTACGTTTGATCATACTTCGCCCGATGCTGATGCCCTTCTTTTGAAGGGTCAAATTGATACAACAATATCCGTAGTTAGCTCCCATTATAGTATTTTATATTTGTCTTTTAAAAAGTTTAAGGCTCGTGTTGCATCTCCCATCTCTTCGAGGGTCATAACTTCTAAGTCCTGTAATAATAATCCTCGGCCATTGTTAATAAATATGACGTTTCCAATGCGTTCAACCGAGTGAACCTGGTGCACTGTCATATCTTCAAGATAGATTACTCTATTTGTATTTAAGATCCTATCAATTCGTTCTTGATATGAGATCACTTTAATAGATTTTTAATTAATCCAACTGTGAATGTAATTAGAAAGATTGGCCAAAGTATTGTGGTAACGATACGTTCGATCAAGGTAAATCTATGTTCTTCTGTTTCTAATTTAGAAATCAATAGATCATATAATAAATTAAGGGCGGTGCCAATAGCAATGTATGCTATAATATTTGTAATCATATCTTCTAAATTAATCCCATTGTTTTTCGTATGTGTACCAATGATCAGCTGATGCGCAATCCATTAGGGCACTTTCGAGAATATTAATAATGTCTCGAGCTGTCATCATTTTTACTTGAGAATTGATCCACATTACCGTCAATTCTTTATTTTGAAATTTAGACATTCCATACTCAAAGAGGCCACTCACCATACGGGTTATGATAGAATCAATGCTGCTTACTCGAGATCCGATAATCCAATCACTGGTGAACATACCAGAATCTTCAAGTTCTTTGAGGATTATGTCAGGTGGAGACATCATAAAATGGGTCTTAATAAAAGCTTCAAGCGTTGAGCGATTATCTTCGTTGAGGGTACCGGTGGATTCTACTGTAATACCATTGCAAACCACGTCTTGAGAATCAAATTTAAAATCGTTATTCATATCTTGTTTTAGTTTATAAGGCTAATATAATAAATTAGTGTGAATTAAAAAAACTTTAGTACAATTATTTTTGAAGAGTTTTGCGATAGTTTGCAACTGCACGAGCTAAGAGATCTAATCGCTTATTAGAATCATGAATCAGTACACGGGCAGTAGTTTCATAAATATTACCATTATATTGAGAAATATAATAGCCTTTGCTCTTTGGATTTAATTGGTAGATTACACGAATTTCAGAACCACCTCGCCAGTGTTTAGTAGTGTATGATCGACGAATGTATCCGCTTTCATAACTTAGATAATCACATCCAGTAATTGGGTCATGGTAGCATATAGTTCCATTGTCAGCTTGACGTTGTGAAGTAACTTCAACACATTTGAGAGATTCTAATTTGTTCATCATGTTTGTTTTATCTTTTAATTATAGTATAAATATAAGCAATTTCCGCGACATAAAAAAATGTTTGTGCAAATATTTTAAAATATTTTACCAAATAAGAGTTGCAAGTCCAAAACTAACCATTGGAGTAGATCTAAAATCCATCGCATGAACCGATCCACTAAACCAAACATCTCGATATACTCGAACCGAGGCCAATCCATATCCAAAGAATGGTAACTTATTTTGCTCAGTACTACTTGCAGATCTACCGTAACCCATACCGAAATCGATTAATCCTCGATTCTCTCGACCAAACATGTAATACTTTCCAATAGTGGCTCCAAAAGCATTAGTGTAGGTATATTGTGCTAAATCTTCAGGCGCCTTTTTTAGCATATAAGGATCTGTGTTTCTCATATCCCATCCTCCAGAAAAACCAAACTCTACCATTTGAACCCTTCCGCTTACACCATATCCATTTAATTGAGGCGTTACATACGCACCTGCAAAAAGTATCATACCCTCACGTGGCAATTTCTTAGGCTTATATTTTTTAAGCTCATAGTGCATTCCGCTTCGTTGCTTAGTAATTTTAAAACTGGGACAATGGTCTTGAGCCAATCCCATGAAGGGAACTAGTAATGATACCAACAACACGATCTTTTTCATACATCAATCATTTACTCTACTAATATAAACAAAAAAACCCAAACAAAAAAATGTTTGGGTAAGTTTTTTCAAATTTATATTTTTTATAAAAAATCGTCGTCAATGTCGCAAATTGACCCAGTTGTTCCAAAATCCTCAGGAGTTCCCCACATTAAAATAGCGCCCCATAAGATTTTATGTGTTTCATTCTCCTCAAAATCAGCCTGCAACCAACCCTGATCCTCATCTAAAATATAGAGCTCTGCTCCATTATCATCTTCAGAATAGCGATAGCAAATTACCTCACCATTCATTTCAATCTCACCTTGCCAAGTAGTCATACTGTACTTAACATAGGCCTCACTTGTTACTTTTAACTTTGCCATGATTTATTTCCAAAAAAGTTGAACTGAAATTAATGCGATTGAAAGAAGAAGTGAAATCAAGGTTTTTGCATTAATTCCTTCTCCTAAAAAATAATTTGTCATAAATGCAAACACCACCATACCTACTGAAAATCCTATGAATCTTCCTGGCCATACCAGACCATTATTATATTCTGCAATATAACGAGTTGCGCTAATGAACATGTAACTAATGAATGCTCCACCAATTAGAGATACTAAGATTTGGTTTTTTCTAAACAAAGGCCACATGAATTGACCATTAGTTTGAAACCATGTTAGTACTTGACCAACGGTGTATAGCAAAATTCCTGTTAGTAAACCTCTCATTTAAAAAAGTTGATTAGAGGTTGTCAATAGGTGAGAGATGAAACTGTCGCGGTGGTACTTTGTTGCACCGCTCTCTTTAATTGCTTTAATGTGTTGTGCTGTTCCATATCCCTTGTTTGAATTCCAGCCATACGATTCCAATCCTTCGATCTCGCTCAATTCTTTCATTATAGAATCTCGACCAGTTTTTGCAAGGATCGATGCCGCGGCAATGTTAACATATTTATTATCTCCACCAACTACACATGCAAAAGGTACTCCATGAAAACCATGGAACTGATCACCATCAACTGTGATAAAATCAAATATTACTTTTTTATGGACCTCACTCAAGCATGTTTCCATACCTCGTAAGGTTGCTCTTAGAATATTTGTAGATTCTATTTGATCGACGTCAATGTGTTCTACGTGATATGCGATAGCATTTTCAAGCACGATTCGACGAGCCTCTGCTCGATCTTTCTCGTTCAACAATTTAGAATCTTTGATTAATGGGTGTTGAAATGCTGGAGGCATAATACAAGCCGCAACAGTAACTGGGCCAGCAAGTGCTCCGCGGCCGGCTTCGTCTACACCAACCTCAAGTTTTGAGCCTGTATCGTGATATCTGCTTTTAAGTAAAATTTGAGTGGACATAAAATAAATCTTTAGTACTTATACATAAAGATCTATCTTTGTTTCTTACTTATCGTGATCCAATTTCCACTTGTCGTATTTATTTACAACGTCTTGTAGAATCTTGGCTCTAACAATATCCTTTTGAGTAAACTTGTGATGGCCAACTCCTTTAATGTCTTTCATCAACTCAGTAAAAGCCTCAAGTCCAATATTGTTCTTTGCAATATCATATTGGCTCACGTCTCCAGTTACAATCACCTTTGATGATTTACCCATACGTGTCACAAATAACATTAGTTGTTTGAAGGTTGCATTTTGAGCCTCGTCTAAAATCATTAGTGCATCGTCAAAGGTATCTCCTCTCATAAATGCAAGCGGCTTAAATTGTATTACTTCAGACTCGATTAACATTTCAGTTAATTTAGGTCCAATAATCTTATTCATATTTGAAATATAAGATTGCATGTATGGATCAATCTTATCCTTAATATCTCCTGGTAAAAATCCTAGTTTTTCTCCAGCCTCTTGGATTGGCTTACATAGGATTACATTTTGAATCTTCTTCTCTGATAGAAGTTTTAGTGCGACATAACATGCAGTGTATGTCTTTGAGGTTCCGGCTGGTCCAGAACAAAATGTTATATCGTTATTTAATATTTGATGTACGTATTCTTGTTGTGATTGTCTGAGTTGCGTTTTAATATTTTCAGAATTAATATTGATTTTCTTCGGGCTAATTCTGGGTGTTCTGTTTTCAGATCCTTTATTCATAAAAAAAGTTTTATTTAATCGCCTGACATTATGACAAGCTCTTTTAGTTTCATTAATTTGTCACATTTTTCGTACTCTTCTAATTCTTCAAAATAATCTACTAATATATCGATAAATTTGGAGCGCTGGCCAATACCATGCTGAATCTCAATGATATCGCTACCCTCTTTGAATACAACAAATCTATTTACGGTCTTAGTAAAATTTCGGGTGATTGTGTAGTAAGATGACCTCATTAGAGAATCTCTATCTTCACCTAAAGCGTCTGCCATTTTTAATCTTTATATTTTCGTAAATTGGCATTATATCAACTTACAATGTATATATTAAGTCAAGTATCGTCTGATACTCTAAAATCGGAAAAAAACTATAATGATATTATAATCTAAAATTAGTCCAGATTATTAAATTTTTGTTCAACGTATTTAGCTTTTTGCTTCATTTGTCTTTTGGTGACGGACGGCTTTTCAAATTCCTTTTTATCTCTTAGAATTTGATTTTGTTTTGTTTTATTTGTTTTCTTTTTTAAAAGGCTAAGAGCCCTTTCAATATTTCCATTAATAACTTCTATTATTAGCATTTGATTCTATCTATAATTTTTTTAATATTAAAACATTTTTCGTATTCTTCGTATTCTTCAAAATATAGAATAATGTTTTTTAGAGCGTCTAACTTTTCTTCAATTGGAGTTTTGCTGGCAATGGCGCGCTCTTGATCGTTTATTAAAGTATTGTATATTGCTTCCATCATAGTATGCTTAGACGCCTCATGTAATCGATCTAGAGGATCTTCGCCATACCCTGAATCAAAATCATTTAAATCATACATTTTGTAGATCCTTAATTTTTTTAAGAAGATCTAATTGATCCTCAGTTAATTCAACACTTGATGATCTTAATTTAATCATCATATTGCCATATTCATTTGTATTATATATTGGCATTCCCATGCCCGCAATTCTCAATATTTTACCGTCATACGAATTTTTAGGAATGTTAAACTTTACTTTATTAACGGGGGTTGAAACTTCAAAGGTTCCTCCCAATAACATATCGTAAAATGGTAACATATAATCTACCCAAATATCATTTCCATTTACAATAAGATTTGCATCTGGCAAGACTTGCATCACAATGATGGCGTCTCCATTGGGTGCGCTTGAATTTACAGGGTGTGGATGTCCTTTGCCGTTAACCCTTAGCTTTGCCCCATTTGAGATTCCTTTTGGAATTTTAATATTGAATCCGTTTGATCCAATATCAATATACTTTGTGGTACCATAATAAACCTCGGTCAATGTTAGATTAATTCTAATCGTAACGTCAGGTCCTTTTGCACTCTGATTAAACGCGTTATTAAACATTGACGCAAAATCGCCATTGAAGTTATGAAACATTCGATCCCAACCAGAAGATGAATTAAAATTTATTTCTAAATCATAATTGCTTCTTTTTTGAGGATCGCTCAGTACCTCATACGCTTCTGTAATTTTCTTAAAAGTAGATTCGTCACCGCCTTTATCAGGGTGGTGTTGCTTCACCAAGTTTCTATAAGATTTTTTAATCTCATCTGGTGAGGCATTTCTGCCTACATTTAAAGTGTCATAATGATTCACAAATTATTTGTTTAATGAATCTCTAACTTCTTTCAATAATCTTTGCTTGCGGCGCTCGGTTACGCTTTGATTAACGGTTCTCTTTTCTTCGTTCTCCATTATTTTAGCGATTCTCTCTAGAGCATCTGCAATTCTATTTAATGTTTCTTCAGACATGATTCAATATTATTTTAATATTATAATATATATCTTAATGTTCTTAGTAAAATAAGAAAGGGCCATGCGGCCCTTCAATTAAAATAGATCTAATACTCGCTTTAGATCTGCACATTTTTCATACTCCTCCAACTCTTCAAAATAGAGCAAGGTTTCTTTAATAATTTCTTGAATAACCTCAGGATTTTGTGTAGATTGAGCATCTACACCATACGTTTTAATTGCCTCATAGTTTGCTCGAGCCAATCGATCTTTTATCTTTTCCAAATGTGCTTCCATCTTTGGATCAAATTGTTGAGTTTCCTCTTGTCCGTAAAAATCTTCAAATTCTTCCATGTTCTATATATGTTTTAATTATAAGGTAAATATAAACAAAATCCGCGACATAAAAAAATATTTGTAAAACTTTTTTGAAAATTAATCTAATTTTACCTGAATAGCATTCCGTTTTATTTCATTAATTTGTTTCTGTATCGAATTATCAGCAATTGAATTTTCATAATGCATACCTACTCGGTTCTCGGTATTGGCATCACTCATTTTATTTGCATATTGTTTGTATCGATCATTAACATAATCAAACCCTAAGAATTTATAGTGTAGCGTTTTTAATGGAACATCATTGAATTGGTCCAGAATCTCATACAGTTTTTGCCAACGACCCCATGGATGTCCTTGATATTCTCCAACTGGTCTAATATCCTCTGGGACTGGATGATAGAATTTACCGAGTTCAATGTCTGCATCTAATTCATGTGCGCCTTCTACCCATTCCAAATTTTCTATGATATTCAAATTGATAATCATAGGTTTAACATACCATGGGGTTGGTTCTCCAAATGTTACATATTCGTATAATTGGCCTGGTAAGTTGTACGGAAATTCATCTGATACCATTTGAAAACCAGCTGGATAGAACACACTGCAGTCCTTATTCTCCTCTAAGAATTGCTTGATATTAGGATGATATACAAATTCGTCGCAATCGGTTAAGATTGCAAAATCGGCCCTTCCCTTTGCGTGTTGAAGACTTTGTTTCTTTAATTCAATATGGGCATAATCATTAAATTTACCGTCGGTTTCAAATGGAATAATCTCAATATCTACAATATTTGCATACTCTTCTGCAATCATTCTCGTCCCATCTGTTGACATATTATCCAGGATAATTATTCTATCACAAAATTGAGAATAATGTCTTAGATAATAAGGAAGCATTAACTCCTCATTCCATACGGTTACAAATGCCCAGATCTTCATAATATAGGTAGATTAGAGATTTTTAGCATCACGTTCATCGTTGCTAAAACGTCTCCTTCACAATATTGTTTAATTTGTTCCAGTTTGCCAGCCCAATAGTTTTCAGAAACTTCTGTATTTTTCATAGCATCCTTTGGTGATGGAATATCAAACACTCCGCAAATTAAATCAAGAGATGCTCCTGTCATTCCACCAAATTTCCAAACCTCCATTGTATCTAGTAGACAGTTTTCCCAAGGCTTTTGTTTTTGAAAATAAAACTGGGAAGGAACTTGTAGACTGTTGATCAATGCTCGTTTAACAATCCAAGGCATATCGAACTTTTTAATGTTGTGACCTACCAATTGGATTGTTGGGCTCTTTGTAAATATGACTCCCATAATTTGAAGAAATTCTTGCAAAAATACAGACTCATCATCTCCGTAAAAAGATCTTATATTTGAACTAACAGGCATGCCAGTCTCGTCAAACTTGATTTGACCAATCGATATGGTATTAATCTTACCAAATTCTGGATAGATTGAAGCACACTTTTGATACATTTCAGTATCGTCTAAATCCTTCTTTTCAGGCTCGTATAATCTGATACTTTCTGCTTTTTTCAACCACAGTTCATACAAGTGCTCTGGTCCATTTGATTTTAGATCTTCTAAATCTCTGTATTGTGATGCTGTTTCAATATCAATGAACAACATCGATTTAAGTTCAGTTGTCGAGTACATTAATAATTTCTTAGTTCATTTTCAGTTTTTGCAATATTGTAAATAGACGCAGGATACCTCATAGTCTTACCTCCGTCTGTTCTTGAAAACAAGAACCATTTATGTCCATAATGTTTAGTTAGTTTTTCATTAACCTCATCGAGGGTACCTGGCATAATTGAGCCAGCGAATCTAAAATAATATATTGATCCAACCTTTGGATTGGAGACATGAATCGTTTCCTCTTTCTTTTTCTTTGCCATATAATATTATATATGACATCTTAAAAAAGTTTAAAGTTGATTCCAAGTAGAGTGCATTCGCACTTCTCTAATTAGAGTGTATGTTTCGTAACTTACTGAAACTTCTAAAAATCCACCAGATATAGATTCTGGTAAATCCCTTGGATTAATCCAATAGTGCGGCGGTTCTTTAACCCTGCCGTTGATGTAGTCGAACATTAGATCAATATCCATGTGGTGGACATATATAATAATGTGCATGCATTTCATATCTGGATATGCCATAGTTTATTGTTTAGGGTTTCTCCAATTTTTTTTAAGGGTTTCGTGCTCTTCTAGATTTATTAATTCTCTAATATTAATGGCTGGGTCGACTGAATATGATTCTAATTTTTCAATATATCCAACCATATCTGGCTCAACTTCCATTTGATCAATTTCTCTAATAGCCTTTTCGTATTTTTGAGAATGTTCAACAATGTATGTAATATCCTGAGACTTTTCACATAATATACAAAATGCAGGACTTGGTGTTAAAAATCCGTATTTACATTTAACATTACCTCTCAATTTGAATTTTCCGCATCCTCTATTATCTTGCTCATATTTACTCCAATCTTGACCGTATGGCCAATCTTCAAAGTGAACAAAGTTTCCATACGCTAGCCAAGCTCCAGTCATTTTAGTTTGCCATGCTGAAATTTCAGCCATGCCCCATTCTGGATTTCCTTTAACTTCTTTGCTATTTTCAGTTGAGCTGCCAAATTCCTTTAATGGAAATATTTCCTTTTTATAATATGCGCTCATTCTGCGCAGGGTTGGCGTGTTTACATAGTCTCTCTCTTTTAAGACGTAAAACATATCGCCGCAATTTTCTACTCGCTCTACGTTTTTATGATCAATCCAACCAAAGGTATACATGCGATGATCTGCATCGTCTAAGTATCTTCTTAATTGAACTTGATCAATCTCTGGATTCTTTTCTAAGAATTTAATACTATTTTGAATCCAATTTCTACTAACACCTGCGATTCTACCTGGAACATGTAACCAGTCTCCTTCTATAAAGAAACTATATTCATATTCTTTACTTAATTCGTTGAGTCGATTAATCCCTCCTCCTGGTCCTAAATTATATTCACTAATATGAATATTGAAGTGAACTCGATCCACATAAGTTTCTCGAGCCCACTCTAATACTTCATTAATTTTTGCATTTGTAATATTAATCCAAATAAACCATTCGAATTTGTCACCATGGTAGTTATCCATAATAGAACTTATGGTATTTTTAAGGGCAATATCTCTGCCCTCAGTACTATGCGTTAATGTACAAATACAAAAATTATTAATCATGATATCTTATTTGTAGTGTCCTCCACCTAACCAAAGAACGAATGAACGTCTTGTTCCAGATGTAACTGGTCTAACAGAGTGAACCATGTAACTTGGGAAGATTACAACATTCCCTGCTGCTCTAGGAGCTACTAATACATTTTTATCTAAACTTGATCCACCTTTCCAAAAACATAAATCTCCGCCAGTGTAATCATTTGAATCTGACAGTTGGACTGTTAATGATACCTTTCTGATTGAAAGGTCGTGACTACCTACGTCTTGGTGCCAATCATACTTGCCTTCATCAGTTCCATAATATTCAGTATATTGAATTACTTCAGGTGCAGTTAAAAGATCAAATCTCCACATTTCATCGTTTGCAATTCTAGCAAGATCCATTAATTTTTCATAGATCCACATCCATTCTCCTTTTTGTGGAATCCACTTGATCTTAGACTTTCTGTCATTTGACATACCGCCTTGGGTTGATGCAACTTCAAATGGTAGTTGCGCAACCGATTGATAGATTCGATCTAATTCCTCTTTGGTAAATCCTTCATGAAACCAGTAATAATCTAATGCGTTATTTTGTTTTGGTTCAAATGCTGGCAATAGTTCCATATTCTTCTTCTTTTTTTGTTTGTTCAATATTTTCGTTATAAATTACATTTGCAACTCCTTCTTCTTCTCCAAATCTAGATTCAGTTAAGATTGGGTAGTGCGGGTTTGCTTCGTATGCCCAATCATGAATACCGAGCTCTTCGAATCTTGCTTTAATTTGTTCGTTATAATGCGCTGCGATAGTTCTAACTCGACGTTGAATATCTGCTCTCGATAGATCATGCGTATTTCTGCCAGATGCGTTGTTATACAAGAATTGGATGTATGTCAACCTTGGAATTCTACAAATCTTAGATTTTAAGAATGTTCTTACGACCAATTCGTAATCGTCAGCAATTGTAAGAGTTCTATTGTGTCCTCCAATTTCAAAATAAGTTGAACGTCTCCATGCTCTAATGTGGTTAGGTACACCAACAATGTGTCTAATCGTTTTAGGATTAATATTCTGTTGATTTGCTGGAGCCAACATTCTACCTTTATATTCTTCTTCTCTATAGTTACCATATCCAAGCGCGAATCCGGGTTCATACGTATGATTTTCCCAGTTTTCAGTTACTTCTGCAGTATCTCCATAGAACATTCCACATTCAGGGTGTGCTTGTGCAGCTTTGTGCAAATCTTCAGCACAAGTTTCTACTAAAAGATCATCATGATCAAGTTCTGCAAGAATATATCCTTTTGCCATTGAACATGCTCGCCATTTTACTTCTCCGATACAACCGCCGCTCTTTTCTCTAAAATCAAATACTCTAACTCTAGGATCTTGTTCTGCAATTTGTTCTGCAATTTTAAGAGTCTTACCACCGTCTGTTGAATCATTTACAAGAACCCATTCCCAGTTTGGATAGGTTTGTCTAGCAACTGAAGCGTATGTTTCCCATAATTTCATTCCAGTATTATAGATTGGTGTATAGAATGAAATCATATTCTCATCGGTCAATGTTGTTGGATCCAACATTGCATTCATAGCAACTGAATACGCTGTTTGACCTGCTGAGCTTAGTTCAAATTCTTCTTCAGTAATATTTACCCATTTTCTACGATATTGTAATGGCATATTTGCTAAATCTGGAAAAGCCATCCAACTTTCTCCAACTGTTATGATAGAGTCTGGATTAAATTTAACCAAAATCTGTGCAATATCTGAATCGTCTTCTAAGTGCATTACATTCAATTCATCTGCTTCATAGCTTAATCCTCTAATTGATCTTAGATCAGGTTGACCAGGTCCAATATATAGAACCTTAGGTACTTTAGGGCTTGCCTGCTTCTCTAAGTAATTGTAGTGTGATAGAATATCATTGTGCCAGCTAAACCACTCAGGGTGATCCGTTAATACGTTCTCAATGAAGTATCCGTCTGCTGCGTAATTAGATCCAAATGAATATTGTTCCATTACACTTCTCTTAAATACTAATTGTGCAATGTCTGATTTTTGGAATCCTGTATTTTCAGGAGTTGCTTCTCTAACATCTAGTCTGGTGAAATCACGACCAGCAACCCATTGAGAAACCAAATGCATTGACTTTTCTTCTTCATTTAAGAAGACTGCTGCTTTTGCATAAAACTCTGTATGCATAATGTTGTCATCATCTAAGAAATAGAACCAAGCGGATTGGTCTTCAATAGACTTAATCAATTCACTCGTTTGCGGATACAATAATCCACCGTCTCCCGCTTTAATAAAGTGTAGGTGTGTTGATTGATCCTCAGCAAGTGTAGATAACATTTCAGCATCGATGTCTTTTAGAGGGGCTGTGTCAAAAATAATATGCCAATTGACATTGATATTTTCATTTAAATTTGAGAATACTGATTCTCTTACCTTCAATAAATTTTGAGGGCGTGTACATCTTGTTAAGATATGTAAATTATGTGTCATTTATATTTAATTTAATTATTCTACATCAAAGAAGAAAAGGTGGAAAAATCTTGCGTTATCGATTGCATCTCCAAAGTATCCGGTTGCTGCATGTAAGTTTGATGAATTGAAGATTATAAGTCTGTTGTAGATATTACCGACATCATCAACTTTTTCGAATTGAGTACGATCGTAAAAATTCATATCTTGGCTCAAACCTTTGAACGTTAGATAGTAATCTTCTCCTCCTCTACCGTCTTGTGGAAAACCTCTTAATCCAGTTACTTTACTTTTGTATAACGCTGTTCCTGTATCTACTGGAGCATCTGGCGTTAAGTATACCATAGCGGCGTACATTTGAGAATCTACGTGGTATACAATAGGTTGGTCGGCAGTACAAAATTGGAAAACACCGTTTGCGTAATTAGGATGATTCCAATTAAGAATTTTACGACCCATAATTTGTTCAAGTCTCTCTTTAGTTCCTTCTAAAATATACTTAGATTGAGATCTTTGACCTTTGTGGTATCCGGATGGTTCGTATTTTAAGTTATTCATTGCAAAATTTCTAACCATATCTGGATCTGCATAGAAATTATCAACTACAATAATATCTTTGTGTAATTGACCATATCCAGATTTATAAACGATCCACTGATTAAATTTAATGCCTGTGTTGTATAATATACTATCATTTCCTAATAAGACTTCGATCTCTAAATTCATTTTATCAAAAGGTAATTCGATCTCAAATCCATGAAGATCTCCAATAACTGAATAATATTCTACTACGTCTATTCTTTTGTAAAATTTAGGAGATAATGAAATACCGTCGATTAAAATATCGTCAACCGTGTTGGTTGTTGATCCTATCCAACCATTAAGATAATAATGATCATCTTTTTTCAAGACTTGATCAACATTCATAAATAAACCGGGCACTTCGGTTTGATGTGTGTGTATCATGTGACTTTTAATTTATTATATTTGTAAGTTTAAAATAGTTTACTAAAGTTTGTAATATCTTAATAATATATTACGTTTTATATATCTCATAAAAAAAGGGACCCATTTGGATCCCTTTTTGATTGATTAAATTTCTATATTATCTGGTTCCTCTTGGTGGTGTAGGATCTCCTCCTCCGCCGCCGCCGTTGGTTACGCTTTGGACAACGCCATTAGATACGTATATACTGTCTCCACTAGAAAATGTAAGTGTTCCAGTATATCCTGCAGCTGATCCAGTATATCCAGTTAGACCAGTTGGACCAGTAAATCCAGTATATCCTTGTGGTCCTGTAGGTCCTGTAGGTCCAGTACCTCCAGCAGGTCCAGATCCAGTTGCTCCTTGTGCTCCTCTTGGTCCAGTAGCTCCTGTTCCTCCTTGATATCCAGTGTATCCTGTTGGGCCTGTTGGGCCTGTTGGTCCGATTGGGCCAAGCGGGCCAGTGTATCCTCCAGTACCAGTTGCTCCTTGAGCTCCTCTTGGTCCAGTTGGACTAGGTCCAGTAGGTCCAGTAGAACCTTGTGGTCCTCTTGGTCCAGTTGGTTGAGCTCCTTTTGCTCCTTGTGGTCCTCTTGCACCTTGATTACCTCTTGGTCCTCCTATAACCGGTCCAGTTGGTCCGGTTGGGCCATTAGCTCCTCTTGGTCCTTGTAGTCCAGTTGGTTGAGCTCCTTTTGCTCCAGTACCTCCTTGTGCTCCTTGTGGTCCAGTATATCCTCCGCGAGAAACTCCAGTGTAACCTGTTGCTCCTTGTGGTCCTCTTGATCCCTGTGGTCCTATTGGTGATGGGCCGGTTGCTCCTTGTGGTCCTCTTGCTCCTTGTGGTCCTCTTGGTCCTACCGGCGATGGGCCAGTTGGGCCAGTTGGTCCGTTAGCTCCTCTTGGTCCTTGTAGTCCAGTTGGTGAAGGTCCAGTTACACCCTTTTGGCCCGTAGCACCCTGTGGTCCAGTATATCCTCCGCGAGAAACTCCAGTATATCCTGTGTCTCCAGTAGCGCCTTGTACACCTTGTGCTCCTCTTGGGCTTGCTCCTTGAGATCCTTGTGCTCCTCTTGCTCCTTGAACTCCTCTTGGTCCAACTGGCGATGGGCCAGTAGTTCCTTGAGGTCCAGTTGGTCCAGTACCACCAACATCGCCAATTGGCGATGAACCGGTTGTACCTTGTGCACCTTTATCTCCACCAGCACCTTGAGGTCCTATATAAGATCCTCCTTGTGCTCCTCTTGATCCCTGTGGTCCGGTAGGGCCATTTGGTCCAATTGGAGATGATCCAATACCACCTTGTGCTCCAGTTGCTCCTTGTGGTCCAGCTGGACCTACAGGTGAAGGTCCAATAGGTCCTACTTCACCTTGAAAACCTCTTGGTCCAATTGGTCCTGTTAATACGATACCCTTTGGTCCCGCAGCACCTTGAGCACCTTGTGGTCCTCTTGGTCCAGTTGGATTGGATCCTTGGAAACCTCTTTCTCCTTGTATACCGATATATCCTGTATATCCTGTTGGAGATGCTCCAATAGCTCCTTGAGCACCTTGTGTTCCTCTAAGACCATCAGGGCCTGTTGGTTGTGAACCTTTAGGTCCAACTCCACCAGCAGCTCCTTGAGCACCTTTATCTCCAGGTAAATATCTACCTTGATTTCCTTTAGCACCTTGATCTCCTTTAGCACCTTGATATCCTGTTGGTGAATCTCCAGTTCTACCTTGAGGTCCTCTTGGTCCTTCGAATCCATTTGGGCCTTTTGGAGAAGATCCTTGATCTCCAACGAAACCATCTAAACCATTGTATCCCTTTGGGCCAACCGGCTGAGTTCCTGGAAAACCTACAGCTCCAGTAGCACCTTGATAACCATCTGGTCCGACTGGGCTAGCTCCCTGATCTCCAGGTACTCCAGTGGAACCTTGATCACCTGGTCTTCCAACTGGGTTTGGTCCTGGTAATCCAGTATTTCCTTTAAATCCAGTTGGGCTATCGCCGATAGTACCTTGTGAACCTTGTGAACCTTGGTCACCTTTGAAACCTGTATCTCCTGTATATCCAGTTGGTTCAACACCTGGAAATCCAAGATCTCCTTGAACACCTTTAGGACTTGCACCTAAATCTCCTTGGTCTCCTTGGAATCCTCTATTACCTTCGTATCCTCTAACGCCTTCATAACCTTGTGCACCCTGGGATCCCATCATACCAGCCGATCCTTGAGTTCCTTGGTCTCCTTGGAATCCTTTTTCACCAGTGAAAGCTGGATATTCGGTTGGATTAAAGTTTCCAGTATGCAAGATGGTTTGTCCTGCGATAGTAGATCCTGTTTTTAATTTAGCCATTTGTCTTAATTTTTATTTATATACGTTTAGAAGTGTACTAGTCCGTTAGTAACGGTTCTGTTACTTCCCCAATTATCTACGAATGTTCCGTATGCTCCAATTATTTGTGCAGTTGCTCCTGTTGGTCCAGTTGGGCCAGTTGGTCCATTATATCCTTTAGCTCCAGTTGCTCCAGCAGCTCCAGTAGGGCCAGTTGGTCCAGTTCCAACAGGTCCAGTATATCCAGTTGGTCCAGTTGGTCCAGTTGCTCCTCTAGGACCTGTTGCTCCAGTACCACCAGTAGGACCGGTTGCTCCATTTCTAACAGGACCTGTTCCTCCAGTAGGTCCAGTAGGGCCAGTATATCCAGTAGATCCAGTAGCACCTTGTGGGCCAGTTGCTCCAATTGGCCCAGTGTATCCTGTTGCTCCAGTAGCTCCTTGTGAACCTGTAAATCCGGTGTATCCTGTAACTCCAGTATATCCTCCAGGTCCAGTTGCTCCCTGTGCTCCAGTTGCTCCTTGTGCTCCTTGTGTACCGAACGTTCCTTGTGCACCTTGTGCACCTTGTGATCCTGCAGCTCCAGTTGGTCCAGTATATCCAGTTGGTCCAGTAGCTCCTGTTCCTCCTTGTGGTCCAGTAGCTCCAGTAGATCCAGTGTATCCTGTAACT
>Ga0181559_10003140_pt1 | contig 16240 bp, 9 predicted proteins | sample 011ome_21_FD_133752 | JGI IMG/M metagenome (GOLD analysis project Ga0181559, IMG submission 133752) | Coastal salt marsh microbial communities from the Groves Creek Marsh, Skidaway Island, Georgia - 011508AT metaG (megahit assembly) | ecosystem: Environmental > Aquatic > Marine > Intertidal zone...
CATCGCCCTCTTGCTCTGCGCAGAAGCTATCTATCGGTGTACGAGTCGTGGATGCCGAAGCAGCCGCGGATGGTGAACGGTTCCTGCTTGATCTCGGGGTCGGGCTTGACCACGGGGTCGGGCGCCGGCTGATGACCCGTGCGAGCTTTTCTTTGACTCTTTCGGTCTTTCCATGCGGGCACGGATTGATGAGTGGCGGAAGGATGTAGATTTCTGAAACGGTCAACGGCCACAGTCCGAGACGCGCTCGAGGAGCGGAGACGCCGGGACGCGGGGACGCGGCGACGCGATGGCGACCACCGCGGAGAACAAAGAGAACTTCACGTGGGATGGGTTCGGCCAGGTACGTCTTTGCACGTGAGGCGCGCCGCGCGCCCGGCGTTCAGACGCGTGCCGGCCGCGACGGTTTCGCACATCTTCCCCCCGGATCTCCCCACCGCCACGACACCTGACCCCCCCTCCACCGCGACGCGCAGGTCCAGGAGCTGACACGCCACAACCAGGAGCTCGTACACGCGCTAGATGCGAAGGAGCGCGAGTGCGCCGAGCTCAGCGCGGCGCTGGAGACGGGCGGCGACCGGCTCGCCGCGGGCGTGCGCGAGTCAAAGATCGTGGAGATGGCCAGGAAGAACCGCTCGCTGACGCTGGCTGTGGAGAAGGAGAAGGCTGAGAAGGCACGACTCGTGACGGAGCTCAAGGCGGCGCGCGCGGGCACCGGCCGAGCCCCCGGAGGTTTACACGCGGGCGCGTCGAACGAGGACGGCACGCCGCGCACGGAGTCGCAGATCGAGAAGGCGTGCCGCGAAGTCGTCGCCGAGGCGGCGAAGGCGGCGGAGGATGCGTCCAAGGAGCGCGCCGAGTGGAAGGACAAGGCCCGGGAGGCCAGCGCGCGCGCCGAGCGCGACGCCGGGCGGTACAACACCGTGCGCGCGGAGAACGACCGTCTGCGGGCGATCATCAAGCGCGAGGTTGGGGACGACAAGGTGGACTTCAGCAAGCTCGAGAAGTCGCTGGAGGCGGCGGGTGGGTGGCGCGGGCGCGCGCGCGAGGTGGCGACGCTGCGACATAAGGTGAAGCATCTCCGCGACCGGCTGGAGGCGTACGAGGACGGCGTCGTGTCGGTGGCGTCCACGGTCTCGCGGTTCGCGACAGCTAGGGACGCGGACGAAGACGCACCGAGCGAGGTCGGGTTCGACGCCGGCAGCCGCCCGGGCACGGCGGCGACGGATGCCTCGCGGCGCACCGCGCGGAGCTTCGCCGTGACGCACGAGACGGCGCGCGAGGCTTCGGCGCGGCGGCGGCAGCTGGAGGAGGCGACCGCGGCGCTGGCGGCGAGCGAGGCGGCGTGCGAGGACGCGCGCGCGAAGGCCAGGGCGGCGGGCGCGCGCAGGGACGCGCTCGAGCGGGACGTGCGCGGGCTGCGCGAGAAGCTGGGCGTGCTCAAGGAGAAGTCCGCGCACGACGACCGGCTCATCGACGCGCTCCGCGCGGAGAACCGTCGCGCGCGCGGCGAGGCGGAGGAGGCTCTTCTCCGCGAGACGGCGGCGTCCACCCTGACGGCGAGAGGCGGATTCGCGGGCGCTTCCGTCCCGGTGTCCGTGTACAAGACGGCGGAGCGCCGGGCGGAGCGCGCGGACGCGCAGCTGCGCGAGCGCGAGCAGCAGGTGCTGCAGCTCCGCGCGAAGATCGCGTCGTTGGAAAACGACGCGGCGGCGGCGGACGCCGCCGGCGGCGACGCGACGCGTCGTCTAAACTCGATCGCCGCCGCGGCCGCGGACACTGACCCGGACCTGCCTGATGTGTCGCTGCAGCACCAGGAGGACGTCGCGGCGCTCATCGAGCACGCCGAGGCGCTCGAGCGCGAGACGGCGGCGCTCAGGGGGCGACTGGCTGTCGCCGAGCAGACGGAGCGGACGCTCCGCGCGCGTCTCGGCGAAAAGGACCACGAAACGCACGAGCTCAAGACCAGACTCACTATGACGGGTGGTACGGACCGTGAGAAGGCGAGCACCGCCGACGTTTCTGACGACGACGACGAAAGTCGCGTCGCGTCGCTCAAAGCGCGGCTGGCGTCTTCGGAGGCGGAGCTGGAGCGCGTGCGGCGCGCCAGCCGCGAACGGGTCGAGTCCATGGAGAAGGAAGTGGAGCTGTACTTCGAGATGGCGGAGGAGATGAAGCGGACGATGCGCGGTGACGGCGTGTGTTGATGAGAGAGACGTGCGTGCCATGCTGTGGTACGTACTCCCGCGCTTTCAGGAGCTCGCTATTTTTTTACAAATCGTAAAAACGATTCGTCCCTCCTCGCCATCACGCCTCCTCCGCCGCCATCGCCCGCGCGACCGCGTCGACGATCTCGGGTTCGCCCGCGTCGAGCAGGTCCATGTCGTTCAGATCCGTCAGCGTCGCCATGGCTTTCTTGGCGATGTTTTTGTCCAGCGCGCCGACCACCCCGCACTCGCACGCCACGCGGAACACCTCCACCATCCCCGACGCGACGTTGTTTTTCGCGAGCGCGGCGAGCATGAACGAGAGCGTGCGGACGTTGTTTTCGTCCAAACCTCTCTGGTACACCCAGTCGAACGTATCCAGCGACGCGGGCGGCTCGTTCTTCGCCTGGCACAGCAACGCGAGCGCGCGCTCGAGGTACGCCTCGTACACCTCCGTCTTACAGCACCCCAGCTCGTACACGGCGTCCTGCACGTCGTCGAACGGCTTGTACCCCCGGGTGGGGTCCCACTCATCGCTCTCGCGCGCGGCTTGCTTTTCCTCGCCGACTTTCTCCAGGGCTTCGCGAAAAGCCACCAGACGCGCCTCGACGCGTTCGGCCGCCGCCGTCGGGTTCGTCGGCGGCGGAGGCGGTTCCGGGCGGAACTTCGCCGCCGCCTCCACGGCAGCCTTGCGCTCCTCCATCCGTTTCTGCACGTCACGCACGTCATCGCGTTTCTCGAGTTTGCGCGACTGACGTTTCTTCGCGCTGCGCTTCGCCACGATCGCGATCCCCCGATGGGCGCGACCGCGCGCGCGCGGAGCGCAGACGCGCCCGACCGCGACCGTGGGCGCCCGCCGCCACGCGAGGTTCGATAGGTGCACCGCGACTGAGGAGGACATCGAAGCCACCGAACCCGACATCGACGACGCGCACGCGCCTCGGGGAGTGGTCCGTGTACGACCGAGGTCGACGGAGCCGTCTGTTCTCGTGCACGCGTGCCGACTCCGCGACTCGACCACTCGAACATTGCAACAATTTCGCGACGATCGCATGCAGTGGCACGACCTACTGTATCTACCGATTCGGGAGAATCGGCCCTCCATTCGACGCAGCGCAGATGGCTGCGACCGAGAGGCCCAGGGCGACCGGTCGGGGATACGGCGTTCCCCCCCTGAGTGTCGCCGACTTGGTCGAGGAGGCGCGGAAGATCTCGGCGAGGGAGATCGCGCGCGACCGGCGGTCGCGCGAAACGCAGGGCGCGTGGAGCGGCAACTCCGTGTTCGAGCTCGAGACGCAATTCGCCACGCGCCACGGGAAGCTCCTCCCCCAGGAAACGCTGCGCCCGAAGAAGCTCCTGACCGGGCGCCCGCACTTCGACGGCGCCTTCGCGCCCGAGGCGTATCCCAACGCGCGAGGCGCGTCTCCCCGCGCGCCCGTCGGGCGCGAGACGCGCCTGTACGTGGTGCGCCTTTCGGGAAGCAAGTTCTTCGTCGGCACGTTTCACGTCGGGCGCGACGAGACGGACCTGTCGAATCTGCACGCGCGGCTCGAGGCGCACAGGCGCGGCGACTGCCGGTGGACCCGGAGGTACCCCCCCGCGGACGGCGACGACGCGCTGTACTGGTTCGAGACGCGAGACCATCACCCGAGACGCGCGGGTGAGGAACCGCGCGCGGGTGAGGAACCGCCGACGGATTCGCCGAGCGCCGCCGAGGACGCGCTGGTGGAGCGCTTGATGCTGGAAAGACACGAAAGGCACGGGCTCGACGTCGTGCGCGGCGGGTCGTACACCTCCGCGCGTCTCGGGGACCACACGAAACGCGCGCTGAGCGATGCGTTTTTCCTACGCGCGGGAAACCCGCATATGTGCGCGGTGTGCGGCGGCGCGCACGCCAGCAAACGGTGCGGCGCGCGGCGCGCGGCGGCGCGCGCGTACGCGGCGTGGCGCCGAGCGCGCGGCGCGGCGCGCGACGACGACGTTTTTTCGGAAACCGAAAACCGCGGATCGTCGCCGGTTCGGGCGTTTGAGCCGGTGGAGCCGGTGGAGCCGTACGACGATCGGGGGTCCGAGGGCCGGGCGTTCGCGAAAGAGACGTTCGCGGCGTCCGAAGGCGCCTCCGAAGGCGCCTCCGGGAGCGAGGGGAAAGCCGGCGGCGCGGCGTCCGCCGGAGAATCAGAAACGGCGGGGAAGTGGACCGAGGCGGAGGAGTCGGATCTGCTCCGCGCGCTTCACGCGGGGTTCGCGGGAGCGGGCGAGGTCGCGAGGCTCGCGCGCGAGCGCGGGAGGACGGAGCAGGACGTGCTGGCGAGGATCAGGGTGCTGCGGGGGCGGGTGTAGGGAGTATCCGGCGCGCTATCCTACATCGATATGGAGCTTTTCGTTTCACGTGTAAAAAAAAATGGGATGTTTCGAGAAACGGTCGTCACACGCAACACAAGGATACGTACACCTTTTCGTTTTCACCGGAGGTGCCGAGTCGCTGGCCGGCACAGAGCTCACCACGCGGGAGGAAGGCGGCTGGGGGGGCTGGCCTTCGGTACCGTCCACGGCGGGAGGGGGACGCGCGCGGGGTGTCGGTGGGCGTCGCGGCCGAGGACCCCGGGTCCTGCTGACCTCGGCACGGGGAGAACGTGCGAGCGGCATCGACTTGTCTTGGCCGAATGGGTCGGCTTCGCGATGTGACCGCGGGCCTCTCCGCGACGTTCGCGAGACTCCGCGGGCGCACCCGCGACGCCCCCGCGAACGCGAAGCAGCACCACAGACGAAGGCGTAGACGTAAAGTGCGCGCCCTCCCTCCGATCCGCCCCTCCGAGTCGTCACGCCTCGACCGCGGAGAGGCTTCATCGGGGACCGAACAACAAACGGCTTTTTTTCTCAACCTCGTTTCTTTTCCAACGCGACGCGCCGCGCCCGTCGACCGACGATATACCCGTCACCCGCATCGTATCCCGACTACGTCTCTCTCTCACTCACTCACTCGCACGCACACACACGCACACACACGCACACACGCACACGTACGCGTAATAACAGCCGCGCTTCACGCTCAAGCGACTCGCGCGCGATTTCGTGCATCCGTACGCGGTTCGGTTCCGCGCCGCCGCGAAGCGCGGCGCGTTCGCGCAGTGGGCGTGTTGTTTTTTCCTCGCCGCCGGCGCGGGCGCCGAGTACGCGCTCGCGCTGCTCCCCGTCGCCGCCGCCGGCGGCGCGCGGAAGTCGCTCGGCGCGCTGGTGGGCGGCGGGCTGGGTATCGCCTTCGTGGGCGCCGCGGGCTACTTCCGCGCGTACGTGTACGGGGGGAGGAACGCGCTCGCGGACCACCTCTTCCTGGGCGCGCTGGCGGCGGCGACGCCGGCGGCGCACGCCGCGTCGGCGCTGGCGACGGCGGCGGAGTTCCGCAGCGCGTCCGCGGCGTACGGGCGCGATGGCATGGGCATGGAGGACGCTGCGGAGGCGCTCGCGAGCGACGCGGCGACTGGCGCGGACGCGTTCGCGCTGCGCGAGCCCGAGGTGGTGTCCGTGTTCCGGTTCGACCTGATGGGGCAGGCGCACGCCACCACGCCGCTGCCGGACGCGAACTACGGGTACAAGGCGGGCAAGCTGGAGGAGGGGACGTTCTGCGCCGTGCCCGTGGTGGGCGCGAACTGGACGATCGCCGACCCGGTGCCCATGTGGTACGTCTGCGAGAACGACTGGCGCCTGTTCGTGGACTGCGAGGAGGCGTACCGCGGGACGTACGACGCGCGCGACTGGTACGGGAAGGACCGGCTGCGCGACTGCCTGCGCCGGCCGGAGGCGCTCGTCGCCGCGTACGACGTCGCCTACCCCTACGGCGCGCCGCCGCCGTCGCCGCCGCCGCCGCAGCCCGAGCCGCCGGAACCGCCGCTGTTCAACGCCACGTCGCTCGCGAACGGCACGTCCGCGAACGGAACGGACGCCGCGAACGCGACGGAGGTGTCCGCGGAGGGGTCCGCGGACGACGCGGCGGCGAACGCCGCCGACGCCACCGGCGCGGCGCGCCGTCGAGGCGCGCGGCGTCGGCTGACGCAGGACGCCAACGCCACCGAGACAAACGCGACGGAGACAGAAACGGAGACGGGGTCCCCGCCTTCTTTTCTGGCGGTCCCGCCGCCGCCTCCGTCGCCGCCCGCGCCGCCCTCGCCGCCGCCGCTGCCTCCCGCGCCGCCGCCGCCGCCCGCGCCGCCGGTCCCGCCCGCGCCGCCGCCGCCTTACGTGCCGCCGCCGGTGTTCCGCCTGTACTTCTACAGGCTGGACTTCCAGAACACGCACAACGAGTTCGCCGCGATCGCGCTGCGCGCGATCGAGGCGGCGAGCGTGGAGCACGGCGTGCTGGTGCGGCCGGACGCGCCGCGCGTGCGCCTGGCGGCGACGCAGTCGGCGTGCTGCGCCGAGGAGGTGGCGAAGGAGATGGCGGCCACCACCGCGCTCTCGCTGGCGACAACCGTGCCGGCGCTCGCGCTCCGCCTTTTCTGGGCGGCGTACCGAACCGCGTACCCGGCGAACGGCGCGCGCAAGCCTTCGGTGATGACCAGGCACCACCTGAAGCGAATCAAGCTGCAGTAGGCGGCGCGTTCGTAGACTATCGTATTGTAGAGTAGACATATTCAGACCACGACGGCCGGACGGCGACGACGCCTCGAGGAGGAAAAACAACCGGCGTTCTCGCGTCCCTCTCGCCTTTTCCGCGACGACACTCGCGCCCGCGCCGGAGGGATGCTCGAGCACGCGGATGTCACGTTCTGGTGGGTCGCGGTCGGGGCGGCGACCTTCCCCGTGCTGTTCTTCGTGAGCGCGCCGTACGGTAAGCTCGTGAGGGACGGTTGGGGAGGACGCGTCGACGGCCGGCTCGGGTGGTTCGTGCAGGAGATCCCGAGCCCAGTAGTCCTGACCCTGTCGTTCCTGTACGGCGGCGAACTCCTGGCGTTCTCCGACGCCGCGCGAGCGAAGACCCCCCCGAGCGCGTTCGTGTACGCGTGCCTCGCGGTGTGGTGGGCGCACTACCTGAACCGCGCGGTGTACTACCCGCTCGTGCGGCGCATGAGCGACACCACCGTCCCGGTGGTGCTGATGGCCATCGCGTTCAACTTCGTGAACGGCGCGCTGGTGGGCACGGAACTCGCGCGCGGCAGCGAACACCTCTCCGAGCCGTCCGCGCCGCTCCTCGCGCTCGGCGCGTCGCTCTTCGTCGCGGGCGCGGGCTTGAACGTGGCCTCTGACGCGACGCTTCGGAACCTGCGCGCGGGGAGACCCGCGAAAGACGCCCGGAAACACTTCGTGCCCGCCGGCGGCCTGTTTGAGCTGGTGGCGTGCCCGCACTACCTGGGCGAGTGCGTGGAGTGGCTCGGCTTCGCGGTGGCCACGCGCACTCGCGCGGGTTGGGCGTTCGCGTTCTGGACCTTCGCCAACCTCATGCCCCGGGCCGTCGCGTACAGGAAGTGGTACGCGGAGAAGTTCGGCCGGCGATACCCGGCGACGCGAAAAGCGATGATACCGTACGCGTGGTGAGGCGCAGGCGCGCGTCTCGCGCGGACCCGCGAGCGTAGAACGCGCGCACGCGACGTACTGTGTCGGTATCTCATGACGAACCGACTCGTATCTCCTATTACACGCGAAACACCCGGTACGTAAACGCCACGCGCGCTCAAAAGCGCGTGTCACGAGTGATCGTCCGCGGCCATCTTGAACCGCACCATCTCGCGGAAAACGTCGGCTAACGCGCCGTCCGCGCCACCCCCGTTTTCCGCGCTCGCCGGAGACGGCACGACGCCGCATATCCGCGCGCCTTCGCGGACGAACGCGCGCAGGTCCTCGTCCGTCCCGCGCGCGCACCGGTGGAACAGCGCCGCGAGCTTGGTGGTGTCGTTCGCGAACGCCTCCTCCAAATCAAACAGCTCCAGCGGCGGCGGCGGCAGCTCGCGCAGCGCCGGCGGGAACACCGCCGGCCGCAGCGCCGGCGTGGGCGCCTCGAACTGCGGCGCGATGAGGCCCAGCGGCGCCTTCTCCACGCCCAGCGCGGCGTACAGGTCCACCGCTTCCGGTACCAGGTCCATGTCCATGGCGTACATCTGGTCCACGAAGAGCTGCGTGAAGTCCTTCGGCGCGCCGCTCGGTCCCGCGCCCGAGCCGTCCTGCAGGCACATTTTGGGGCGCTCCGCCAGCGCCGCGACGTCCGGCAGCTGGTCGTACTCGCTCACGTCCGGCTCCTCGGCGTCCAGCGCGTACAGCGACAGGTCCGAGCCGGGGCTGAGCCAGCGCATACAAAAGTCCAGAACCGTGGCGTTGTCCTCCCGGTCAAGCCACTCATCGCTCGCCATACGCCCCGATCCCAACACGCACACCTTCCCCCGCCCCTCGCCCTTGTTCGGGTTGCCCGCCCACAGCGCCGCCGTCGGCCGCTGCGTCGGCACCGCCATCTTGCCCGTGCTCAGCACGGGCACCGCCGGCTTCTGCGCGTTCAGCGTCGCGCAGAACGGCACCACGAAGCGCACGGGAGCGTCTGTCGGGGACCGCCGCGCGCCGTGCGCTGCGTCCCGCGACGCGTCCCCGACGGCGTCGGCTTTCGACGTCCCATCCGCGCCGGGCGCCTCGTTCTCGCGCCCGGCGGCGCGCTTTGCGCGCGCCCGCTCCACGAAGCGCCGCACGGCGCGGTTCAGGACGCCGTCGGTGACCAGCGTCTCCTTGGGGTGCGCGTACGCCGCGCCGCCGGGCAGCGCGCGCACGGCGGCGTCGGCGTTGACGGAGATGCCGTACTCCTCCAGCAGGTAGTTCACGTTGGTGCCGAGCGCCTCTTCGCCGCCCTCGTCCATGAGCACCAGCAGCGACCCGCCGGCGCGGATGAAATCCTTGAGCGCGTCGAACTCGTCCACGGAGAACTTCGCGCGCGGCGCGCCCAGCACGAGGATGTCCACGCCCTGAAGCGTGCGCTCGGAGATCTCGTCCTTCAGCGCGCCCGGCCGAAACGACGCGCGCAGGCGCCGGAACCAACGCTTGTACCCGCTCGGCCGCGACGACGGGTGGAACTTTTCGTCTTTGCACTGCGAGAAGACCACGGAGGGCGCGGTCTCGCGGCCCTGCGGCACCGCGCCGCCCTTGGTCGGGTCGTCGAACGCCGACTTAGCCGCCGCGGCGCCGCGCATGGACTGCGTCGTGGGAAGAGGGAGGCTCCGTTCGGGGTCAGTCGCGGGCAAAGGACGCGGAGGAGGTCGAGGCGAGGGGAAAACAGATCTGTCGACCCACGACCGTTTGAAAGCGGGGGTGCCGGATCGGAGACGGGCGGGGCGTGCGCACCTTCACGGCGGAGAACATGGCGCTCCGCGAGCGGGCCGCCGCGAGCGGGGAGCGACGAGAGCGCGTGCTTCGTCCGCGCCTCGGTGCCGCTCTGACGCTCTGAGCTCTGCGGCGGGCGGACGGCGAGCGCATCAGACGGCACGTTGACCGAGAGGCGTTTTGGAGAAGTCGTCTCGGAACTATGATCAGGCGTCCGCTGCCCAACCGACCAGCACTCGAGAAAAAACTGAGACGGTTTCTCGAGTGTCGGCGCTCCGCCGCCAGCACTCCGTGCCGCGCGTCCTCGACGCCGCCTCGAGACCCGCGCGCGCGTTCCGCACTCGCCGACCGCGTCGATACCGCTCGACCGTCCGCGCGACCCCACGCCCGCCCTCGCCCGCCCGCGCCGCGTGCCCGCGCTCGTTCGTGCCGCCGCCGCCGCCAATTCGGCCATCGCGCGCCTCCGTCGCTCGTCGCGTCCCTCCGCGATCCGCGCTCGCGCGCCGACGCACCGACCCCGCGCGCGGCGCACGACGCTGAGACTCGAGCGCGATGCCTAAGAAGTCCACCAAGTCCAAGTCCAAGCGCACCACCTTGAAGCAGAAGTACAAGCTCATCAAGAAGGTCAAGGAGCACCACAAGAAGAAACGCCGCGAGGAGAACCGGAAGAAGCGGCTGGGCATCAAGCCCAAGGCGCCGAAGGACCCCGGGATCCCCGCGCAGTGGCCGTACAAGGAGGAGCTCATGCAGGAGATCGACTTCGAGGTGGAGAAGAAACGAGCGCAGGAGGAGGCCAAGGCGGAGGAGAAGAAGGAGCGCCGCATGGAGAACAAGAAGCGCGCGCGCGAGGCGATGGAGGCGGGTTTGCCGGCGCCCACGCTGGAGGATCTGCGGCGGCGCGCGGATGGCGCCGCCGAGGACTTCGCCGCTAAGAAGGCGGCAAAGCTGGACGACTTCTCCCTGGACGACGCGCGCGCCGCGGAGGACAACGACTCCTCGCGAAGGGCGTACTACAAGGAGTTTGTCAAGGTGGTGGAGGTTTCGGACGTGATCATCCAGGTGCTGGACGCGCGCGACCCGCTGGCGTGCCGCTCGCCCGAGGTGGAGCGCTTCGTGCGCCGCGCCAACCCGGACAAGCGCGTGGTGCTCCTGCTGAACAAGATCGACCTGGCGCCCAAGGAAAACGTGCAGGCGTGGCTCAAGTACTTCCGCGAGGAGATGCCCTGCGTCGCGTTCAAGTGCGCGACCGGCGGCGGCGGCGGCGGCGGCGGCGGCGGCGACAAGCTCGGCGCGCGGAGCCTGCCGACGAAGGGCTCGTACGGCGGCAAGGACGCGCTCGGCGGCGAGACGCTTCTGCAGCTGCTCAAGAACTACGCGCGCAACCGCAACTTGAAGACGGCGATCACGGTCGGGATCGTGGGGTTTCCCAACGTCGGCAAGTCCTCGCTGATCAACTCGCTGAAGCGCTCGCGCAGCGCGGCGGCGGTGGGGAACACGCCCGGCATGACCAAGGTTTCCAAGGAGATCGTGCTGGATAAGCACGTCAAGCTCATCGACTCGCCCGGCGTGGTGTTCGCGAGCTCGCTGGGGGAGAGCGCGGGGGTCACCGCGTTGCGTAACTGCGTCAAGGTGGAGCGCCTCGCGGACCCGATCGCGCCGGTCTGCGAGATCCTGCGGCGGTGCCCCCAGGAGCAGCTCATGCTCATGTACAAGATCGGCGCCTTCGACGACGTCGACGCCTTTCTGCGAGCCGTGGGCAAGACGCGCGGCGTCCTCAAAAAGGGCGGCGTGCCCGACATGCTCGCCGCCGCGCGCGTCGTGCTGAACGACTGGAACGGCGGGCGCATCCCGTACTACACCACGCCGCCCACGCGCGGGGACGCCGTGGACAGGAAGCACGCGGCGGCGGAGGTGGTGGGCGACTGGGGCAAAGAGTTTGACGCCGAGAAGGTGTTTGAGGATGAGGAGAACGCCGTCATCGCCGGGCTTCCGGAGCTGGACGACGCCGACGTGGAGTTCGTGCCCGCGCAAACCGCGGGCGTCGCGCAGCTGGACGCCGCGGGCGAGGAGGCGGCGTCCGATTCCGAGGGCGGCGAGGAGGAGATGGAGGAGGAGGAGGAGGAGGAGGAGGCGTCCGAGGACGAGATGGACCAGACCGCCTCGGGCGCGGTGGAGGCGGCGCTCGATCGCGCCGCGGGGAAGGCGCGGCGCGAAGGCACGGGCGCGGATGAGAAAAAGGCGCAGTACGCGCGGAGCAAGGTTCTGTACGGCGCGGAGGGCCAGCTCAATCCGAACCAGAGCCGCGCCGCGAAGAAGAAGGCGAAGAAGATCAAGGCGGCGGTTGCCAAGGCGGGGGGGGAGGACGACAGCGGGTCCGATTTCGAGTGGGAGGAGCGGGAGTGAATCGAGCGCGCGAAGAGCTCGAGTGTTTGTTTACTTTTCGCGATGTCGTTCCGACATTTTTTTACGGACCCGAGGACGTCCCGCTCGCGTACACCCGCGCGTCCGTCTCGTCCGCGCACGAAGCACGCCAGGTTGCCCTTTCGCGCCGGTTCGTTCGTCTCCCCCGCAGCGCGGCGGCGTGCGCCTCCGTCGCCCGGAACGCGCCGTCGCCGGCGAACACCGCGTACTCGTCGGCGCCGCGCGCGAGCGGCTTCAGGTCGTCGTGGTGCCACGTCCAGAACATCGAGCCCCGGAGCGCGCGGTCGGCGTCGTCCGCGCGCTCCACCAGCGCGAACACGTCGCGATAATACGACGCGACGACGGAGGAGGAGGAGGAGGCGTTGAATCGGGAGGCGTCTTCGCGTTCCGCGAAGGGACGCCACCAGTCGGGACGAAAGAGACGAAAATCTCTTTGCGCTCCCGCGGCGTCTCGTCCCGGCGCGAACCCGCTTTGACCGCCTTTGACCCCGAACTCCTCCAGCACGAACGGTTTGCCGAGCACGCGCGTCGCGTCGCGCGTGTGCGCGCGGATCCACTCCTCGGTGAACGCCGCGCCGAGCGAGCCGCCCAGCGTGAACACGCCCCAGTTGTCCGGCCACAGGTGCGCCACGGCGAAGTCGATCTCGGGCACGGCGTGGTTGGCGATGAAGTCCTGTCCGGTGGTGGACGCCCAGACCTCGGGGTTGACGCGCGCGCTGCCCCGCGCGTCGCCCGCGTAGAAGCCCTCCTCGCCGGTGGAAAGCATGTGGTTCGGGTCCAGGCGCTTGACGTACTTCGCCATCTCCTCGATCCACGCCTGCAGGCGCGCGCCGCATCCGCGGCACCGCGGCTCGTTGATGAGCTCCCACGCGAAAATCGTCGGGTCGTCGCGATACGAAACGCCGGTGAACGCGTTGACGCGCTCGATGAGCGCCTTCGCGTTCGCCTTGTACATGCGCCTGCAGTCGGGGTCGGAGAAGAACGCGGACTTTGAGGCCTCGAAGGCTTCCGAAAACGCGCCCCCGCCGCGCCGGCGCGCCGCCGCCCAGTCCAGGTACTGGCTCACGCCGCCGTGGTGTTCCCAGTAGTCGGTCAAAACCAACACGAGACGCACGCCTCGCTTCCCGGCTTCGTACAGCACCCAGTCCAGGCCCTCGAACGAGGGCTCGTGGTACACCCCCGGGTGCGTCTGCATGGGCTGGCGCTCACCCACGCTGTACGCCCAGGTGCGGACGGTGTTGAACCCGGACGCGGCGGCGCGGTCGAGCATCTCCAGGACCTGCTCGCGCCCGCGCCGCGAGAAGTCCGCGCCGAAGGAACCCATCGGAATGCGCGCCGCCTGTTCCACGAGCGTGTACGTGTTCCAGCCCACCACCTTGTACTCGGCGGGGGGACACCCCACCACGAAGCGCGTGCCGCTGACGCGCACGAACGCGTCTCGGTCGTGTCGCGCGATGCCGCCGAAGGACCGCGCCGAACGTTTGTCGTTCGGCGGAGACGAAACGTTCAGGCTCGGCTCGGGAAGGTCCACAGCCGAGGCGGCGGTCGCGCGGTCGACCGTCGCCGCGGCGCCGGCGCGCTGGCGTCGCTGCTGCGCGTCCTCGAGCCAACCGACCATGGCAGCCTCCAGCGCGGTGTCGCCTCCGCCGTACCCGGCCACGGAGGGAGCGTGCTGCGCGTCGGAGAGGACGAGGGGCGCCTCGTCCGGGGACGCGTCCGCCGCGTCAGCGCGTCTCGCCAGCACCGCGAAGAGCGCGAGCGCGACGACGCACGCGGAGGTACCCCGAACGCCGCCCGGCGTTCGGGGTCCTCGCGAGGCGACCGCACTCGTCGCGACCATGCTCGGCGCGGTGTGTGTTCGGCGTTGTGTGCGCTCGACGACGGGCGGTCGCGCGGGTCGACGCGCCCTCGACCACCCTCGCGGTGTCAAAAAGCAAGGGATTTTTCATCCCAAGGTCAGGGAGAAGAGAGCCACACTACGTAATAACTACAACGGTGCTCCGATAGCCTATACGTGTATCTTCGTCGCGTCTCGATGGTCGTCATCACACAAAAAGACACTCTCTTCACTCCGCCATCTTGTAGCACTCCTTCTTGTGCTTCTTCCAGTGCGTCGTCTGGCACGACTTGCAGCAGTAGTACACCGCGCGACACTTCGAACACTTCTTCGAGCCTTTTTTCGTGCACCCCGCCGCGGCGCACATTTTTTCGTTCGCGGCGGCGGCGCCGGCGGTCGCCGGGTCCGTTCCCGGCGCACCGGGGAACTCGCGGTCCGGGTCCGCGCCGTGACGCAGGAGCAGCGCGACAATTTCGTCATTGCCTGTTTCGAGCGCGTGCGCGTACACCAGCGGCGTGAGGCCGCGCTTGTCGCGCGGGCTGACATGGGCTCCGTTCTCGAGGAGCGTTTGAACCAAACGTTCGTGGCGCATCGCGACGGCGAGGTGGAGAAACGTCATAGCACACGGGTTCGTCTGGGCTATGTCTTGGCCAGTCAAGACGGACGGAACCTGGTTCAGGTCGCGACCCGCCGCGATCCACTCCCGCACACGCATCTCGACGTTCATCCAGCTGCAGACGACGCCGTTGATGTACATGATGCCGGGGCCGCTTCCTTCGGGGTCCACCGGAGGCACCCCCGAGCTCGCCTCGTTTCCCATATAGCCGGTGGGAAAAAAACGTGGCACGACTTCGCACGTGGCGCGCGGTGGAAAGCGGACCGAACGACGCGTGCGCGACCGGGGCGTGTTGGACGATGTCGGGGAGTAGACGATCGGCGTGCTGGAATCTCGGTTCCCGCGCGGCGCAGAGTGCGGCGAGGAGGCGCCGTCGCTTCGGACGCACGGCACGCTGGAAAAAAAAGCCACGACAAAGAAAGAAAAAGCCACGACGACGGACCGGCGGTGCTGAGAAATATGGGAATATCAGGTGATCAACGCGAGAACGGCCGACGAGAGGAAAAACTATGACTCTCATCAGCTAGGTTTTTCCTACAGGCTAAATTTCCTACAGGCAAAAGTGTGACGCCTTTCCAGAAGAAGAGCAACAACCATGCGAATCACATCCTTGCAAAGCTCACGAGGAACGGTCTGAGCTTCTGAAGTTTTCATTCCTCGAGCGCCTGTGTTTTTGTGATCACCACCTTGCGCAACCCGCTTGTGACGCCGATAGTTTGGACACGAGTCATAGCGACTGCACGTCTTGAAGTGCAAGCTTGAACCTCGCAAAGTGTTTTTTGACAAGGAGGTACAGAGCATGGTTTGCTTCTGTGCCCAGTTCTGCTTATACCGACAGTAGCAGCACTCGCGGATCAAGTCCTTGTATCTCTCCATTATCTGTCGTTTTGGAAGGAGTGCGGCGCCCCCGGAGTTTTCCAAAAGCCAGTGGTCGATTTGCAACTCCTCGAAAAAGCGAAAGCAAGCGAGTACCAGCGCGTCCGCACCGTCCAAGTCACGTGGTCCGACCGTGTGTGCTTTCGAATACGGTGCACAGTTTGGCGAGGCCCACGCGAAGTCCAGATAACCTCGTGGTATGTCGCTGAGATAGTCCCAGTGGCGAAGATCCACTTCGAAATGGTGGTCGACACACGCAGGCTTGAGTCCAGGCTTGTTCTCACACGTGATGCACTCGATGATGACATCGCGCCCACCAAAAAAGTCGTCACCCAGTTGTTTCCTGAACCTAGCGTCCTTGGCGGTTTTGGAGAAGCTCGCACCACCCGCGCAAATCTCGGCAAAATAAAGATAGACCGGGCCATCAGCGAGGATGTCGCGGTTCTCGGTATCCAAGAACAGTGTGTCGCCGTCACAGCGAGGAGTAGGCTTCGCTTGCGTCGCCAGCGCGAAGTCAACACAGACCGATTGAAGTAAACCTGTTGCCTCGACGGCGCGCCGCGTATGCGCGTGAATCAAGAGCACCCCACCGGGAGGAACTGTAAGGAGCACCTCATAACCAGGATCCCCCACCCAAACGGAAAAGCCAAGATCGAGGCCGAGCATCGCGGTGGCTGCGTCCTGGTTTGACGGTTCTGCAAAAGAGTGTGGCTGAGGGCATAGCGTTCGCGGCGCGTCGCGTTGGGCGCCACGCGGATTAAGGTGTGCCCTCGAGTGACGTACCTCGTGCGAGTGGGAGATGACCCCCAGCTTCCGAAAGAGAGGAAGAACGTGATCGTGAAGGACCGTCGTCACAGAGTCCGCCAAAGAGATGTCCAGGCTCCTGCGAAGCTGATCAGGAGCAAAACCTTCCCAAGTACTCTCGGGGGGGCTCGAGATGGCTTCGAGGAGCTCGGCAATCAAGTGGTTTGGGGCGACGTCCTGGACGCGTAG
>Ga0181559_10003141_pt1 | contig 16233 bp, 8 predicted proteins | sample 011ome_21_FD_133752 | JGI IMG/M metagenome (GOLD analysis project Ga0181559, IMG submission 133752) | Coastal salt marsh microbial communities from the Groves Creek Marsh, Skidaway Island, Georgia - 011508AT metaG (megahit assembly) | ecosystem: Environmental > Aquatic > Marine > Intertidal zone...
AGTTTTTTTTTCTCTGGAAAAGCGTTACGAGCAGCTCCTCCCAAAATTTTTCACATCAACAACCGGCTTCACACACACTTACGAGTACACGCGCCGTCACAAACAGAAAAAAAGAGAAGAGCTCTTTACTCTTTACCCGCGCGCGCGCGCGCAAAGAAGAAGAAGAAGAAGAAAGAAGTGCACGCGCTCGAGAAGAAGACGCCTTCCTTAAAAGATGCCGCCGCCTTCTTCCTGGCCGAAATGGAAAAAGAGGAAGAACAGCGCTAACGCTCGCGAGAACAAAAACAACCAGGAGGAGGAGATTGAAAAAGAACAGGAAAAGAAAGTTTTCCACGGCGCGAAATGCTTGAAGAAACAACTGAAGAAAGCGCTCAACTTTGAAGTCGGGAAACTGAAACGACGAGTGAATGCGACGGATAATAACAACAACAACAACAAGAACAACAAAGGCAGCGATGAGAGTAAGGATGATAAGAATAGTAAGATTGATAAAAATTCGTCGTCGGAAAAGAAAGCGACGGAAAAGCAGTTACAGGCGGCAAAGTTGCTCTCGATGGAAGACTTGGAGTTCGTCGCCAAAAAATTAGCCAACGATTGCTTTCGAGAAGCCAAAGGAAGAGCAGAAGAAGAAGGAAAGGGAGAAAAAGGAGGAGGAAGGAATATCTTACCGCCGCCGCCGCTGCCATCCTCGTCCTCAAAAAAAGAGGAGTGTGATGATATGCGAGAAGCGAGAGAAGTCGTCGCTCGACGCATCGCGCACGCCAACTGCGTGAAAGAAGAGATGGAGAGTTTGAAAGCGAGGATACTGTTGGTGCAAACGCGAGCGACACAAATCGAAGAGGCGCAAAAACGAAGCGAAGAGAGGTTGGAGAAGAAGAAGAAAAAGAAAGAAGATGCCGCGAAGAGACGAGCGGAGGAAGAGGAGGAGAAGAAGAAGAATGGAAATGCCGGCAACAGTAAAAGCAGAGGCGATTCGGAGCCGTCGAGATCAGAGTCTGAGGATGAAGATGAAGATGAAGAATTTTCTTCCAGCGACGGCGAAGAGAGCGACGATAGCCTCTCGCTTTCGGAAGAAACGAGAGAAGCCATGCGCGAAGCGAGAGAAGAAGCGAAACAGAAGAAGAAAAAACGAAAGAAGAATGTCGACGGGGATAACGATGACGATGATGGTTACGTAGATGACCAGTTGAAATCGGCGCCGCTACCGCCACCAAAGAAGAAGAAGCAAAAAGCGAGAATGGGACAAAGACAACGTCGATTACTCGCCGAGCAACAATACGGTAGAAACGCAAATCACGTCATTGCGGAACAACAAAGAGCCGCGGAAGAGCAAAGGAAAGCTGAAGAGGAACTCAAATCAATGCACCCGTCGTGGAAAGCTAAACGAATGGATGCGAAAAAGCCGATGATTATCCCTCTGAACGGTAATACGAAAGCTAAGAAAGTTGTATTTGATGATGACGGCAGCGAACGTAAAAAGCACTCGGGAATAGGCTCCCAAAATACAAAGTATAAAGTCAAAGTGCAATCGACAACACCGGGTGGCGACGATAAGCCGTTGCACCCTTCGTGGACAGCAAAATTGAAGCAAGATCAAGAGGCGTGGGGCGGTGGCGCGGTGCCTTTCGAAGGTAAAAAGAAAACGTTCGAGTAAAAAGTGATGATTACAAACAATATAGCATTAGTGATAGCGGGTAGTCATAGAAAAGTAGCCTGTCTAAACAATATTATTCCAAGGAAAAGGCTAACTAACGTAAAAATTACAAAAAGAGTTCCTAACTACTGTAAACTCCTAAATTCTAACTACGCGGGCGTATTCTGGAGATACTTTCCTACACAGCTTCAACAATTCGATAGCCTTTTCCCAATTCCCTTCGCTTTCTTCGTTTTGTGCTTGCTTGTGTAACTCGTACGCCCGCCGTCCGTTTTCATCGTCGCACTTCTTCTCCACTCTTTCGTACATCACGTCCGTTCTGATGATTATTTTCATCGCGTTTTCACCCACCGGAGCGCCTTCGTGCACAATCTCTTGCCTAAATATTAACACGCTTCCTCGCTCGCATTTAGCCGTATCTCCTATCCAATCTTTTGGCCAACGATAGCGCGATTGCTCGTCCACATCAAAGTGCGACAACGAACTCTCCTCCGGCTGGTTACAAAACAAACTCGTCTCTCCGCCTTCTTCACACGTGTTCAAATAAACCAACACGCTATAAAACGACCGACGGTTGAAACTCTCCACCGTAGCGCCATCCGTGTGCGGGCTGAAATGTCCTTTTCCTACGTACTTATTGAACAATAAATGGTCGTTGATCCCGTTGGCTTTCCATGTACCCTCTAAACCGCTCTCATGCAGCGGATGTCCTTCATCGATTACGAGCTCCTCGTCCAAGATGAATTTTCTCACGCGCTTCCATAAATTTTCCGCAATCTCTTTCGATCGAACTTCCACGGTGTCCGAGTTCCTAAACATAGACGACGAGCTCGGATTACTGTTGTCAGTAGTAGTAGTAGTAGTAGTAGATACATCATCGCTACTCCAAAACGAATACCCGCGATCTGTTCTCTCTTCGACGCCTTCGATCAACTCTCGACACTCCTCGCTCGAGAGCACGTTTTTCAGCACGATTGCTTTTGGCAGTTCTTTTTTGTTTTCCATCTGAGCAGCACCGGTCACGAAGCATCTTCTGCAGGTGATTTCCCGATGCTCTTCTCCACGCGCTGCTGCCGCCGATGACGACGATAAACATCCGTGAAATCTCTCGTCCACAAAACTCTCCCTTTTCACTTTGGGCCTGATTTTAGAAATGTCCACGCGCACAAAGTTTTCTTTTTCTTTTTGTTTTGCAGGAAAAGAAGAAGAAGGAGGAGGCTGTTGTTCTGGTTCTCGTTCCGTCATCGTTCTCGTCCCATCCGCTTCACAACAAAAGACACCACAAGTCACCACCAACAACACCGATTTTTTGTCGTCATCGCGTTCCTCTCGTGTTTACTTCTGTCTATTTCTCTATCTCTCTCTACCTCTGTTCTTACCATATAAACGCGTACGTATGTAGGTGTGTTTTTCTGACCGAAAAAGGTATGGTATGAAGGTTTGTTTTGATTGTGGTTTGATGTTTAGGGGTCCTCAAAAGTACACCACAAGTCACAAAAAAAAATGGCAACAGCGGAAGCGACGAAGAAGAAGAAAAAGAAGAGTAAAGACGACGAGGAGGAGGATCAGAGAGGACGAAAGAAGAGTAAGAAAACGAAGACGAGCAACGACGATGAGAAGAAGAAGAAGAAGAAAAACATCTTAATCTGCGGGACGCCCGGGACCGGGAAGAGCACGCTGGCAAAATTGGTTTTGGAAAAAGCCAATTCGTCGTTGAACGACAACGCCGCCAAAAACGGCGAATCCCTCTCGGAGTACGAATACGTCAACGTCGGGGACGTGTGCAAACGAGAGAAATACTATCACTCTTTCGACGAACGATTAAACTCGTACGTCATCGACGAGGATAAAATTCTGGACCATTTAGAACCTTTAATAGAAAAAGGAGGGATGATTGTAGACTATCACTCGTCGGAGTTTTTCCCCGAACGGTTTTTCTCGCACGTGATTGTCTTGACGTGCGGGAGAGAGGATACGAAAATTTTATACGAACGATTAGAGAAGAGAGATGGGTACACGAAAGAGAAAATCAGGCAAAACGTGGAGTGCGAGATATTCGGGGAGTGCGTGGAAGAGGCGAAGGAGGCGTACACCGGGGAAGGGGTGGTACACGTGCGCTCGAACGAGACGGAGGAGGAGATGGAAGCGACGGTCAAGTTCATAGCGGAAGAGCTATTAGTGTGACAACAAGATTTTTTATCTTACACTGCTATCCCTATTTTTTTTCTCTATTAAATCATCATGCGCTATCGCTAAAACTACTACTACTGCTGCTGCTGCTGCTGCTGCTGCTGCTGCTAGACTATGAATACGTGCACGCGCGGAAATACAAACACTCATAAAGATGACGAGGACGAAGAATCAATCATCTCTGCACTGGTAAATCTCTCTCGAACTCTCATCGTTCCGAGCGAGGTTGTTTCCGTATTCTCCTCGCACGAGAATATACCCACCGATCTCCACTCTTTTCGTATGCCAAATCTCGTTTTTCTCACCAATAACTTACCCCTGCGACTAACTTTCCCTCCCCATGCCATGCATTTACACGTGATTTCTTCCTCAGCGTCGAATACGACGTCGCCTTTTTCCAATCGTTCGTTCTGTCCGTCCCCTAGAATGATTGAAAACCTGAGTGTGTCTCCATCAACGCTCCATTTTCTTTTTCCGGGCAAGATTTTCACGGGACAAAACGCTCCAACACTTTCGATGCTAATTGCGTTGTTTTCCAAAAACTTTACTCGAATGGGTAAAATCACTCGCCTTCCACTCGCCGCCCAGTTCGGCGGCATCCACGTGCCGACTTCGCGTCCAAAATCTAAAGTTATCAAGAAAGTTTTATTTATCAACTCTTTCTGCGCTTTGCCATCTAATCCAAGCTTCTTTGTAACCTTCAAACCTTTCGTCCTCCCATCTCTGGCCGCGTACGCGACGTAGAAAATAAAAGACCATTGGAACAGAGCCGAAAGCGTTCGCGTGGAGAAGACGTCTTCTTTGCGAAACGAAGGAATTCGAGGAGAAGAAGAAGAAGATGGAACGCCGGTGTCGTATCGTTCATCTAATTCATAGTCTTCCTCCGTATCCGCGCTCAATCGTAACGGTAGCGGCGTGGCGCTCTTTTTATTCGTTGTCCTATCCATTCGATTCGTCTCGGAGAGTTTCTTCGGGGTTTCTGTTCTCATGTACGTCTTCTTCTCCATCCTCAACTCGAACGGATTAGTGGTACTATTATTACTCGATGGAAAGTACACCGAAGCGTTCGCTGGTTCAGGAGAAAAACAACTCCCGCTCGACGACAGCAGAATCGATGACATCATGGCCCCGACCACGAAATCGAGATGAAAAAGACGACGACTTTCCTCCTCGCCGTCGTTCTCATTCTGTTCTTCTTTTCCGTGCCGATAAAAGTTATCTTCTTCGTCGTCTTTCTCTTTTCTACTGTCGACGCGATTGGATTTTTGTTGTTGTCGTCGTCGTACGCTCGAGAACGACGACGACGACGACGAAGACGACGATGCGAAACAACGACACCTCCGAGACGAGAAGGAGATAGTCTTCCCCATTGTTCTTTCTCTTTTTCTTCTTATTTCTCCGCCGCTGCTCGTTCGTGTTGTTGTCGTTAATAACAACATCATCGTTCCTTTTTGCGAACGTATAGACGGCGAGAGAGAGTGAAGTTCTCACCACCACTCAACTCAAAACCCGTCAAACGTCGGATTGCCACACTCGATCGACAACACGTCTCACTCAACGGAGAGCACGAAAAAGCCAGCGGCAGAGAAAAATGAAAAATTCAATTCAAAAAAAAATCGAAACGAACTCTCTTCTTCTTCGTCAAAACGCGACGGAGATACACGCGCACGTCGCAAGCAACGCGGATCTGAATAACAACAACAACAACAACAATAATGGGAGCAGAGAACAACGAGATGGTCGCACCAACACCGGCGCTTGAAAAAAACAACGCAACAACAACGAATAATAATAATAATAATAAAGTCATCAAATACATAGAGTTAGGAGACGAAACGTACAACGTGCACGATGTCGTCTCCATGAAAGCGCCGGATGGAGAGAAGCCGTACATTGCAAAAATCTTACGATTCGACGTGCAAGAAGACGATAAGGATAAGAAGAACGCGGAGAAGAACAACAAAAATGGGAAAGAAACGGAACAAGAAATAGAGAACAGAGCAGATAAAATTAACGTGCACGTGTCGTGGTATTACCGACCTGAAGAATCGGCTTCGGGACGGAAGGCGTTCCACGGCGAACACGAGGTATTTGCGAGCGATCACACCGATTGGGTGAAGGCGAGCACAATTGAGAGTAAAATACACGTGTACACTTTAGCGGATTATCAAGAGTTGCAATCGGTCAACGAGAAATCTTTCTTCAGTAGATTTTCGTATAAAGCGGCGACGAGCGAGTTCAAACCGGACCACGTGCAAGTGTTTTGTAAATGCTCGATGCCATATAACCCAGATCTTTTTATGGTTGAGTGTGGCGACTGTAAGGAGTGGTTCCATCCCGAGTGCATTGGAACAACGAGAGAGGAACTGGATAAGAACTTGAAAAACAGCGATTCGGAGTGGTATTGCGAAGAGTGCATTAGGTTGCACAAGAGAGCGAAAACGACGAAATAAAAATCAGAATAAAGGACGAGAGAGAGAGAGAAAGAAAGAAAGAGAGAGATTATACGCGAGAGAGCGATTACGCGTATTGAAAACATGAATTTGATCCATCAATCGCCACTAGTGAGGAGTGTGCGTGTGTGTGTGTGTGAGAGAGAGAGAGAGAGAGAGAGAGAGATTTGGGAGCGAGCGCGTCTGAGCGTCAGAGCGTGTGAACACACCTAAATTTTTTGCAATAACCATCAAGACACTACACAATAGCTCACGCTCTTTACACGAGAACAAACGCACTAAAGACGTAAGAATGGAAACGACGACTGATGCTACCACTAATGCTACTACTTCTACTACCACCGATACTAAAAATGCCCTTCTTTCGAAGCTGATCGCGCAGAGCAGAGCAGAGTTGGACGACATAGAAGCGCACATTACCGCGTCTTCTCCAACAGCCTCAATGCCTTCCTTTTCGATTTTGAAACGGTTGGTTCGCGAACTCGAACACGACGAAGAAGAAAAAGACAAAGAAGAAGAAGGAACGGAAGAGAAAACATTCAAACCGCCGAAAGGTGCGATAAGAATCCCCGGCATGGAAGCCGGAGGGGCGTTAGGGAAAGAGTTTCTGCAAAACTTAAAGTTGAAGAATGCGAAGAAAACAGGAGAGGAGGAAGAACACGGAGAGGGAAACGAGGCGACGCAAAAGCCAGCGGTGGCGGCAAAACCGGCTTGGATGATTGAATTGGCCGCGAAAAAAGCCGCCGCGCGGGCGAAAGAGGCGGAAGAAGCTTAGCATCTATCTAGTAGTATTGTTATCCATGTAATTATTTACTAACGCGCTATTTTCTAACTGACTTTGATCTTATTCGCCCAGAAACGTATTCACCAAGGACAAAGGACCTTCAATGGACGCCGCAAGAATTCGGGAGATACCAGATACCGCTCCAAATATGCTTCCCTCAGCCATGCCAACCAAACCTCTGCATTCTAGTCCAGTGATAGGATTTTGAATCATATCCATGATTGCTTTACAAACAGAGTCGATCACTCGCTCGGAATAGCGCAAGGGAAGAACGTCGTCGTCGATGACGTTTGCAGATGATGATGATGACGGTAAAGACAAGATGTGACGGTCACGCACAGCTCTACGTCGTTCATTTTCTAAAGAATCAAACTCTTCTACCCAACCGTCAGCGATAGATTTGATACGATTTATAGTCGTCAAACCAGACCTGCCAAAAGCAGAAGTAACACGAGCGAACGCCTTGAAACCATTCCCTTCACCCAACTCACGTACAGCGTGTCGAGTAGACTCCACTAAACGCGCAGGATCACCTAAAAGCGCATTGTGCTTTATCAAATCACGAACTCTTCCAGCCGCTTGATTTTTCACGTGTCTCTCTAAGGCTTTCAAAACTTCATCTGGAAATGCGAGCGCTTTCTGATTCTTAAAACCGCTCAAAGTAATTTTAGCCCGTTCAACTGCTGCAAGCTTTGAGAACAAAAATGGGACAAATGGCAACTCCGTGAAAGATAGAACGATTGGCACGTCAGAAATACAGAGATCATCGATTCGAAACATCGCAGAATCCCCTATGCCTTTCGAGCTTCTACTCTTCACCTTCCTATTTCTCTCCATCTTGAGTCTCGTCTCCAGTTCTGGATTTTCGGATACATCCAGCGACTGAACACACCCGGCGACGAAGCCTGGAACTTTTTTCAGCAAACTCTCCTGCAAATCAATACGCACGGGTGCAATGGCAATATCCACGCGAGTGCGCGAGTGCTCAACGTGACGTGAAAATACACTGCCACTAAGTTTGAGCGTAATTGCGCTACTTGCCGAGGTATAATAACTTGCCCCGATGGTCGCCATCCTCATCTCAGCATTCGGTACGGAGAGAAGAATAGATGATTCATTTTGTATGCTCGCGCTCGGTGCGCTAATTTCGATTCTTTCCACATCAAGATACCCCTGGACGAGCGGGACAGGTTGCTCTTCATCCTTACAGTTTTCGGACAGCATCACCGAGATGCCGCATATCCTGCCGTTCACCAACTCTGTATTTTCATATAGAGCAGATAGCCCGATTGATGCAACTTTGATTTCGAAGTTCTCCACAGAGAAAGGTGTTGTTCTCCCATATGACGAGGATACAGCTGTCGCTGACGATATTGAAGCTGGCGACGACAGCGATGAAGAGACTGGTATCATAGACGACGGCGAATCCTTCGTTAAAGGAGAAACCACGAATATGGGGGGAGGTGACGTCTGAAACGTGTCCGTCACGCCTGATAGTTCTGCTCTCTCGTTGTTGATATCGTCGTCTTCTTGATTTCCGAAGAGCTCACCTGCGATGACATCGATGTTAAAGCATCCATCTTCCTCAGACTCGTTAAAATGCACCGAAAAATGCACATCATCTTTCGACCTGTCTAAACTGAGAGCTCTCGAACAACGACACCATGCCGTTGAAGCCGTAATATCATCGGACCAATTCCACCTCTCCTCAGCAGATGATGCCGGACGTATGCGAACGCGCGGAATATTCTCACTCTCTTCTATACCTTCGTCGATCTTCTCACCTCCACGGGCGTTGTTTCCCGTCACACTGTTACCAGATTTCTTACTTCGCACGTGTGCTGTCTGTCCCGGCAGAAGAATAATCCCGTCCGACTCTTCAAAATCAGATTCCTTAAATGCTATTATCTCTTGCGTGGAATTTGTTATTGTCCCTTTCGGACGCACAAAAATGTGTGCACATCCTCCGTCTGAATCGTCATATATTGTCGTAATCACGAAGCAATAATGAGGTTTTACGTGCACTGATATGAATTTCCCTGACGTCGGCGCAAGCTTAAACGGGTCTGACGCATACTCCTCACATCCTAGCGTGAATAGAGCAAAGCCGCTATCTTGCCGATGCCGTCGCAAATCACCTAGTATTCTCGGGTATTGCGTGCTGTTCTTCATCGCCAAAATCTTCCCTCCGGATGACGAAGAAGGCAAGGCATAAGGTGAAGAATCAGACGAAAATCGTGATAAATGGGAGGAAACTCCCGCGGAGGACACGCCAAAAGCATTCGGAGAAGGCGATTGGAACCTAGAGCTCAGGTTAGCCCGAACTGGAGTCGATGTAAATGAAGATTCTAAATCGGAAGAAGAAAACGACGTAGAATGCATTCGAGTAAAGAGCACTGCTTTCGAAGATAAATCAGATGCAGACGTATGTTCGAAAGCCTTTTCCGTGGTTCCCGTAGTCCCCACATCATTCACACTTTTCGATGGTGGGGTTGGAGGACAAACGATAGTACTTGCACTTGATTCATCGAGTGAATCCAACTTATCGCTGTATTTGCCGCTCGTATTGCTTTTCAAGTCCGCATATTTAAGAGTGAGCGAATGCGTTGTCAAATTCGTCAATGTCATCGCGCATGTGATTGATAGAACTCGTGAGCTCGTGTATTTGTCCAAATACACGGAGCATTCCAAAGTCGCTACATCTTCGTCGTTCCTATCTCCGACATTTCTACGAATCGTAGGTGACACATGTCTGAATACTTTGAGCGGACTTTGTCGTCGTGACAAGTTTGAAAACGTGGGAATGTATATGGAACTTCTCGCACAGACATATCCTAACGGAACGAACGACAAAGTAGCTGCATCCAAGACATCTTCAGACTCTTCTATGATTGCTGTTGATCGAGGAGCAACGACAAAGGAAGAAAACTTCCGGTTTCCAGATAAAAAACTAGCCTTTACCGGTACCGGTAGATGATTTCTCAGCTCTAAGGGTGCCACAAAAGCAATCGTACGTGTGACAGATTCTTCATCAGAAGATATAACAATTGCACAACGCCTCGCATTTACTGGAATGAATGAATCGACGGAATGCAGAGAGATTTTATCATCTGGCGATGTAGAAAAAGGTCCATCACCCTCGAATTTCCAAACGAACGAATCTAAGCTGGCAAGCGATAATGGAAGGTACTCAAACTCTCCAGCTTCAATAGGACCAAAAGTAGATTTACCGGCGAAAGACAACATCACAGGCTTTAATGTTGAATTACGAACGACAACATTTGAGCGCAACACAATCTCTCTTTGCTCCACTGCGTTTTCGCGAAATCGAATCTCCGCTACTAATGAACATAAGTCGCCCTCCGCGCCGCCCCAGACTGATTTGGGCAACGCTTCGCATTTCCGGGCTTTAGATTCCAAATCATCCAATGATAGATGATGCCGTGATTCTGGGGCATTAGTTAGACGAATTTTAAGGCCAGTAACAGTGGGATGCCGAAAAAGCGATGTTCCAGAACGTCCATTCCCGTATTCACTGCTAACTTCTAGTAAAGATTCTGGCAAAGGTAGAACGTCACCTTCAGCCAGTCTCTCTAGGTATTCATATGCATCATCTTTCCATGAATCTCCGTAGCGAACCGCAACCTCTCCGTTTGAGATGCATGTTCCGCCGAGCGAGGTGTCGTTGTTCGTCAGCATTTCGTAGCTGAGATCTACACCGGAAGAATTCTTCAGCCAGAAGCACTGAAAGGGTTCAACCAGGCGGGAATCTTGCTTTCTGGAAGCAGATCTCAAAGTTCTACGATTTACTATGGCAATGGAGAGTGCTAATGACTCAAGCATTTCTTTCCGGACAACAAAATCAATGGGAGAAGTCGTCAGAATGCAGGATTTACTCCCGGTTTCAACAGAACTTTTCAATTCAACTGGTTCCAAGGCGAATTCCCACCTGCGTTTCAAGGTGTCATATGTGCCCCCGCAGACCTGGAACGATACTGATAAAGAAAGCGGACTGACTTTCATCTCTTTCATTTTATGGTGAACGTGCTGTGATTCAAGGGATTTTCCCACTCTTTTCATGAAAATCGCGTGTAATTTCATTAGAGACATAGAAGAAACCGGAACTGGATGCTCCACACTGTATCGATCATCATCGACACGCACACTAATACGACGGATACCAAATTTAGCAGAATTGGGCAGTCTTTTCACAAAGTTCATATCGACTCCGTCCCCATATTCGGTTCTGCTCTGACTTTCTTCCACATTGCGCTCCTGTATCAACGATGGTGAAGACACAAATGAGAGAGATGAGAGTAGACGATCGACTTCTTTGTTTGAGGAAGGGAGTGTTGCTGCGCACTTACAAACCCTATCAAGCTCCGAGATGACGTTCTTTGAGAACGAATCTATGATACTGATGTGGGTTGATGTCAAGCGAACGTCAATACGCGCAATATCGACTTCGAACTCATCGAAATCCTCTCGTTTCTCAATAAGAATTGATTTTATGTCCAATATTCGACTCGATGTTCTCGATATTCGAATAGCTTCTTGCGCACCATAATTACTTCTACCCGCACAAATGTACACTTCATCCAAGACAACATCAACTCCATTCGAAAGGTCCAATGACGCACCAAAGTGAGCAGTTATTACGTTACTCCCTAAGTCTACTTGCCATGGCACAGCCATAGCACATTTTCCTGAAAATATTTTAAAGTCAGCGGAGAAAATGATATTTACGCTGGAAATAGATGCTGCCTGATGGTATCCATTCTCTGTTGCGAAAGCCAAATTGATTTCGTTCATCTTCAATTGAGCTTCGCCCGTACTCGATTCCGAAACAGTGCCCAGTTCAAAACCTCCTGGAATATTCATATGTATAGAACCGGCATTTTTGCGTTCAAAAAGCGAACATATCACCGAAAGTCGTTCGAGTTTGCCCGTGAGAATTGTCTTCGAACCCGTAACCTCCAGCACTGCTCGTGCAGCACAGTCTACACATGGAAGAACTTCGTTGATGCCTACTATGCGACGATCTGGCAAATCGTCCCATCGTATGACATATGCGTTTAGCGCATGTGATGATGGAGCGTGCTGTGATCGCAACGAAAAACTACCCTGATTCGAATGAGATTCTGTCGTTGGTGACGTGAATTTTTGTATTTTAGCAACCAAGTCATGAAAAGATGCATCAACTTCGAACCCAACAATACCTGCGTGAATACACACATTTTCGTCTTTCCGTTCTGCTCTGGATAGTGAAAGATCTGAAACAGCTGCAATTGTGTTACTTTCACAAAGTACCGAAACTGAATCGATTTTCAGGATGGACCAAGCTATCAGCTCTTCGGTAACAACCGTGGAAGCCGAGTCAAAAGCGAGGCCCTTCACTTTGGCCCGTAACCAAAAGTCGAGCTCATCATCATTACTTTTACAATTGCGATTTAAATCAAGAAGTGTAACGTCAATGTCAGGCAGAGAGACCCTGGCGTCCAATATATTCGGAGGTGCAATCATTGCAGAAACCTTGAACAGTTTGTCCGAACACCAGTTGGACACGTCCATTTTCTTCATCTGCATGCGTGAGAGAACATCAGCCACCATTGCAAGACTCTTGACATCAGAAGGTGAAATAACTAAAGAGAGGGGATCAAAGCGCTGAACTGCAAGTCGCCGAGTACGATTAACACTGTTTTCCTCGGAAATAATTGCTGCGCTCCAATCGTTCAAGATGGACGTCTCGTCACCTGATACGTTTGTCCCGATGTACAGGTTGTCAACAGAAATCGAGCTTCTCATAGTCCCCACTAACTTCTCTAATTCATTCAACGAATCAATATCCCCAACTTCTTTCGCAGCTTCTAATAATTCCTTCATGTATGTGTCTCTTACTACGAGAACGTCAATTTCATCGTTCCCGCCATCAAGGGCACCTCCAGAAGTCGACGTTAATCTATCAAATCCAGCACAAAGTATAGGTTCTCTCGTTTCATCATGCACTAAACACACCGATAGCCCTTCTAGACTAATCTTCATTTCTTTAGCGTATTCTCTTGTCTCTAACAACGCTTCTACCGTTGCCAAACGAGAATTCATATTCAATTTCAAAGCTTCACAAAGCGGGAACAGAGTAGCACTCAACCTATTCGCGAAAAGCGAGCTCTTCGGGACTTTATTCACCGCAAACTGTAATATTAATTCCAGAGATACCAGATCAATCGCAACTTTTAACGGAGCGACTACGAGAGAAGTTTTCGTTTGACCTTCAGTCGTTTCGAGAGTGATCGATGCCTGTTTATGGTTGTCATTCCCTCGGAGAATTTCTGTCATCTTATCGCCCGATACTACGTATGCAGAGAAGCTTTGCAAAACTACTTTGAGATCAGATAAGTTATCTTCCGTAGGTCCATCGAGAAAACCTGATTCATTCATTCGAACATAAACTTTATTGTACACCAATTCTATTTGCGTATCGGCACTAAAGTTATCTTTCAGACGAACAGAAATTTTTGGTAATGCCACTTGGAAATCACAATCCGTGTCCTCAAAAATTTGTTGGTGCAGCTTGATGCGAGCAGCTTGGATAGTTTTACTGAACTTCGCTCGTTTATGTCGTCGCCGTCTTTGTCCTCGTTGATGCATATGTTCGATGGTTGTGAATGACAATTTTGTCGCCACAGCAGCGGTAGCTTCCAAACCTCGCTTCAGTCTTCGCCGCAGATGAAGGCCCGTCAGCGTACTAGATGACTTGAAACCAAGACTAGCAAAGATTTCTTCCTCCTCGGCGTATTCTTCGTCATCATCTGTATCGTCGCTACTGCCATCATCATCATCATATTCTTCAATATCACTCGTATTGGATGACGAAGAAGCACTGATGGCATCTTGAACTATTTGCGATAATCTTTGAGAAGTTTCCTTGGATTTGGCCTCCGTCATCTTTCTTGACTGGCGGTTTCGATTAGGTGTTGTTGACTTTTTCGACTCTCTTCGTCCTCTCAACACTGCACGTTTTGCGTACTGCCACCATTCTTTCCAATTTTTTCCATCCTTGATCAATGGCCTTCGTGCAAATGCATATTCTATTCTTTTCTTCCAAACCTTTAGAGCAGATTCTAGATGGGCAATCGAGATCAGCTGAGCGGGTGTTAAGGCTAGGTGTATCCCGTCATCGTTCAATGCTACAATTGCAGCAGCAAAACCACGATTCCTCTTACGTCGAGAAATTCTGAGCAGCAAACTCGTGTTATCAACACGCACCAAGTTCGACGTCGGTGATCCTTCAGACAAACAATCTCGAGCAGTTGATGTGATCATACTGAAAGGGTGTTCTGGGAACCAACCCCTCGGCGTAAGACAATCACAATCCAGAGCGACTCGGAATCCAGTGATGTCTATCGATTTAACTCGTGTTTCCATAAAACCACCACTTGCTGCTTGATTGTAGAGCGTGCTCGCGATTTCCGAAGATCTGCTACCCGCATCATCATCGTCCGGATTTGTGATTCGTAGGGATTCGAGGTGCACTGAAATTTCCGAAAGATGTTTCCTTTTGACTTCGTCATGGTCTTCTGTCCGTTCTTTCTCTGGTTTTGGAGATATATCTTTGAACGCGATGGTCACATTCTTCAATTCCACGTGAATGCTTGAAAACAGAGGTGCCCAAATAGCCATCAATGCGGGATCTTCCTTAATTGATGCAATGTCCTCTATACTCTTCTGAAGCTTTTCTCTTGCGATATCTTCTGCTTCCGAGGAAGATGACGCCGCACCAAACGCTTGGAACCAATCATCCTCTTCCCGCGGAGAGCACTGTATTAAAACATCACTCACTCGAATACTTATCGGGTGTTTCCGCACGTACCATGTTTTCCAATCTAGAGATAGCGATAAGCTTCCAATTGTTCCTTTCGTGATGGAGAACGGTAGTTGTAACGAAGAGTCGTTGTTCAAATTTGGAGCGTTTAGGCAGATATTTTCCAAGTTGACATTCCCAGACCACACCGAAGTCGAGACAGTCGTTCTGTTCAAACCGACGATATAGTCACGGAGCACCCGTTCCAATATCGGCGCAACGATGTAATTCATTCCGCGCTTTGCGTGCGTTCAATTTTCTTGTTCGATATTTTGGGGACAATTTTGCAATTGAGTATCGTTGGCGTCACGCGCGCTCATATCACTTGATTAGTCGTGATATATTTATCATTATGTTAACGAACAACGATCTTTTTTTCATGGAATATCGGAGGCATGTTGCGTGTTGAAAGACAGAGCGCGAGCGCGCTCCGAAAAGAGTTTGTGAGGAAGGGATTTTAACGAATTTGTCCACTCGCGTAAGAGAAGAGAGGAAAATTTTTCAGGAGAGAGGAGTTGAGGTTGAGACGGAGGAGAGAGAGAGCGTGCCTCTTGTCGCATCAGTGTATGATTATTAAAATTTTACTCTCATCTTCGATCTATCGATCGTAACGATGCCTTCTTTTGTACGAAGTGTCGGAATGTCAAAACCTATGCCTTTTGCGCTGCTAATCTCGCGCTTTAGTACTTCTTCCTGAATAGCTTTTCGCTTTTTCTCGGACTCGTGGTAGTCCGCTGTCGCTTTTGACAGCTGCGTCTCGAGCTCGCGAATCTTGCGCACGTCGCTCTCTCTTGATTCTCGCGCGTTGTATTTACGTTTCCATTTTTCGGAGCTCGCGTTTGCGGACGCCGTGCTCAAGCGTTCCTCTTCGATGGTATCGCGGTGAATCACTTTCATATTCTCCACGTATTTTCTGTGTTCGTTTCGCATATTTGAAATGAAGTCTCGGTGATTTTCATTTAGTTTTTCCTTCTCGAGTACACTAGCCGATCGATCGGCGCTTATTTGATCGTTCAAGGCTTGAATTTTGCTTAAGAGCGCTGCTTCGCGAGCATTACTTTCGTCAACGTCCGATTGATGTGCTAATTTTACATCTTCTAATGATTTTGCCCACGCTTCATTCTCAGATTTGCGAACGTTTTCAAGCCAGCTTTCGAGTGAACGCAACGATTCTTCGAGATTATGCTGATAGCTCGTCTCGATTTGTTTCGTTTGACTTTGAAAATAGGCTTCCATGCCAGAAATCTTAGTTTCACTGGCTCGGGCTCTTTCTTCAATCTCTTTCCGTAAG
>Ga0181559_10003148_pt1 | contig 16214 bp, 12 predicted proteins | sample 011ome_21_FD_133752 | JGI IMG/M metagenome (GOLD analysis project Ga0181559, IMG submission 133752) | Coastal salt marsh microbial communities from the Groves Creek Marsh, Skidaway Island, Georgia - 011508AT metaG (megahit assembly) | ecosystem: Environmental > Aquatic > Marine > Intertidal...
AACGATCGCGATGATGCGTCGCGTCGCGAGCTCGATCCTGCGCGCCCAAGCGAGGAATGGCGTCCGCGCGTCCAACTTTCGCTTCGCCCCCTCCGCGCTCACGACGGAGGGTTTCAAGGCCCCCGACGCGATCGCGCGCGCGTTCGGGACCTCCGCGCCCGTCGCCGCGATGGGCGCGCAGGAGCTCTCCTCGCTCCTCGAGGAGAGGATCTCCGGGCACTACTCCGCGCTCGACATGGCGGAAATTGGGTGCGTGAACCGCCGATCGCCCGACGCGGATCCCCCGCCCGTCCGTTCGCCCTCGACCGATCTTGAAGCGTCCGTTCGCGAAGAAGGAAAGATCCGACCGCGTTCGTCCTCCGATCGGTCGATCGACGCCGCGCCGCGCCAACACGCTGACGACGCCCCCTTCCCCCCGCGCGCGCTCCCCCCCGTCCCTCTCCCCCAGCCGCGTCCTATCCGTCGGCGACGGCATCGCGCGCGTGTACGGCCTGAACAACATCCAGTCCGGCGAGATGGTCGAGTTCGCCTCGGGCGTCAAGGGCATGGCGCTCAACCTCGAAAACGACAACGTCGGCGTCGTCTGCTTCGGCTCCGACACCTCCATCAGCGAGGGCGACATCGTGAAGCGCACGGGCACCATCGTCGACGTTCCGGTCGGGCGCGGCATGCTCGGGCGCGTCGTCGACGGCCTCGGCAACGCCATCGACGGGAAGGGCGCGCTGACGGATGTGACGCAGCGTCGCGTCGAGATCAAAGCACCGGGCATCATCGTCCGCAAGTCCGTGCACGAACCGATGCAGACGGGTCTGAAGGCAGTCGACTCGCTCGTGCCCATCGGCCGCGGGCAGCGCGAGCTCATCATCGGCGATCGCCAGACGGGCAAGACGGCGATCGCGATCGACACGATCATCAACCAGAAGGGGGTGCACGACTCTGGCGCGGAAAACGAGAAGCTCTACTGCGTGTACGTCGCCGTCGGACAGAAGCGGTCCACGGTCGCGCAGCTCGTGAAGCAGCTGAAGGATAAGGGCGCGCTGGACTATTCCATCATCGTCGCCGCGACGGCGTCCGATCCCGCGCCGCTGCAGTTCCTCGCGCCGTACGCCGCGACCGCGATGGGGGAGTACTTCCGCGACAACGGCATGCACGCGCTCATCATCTACGACGATCTCTCGAAACAGTCCGTGGCGTACCGCCAGATGTCGCTCCTGCTTCGCCGCCCCCCCGGTCGCGAGGCGTTCCCCGGCGACGTCTTCTACCTCCACTCGCGCCTTCTCGAGCGCTCGGCGAAGATGTCGGACGAGGTTGGCGCCGGGTCGATGACGGCGCTACCCGTCGTCGAGACGCAGGGCGGCGACGTCTCCGCGTACATCCCGACCAACGTCATCTCCATCACGGACGGTCAGATCTTCCTCGAGACGGAGCTCTTCTTCAAGGGCATCCGCCCCGCGATCAACGTCGGTCTGTCCGTGTCCCGCGTCGGGTCCGCGGCGCAGATGAAGGCGATGAAGCAGGTGTCGGGCTCGCTGAAGCTCGAGCTCGCGCAGTACCGAGAGGTGGCGGCTTTCGCGCAGTTCGGCTCTGACCTCGACGCGGCGACGCAGTACCTGCTCAACCGCGGGAGCAGGCTGACGGAGGTGCTGAAGCAAGGGCAGTTCGTGCCGATGCCGATCGAGGTGCAGGTTGTCGTCATCTACGCCGCGACGAAGGGGTACCTCGACAAGGTGGACATCAAAAACATCGGGGCGTTCGAGGAGGGTTTGCTGAAGGAGGTGCCGACGTCGCTGTTGGACACGATTCGCAACGAGAAGGTGATCTCCGACGCGACCGACGCGAAGCTGAAGGAGCTCTGCTCGAAGTACACCGAAGGGTTCCTCGCGACGCAGTCCGCGTGAGCTCTCGAGCGGCGAGACGAGAAGACTTCCTTCGCGCGCGGCCGTCGACGGGCGAGATGAAACGGCGGCGCGAGAGGAGAAGAGAACCGACCGGTGGCGGCGGCGCGCGCCCGTAACCGTCGGTGATGTAACCAGAAAATAACCTTACCTCTGCACTTGTTATCAAAGAGAGACACATCTCGACTACTGAACGCCCGCTCATAAATCTATTCGACACGACGACGCTTCGAGACGCGAATCGTCACCCGCCCCACGCGAGCGTCTCGCCGTGCGCGCCGAGAAACGCGGCGAGCGACGTCCCCTCCGGCGCGTGCCGCGCTCTGCTCGAGGGTAATTGTCCATACGAAGCGATCGCGGGGTGGAGCGCGGGGGCGCGTCAGTCGGAGTCGCGAGGCGTCGAGAGCGAGGGGCGTGCGGAGAGACGCGAGCGCGGTCGCGCGGGGACGAGCGAGCGCGAGGAACGCGTGTTCACGCGCCTGAGTTTTTCCGCGACGTCGACGCCTAGGCTCGCGTCTTGGCTCCCGTATCTCACCTCCGGCGGGCTCAGCGTCGGCTTCTCCCAGTTCGTCATCGTCAGCCGCTTCGTCTTGTGCGACGTCGACACGTCGTTTGCGAGCGCGAGCGCCTTGAGCCCGCACCCGCCCTCGTGCCCGAGCCGCCTCGCGACGTCCGCGAGCTCCGCGACGCGCACCGTCGTCGTCGTCTTCGTCGTCTTCGTCGTCGTCGTCGTCGCCGCCGCGTCGCCACCGCCGCCGCCCGGGAAGTCCCTCGCGAGCTTCCGCACGTCCTGCTTCACGCCGACGCCGACGAGGATGACGTTCGGGTGCGTCATGAGCGCGAGGATGTCCGCGTGCAGCGTCGCGTGGCCGACGAGCCGCGTCAGCACGCTCAGACCGCGCGCGTGCAGCTGCAGCAGCGCGACGCGATTAGGGGGCTCGCCGCGGACGTAGTTCGGCTTCCACTCGACGTCGAAGCCGACGGGCAACGCCTCGGCGTCGTCGTCGTCCAACCCCGCGCGCCAGGCGCGCGTCGCCTCCGCGGCGTGCGCCTGATCGCGCGTGCACACGACGGTCGCGTCCGGCCACGAGGGATCGGGACCGCGCCCTCCGATCTCGAGCCAGCACCCGCGGCAGAACCAGTTCCCGTCGACGCCGTCCCACTGGCACGCGACCACGGACGCGCACGTGCCGCACTCGGTGACGACGGGGACGAGGAAGACGTCGTCCGGCGGCCCCGGCGCGCGCGGCGGCATCGCGGCGCGCGCGGGGGGGCGCGACGGGACGAGTGACGTTTGCGTGAAGCGATTTTGAGCGGTCGTGGCCGCGAGCTGCCGTTTACGAATTCGTAAACGTTTCTATTCGCGTCCAGGTGCGTCCCATACACTGGTTCCCATACGACCGCGTTCGCGTGGTGAACGCCGATCCTTAAGGACTTTTCCCGTCGTCTCTCTGCGCCCACCCCACGGTTTCAATACCCGCCCTCGACGCCTTTCAACTCCACCTGACGCCTTTGAACTCCACCCCGACATTCGCTCGTATAGAACGACCCTCTATTCGCGGACTACCTACGCGCTCCTACAGCTTCGCCCTGGGCGCGAGCCCCGCGGCGGCTCGCATCTTCGCGAAGAACGACGCCGGCAGCGCGTCGTACTGCGCGAACGCGCGAGCGCGCTCCTCCCTCCGCGCGTCCGCGTACGCCAGCCCGTCCAAATCTCGGCGCGCGCGTTTACACCCGACGCCGCCGCGGAGATTCGCGGCGCTCGTCGCGAGCGCCGTCGCCACCTCCATCAACCTCGGCGTCTCCGTCTCCACCCCGCCGCGGCGTCTGTCGCTACTCTCGCTGCCACTACTCTCGTCACCGCCGGCGCCGTCCGCGCGCAGGTAGTACGCGTCGTCGTCGTCCTCCTCCTCCACGACGCGGTGCACGAGCCCGAGCCTCGGGGTCGAGGGTCCATCGAGCGATGATGTCGGGGCGGAGTTGAAAGGCGTCAGAAGCGGAGTTTAAAGGCGTCGAGGTGCGTCGGGATTGTGAGCGAGGGGTGGGAAGAGAAAAAGGACGGCAAAAGTCCTTAAGGATCGGCGTTCACCAAGCCGACGCGGTCGTATGGGGACCAGTGTGAGAGATTGAACGCACCTCAGCGCCGCGTCGGCGTCGAGCGGCGCGCCGGCGAGGCTGACCGCGTTGGCCGCCTTCGCGCCCACGATCCGCGGCAGCTTCGCGCTCAGCCCCCACGACGGCAGCAGCCCCAACTTCGCGTGCGTGTCTATCCACGCCGCGCGCGGCGAGCACACGAGGACGTCGCACGCGAGCGCGAGCTCGAACCCGGCGTTTACGGCGACGCCGTTTATCGCGCCGACGATGAGAAAATCGCAGCGTTCCATCTGATGGACGATGTCGTTCGTGAGGTCGTTCGCGTCCATCTTGAACACGTCCTCCGCCGCGCTCAGGTCGATTCCGGCGCTGAACGCTTTTCTTCCGCGCGCGGCGAGGACGCACGCGCGGACGGCGGGATTTTCGGCGTCGCGAAGCTCCCTGAACGCTCGCGCGAGGTGGACGAGCATCGGTCTCGTGATGGCGTTCGACGTCGACGGCGCGTCGATGGTGACGACCGCGACGCGCGCGTCGGCGTCGAGTCGTTCGACGCGGATGGACATCGCGCGCGCGGCGCGGGCGGAGGGGGGGGGGGCGTCGACCCGCGGACGGACGACGCGGAGGAGGAGGAGGAGGAGGAGGAGGAGCAGCGGACGCGCCGACTGTTTGGCACTGCGTTGTTGAGTCGAGCTTTCTGCGTGCGTGAAAGCCAGGTGAAAGCTTTCTGTGCTGGAACCGTCCGAGACTCCGAGTCATACTCGGGCGAATTTAGACCGTCGTTCTTGAGTCACCGGCGTCGGATGTGCTCTTCTTGGTCAGATTTCATCGGAAAGAACAGAGATCGCTTTTCGTCGACGCGTTTTTAACGGCGACACCGCGGCCGCCTCCGCGCGCACTCCGCTTCGCGCGTGGCACGCCCGAATCGACGCGCCGCGCGTTCGTGGACGCCCCGGCACCGCGTCGCGCGCCGCTCGCGCGAGGAACGAAGCGGAAGGAACGAGGCGACGCGCCAGCGCGCGTCGCGACGAACGCGGCCGGCGCATTCGTCGTCTACGATTCGACGCGTCGCGTGCTTCGCGCCGCTCCCGACGCCGACGCGTCCTCCCCCGCGCCCTCGCGCGCACGAGACGCGACGCCGCCGGACGACGGCGTGGATGCCGCGTCGGTAACGCCCCGCGCTTCGTGACGTCTCATCGCGCGAGAGGATGACGCCGGCGACCGCGGCGACGACGCTCGCGCGCGGCGCGGCGGCGGCGGCCGTCGTCCGCGCGTCGTCATCGTCGCGGTCGTCGTCGTCGTCGTCGCGTCGCGCGCCCGCGCGCCCCGCCGCGGCGGCGCCGAGCGGCGCGTCGCCGTGGACGCGCCGCCCGGCGCGCCGCCGCGTCCGCGACGATGACAGCGCGCGCGCGAGGGCGCTCGCCTTCGACGGCGGCGCGGAGCCGCCGCGACGCCGACGCGACCGCGATCGCCGCGACGTCGCGTCGTCGAAGACGTCCGCGGAAGAGGACGCGCTCGAGCTGAGGTACGAAGCCGCGCGCAGCGAGTACGGCGAGCTCAGGCGACGCGAGGCTGGCGCGAGCGTGGACGTCCTCGAGAAGGACGCGGACCTCGACGACGAAGACGCGGACCTCGACGACGAAGACGACGAAGACGCCGCCGACGACGCCGCGCGCGACCCTCTCGTTTCGTACAGCGAAGCCGCCGCGTCGCAGCTCAACGCCGTGGACGTCGGCGAGGACATGGAGACCAGGGAGGGGTGGATCGGATACAAGGCCCTCCTCGCGCAAATCACGCTGCTCGGGCTTCCCGCGCTCGTGAACAGCTGCATAGAGCCGGTGCTGAGCTCGGCGGAGACGGCGTGCGCCGCGAAGATTGGGACGATTTATCTCGCCGCGCTCGCGCCGACGACGTCGCTGTTCTCTTTCGCCGCGGAGGTGTGCTACGCGCTGTCCATCGTCGTCACGACCGCGGTCGCGAAGGTGTCCGCGGCGGCGGCGGCGGCGGCGGCGGACTCGAACTCGAACTCGAACTCGAACTCGAACTCGAACTCGAACTCGAACTCGAACTCGAACTCGAACTCGAACTCGACGATCGCCGCCGCGGAGGACGACGGCGGCGCGGCTGTGGACGGCGGCGAGCTCCCTCGGATGGTCACCGCCGCCGTCGGCGCGGCGTTCGTCAGCGGCGGCGTCCTCGCCGCCGGCCTCGCGGTCGCGGCCGGCCCGCTGCTCGCCTTCATGCACGTCCCTCCCGCGGCGGCGCCCGTCGTGAAGAGCTACGTCGTCGTCCGCGCGCTCGGGTTGCCGTTCTTCGCCGCGTCCAACGCCGCGGAGGCGCGTTCATATTTACACTGGTTCCCATACGACCGCGTCGGCGTGGTGAACGCCGATCCTTAAGGACTTCCTTTTTCTCCCCGGCGATTCTCTCCGCCCGCGCCACGGTTTCGATCCCGACGCGCCGCGACGCCTTTCAACCTCGCTTCTGACGCCTTTCAACTCCGCCTTTCAACATCGCTTTCAGGGGGTCTTCGTCGGCCAACGCGACGGCGTCACGCCGATGCGCGCGTGGACGAGCACGGGGCTCGCGACGCTCGCGATGCTCCTCGCGGCCGCGCACCCGGAGTGGGGGCCGTTCGGGTGGGGACTCGTCGGAGCCGCGGGCGCGATCGCGGCGGGGCAGGTGTTCACGTTCGCGGTGTTCCTCCGAGGGCTCGTGAGGGACGGGCTGTTGATCTCGCCGTTCGGCGGCGCGGACGCGGACGCGGACGCGGACGCGGATTCCGCCGCGACGCGCATCCCCGGCGCCGACGTCGCGGGTCTCGGCGGCGGCGCGGGTGAAAAAGTCGTGGCCGCGTGCCTCGCGTCCGTCGCTGCGTGCAGACAAGCCGCGGACGTCATCAATCGCTCGAAGATGCTCAGCGAGATCGGCTGGCTCTTCGTCGGCGCGTTTTCGAGGATGGGGACCTACGCGGCGATCACCGCGTCCGCGTCGTCGTTGGGCGTCGTCCCGGGCGCCGCGCACAAGGTGGCGCTGGAGGTTTTCTGGCTCCTGTCGTTCCTCACCGAGCCCGTGTTCACCGCGTGCAACGCGCTGCTCCCGCGCGAGCTCGGCGCCGGCCGGTATCAGAGCGCGAGAAAATTCCGCGGCGCGCTCGTCGCCGTCGCCGCTGCGCTCGGCGCCGTCCTGGCCTCCGTCGCGGCGGCGGTGACGACCACGGGGGCCTTCTCCGACGACCCGCTCGTGACGACCGCGCTGCGTACGCTGACGATCCCGGTCGCGGCGTCGCTGGGGCTCAGCGCGACCGTGTACGGGATCGAGGGAAGCATCATCGGCGCCGGGGAGGTGGGGTACCTCGGGCGGACGCACCTGAGAGATTTTTTCGTCGTGTTGGCGTTGTTAAAGACGCACGAGACGTTCGCGTGCTTCGGCGGGGGGTTGGAGGGGGTGTGGTGGGTCTGCGCGACGTTCCAGGGGCTTCGGATCGCGCAGCATTGGCTGCACCTGGAGGCGAAGAAGCCGTTTTGGAGCCCGGCGGAGAGGAGGGACGGGAAGGCGAGGAAGACGATCGGGTTGAAGACCGCCGCGTGACGCGCTCGTCATTTTATCATTATTTTCGCGTTGAACGATTTGAACGATATCCATTCTTTATCACATCCATCACATCATCATCGCTCGCTCGCTCGCTCGCTCACGTGTACTTCCCCCCCGGGCCGAAGCTGTAGAACTCGTTGAAGTCCAGCCGCGCGCACAGCGACGCGAGGTTCGGCTCCAGGTGCGTCGACGCGTTGAGCGATTCCAACAGCTCGCGAAGCTGAAAGTCAAACTCGCGCTCGAGCTCCGACGCGGTCGCGACGAACGCCTCGTCCTCCGCGGCGTCCACGACCGCCGCCGCCGCGTCCGCGCGCGCGTTCATCCTGTCGATGGCGCTCGTCGCGCTCCGCTTCCCCGCGAAGCCTTCCTCTTCGCCGCCCAGAGACTTCCGCCCCGCCGCCGTCGCCGCGGAGTTCTCCGCGTCGGACGCGAGCCTCAGGGTCGTTCCATACAAAGCGAAGTTGGGGTGGAGTTGAAAGGCGTCAGTTGGAGTTGAAAGGCGTCGAGGGCGGGGATTGAAAGCGAGGGACCCTGGGCGGAGAGAGAGGACGGGAAAAGTCCTTAAGGATCGGCGTTCACCACGGCGACGGGGTCGTATGGGAACCAGTGTATAGAACGCACCTCGCGCTCGCGTCGGCGAATCTCAAACACGCCGACTTTATTTTCTCCAGCCGCCGCAAGATCGTCGGCCAGAACAGCATGCCCTCCTTCATGCACGCGTCCAAGAACGCGTCGTGCTCCGCCGCGAGCTCGTCCACGTTGGACGCCTCCGCGATCTTCGCCTCGAGCCGGTGCCAGTTGGGCTCGACGACTTCGCACGCGAGGTAGTAGACGAAATTTTGAAGGAAATGCAGCATGCGTTGAGAGAGGATGTACGCGCGGCCGAGCGACCCCGCGTCCGCGGTCGCGGTCGCTCGCGTCGCGCTGGACTGCCACGTCTGCCACGTGGCACACAACCGTCTTTCCACGTGTTTGCAGTGGAACATGTGGCGGAACAGGAGCTGATATTTCGTCAGCGCGCGTCGCGACAGCACGAGCGACACCGGCCACGGCGCCTCGTAATCCAGCGTGAACGTCTCGAACCCGGTCAACCTGAGCGCTTCTTTCGGGGTCATCGCGACGTGCGCTTCGTCGCCGTCGTACGCCACCCCGCCCGCGCCGGTCCCGTCGTCGCGCAGCGACTGAATCGACAGAAGCTGGTGGATGATCCCCTGGCGTTCTAACGCGCACGTGAGGTCCTCGTTGTGAGGGTCGGACGACGCCGAGGACAGCTTCAACGACAGCTCGAGTAGGCTCTGGAGCTTATCGACGCTGATGTCCGGCGCGCGCTTCGAGAGCTGCTCGCCCGCGATGTCCACGAAGTGCACGAGGAAGTCGCCCTTGTCCAGAAGGAAGTAGCGCTTCATGGAGAGCAGACGCGCGCGGAGATCGCCTTCGATCAAGACGTTGCGAAGCAACGCGTTCGACGCGTGCTTGAACGCGGCGTTGATCCGCGTCGCGTGCGTCCCCCGCGCGTCCGCGCCGAGGGCGATCCGCCCGAGGCCGTCGCTCGGGAGCGGGGGGAGGTCGAACGCGGCCGCGTCGTCGTCGTCGGCGGCGGCGCCGGCGGCGCCGGCGGCGGCGTTTGAAATCGTACCCGCCGCCGCCGCGGATCCCCTGGAGAACGTGCTCTCGCGCAACGCCGTGAGGTACTTCCCCGTCGTCAGAACCTTCTCCGCGAGGTCGCCGCCCAAGAACACCGGGACGTCCTCCCGCAGCGTGTACCGCGCGGACCAGTACCGCGAGTCGTACTCCTCGGAGAGCGACGCCTTGTCCAGGTCCGCGCGTTCGACGATCAAAAATTCGTCGTACGGATCCTCCACCCGCCCCTCGTACACCCACCTCTCCACAGCCTTCGCGTACGGCGCCGCCGCCGCGCGAAGCAGCCGCAGCAAGAGATCCCTCGCCGCGACGTCGCCCGCGCGCGCGCGCGCTTCTCGATGCAGGTGGTTCAGCAAGGGCGCGCCTCGCAGTCCCGGCGCCGACGCGGCGACGCGCGCCAACAGCGCCAACGCCGGCGCCGCGGGCTGTACGTAAAACCACAGCGCCTGCAGCGACAGCCGCCCGAGGTTCTTCTGGTGCTCCAGCTGCACGATCATCGTGTGCCAGTCGTGGAGCAGCTCGCTCATCTCCGCCGCGAGCGCGTGGCCGACGAGGCCGCTCTCGAACCGACGCGCGCGCTCCGCGTAGTCGGACGCCGTCGCCGCGGCGGCGCACAGCGGGAGCGCTTCTTTCGCGAGCGCGCGCAGCGACGGTTCTAATCCCTCGGAGATGTGAAACGTCACCACGCCTCCCGCGCCGCCGCCGGATCGCGAGGCGGTGACGTAGCGCCCCTCGACGCCCATCATCGCGTAGAGTAAGTCGTCGATCACGAGGAGTTCCTGGCACGCGGTGTCGTACTCTCCCAGCGGTTTCGGCGCGTCGCGCGCGACCGATGAACCGCCCGCGCCCGAGCCCAAGTGCGACCCGGTCAAGAACGGTCGATCGGACGTCCACGCCGGGAGCGTCGGGAAGTCGCGCCCCTCCACGAGCGCGTCGCCCGGCGCGCGGCGCGCGGCGACGACGGCGAACGCCGCCGCGTCTTCTCCTTCTCCCCGCGAAGAATCTCGCACTCTCGCCGCCGCCGGCGGCGTCGCCGCGCCGCCGAGGTCCAACCCCTCCATCCTTCGCCGCACCTCCGGCGTCATCACCCCGAGCGCGTCCGCGAGCGCTGCTCCCGCGCCGCCGCTCCCGCTCCCGCTCCCGGCGCCGCCGCCGCCGCTGCTCGAATACGCGGGGTTATGCGTCAGCGTCTTTCCGTCCATGGTTTTGAATCCCGTCATCCCCGGGGACGACCGACGTCCCTCGGGATCCGCGGCGAGCGCGTTCTCCTCGCTCGCGAACGTGAACTCCCCGGTGCTCGCGTTCGGGGGGTCGCGCGACAGCGAGCTGATCTCCGCGTCGTTCGGGGACGCGCCCACCTCGGACGCGACGCCGGCGCCGCGCGAGAAGTCGAAATCGGCGGTGTCGTCCCCCGTCGTCTCCGAGCTCGCCAGCATCGTCGCCCCTCGCGGCGTCGGCCGCCGATCGTCTCCGCGCGCCGCGCCGCCGTCTTCTTCGCCGCCGTCGACGCTCACCGCGGCGAGGACGTCCTCGTCCGCGACCACCTTGGCGAGCACGGCGAGGTACTTGTCCACCTCGGAGGCGTGCCCCGCGCGCTTCAGCCGGTCGTACGCGGTAGCGAACGCCTCCGGATCGCGCGCGCGCTCCCTGAGCGTCTTCTGCGCCTGCGCGGTCGCCACCTTCGTGACGTCGTACGGGGAGATCATCTTGCTCAGCATCGCGACGGACGCGGTCGCGAGCCCTTCCGCGCCCCGCCCCTCGCCGATCCCGAGCTCGGTCGTGAGCCTCGCGACGAGCGCGCGCAGCTTCTCCACGAGCTCCGCGTCCGGCGCGTTTCTCCCTCCGGACGACGCCATGGCGCGACGCGAGCCGCGAGGAGCGCGAGGAGCGGACTCTGTCGCCGGTCGCGTCTCTCGCGCGGCGGCGGGCGGGCGGGGGGTCGCGGCGGGCGGGTCCCTCGCGCGGCGTCCTCCGCGCCGACCTCGCGCGAGTGAACGAATGATTGTTGTACGCGTTGGCACTCACCTTTTGAAATCGATGCACTGAGCAGTCTCGCGCGCGGTGACCGACCGACCGCGTCTGCGTTGCGACCCGCGAACTGCTCGCGCGACGGACGAACCGCACGAAAGCGACGACGCCTCCCGTCCGTCGCCCTCTTTCGCACGCGCGTCGTCGCAAGTCGAACTTAGGCAGCCAACATGGTGCGTCTCCGCGCCCGTCTCTCTCCATCCGCGCGCGTCGCGATCGCGTCGCGTCGTCGACGGCGGCGCGTCGCGGCCGCGACGCGAGCGAATGATTTACGGCGTTCTCGACGCCGCGCGCGCGGTGACGGACGACGGGGTTTCTTCGATCCCGCCGCGCGCGCGACTCGAACGCCGCGCCGCCCGCGCCGCCGTCGCGTCCTTCGTCTCGCGTCGTCGTCGCCGTCGTCGCCGTCGTCGCGTCGTCGTCGCGGCCGTCGCGACGTCGCGACGTCGTCGCGCCTCGTCGCGGCCGTCGCGTCCGGCGCGGTTTTTTTAGGGTTTGCCCGCGCGATGATGATGATGATGGAGAAAGGGAGGGGCGAGTGGCGACGCCTCGCGACGACGCCTCGCCTCCTCCCCGCCTCCCTCCTCCATCGCGCGCGCGCCGCCCACCCCGCCCCGGTCGCCGCGCGCGGGCCCTCCCATCCCTCCTCCCCGCGAACGCGCGCTGACGCGTCGCCGCCTCCTCCATCCCTCTCCCCCCCTCCCGAAAATCTCAGGGGATCGACCTCGAAGCGGGCGGGCGCAACAAGGTGAAGCACCGCACCGCGCCAAAGTCCGAAAACGTCTACCTCAAGCTCCTCGTGAAGCTCTACCGCTTCCTCGCGCGCCGCACGGACTCGGACTTCAACAAGACCGTCCTCAAGCGTCTGTTCATGTCCAAGATCAACCGCCCTCCGTTGTCGCTGTCTAAGCTCGCGAAGTTTCACAAGGGGGGCGTGTCCGCGATCGTCGGGACCGTCACGGACGACGCGCGCATGTTCGAAGTGCCCGCGATGAAGGTGTGCGCGCTTCGATTCACGGAGACGGCTCGCGCGCGGATCATCAAGGCTGGCGGCGAGTGCATGACGTTCGATCAGCTCGCGCTCTCCGCGCCCACGGGCGACGGGGTCACGCTGCTCCGCGGCCCGAAGAACTCTCGCGAGGCGGTTAAGCACTTCGGCGCGCCCGGCGTCCCGGGGTCGCACGCGAAGCCGTACGTCCGCCACAAGGGTCGCAAGTTCGAGAAGGCTCGCGGTCGACGCAAGAGCCGCGGCTACAAGGCGTAATCGGGTGGGTTCTTTCTGGGTTTGGTGGTTTCGCGGGCTGGTTAGCGCGCGAGGCAATGAGATGACGTCGCGGCGGAACGAGAGTAGTCGCCGTCGTGTAATAGAGACCGTGCTCTCGCTCGCTCGTCCTCGTCCTCGCGCGTCCTCGCGCGAGACGCGTCGCGTCGTCGCTCTCCGTCGCGCGCGCTCGCTTCGTTCCGTTCGTTCACCCCCCCCCGGCGTCTCTCGCCGCGCGTCAGAAAAGGAAAAGTGCTCCGTTCTGAGGGCCATTCCATACAAAAATAGTTCATCGGTCAGTTGAAAGGGGACGCTATCAAATGTTGAAACCGGGCGATGGGTGAAAAACTTTTGTATAGAACGCACCTGACACTGCATCGCGCATCACATCGTCAGCTGTTCGTTATTGATTCCGCCTCCCGACCCGTTCGCCTCGCACTCCTCGAAGCGCCCCGACAGCGAACACCCCGCCGTCCGAAACGATGGCGCCGAAGAAGAAGAATAAGAAGGAGGCGAACGCCGCGCCCGCGCCCGCGGCGAAGAAGGCGAAGAAGGAGGAGCGCGTCGGCGAGATCGAGGAGGCGCCGGCGCCCGCGTCGGAATCGGACGAAAAAGCGCCCGACGACGCCGACGACCTGGACGACGACGACCTCGACGACGACGACTACGAGAACCCAGACGACGACCTCGAGGGCCTCGTCGGCGAGCTCCTGAACGGCGAGATCGAGGACGAGGACGCGGAGGACGGCGGCACGCACGGCGCCGTGGACGCCCTGCGCGCCGGATTCCAACCGATCGTCGTCGAGGACCCGCGCCCGGCGAAGGACTGCGAGGACGGTTTCGCGCACGCGGAGGCGGGGAACGCGGAGGAGCTCATGCAGTGGCTCATCGCGCCGTACTCGCTGGACGACTTCATGAGGCTGACGTGGGAGCGACGGCCGCTGTACGTCTCGAGAAACGCGAACAAAAAGTATCTCGACGGATGGCTCTCCAAGGAGGACGTGGACGGGTGGCTGCGCGCGGGGAAGATGCGGTACGGCGTCAACGTGGACGTGACGTCGTACGTGAACGGCGTGCGCGAGACGCACAACATCAACGACGACGACGCCGACGACGAGGAGCCGTGGTTCGCGGACGCCGCGTCGGTGTGGAAGAAGTTCGACGAGAAGGGCTGCTCGCTCCGGATCTTGCACCCGCAGCGGTGGAAAGACGCGCTGTGGAAAATGCTCAGCACGATGGAGCGGTACTGGAACTGCAGCACGGGCTGCAACGTGTACCTCACGCCGCCGAACTCGCAGGGGTTCTCCCCGCACTTCGACGACATCGACGCGTTCGTGTTGCAGCTGGAAGGGAAGAAGACCTGGCGCGTGTATCCGCCGCGCTCCGAGAAAGAGATGCTCCCGCGGTACTCCTCGCCGAACTTCGCGCAGGAAGAGATCGGCGAGCCCGTGCTCGAGGTGATCCTCGAGCCCGGGGACGTGCTGTACATGCCGCGAGGGACCGTGCACCAGGCGTCGTGCGTCGACGGGGAGCACTCGCTGCACGTCACGCTGTCGACGAATCAGTTCAACACGTGGGCGGACGCGCTCGAGCTCGCGCTCCCGGCGGCGATTCGCGACGCGGGTGCGTTCTATACACTGGTTCCCATACGACCGCGTCGCCGTGGTGAACGCCGATCCTTAAGGACTTTTCCCGGCGTCTCTCTCCGCTCACACCTCGCTTTCAATACCCGCCCTCGACGCCTTTCGACTCCTCCAACTGACGCCTTTCAACTCCACCCCGACATACGCTCGTACGGAACGACCCTCAGTCGCGGAGCTCCCCGCGCTGCGGCGGTGCCCGCCACCGGACATGCTTCAGCGGCTCGGGATCGGCGCGAGCGACGACGGCGACGGAAGTGACGGCGGCGGCGGCGATCGAAGAGACGCGTTCGTCGGCGCGCTTAACGAGCTCGCGTCCGCGGTGCTCCGCAGGCTCCCGCTCGACGCCGCCGCGGACCAACTCGGCGCGCGGCTCATGAAGCAGCGGCTGCCTCCGCCGCCGTCGCACCTCGCGACGCCGAAGGCGGCGTCCGGGCCGGACGCCGCGAAGAAGGTGACGATGGACAGCGTCGTGCGGTTGACCGCGGAGGGCGGCGCGAGGGTGGTGGTGGACGGCGACGGCGAAGACGTCTTCGGCGACGGCGAGGCGCGCGTGACGGTGTACCACGTGCACAAGAACGGGCGGAAGCTGCACATGGAAGGCGGCGACGGCGAGGGCGACGGCGACGACGAGGAGCCGTGGGACGGCGAGGACAACGATCATGCCGGCGACGGCGGCGCGAAGGCGTGGGTCGAGTGCGACGATTACGAACCCGGGATGATGCTCTTCTCCGCGAACGCCGGTCCCGCGCTCGAGATTCTTCTGCACTCGGAAGACGCCGCGGAGACGGGCGTCGCCGTGCGCGACCTCGAGAAGATCGAGTGCACAGTCTGCTCGAGATCTCACGACAATTTCATCGAGCCGGGGTTGGACGTCGCGTCGGGGAGAGACACGCTGATCGCCGTGCGCCGGCTCGTGTGTCAGGGCGTCCTCGCCGTGGTGTCGTGACGACGACGACGACGACGACGACGACGACGACGACGAGAGAAGACGGACGCGGCGCGTCCGCGGTGTATCACACTGCAACATTGCGATGCGCGGCGATGGTATTAGGTATTACAATCAAATCAGACGCGTCATCGAGTCGCGTGCGTCTCGCGAGTGAGTACTCACTCGTCACGCGCTCACTTTCGCGAATCTCCACGCGCGAAGACGCCACGCCGTCGGCCGCCCCGCGGCCAACGACGCCAACCCGTCCGCGACGAACACCACCACGATGAACCCGAAAAACGCGATCGAGATGGCGCTGAACAGCTCCGGCGAGATGTACCTCGCCCCGCTCGCGTCCCTCCCCAGCAGCAACGACAGCATCACCCCCCACCCCATGAGACACGACCCCCACGTGCTCCCCGTGAGCCAGATCACGTCTCGCGTGAACAACGCGCGCGGCACCATGAGCGCGTTGCCAGTCATCGCCAGCACCGACGACAACACGGAGAGGCCCTCCAGCGAGCTCGGGTTCGCGAAGTTGTTCGCGAGCTGCGCGACGGGCATCGTCATGAACAGCAGCGTCGCGCTCCACCCTGAGGGTCGTTCCATACAAGCGATTGTCGGGGTGGAGTTGAAAGGCGTCAGATTGAGTTGAAAGGCGTCGAGGCGTGTCGGGATTGAACGCGAGGGACCCTGGGCGGAGAGATGCGCCGGAAAAGTCCTTAAGGATCGGCGTTCACCACGCCAACGCGGTCGTATGGGGACCAGTGTGTGGAACGCGCCTGAGAGCGCGCCCCACGCGGCGTCCACCTCCTCCGGGAGCTTCCCCGCGCGGCCCAACACGACGAGGACGAGCCCGAGCAGTCCGCCGATCGCGCCCGGGAGCATCCCCCAATTCGCTGTCCACGCGGGCGGGAGCAAGGACACGAGGCCAACCTGCGGGAGCGCGGCGAGGCCGACGATCGCGAGGAGGCTCTGAGGGTCGTTCCGTACGAGCGAACGTCGGGGTGGCGTTCAAAGGCGTCAGAAGCGGAGATGAAAGGCGCCGACGGCGGGGATTGAAAGCGAGGGACCCTGGGCGGAGAGACACGCCGGGAAAAGTCCTTAAGGATCGGCGTTCACCACGCCGACGC